>Ga0184632_10000171_pt1 | contig 22465 bp, 26 predicted proteins | sample PLM31_50_b1_FD_133153 | JGI IMG/M metagenome (GOLD analysis project Ga0184632, IMG submission 133153) | Groundwater sediment microbial communities from an aquifer in East River, Colorado, USA - PLM3-1_50_b1 | ecosystem: Environmental > Terrestrial > Soil > Riparian zone | place: USA: East... | reverse complement strand
GGCGTCGTGGACCCTATGCCGAAGGCGTACGCAGGAGGGTCCTGGCGTTCTACGCCGAAGGAGGGTTCTGACGTGGGCGACGTAGTGCTCATCGCCGACGACGAGGAGGACATCGTCCGCTTCGTCGAGATCAACCTACGCCTCGAGGGCTTCGAGGTGGTGGCCGCCCACGACGGGAAGGACGCGCTCGACAAGGCCTTCGCGCTGCTCCCAGACCTCATCCTGCTCGACGCGATGATGCCGCAGAAGAACGGCTACCAGGTGTGCACCAGCCTGCGGGCGGATGCCCGCACCGCCCACATCCCGGTCATCATGCTCACCGCCAAGTCGCTCGAGGCCGACCGGGTGCTCGCCCAGACCGTCGGCGCGGACGACTGCGTCATCAAGCCCTTCGACCCGGCCGAGCTGGTCGCCAAGGTCAAGGCGCGCCTGCGGCAGGCCCGCGCCGGCGCGCGGGCTGGCTGGTAGCTGACCGCTGTGGTCAGCCGAAGGTGCCGCCCTCGTCCCCGGGCGGCTGCTGGGAGAGGAAGCGCTCGAGCTCGGCGGCGATCTCGTCGCCGGAGGGGATCCGGTCGTCGCCGCCCTGCTCGACCAGCGCGCGGATCTGCTCGATGAACTCGCCGATCTGGGGCCGTTCCCGGATCGCCTGCTCGACCTGCTCCAAGTGGTCCTTGCTGGCTGCCTCCAGCTCGCTGGTGTCGATCTCGACCCCGCTGAGGCGGGACAGGCTGTGCACCAGGGCGACCGTGGCCGGCGGGTGCGTCCCCCCGGCGAGGTAGGGCGGGACCCTGGCCCACAGCCCTGTGGCCGGGATGCCCGCCCGGTGCAGACGCTCCTCGAGCACGCTCTGGATCCCGGCGGCCAGCTCGATGGTCGCGGGGACGGTCTCGAGCCGGCCCGCGAGCTCGGGATCGGCCGAGGTGCCGAGGACGACGACCGGATCGGTATGCAGGCTCGGGGCAGGGAACGCGCCCAAGCCGAAGACCTCGCCGACCCCGAGCTCGCGGCAGACCTCGACCACCTGGTCGGCGAACGCGTTCCAGCGGAAGTCGGGCTCGGGCCCGGTCAGCAGCAGCACGTCGCGCTGCCCGCTGGTGGTGCCCTGGGACAGCTCGATCGGGGACCAGCTGATCTGCTCGATCGTGCCGGCGGCGAGGCGGATGATCGGGCGCCTGGCGCGGTAGTCGATCAGCTCGTCCGGGTCGAACTCGGCGAGCGGCCGGGCGTTCCAGCGCGCACGCAGAAACGCCACCCCGGCCTGGCCGGCCAGACCGGCGTCGGTCCAGCCGCTGAGGTGGACGACCATGAACGGCTCGCGCAGGGTGGGCCGCTCGGTCAGCTTGACAAGCGACGGCATGGACGCAGGGTAGCCGGTTCGGGCTCGGGACGTGGGCCGGCTCGGCAGTTTTTTCCCTTGCGTCCATGTTTCCTCGGGGTCTGCCGGCGTTCCGGGGGTGCGCCTGCCGGGAACGACCCGGACCGGTAGCCTTGGTTGGTGACCAGCGCCACCAGCCACTCCCGAGCGTCGCCGTTCCGGCCCTTCCGGCACCGGGCATGGGCGACCATCTGGGCCGGCTCCTTCGTCTCAAACGTGGGCACCTGGATGGAGACGGTGGCGATCGGGGTGTACGTCACCCAGGCCACCGGCCAGGCGACCTGGACCGGGGTGGTCGCCGCGCTCACCTACGTGCCGACCGTGGTGCTCGGCCCGATCGGCGGGGCCCTGGCCGACCGCTTCGACCGGCGCCGCTACCTGGCCGCCGTCGTGCTCTTCCAGGTCTGCCTGGCCGCGACCCTGACCCTGCTGGCCTTCACCGGACGGCTGTCGGTGCCGGCGGTCGCCACGCTCGTCCTGCTCGCCGGGTGCGCGTTTGCCGTGTACATGCCCGCCGCGGCGGCCATGACGCCCGACCTGGTCCCGCCTGAGGACCTGCTCGGGGCCACCAGCCTCGGCACGGCCCAGTTCAACCTGGGCCGGGTCGTCGGCCCCGCCCTGGCCGGCCTCGTCATCACCGCCGGCGGCCTGGGCTGGGCGTTCGGCCTGAACACGGTCAGCTTCTGCGCCGTGCTGGTGTCGCTCGCGCTGATCCGCCTCCCGCCGGTCCGCCAGGCGGGGGCAGGCCGGCCGCGCCTGTGGGCGACCGTCGCCGACGGGGTGCGGGCCGCCCGCGCCGACGTAGGCATCCGGACCGCCCTGCTCCTGCTGCTCGCCACCACCTTCCTGGTCTCGCCGTTCATCGGGCTCGTCCCCGCGGTGGCGATCAAGGTATTCGACGCCGGCGCCGGCGGCACCTCGACCCTGGTCACCGCGCAGGGGGTCGGCGCGGTGCTCTCCGCCCTGGCCGCCGGCCCGCTCGCGGCCAGGCTGGGCCGGCGGCGGCTGCTGGTCGGCAGCCTCCTCGCGGTCGGCCCGGCCGCCGTCCTGTACGGGCTCGCCCCGAGCTTCCCTGCCGCCGCCGTGGCCATCGGCCTGCTCGGCTTCGTCTACCTCGGGGTGCTCTCCGGAACCGGCACCGTCTGCCAGGCGCGTGCCCCGCGCGAGCTGCGGGCGCGTATCGCGAGCCTGTTCATGCTGGCGGTGGGGGGCGGCCACTCCCTCGGCCTGGTCGTCCAGGGATGGCTCGGCGACCGCCTCGGGCTGCCGCTGGTCACCGCCGCCACCGGCCTGGCCCTGCTCGCGATCGTCCTGGCCACCTGGGCGCTGCGGCCGGGCTGGCTGCGGTCCATGGACGACCCACAGCCGGCGCCGGGGTCAGCGGAAGTCCATGCGCTCCAGTCGCCGGACGGCCAGCACCAGCGCCAGGAGGGTGACCACCAGGGCGAGCAGCGTCGCGCTGAGCGGACCGAGCCTGGCCGGGAAGTCGAGGCCTGAGCGGGTCAGGATCGAGGCGAGCACGCCCTCGGCGTAGCCGCGGACCGACATCGACGACGCCGACGGGGCCACGCTGACCAGCGCCCCTTCCCACAGCAGGGCGTATGCCAGCCCCACGAGCAGGGCCCGCGCGAACAGCAGGGACAACAGCACCCCCAAGGCGCAGTAGGTCAGCGTCCCGACCGTGGTCGCCGCCAGCATCCCGGCGAGCAGGGTGGTCGAGCCGAGGCCGCGGGCGGCGAGCAGGTGGGCGGCTGCCAGGGCGGGCAGCAGGACCACCAGGGTGGCCAGCACGCCGGCCAGGTACTTGGCTGCCAGGAGGCCCGGCCGGGGGATCGGCTTGAGCATCAGGTTGACCACGGTGCCGTCGCGCACCTCGGCGCCCAGGGTGGTGGTGGAGAAGGTGAGGGCGACCACCGGCAGGAGCACCGGCAGCACCAGGGCACGGAACAGGTCGAGGGTGAAGCCCGCCGGGTCCCGGCCCGACCCGGCCGCGAGCAGGGCGGGGACGACCAGCGGGAAGGTCGTCAGCAGGCCGGTCACCAGCAGGCGCCGCCCGGCCAGGAGCTGGCCAAGGCTGAACCGGAACACCACCGGGGCCCCTTTCACCTGCGCCCCACCAGGTAGCGGAAGACCTGCTCGAGGGACTCGTCGGTGGTGCGGATCTCGCGCAGGGTGATCCCCTGGGCCCTGGCCAGCCGGGGCAGCTCGGTGGCGAACGCTTCCACCGAGCGGGTGCGGGCCTGGATGGCGTCGCCGTCCACCTCGACGGCCACCGTGGTCGGCAGGGCGATCAGGCCGGGCGCGAGCGCCCGGGCGTTCCCGGCACGCACGACCACGGTCCGGGGCTGGTCGTCCATCAGGTCGCGGATGGCGTGGAAGTCGCCGGAGGCGGCCAGCCGGCCTCCCACCAGGACGAGGATCTGCGAGGCGAGCCGCTCCACCTCGCCGAGGATGTGGCTGGACACCAGCACGGTCACCCCGGCGTCGGCGATCAGCCGGATCAGCTCGATGAACCGGGCCCGCTGTCCCGGGTCCATTCCGGTCATCGGCTCGTCCAGCACCAGCAGAGAAGGCTGGTGCACGATGGCGCCGGCCACCTTGGTGCGCTGCCGCTCCCCCTTGGACAGGCCCTTCAGCCGGCGTCCGGCCAGCGCCTCCATGCCCACCTCGGCGATGGCGCGGTCCGCGGCCAGCCCGGGCTTGGGGAGCCCGTGCAGCTCGGCGTGCAGGCGCACATAAGAGTGCACGGTCAGGCGCGGGTAGAGGCGGTCGCCGTCCGGCACCACCCCGATCGCCCGGTACAGCATCGGGTCGCCCGAGATCGCCCGGCCGAACAGCAGCGCCTCGCCCTGCGAGGGGTGGAGCAGGCCGGTGATCGCCTTCAGGGTGGTCGTCTTGCCGGCTCCGTTGGGGCCGAGCAGGCCGGTCACACCAGGTCCGAGCTCGAACGACAGATCGGCCACGGCGACCACGTCCCCGTACCACTTGGAGAAGTGGCGGAGCTCGACCACGGGGCCGGTGCTGGGTTGGCTCACGGTTCCAGCCGGGAGATGCGCCAGGCCAGCAGGGCGAGGGCGAGGGCGGTCAGCACGGCCAGGGCGGCCAGGTAGGCGGGGCCGGTGAAGCCGGCCTCGGCGGCGAGGGAGCCGGGCGGCGCCGCCTCGCCGAACACCCAGTCCACGAAGCGGGCGGGCAGGCCCTGGAGGGAGAGGAAGGTGAGCCAGCGGCGCCCGGGGAAGCTCGTGGCGGTGAAGAAGATGATGTTGGCGACCACGGAGGAGGCCAGGAAGGTGCCGAGCAGGCCGGCCGTTGCCAGGCTGCGTCGCTCGGTGAGGCTGGCGACGGCCAGGGAGACCGTCGCGTAGAACACCGTCAGCACGCCGCCGGCGAACAGGATGCGGCCGAGGTCACCGGCGTGCTCGCGGAGGTAGGTGGCGGCCCGTGGGGCGGTCAGGGTGTTGCCGACGAACAGCACGAGCAGCGGGACCAGGGCGACCAGCCCGATCACCAGCAGCAGCGCGGCGAGCTTGGCCGCCAGGTAGTCGGCCCGGGTCACCGGTCGGGTGAACACCAGCGCGAGCACGTGCTGGCGGCGGTCGGGGCAGAGCAGCTCGGGGCCGGCCGTGGCCGCGAACAGCAGCAGCACCAGGGCGACGATGCCGAGGTAACGGCCGTATCCGAGGAACTGGCCGACCGACTCGCCGACCAGCAGGCGGATGCCGATGAAGGCGAACACCGGGCCGAACGCGCCGACCAGCAGGGCGAACGGCACCACCTTGGTCTTCCAGTTGCGCTTGAGCCCGAGGCAGCGGCGGATGCCGGCGGTCACGATGGCCTGCATCCGCCGCGAGCGCCCCTCCCTGGGGCCGTCGTAGTGGCGGTAGCCGCGGTCGTAGATCGCACCCGCCGGCAGCTCGCTCACCGGCGCTCCCCCTGCTCGGGTGCGTTCCGGGTCGTGCCCGCCACCCTCTTCGGTGCCGGGCCGGCGCCAGCCGGGCCGGCACGCACCGGGACCTCGGGCCCCCAGGGGCGCATGCCGGCGCCCTGGCGGGCCCCGTCCTGGCCGGTCTGCAGACCGGCGCCAGGTTCGGAGGCGGCCGCCTGCACCCGCAGGAAGGTCTCTTCCAGGCTGGGTGCGCGAGGGGCGAGGCGGCGCAGCGGCCAGGCGTGGTCGACGGCGACGTCGCGGATCACGTCGGCGGCGACGTGGGCGGCTGGCGACCGGGCCCGGTCGGGGACGCGCACGTGCAGCTCGTCGCCGGCGGGCCGCACCTCGAGCCCGGCGGCGGCCAGGGCCGCCTGGACCTCAGGTCCACCGTCGCCGAGCTGGACGGCGAACCCTGGGGCGGTGGTCCCGGCCACCTCGGCGATCGATCCCTGCAGCAGGACCCGGCCGCCGTGGACCATGACGACCCGGTCGCACACCCGCTCGACGTCGCCGAGCAGGTGGGTGGAGACGAGCACGTCGACCCCGAGCTCGGCCCGGACCCGCAGGACCAGGTCGAGCATGTCCTCACGGCCCTGCGGGTCCATGCCGTCGGTCGGCTCGTCGAGCAGCAGCAGCCTGGGGTCGTGGACGAGGGCGGCGGCCAGCTTCACGCGCTGCTGCATGCCGGTGGAGAAGCCGCCGACGGCCCGGTAACGCTCCTCCTCCAGGCCGACCTGGTAGCAGATCTCGCTGGCCCGCTCCCTGGCCTGGCGTGATGGGAGGCCACCGAGCTGGGCCATGAACGCGACAAAGTCGGCGGCGGTCACGTCGCCGGGCAGGCAGGGGCCCTCGGGGAGGTAGCCGACGCCGGCCCTGATGGCGAGCGGGTCACCGGCGACGTCATGGCCGAGCACGCTGGCCTGTCCGCTGTCTGGCGCGATGAGCCCGAGGAGCAGCTTGATCAAGGTTGACTTGCCGGCGCCGTTGGAGCCCACGAGCCCGGTGCAGCCCTGCTCGACCACGACGTCCACGTCCCGGAGGGCCTGGACCGCGCCGTAGCGCTTGCTGAGGCCTTGGACTTGCACCACGGGCACGGCTGGACGGGACCTTTCGAGGAGCGGTCGGACGCTCGACACCCTTGCAGCCGCGCGCGAGGTGGTCAAGGGCTGCGGCCGGGGTGTGCCCGAACTGGTATCGCCAGGGCTCCTGGCGCGCGCAGTCGACCGACGCGACAGAATTGGGTGATGCGATACCTCGCAAGAATTGCTGTCCGGTTGAGGGACAACAGAAATTGCCAATAGAATGACAACACTCCAAAAAAATATCGCCCCGATTCGGCCAATGCACTCAACTGAATTAGTTGCTGCAAGGTCCCTTTAGTAGGATCCGGCGTCACGAACCGCGAGGTCTCGGTTGCGGGATCCGGCGGCAAGCGCCTAGGGGGGGACATGCCAGGATTCGACGTTGTCTGGGCCTGGGTCGGCCGAGCAGTGCTGGACCGAGGCGGCGCCAAGGTGGGCACGGTCAGGGAGGTCCGCTACGACGCCCGCACCGAGGAGCCGGGCTGGGCGCTCGTCAACCTCGCCGACATCGGCTACGACCTGCGCCTGGTCCCCGTGGTGGACGCCGAGGAGGACGGCCGGGCGATCCGGGTGCCGTTCGAGCGGGCCACCGTCTGCGGCGGGCCCCGCGTCAGCCCGGATGCCTGTCTGGGACCGCGCGAGGAGGCCGACCTCTACCACCACTACGGCTTCGTGCCCGCCGGGCCGCCGCCGGAGGAGCCGGACGACCACTGGGACGCTGACGGCGTGGTGAGCCTGCTCGAGCGCCGCGGCGCGGTCTCGGCCGAGCCACCGGTCCACTGGTGGCTCGGCCGGTCGGCCCACTGCCTCCGCGGTCCCGGTCGACGCTAAGGGATCAGCGGGTTCGTCCCGAGATTCTCAGTGTCGGTGGTTCCTGCTGCTCCGGAGGTACCTGCTTGCGCGGCATCCGGCTGCTGCTCGTCCCTGCCCTGGTGCTCGGCTCGCTCCTTACGGTCGTGCCCGTCAGCGGCGCTCATGCCGCCTGCGCCGCCCCCAACCGGAAGTCCCTGAGCGGCACGGTCATCGGTTCCGACGGCCGCAGGGCCAACGTCCTGATCGGCTTCGACGTCCTCGACAAGGCCAACCGCCGGATCGGCCTGGACGGCTGCCGCGCCGGCTCCGGATACACCACCCATCTCGCCCTCAACAGCGGGCTGGCGCCGACCGGGGGAAGCAGCGGGCAGGTCGCCTGGCGGGTGGCGCTGCCCGCCAACGCCGCCTACGCGTTCGTCGAGACCTACCCCAAGAACCAGACCGGCGCCACCGACCGGCGCCACTATGGCGGCTCCATGCGCCGCAGGGTGCCCGTCGGGCCGGCCCTGGTGCGGCTCATCCTGCCGGTGGTCTGTGGCGAGCCGGGCGGGCTGACCGGCGGGATCCACGGCTACGTCACCGCGGGCGGCCAGCCTGTCAGGGCCGATCGAGTCCGGGCCTGGTCGATGCTGCCCGACAGCGACCCGAGGCGGAGGATCATGGGGTTCAGCATCGGCGAGGTCGCCGGGGAGAACTTCTACCGGATCTACCAGCTCGCCCGGAACCAGCCCTATGTCGTCTGGGCGAGCTACCACGGCAAGACCATCAAGAAGTACGGCGTCCGCGTGGGCGGCACCTGCCGCAATACCCCGGTGAGCTTCGCGTTCTGACCATGGGTGCCAGGGCGCGTGTCCACCAGGCCGGGCGCGGGTAGGCTGGCGCTCGCACACCGCACCCGAGCCACACGAGCGAGCGCGACATGCACAGCCGAGCCCGACCAGACCGGGGAGCGCCATGCCCGGTCCGGTGACCGTCGTCTGGGACGAGAGGCTCGCCGCCTACGACTTCGGGCCAGAGCACCCGCTCCGGCCCGAGCGCGTCCAGCTCACCATGGTGCTGGCCCGGACCTCGGGGCTGCTCGACCGGGCCAGCCTGGCCGCTCCGGCCCCGGTCTCCGGCGTCGACCTGGCCCGGGTGCACGATCTCGACTACCTGGCCGCGGTCAAGGCGTGCGGCAGCGACGGCCGTGCGGCCCTGCGCCACGGGCTCGGCCCGGGCGACACCCCGTCCTTCATCGGCATGCACGAGGCGTCGGTCCTGGTCTGCGGGGCGACCATGGCGGCCGCCCGGGCCGTGCTGCGCGGTGGCGCCCAGCACGCGTTCTCGCCCGCCGGCGGCCTTCACCACGCGATGCGCGACCGGGCGTCGGGATTCTGCGTCTACAACGACCCGGCCGTGGCCATCGCCTGGATGCTCGCGCAGGGGGTGGGCCGTGTCGTCTACGTCGACGTCGACGTCCACCACGGCGACGGCGTCGAGGCGATCTTCGCCGACGACCCAAGGGTCCTCACCATCTCCCTGCACGAGTCCGGGCAGTACCTGTTCCCGGGCACCGGCTTCGCCCACGAGGTGGGCGACGGGCCCGCCCGCGGGTCGATCGCCAACCTCCCGCTCCCGCCGTACACCACCGACGACCTCTACCTGGCCGCCTTCGACGCCGTGGTCCCCGCGCTGGTGCGCGCGTTCGAGCCGGAGGTGCTCGTCACCCAGCTCGGCTGCGACACCCACTACACCGATCCCCTCGCCCACCTCGGGCTCACCGTGCGGGCCTACCGGCAGCTCGCCGGCCGCCTCCACGACCTCGCCCACACGGTCACCGGCGGGCGCTGGCTGGCCACCGGTGGTGGGGGCTACCAGTGGGCGGCGGTGGTGCCGAGGGCGTGGTGCGGCTACCTGGCCGAGATGGTCGGCGCCGAGCTCCCGGAGCTGCTCCCGGACGCCTACCTGGCGGAGGCGTCGGAGCGGTTCGGCGCCGACCTGCCACCTGGGATCGCCGACGACGTGGTCGCCCTGGCCAGCCAGCACCGGGCCCGGGTCGAGCGGCAGGTCGCCGACGCGGTCGACGCCGCCCGCCGCAACCTGTTCCCGCTGCACGGCCTGACCGTCTGAGGACCGGGCGCGCCGAGGTCGCGGGTGCGCCTCCGCTACCATGAGGGCTGCCCCAGGAAGCTGACGATGGAGCTGGCATGCCCCGAACGACCCGTGACGACCTCCGTGAGCACCTGGTGGCCACCCACATCGCCGGACCGGTGCAGACCCCGGTCTGGGACACCGTGCGCAAGGCGGGGCTGGTCGCGTCCGGCGACCCCGACCACTGCTTCGGCCTGTCGGGCATGAGCCGCTACACCCAGCACGAGGTGCTCGCCGTGGTCACCACCCAGTTCGGCTGGGCCCACACCGATGGCGAGCCCGGCGAGGGCCGCACCTTCATCGAGCCCGACCTGGTCCTCGACGAGCTCGACCGGGCGGCCGAGCGGCTGCTCAGGGCGGCCAGGGACGGCGAGCACGTGCTGTTCGCCACCGGGCACCCCACCGGCCTGCTCGGCATGTACCAGCAGGTGGCGAGCGCGATGATCGAGACGGGCGCCAAGGTGGACCGGCCCGGGGACGGCATCGCCTTCCTGCTCGCCGGCAAGCGCCGCAAGGTGCGGTACGTCCAGCACGTGGCCATGCTCGCCTCCGGAGCCAACCTCTACCACACCCACCTGGCCCACCCGATGGAGCTGGTGCTCGACCAGGCCTCCGCGGTGGACCTGGTGGTCGGCGACCACGGCTTCGCCGGGGCCGCCGCCGAGCGCGGGATCGACGTGGTGTCGGTGGCCGACATCAACGACCCGGCCCTGCCGATGGCGAAGGCCGAGGGGCGGGCCGGCGTGGTGATCGGCATGGAGGACAACGCCCTGCCGCACCACTACGACCCGCTGGCCGACTACCTGATCGCCGGGCTCAGATGACCGACAAGCACTCCCGCCTGGTCGAGCAGGTGCTCGACGACCCGGGCACGGTGATCCTGCTCGGGTCGATGGACTCGGGCAAGACCACCTTCGCCCGGGCCCTGCTGGCCGGTGCCGTCGAGCGCGGTATCGCAGCCGCCTACCTGGACACCGACGTCGGCCGGACCACCGTCGGCCCGCCGACCACCATCGGGCTGAAGCACGTGCTCGAGGCCAAGCACCTCACCGACGACGAGCTGGCCAGGGCCGACGGGCTGTACTTCGTCGGCTGGGTCTCGGCCCAGTTCCACCTGCTCCCGCTGATCGCCGGCACGGCCAAGCTGATGAACGTGGCCAGGGCGGCAGGGGCCGAGCTGGTCGTGGTCGACACCTCCAGCCTGATCAGCGGCGTCTACGGCCAGATCCTCAAGTACCACAAGCTCGAGGTGACCCGGCCCGACTACGTGATCGGCTTCGAGCGCGGCGAGGAGCTGGAGCCCCTGCTCGGCATCGCCCGCCGTTTCACCCCCGCCAGGGTGGAGGCCCACCCGGTCCACCCCGACGCCCACCCGACCTCCGCCTACGACCGGGCCGAGACCCGCCGGGCCCGCTTCGCCGCCTACTTCTCGGGCACGCTGCACCGCTGGCGGGTCAAGCCAGCCGTGTTCATGCCGAGCCTGCCACCCGAAGCCGACCTCGGCAGCCTGGCCGGGCTGCTGGTCGGCATGGAGGACGGCAAGGGCTCCTGCGTCGGCATCGGCTACCTCGAGGTGGCCGAGGACGGCGGCCTGCGCATGATCTCGGCGGTCTCCGAGGGCGCCCGCGCCCTCCGCCTCGGCTCCACCCGGATCACCCCCGACTGGTCCTCCACCACCCGGGTCGACCTCCGCCACCTCTTCGGCACCGAATAGGGCCACAACCCACCAGGCGCGTCGCTCGCAGGCGTGGCGCTCACTATCCTGGGGTAGCGTTGCGCGGGACGAGCGCCGGAGGACGGCACGGAGATGGCAGGCTACGACTGGATCACCTTCCTGTCCGACTACGGGCTGGACGACAACTTCGTGGGTGTCTGCCGGGGGGTCATGGCAGGCATCGCGCCCGACGCGCGGGTGATCGACATCAGCCATGCCGTGTCGCCGCAGGACGTCCGCCAGGGGGCGACCGTGCTCGCGCAGTCGGTGCCGTTCATGCCCGCCGCCGTGCACCTGGCCGTGGTGGACCCCACCGTCGGCACCAAGCGCGGCGCGGTGGTGATCGAGGCGGGCGGCTCGGTGCTGGTCGGGCCGGACAACGGCCTGCTGGTCTGGGCCGCCGAGGCGCTCGGCGGCATGAAGCGGGTCCACGCCCTGACCAGCACGGCCTACCAGCTCCCCAAGGTGTCCAGGACCTTCCACGGCCGCGACGTGTTCGCCCCGGCCGCCGCCCATCTCGCGGCCGGGCTCGACCCGCGGGAGCTGGGCGCCGAGGTCGACCCTGAGACCTTGCAACAGCTCGCGCCCTCGCAGTTGCGAGTGGACGACGACCACATCCACGGCGAGGTGGTGATCGTGGACCATTTCGGCAACATCGCCCTCAACGTCAAGCGCGAGGAGCTGGAGAGCGTCGGCGTGGTCATCGGCGACCGGGTCGAGGTCCGCATCGCCGGGCAGGCCTACCGGATGCCGTTCGGGGAGACGTTTAGCTCGGTGCCGGCCGGTCGCCTCGTGCTGCACGAGGACTCCTTCCGGCTGCTCACCGTGGCCGTCAACCAGGGCAGGGCCTCGGAGCGCCTGAAGGCACGCACCGGCGACCCGGTGGTGGTCGGCCGGGTCGCCGGGTGATGGCCGGGCGCCGCGTCCTCGTCACCGGGGCGGCCCGGTCCACCGGCCGCCGGCTGGTGGCCACGCTCGACGCCGACCCGGCGGTGGCCAGCGTGGTCGCGATCGACGACGCCCTCCCGCCAGAGCCGTTCGGCACCAAGGTGGAGTTCCTCCGGGTCGACCTGCGCAGCCCGGCCCTGGTCCGGGTCCTGCAGTCGACCGGGGTCGACACCTGCGTCCACCTCGGGGTGACCGCCGAGCCGCTGGCCGCCGGAGGGCGGGCGACCATGAAGGAGCGCAACGTGCTCGGCACCATGCAGCTCCTGGCCGCCGCCTACCACGCCCCGGAGCTGCGGCGCCTGGTGCTGAAGTCCTCCACGGCGGTGTACGGCGCGGCACCTGGGGACCCGGCCGTGTGGCGCGAGTCGATGGACCCGGGCACGCCGCGCCACGGCTTCGGCAAGGACTCGATCGAGGTGGAGGACTACGTCCGCTCGTTCGACCGCCGCCGGCCCGACGTGGCCGTCACCGTGTTGCGGCTGGCCAACCAGGTCGGGCCCACGGTCGACAACCCGCTCACCCGCTACTTCGCGCTGCCCGTCTGCCCGGTGGTGTTCGGCTTCGACCCCCGGCTGCAGTTCCTCCACGAGGAGGACGCCCAGGCCGTCCTGGCCCGCGCGGTCCTCGGCCCGGCGGTGGACGGCACGTTCAACGTCGCCGGGGACGGTGTGGTCCTGCTCAGCCAGGCCATCAGGATCGCGGGCAGGCCCTCGGTGCCGATCCCCGAGCCGCTGGTGTCGAGCGTGGCCGAGCTGCTCCGGCGCACCGTCGACTTCTCGCCCGAGCAGGCCCGCTTCCTGCAGTACGGCCGGGTGGCCGACACCACGGCGGCCCGCGAGGAGCTGGGCTTCAAGCCTACCTGGTCCTCGTTGGCCGCGTTCGAGGACTTCGCCGCCGTGCGCCTGCAACGCCTGGTGACCGAGGAGCAGCTCGTCCGGCTCGAGCGGGACGTGCTCGCGGTCCTGCGCAGGGCGGCGGCGTGGCTCGGGAGCGGGGCGCGGACATGACCAACCGCGCGGACGGCGACCCGGCGCGCTGCCGTGCCGTGACCGCCAAGGGCACGCCGTGCCGCAACCCGGCCGGCCCGGCCGGGCTATGCGCGCGCCACGAGCGCCAGCTCCGCGATGCAGCCGCCCAGGCGGAGCCGCCTCCACGGCCGGACGCGGCGGCCGGGGCCGGGGCTGGCGGCGGGGAGGCGGACGCCGGCCCCGGCGACCAGGCGGTCCCCGAGGCGCTCGCCCCGTTCCTGGACTGGGCCGAGGAGGCGCTCGAGTTCCTCAGGCGCCGCTTGACCGGCGACTACCCGATCGACGAGTTCGGCTACGACCCCGAGCTGGTCCAGCACGTGCTCGCCCCCCTGCTCCGCCCGCTCTACCGCCACTGGTGGCGCGTGGAGGTGCGCGGCCTCGAGCATGTGCCCGACACGGGCGCGGCCCTGGTGGTGGGCAACCACGCCGGCACGCTGCCCTTCGACGCCACGATGGTGGCGCTCGCCCTGCTCGACGAGCACCCGGCCCACCGGACGCTGCGGATGCTCGCCGCCGACCTTGCCTTCACGATGCCGGTGGTGGCCCCGCTCGCCCGCAAGTCGGGCAACACGCTGGCCTGCAACGAGGACGCCCAGCGCCTGCTCGAGGCCGGGGCGCTGGTCGGCGTCTGGCCAGAGGGGTACAAGGGCCTGGGCAAGCCGTTCCGGGACCGGTACCGCCTGCAGCGCTTTGGGCGCGGCGGCTTCGTCGAGGTGGCGCTGCGCACCGGCACACCGATCGTGCCGGTGGCGGTGGTCGGCAGCGAGGAGATCTACCCGATGCTCACCAACCTGCGCCGGGTGGCGCGCCTGCTCGGGGTGCCCTACGTGCCGGTCACCCCGACCTTCCCCCTGCTCGGCCCGCTCGGGCTGGTGCCGCTCCCCTCCAAGTGGGTGATCGAGTTCTGCCCGCCGATCGAGACGAGCGGCTTCGGCCCCGAGGCGGTGCTGGACCCGATGGCCGTGTTCGACCTGACCGACCAGGTGCGCGACACCATCCAGCAGACGGTCTACAAGAACCTGGTCACCCGCGGCGGCGTGTTCCTGTAGCCGGCCGAGGCCGAACCGGCGGTGGCTGGCGACCGCACGGATTCTGTACCACCGGCTAGTCGCGGGCAGGCAGCTGCTGCACGGCCCAGCCGTTGCCGTCCGGGTCCTGGAAGAACACGAACGAGCCCCAGCCGAACTCCTGGACCTCGCTGACCTCCACGCCCCGCTCGACGAGCTCCGCACGCGCGGCGTCGATGTCTGCGACGACCATCTGCATGCCCTGGACCGAGCCCGGCGGCGTGTTCAGGATCCCGGTCCCCAGGGCGATCGAGCAGGCCGACCCGGGCGGCGTCAGCTGCACGAAACGGATCTCGTCGCTGACCCTGTGGTCATGGTCGGCGTTGAAGCCGACCTTCTCGGTGTAGAAGCGCTTCGCGCGGTCCACGTCCGAGACGGGGATCGCGACCAGCTCGAGCTTCCAGTCCATGGTGCGTCGTCCTTTGGTGTGGAACCGGTTGGCGGCCGACGAAAGGCTGCCACCTTCCGCCTGAACAGGGCAAGCGCGGCCGAGTAGCGCCGAGTGGTCGGTCTGGAGTTGAATGTCCCAACCTTGTACATGAGTGAGGGGCGCGCCGGATACCAGCCGACCGCCCCTCGTGGCCGAGCCCCACAGGAGGCCCGACACATGAACTCTACAGGCGCGAGCCAGCGCGTTGGGCTCGACCCTCTCCGGCACGCCAAGCACTGGCTTGACGCGGTGCCACCCACCGACCGCTAGCAGCTTCGAGGGCTGGCAGACCACGACACAGGGCGTGGCTGCCGGCAGGGGACGCGCGGCGGTCAGGTGGTACCAGCCTTGGCCGTCGCGCTCCCCGCCAAACAACGGGAGAGGCAATGGCAGAGCCGCACGACTTCGGGCACCTGCGAGACGAGCTGGACGCCGCCCTTGCAGAGCTGGAGGATCGTCTCGCCAGGGCGAGGACGGACTACTTCGGGGACGACGAGACGACCCTCAACTACCGGCAGTTCATCGTCTTCTTTCGCATCGCCCGAAGCTTCGCCTCGGAGCTGGACAAGCAGGCGCGCAGGCCGGGGATGGTGGTGCTCAGGCTGGAGGACCAGCCACCAGCGCCATAGCGACAGCGAGCACAAGCGCCGGCGTCGTGGTGGTGACCGTCGTCGGCGGCGCGCTGGTCGTCGTCGCTGGCTGGGTCGTGGTGGTCGGTGCCACGGTGGTGGTCGGTTTCGGAAGGGTGGTGGTCGGCCCGCGGGTGGTGCCTGGGTTCGTGGGTGAGGTGGTCGCGCCGCCTCCGCTCGTGGACCGGGGCGGCTGCTGGCTCGGCGAGGTGGGGCCGGCCGTGGTGTTGGCGCCCGGGCCGGTCGTGGTCGGCCCGCCGGCGGTGGTCGGCGACGGGGTGGTGCCGGCGACCACCGCCGACCCTCCGGCGCCGGTCGAGGAAGCGACGGTGGTGGCCGTGCCCAGGCACCCGGCGCCGCCGCACTTCGAGGAGGGGCCGGCCAGGGCGTTGTAGATCATGAAACCGGCGCCTGCGGCCAGGACCGCCCCGACCAGGGTCGCCAGCACGGCCCGGTGGGACAGGAGCGCGAGCAGCCCGGACAGCGCCGTGCCCTTGGCATGGCCACTGCGCCGCCGGAAGCGGGAGGCGCGCACGGGCGGCTCGGCCGGGCCTTCGGGCTCGTCCACGACCGCGTCGGCGACCAGCTCCTCGCGCACCCGGTAGACGAACGCCGGGTCGGGAGGGGTCACCACGGTGCTGGCGACCGTACGCAGCGAGGAGGCGATGGCGAGCGCGTTGGCCATGCTCCGGTCGTCGCCGGTGACGTCGGCGCTCCACTGGCTCAGGCGGCGCTCGAACTCGTCGGCGCGCCGCCGGTCGCTCTGGGCCGGGTCCAGGTAGTACGGCTCCGGCGTTGACGTGCTGTTCTCGGACGACGCGGCGCCCCTGGCCGCCCGGAGCGCCGGCGACTCCTGGCTGCGCTCCCACAGCGTCGAGCAGGCCAGGAGCTGGAGCGCTTTGGTCACCCTGGGCCGGTAGCCGGTCAGGTGGGCGGTGTGGACCAGCGAGTGGCCGAGCAGGAATCGGAGGATGACGACCTCCCGCTCCGGGTCGTCGAGCAGGGCGACGTCGTCGACCACGCCGTCGTCGTCGCCCGGGGGCCGGGCGCGGCGCCCGTGGGCGACGGCGTCCCTGGCCATCGCGATCAGCCAGGCGCCCAGCTCGCCTTCGCCCCGGGCCACCACGGGCAGCCAGGTCATCACGTCCCGGAAGACCCGCTCGGTCAGCTCCTCGGCGGTCTCCGGGTCCCGGGTCCAGGCGAGCAGGTACCCGTAGACGTCGTCGACGTAGCGGTCGTACAGCTCGGCGATCGCCTCCGGGTCGCGGGCCATGGCGCGCTCGACGAGCTTGCGCTGCACCGCGATGGCCTCGGTCAGGTTGCCGTTACGGCAGCCACAGGTGATCGCGCCGACCTCGATCTCTCCGGTTGGCGGGGCCGCTGACCGGTTCGGCGTCATCGTTGCAGCACCAGGAGCTGAAGGCCGGCGGCGGCGACGATCACCACCAGCAGGACCGCGACCAAGACGGCCGTGCCTGTGCGCATGTCGCTCGCTCCCCTGGCCGATCCGTAATCCGACACGCCCGCCCACTGGGGGGCAGACGGATGGACCGGACAGCGGGCGATCCTACCGCTTCCGAGCCGCTGGTTTCGAGCCCCCGCACGCGGAGACCAGCCGTCCCCGGCCTGGCCCACCCAGGACGGCGGCCCGGGGACCGGCTCTACGGGGCGCACCGCTCGGCGCCGGCGGCCAGATGCTTGCGGGCCGTCTCGACATTGTCGCGGAGCATGGCGGTCAGGCCGGCCCAGTCCTCGGCCCACGGCCGGACGTCGATCTCGAGGGTGACCGCACCGCCGAAGCCGGCCTGACCGAGCCGCTCCAGGAACTCGCGCACCGGCAGGACCCCTTGGTCGAGCGGGGCGTGGGTGTCGCGCCCGCCCCCGGCGTTGTTGGAGGCGTGCACGTGCACGACCCGGTCGCCGAGCTCGGCCTGGGCGTCCAGGAGGTCGATCCCGGCCACGGCCAGGTGGCTCGTGTCAAGGGTGACCCAGGGGTAGCGTTCCAGCTCGGCCAGCTCGATGCCGCTCTGGAACGGCAAGGGGCGGCCATTCACCCACACGGGGAACATGTTCTCCACCGCGATGGTGATGCCGGTCGCTTCGCGCACCTCCACGATCCGCTCGACCAGCCAGTCGGTGTAGCGGAGCTGCCAGCGGTAGGGCGGGTGGATGACGATCGTCGACACCCCGGCCGCCTCGGCGAACGCGACGCAGCGGTCGACCTTGTTCCTGGGGTCGGTGCCGAAGACCAGCCAGGTGGCGAGCAGGAAGGGGCCGTGGACGGCCCTGACCGGCAGGTCGTACCGGGCGGCGAGGGCGGCCATGCGGTGCGGGTCCTGGCTCAGGCGGTTCTGGGTGATCATCAGCTCGACACCGTCGAACCCGGCCTCGGCGATCGTCTCGAAGGTCTCCTCGAGCGAGTGCATGTAGAACGGTCCGGTGGCGGCGATCACGGCGGGAGGCTGGGGCACGAGTGCTCCTCGGTCGAGGAAGAGGCGGTCCTGGGGCCCTGGCCAGTGCCCGCAGGACAGGCGGGGACGTCGGCGTCCACCACGATGGTAACAACTGCTCGCTCGCACTGGTCGACCCATGGTGCCGCGCCGGTGAAACGGCAGGGTTCGGGACTAGACTCGGACCGACTTCGAGGAGGTCGTTCGCTGCACTGGCTGCTCCCGTCCGTCGCCACGGCCGCGTCGGCCGCGTTCGCACTCGCCGTGCTCGGCCAGTACCGCCGCAGGCGCAGGCCCTACCAGCTCGCGTGGGGTGTCTCGCTGTCGATGTTCGCGGTCGCCTCGCTGGCGCTGGCGGTCGGGGCGGCCACCCGCTGGACGCCGGCCGGGTTCAAGGTCTACTACCTGTTCGGTGCGGTCCTGAACGTGCCCTGGCTCGCCCTGGGCACGGTGCTGCTGCTGGCCAGGCGCCCGTTCGCCCGCCGCGCCTACCTCGCCTGCCTGGTGGCGTTCACCCTGGCCAGCGTGGCGCTGCTGGCCATGGCCGAGGTCGGCGCGGCCGACCTGGCCGGCCAGGTGGTCCCCGAGGGCAGGGACTTCCTGCCAGCCGACGTGCGCGCCCTGGCCGTGCTCGGCAACGTGGTCGGCACCGCCGTGGTGGTAGGCGGCGCGCTGGCCAGCGGCTATGGGCTGCGCCACCAGCGCCACCTCAGGGCACGGTTCGAGGGCAACCTGCTGATCGCGCTCGGCGTGCTGCTCGCCGCGGGCGGCGGGCTGTTCGCCTTCCTGGACCGGAGCGACAAGCTGGCTGCCGGCCTCGCCCTCGGCGCCTCGGTCATGTACGCGGGGTTCCGGCGCGCCTCGGCGCCCGTGCGGCCAGCACCGCCGCCACACCCGGCGAGGGTGGTGCCGTGACCGCGGTCACCCTCTACACCCGGGTCGGCTGCCACCTGTGCGAGGAGGCCGAGCAGGTGCTCCGCGCCGAGCAGGCCATGACCGCGTTCGCGCTGGAGCTGGTCGACGTCGACCGCGAGGAGGAGCTGGCCCGGCGCTACGGGGTGCGGGTACCCGTCGTCGCCATCGACGGGGTGGACGTGTTCGAGTACCAGGTCCCGGTCGACCTGCTCCGTGCCCGCCTGCGTGCCGTTTGAGAAGCCTGTCACAAGGGCCTAGACTCGGAGGAGCCCGGCGGGCCGCCTGCCCCGCCAGCCGTTGGACAGCAGGGGAGACCTGAGCATCGTGCGAGACCGCAGCATCCCGGAAGCCACCGTCGCCCGACTCCCCATCTACCTGCGCTGCCTGGTCGACATGGCCGAGCGGGAGACCCACACCGTCTCCTCCGAGCAGCTCGCCGAGGCTGCGGGGGTGAACTCCGCCAAAGTCCGCAAGGACCTCTCCTACCTCGGGTCGTACGGCACCCGGGGGGTCGGCTACGACGTGGAGTACCTCATCTACCAGGTCCGGCGGGAGCTGGGCCTGGAGCAGGACTGGGCCGTGGCCATCGTCGGGGTCGGCAACCTCGGCCACGCCCTCGCCAACTACCACGGCTTCAAGGAGCGCGGGTTCCGGGTCGTCGCCCTGCTCGACGCCGACCCGGCAAAGGTCGGGGAGCGGATCGGCGACCTCACCGTCGAGCACGTCGACGACCTCGACCGCGTCGTCAAGGAGGAGCAGGTCGCCATCGGGGTGGTCTCCACCACGGCCGCCTCCGCCCAGGAGGTGTGCGACCGGCTGGTCGCCGCGGGCGTGGCCTCGATCCTCAACTTCGCCCCTGCCCACGTGCAGGTCCCCGAGGGCGTGTCGCTGCGCAAGGTCGACCTCTCCACCGAGCTGCAGATCCTGTCCTTCCACGAGCAGCGACGGGCAGCCGTGGACCTGGTCCGCCAGACCGCCGCCCTGCAGGCGCCGGCGGCGGTGGCGCCCGACCCGCCGGCGACCAGGGGCTGACCCGCAGGTCATGTCGGTCAGCTACCCGATCCTCGTCGACCTCGCCGGCCGCCCGACCGTGGTGGCAGGTGGCGGCCGGGTGGCCGAGCGGAAGGTGCGCGGGCTGCTCGCCGCCGGGGCGACCGTGCGGCTGGTCAGCCCCGAGGTGACCCCCGGCCTGGCCGGCCTGGCCGCCAGGAACGAGATCGTGGTGGAGGCGCGGCCCTGGCGCCGGGGCGACCTCGCCGGCGCCGTGCTGGCAGTGGCCGCCACCGACGACCCGGCCGTGAACGCCGGCGTCACCGAGGAGGGCCGGTCGGCGGGTGTGCTGGTGAACCGGGTCGACGAACCGGACAGCGGCGGGTTCACCGTGCCGGCCGTGCTCCGCCGGGGCGACCTCACGGTCGCGGTGGCCACCTCCGGGCGGACCCCGGGACTGGCCGGGGCGCTCCGCCGCCGGCTCGAGGAAGTCTTCGGGCCGGAGTGGGCCGAACTGGTCGAGCTGTTTGCCGCCGATCGCGGTAGCCTTCCCAGGGCCGCCGACCAGGCGGCCTGGGACGGTCTGCTCGGCCCCGACGTGCTCGAGGCCGTCCGTCGTGGCCAACCCGCCGTCGTACGCGAGAGGATCCGGGCATGCCGGTCTTCGTCGTCGGCCTGAACTACAAGACCGCCCCGCTCGAGCAGCTCGAGCGGCTCGCGATCGACCCGGAGCGCCGGCCCAAGGCGCTCGCCCACCTGCTGGCCCAGGACCACGTCCACGAGGCGGTGCTCCTGTCGACCTGCAACCGGGTCGAGGTCTACGCCGCGATCAGCCGCTTCCACGGCGGCGCGGCCGACGCGCGCCGGTTCCTGGCCGAGTTCCACCACCTCGACCCGCAGGACCTCGCCGAGCACCTCTACGACTACTACGAGGAGCGCGCGGTCCAGCACCTGTTCGCGGTCGCTTCCGGGATCGACTCGATGGTGGTCGGCGAGGCCCAGGTGCTCGGGCAGGTTCGCGAGGCGTTCCAGGGCGCGACCGTCGAGCGCGCCGTCGGGCCGGTGCTGTCGACCCTGTTCCGCCAGGCGATCAAGGTCGGCCGCCGGGCCCGGGCCGAGACCAGGATCGGTGCGGGGCTCGCCTCCACGCTGACCGTCGGCATGCGGGTCGCCGCCGGCCAGCTCGGCGGCTTGGCCGGCCGCCGGGTGCTGGTCGTGGGCGCGGGCCGGATGGGCCGTCTGGCCGGCCGCGCGCTGCGCGCCGCCGGCGTCGGCGAGCTGGTCGTGGCCAACCGCACCGCCGCCAACGGCGCCGCCCTCGCCCGCGACCTCGGCGCTCGCTCGGTCACGCTGGCCAGGATCGAGGACGAGCTGGTCGCGGCCGACCTCGTGGTCGCCTCGACCGCCGCGGTCACCCCCACCGTCACTGCCGGCATGGTGACCGCGGCCACGGCACGCCGCCCCGCCACCGGTGCGCCCTCGCCGCTGGTCATGATCGACCTCGGGGTGCCCAGGGACGTCGACCCTGCGGTGCGCGGCCTGCCCGGGGTGGTCCTGGCAGACCTGGACGGGCTCCGGGCCGTGCTCGAGACCGAGGACACCGGCCGGCGTGACGAGGTCGAGCGGGTCCGCGCGCTGATCGCGGCCGAGGCCGAGGCGTTCATGAGCTGGCAGCGGGAGGCGCGCCTCGGCCCGACCATCCGCGCCCTGCGCGCCCGGGCCGAGGAGGTTCGCGGGCGGGAGCTGGACCGGGCCGCAGCCCGCCTCTCGGGCCTTTCCGAGCGCGAGCGGGCGGCGGTCGAGGCGGTCACCAGGGGCCTGGTCAACAAGCTGCTGCACGAGCCGGTGGTGCGCGGCAAGGCGCTCGCCGCCGGCCCGGACGGCGACCTCTACGCGCGCATGCTGCGGGAGCTGTACGCCCTGGACGACCCCGATGCCTGACAGCCCCGGGACGGTGCGCCTGGCGACCAGGGGGAGCGCCCTGGCGCTGGCCCAGAGCAGGCTGGTCGCCGACGGGCTCATCGCGGCGTGGCCGGAGCTCGAGGTCGTGCTCGTCCCGGTGGTGACCGAGGGCGACCGGCGCCGGGACCTGCCCACCACCGCGCTCGGCGGCAAGGGGGTGTTCACCGCCGCGGTCCAGGAGGCGGTGCTCGACGGCCGGGCCGACCTGGCCGTGCACTCGGCCAAGGACCTGCCCGCCGCCCAGGTGCCCGGGCTCGTGCTGGCCGCCGTGCCGGAGCGGGAGGATCCCCGGGACGTGCTGGTGACCAGGGCCGGGCCGGCAACCGACGACCTGGACCGGCTGCCGCGCGGTGCCCGGGTCGGCACCGGCAGCCCGCGCCGTCTCGCGCTGCTCTCCTGGCTGCGGCCTGACCTGGAGGTCGTCGGGATCCGCGGCAACGTCGACTCCCGCATCCGCCGGGTCCGCTCCGGCGAGCTGGACGCGGCCGTGCTGGCCGCCGCCGGGCTCCGCCGGCTCGGGCTGGCGGAGGAGGCCGCCGTGCCGCTCGACCCCGAGGTCTTCACCCCGGCGCCCGGGCAGGGCTGCCTCGCGGTCGAGGTGCGCGAGGACGACACCAGGGTGCTCGGCCTGGTCGGGGCCCTCACCCACCGCCCGTCTCGGGTGGCGCTGCGAGGGGAGCGCGCCTTCCTGGCCCGGCTCGGCGGCTCCTGCACCCTCCCGGCGGGGGCGCTGCTGCGCGCACCAGCGCCCGACAACGGCGGCCGCCTCGAGATCCAGGGCTTCCTGGCCGCCGCCGACGGCAAAGGCCTGGTCCGCGAGCGCCTGCTGGGGCCGCTCGACGACCCCGAAGGCCTCGGCCAGGCCCTGGCCGACCGCCTGCTGGCTGCCTGCGGCCCCGAGGTCCGCGCCCTGATCGAGGCGAGCCGCGGGTGACGCAGGCGCGGCGCCCCGGCGCCGGGATGGTGCAGCTCGTCGGGGCGGGTCCAGGCGACCCCGGGCTGGT
>Ga0184632_10000170_pt1 | contig 22500 bp, 21 predicted proteins | sample PLM31_50_b1_FD_133153 | JGI IMG/M metagenome (GOLD analysis project Ga0184632, IMG submission 133153) | Groundwater sediment microbial communities from an aquifer in East River, Colorado, USA - PLM3-1_50_b1 | ecosystem: Environmental > Terrestrial > Soil > Riparian zone | place: USA: East... | reverse complement strand
TGCTTGGTTCTCGCCGGCGAATCACGACTGTGGTTACGGCGGGAAGCACTAGCATGGCAATCCTGGTCGACACCGAGACGCGGCTCGTCGTGCAGGGTCTTACGGGCTCCGAGGGGCGGTTCCACGGGCTTCGGAACCGATCGCACGGGACGAACGTCGTCGCCGGGGTCACGCCGGGAAAGGGCGGACAGAACGTGGAGGGGATCCCGGTGTTCGACACCGTCGCCTCCGCCGTGACCCGGACCGGCGCGAACACCGCGATGGTCTTCGTCCCCGCTCCGTTCGCGGCGGACGCGATGTACGAGGCGATCGACGCCGGAGTCGCGACGGTCATCTGCATCACGGAAGGCGTCCCGGCTCATGAGATGCTGCGGCTCCACGCCTACATCCGCACACGATCTGTGGTCCTGATCGGCCCGAACTGTCCCGGCGCGCTTTCGCCCGGGAAGGCCAATGTCGGGATCATTCCGGCCGAGATCTTCCGCGAGGGCTCCGTGGGACTCGTCTCTCGATCGGGCACTCTCACGTACCAGATCGGGCACGAGCTGACGCAGCTCGGCCTCGGGAACTCGACGATCGTGGGGATCGGAGGCGACCCGGTCGTGGGCTCCTCGTTCCTGGAGATCCTGGCACTGTTCGAGGCCGACCCCCAAACGGAGCAGGTGGTCATGGTCGGCGAGATCGGGGGCGACGAGGAGGAGAAGGCCGCGGCGTTCATCGAGTCGGAGATGACGAAGCCGGTCGTCGCCTACATCGCCGGCTTCACGGCACCACCTGGGAAGACGATGGGGCACGCCGGCGCGATCATCTCGGGCTCTGCGGGGACGGCCGTGGCGAAGAAGGACGCGCTCGAGGCGAAGGGAATCCGCGTCGGGACGACGCCGACGGAGACCGCCCAGCTCGTCGCCGAGATCAACACGGCGTGAGGTCGCCGGGCGGCGCGGGAAGGCGCGGCGCGACATTACGAGCGGTGGCGCAGTTGGCACGGTTCTGACGCGGACTCGTGTCCCATCGTTGACCAGTTCGCCGATACGCTGACCGCAGGGGGTCCCCGGGGCCGGGATCCTCGGCTAAGCGGTCTTCTCAGGTCCTACGGCGCTGACTATCGTGGTGCAGATGCCCGCGTCCCACCCGATACGGCCCAACGATCGCGAGCATCGAGACATCGCTACCAGAGAGGCCAGTAGACAAAGACGTGTGGCCGACGAGTGGACCCTCGTCGAGTTTCGTCCCGCGCGCTGGCTCTTGACTGCGCTCACTCTCTTGGCGCTCTGGGTCGTTGGCCCCAAGCTCGGAAAGCGAGGGCTAGTCGCTCTGGCTTGGCAAATCGCTCCTCGACGGCTCAGGCTGATCGCGGGAGGCGTTGCGGCACTTGCTCTCGTCGTGCTCGCCGGAAGCGTCGCGGCACTCGCCCTCGTGCTCAATCAGCTGGCTTGAAGTCACTCGCCCCAACTAGGCCCCGTTGCTCCATCGTTCCCGAGGGGTGGGTAGTTAGCCTCGCGCGACCGCGCGAAGAAGTCCGGGAGATGTCCGCTTGGTGCAAAGGCCGCAGGCAGGGTCCGACCCGATGAACACGCTCGCGGGGGGTGTGAGAACAACCGCTGGGTGCATCGCGCCGATTGCCTGCGGGAGGTGCCCGCCGCCATTCGCTTCGTGAGCGCGGAGCCGCTGCTCGGACCGCTCGATGGACTCGTGCTCGACTCGATCGACTGGCTCATCGCCGGGGGTCAGTCTGGACACCGTCACCGCCCGATCCGAGAGGAGTGGGTGCGCGGTCTCCGTGATCGCTGCCTCGCAGCAGGAGTCGCCTTCTTCTTGAAGCAGTGGGGGTGCAGGACGCCGAAGGCGGGGGGCCGACTGCTCGACGGCTCCGAGTGGTCGCAGATGCCTCAGCTTGCTGCGAGGTTCACGGCCGTGTAGCCACTGATGGGGGATGTTCGCCTCTCGCGTGCGCGCGCGTGCGCGGGAGACAGCGTCGGCGGACGGGCCGGAGTGGGCTCGCTCGCCCGCCAGGCCCCACGCCTTCTCCTCGCCCGACGGGGGTGGGTACCCGCCTCGCGTCATGTCCTCTTAGGCCGCAGCGTGGACGAAATCATGTCGCGAACGTCGCTGCGTGTCCTGCACTGGTCGGTTTCGTCCCTTGCACCACCAGCCCCGGGACCGGATCGCCAGCTTCGAGACGCAGTTCCGCCGGCACGATCTCCGACCGCAGATTCGCATTCGCCAGCACGCGCTTGAGATACTGACGCGTATGGCGGTAGCGCCCGTTCAGGCTGATGCAGTACCCCGCATCGGACCCGGCGCCGATCAATTCCTCAACGGTGAAAATGAGCCGTCCGCCGGGGCGCAACGCGTTCGCGGAAGCAGCAACAACGTCCTCGAGCAGTCCGAAATAGACGAGGGTGTCTGCCGACACAATCACATCGAACGCCCCAGTGGAGTCGCTCAGGTAGGCGGTCAATTCGCATTTGACTAGTTCGTCGTAGACATTCCTTGCCCGGGCTTGAGCGATCATTGGCGCGGACAAGTCGACTCCCACCAGTCGCCGCGCATACCGTGCGATGAGCGGTCCGCACAACCCGGTGCCGCATCCGGCATCGAGCACATCGAGCCTTTCCGACGCCTCAACATCCGATTCCGCCAGCATCTCCGCGACCAGCGCCGGCGCGCGGTATGACAGCTTGGCGAGCTTGGAATCGAAGCTGGCGGCGAAGCTATCGAAGGTTTTCTCGACAAACGCGTCCGATGCCCGCGCCGGGACATCGCGGCCGGAGCAGGCCGCCAGCATATGTTGAGCAATGGGATTGTCCGGCTCCTCTTTCAGCCATTCTTCGAAGACTCCCACCGCTTTGTCGACTTCACCGAGCGTGCAGTCCGCCAGCGCCAGCAGTCTCCGAGCTTCGGGACCCTGCGGCCTCATCGTGATGACTTTCGAGAAGCAGGCAGCCGCCTCATGCGACCGTTTCTGGCCGTTCAGCAGGACGCCTAGGTTGTTGTACGCGTCCAAGTGTTCGGGATTTATGCGAATGGCGACTCGATATGCCGCTTCGGCTTGGACCACCTTGTTTTTGGCCCTCAGGACCACACCAAGATTGTTGTGCGCATTGGCATGATTCGGATCAAGTGCAATCGCGCGTTGATACGCGACGATCGCTTCGTCCAGCTTGAGTCGATCCTGCAGGACGATCCCCAGATTGCTATACCAGTCCGCCCGATCGGGCTCGAGCTCGAGACTCCTCTCGATCAGCGCGACCGCCTGCTCGCTCCGCGCCTGCTGATGGGCGAGCACTCCTGAAAAATGCAACGCGCTGGCATGGTCGGGCGCGACTTCAAGGATGCTGTGGTAAATGTCCGCCGCAGCCGCCCACTGCTCGTTCTGCTGCAGCAGTATGGCTATCGATAGCGCTTCGTCCAGGCTGAGGGCGCGGTCCGTTGTCGGCCACTGCTCCATATCAACCGCGCACGCGCTCGGCTCGTTCCGCTTACCCTTCCTTGTTGCCCTTGATGTCGTACTTGAAATGGAGTCCGACATCCAGTGATCCGTCTGCCTTCCGCGGCTTGTATTCCAGATCGACTTTGGCGAACTGCAGCCCGACGTGCTCCGCGGTGGCGGGCGTATCGCCGGCGCCGCTCGGATTGACGCTGGTGATGATGATGTCGTTCATCTTGATGATCAGGAACTCCTGCTGGCCCTTGCCGGCTTTGCGCACTGTGATGGTCGCTTCTTTGATGTGCTCACCGGTCGCGCACGCTCTCAAAAGAACCGGTGAGGCCTTGTCGATGTGATGGGTGAAGTTGAAATCGTTGAAATTCGCCTTGCCCTCCCCGCCCCCGCTTCCACCCCTCATCGTGCCAGCGTTAGTCACACCCCACGACCAGCTCAGCACCTCGACCTCGTCCTTGTGCTTGGAGTCGAGTGATTCACCTTTGATGTCGCCGATCTTTGCGAAAATGTCTAATGCCATAACGGACCTCCTGCCTTACCGTGCGTTTGCGTTGACGGATGTCGCGAAAAGATCAGCCGGCTTTGGCTCACCTCGCCTGATTGGAGATCGTGTGGGCCGTCGGGCTCGCAACCGTCAACGCCCCGGAAGCATGACCGGCCGGCGAACTCTCGGCTCCGTGCATCTCGACATCTCGGCTGACCTCAGCGCTTTCGCTCGTCGCTCGCTCGAGAAGGCAGGCCGCGCCGGAGAGGGCGAGCCACGCCACCCCGAGCTCGCGGGGTCGGCGCGCGACAGCGAGGCTCGCGGGTGCGGCCACCCACACGCTCAGGCAGTAGAAGCAGTCCATCAACTCACCAAGCTGTCCGTGCCCGAGGAGCACGCGCAGCCGAACGACTGCGTCCGCCGGACCGTCCTCCTCTGCGAGCAGATGCGTGACTCGCCAGACGGCGAGAGACGCGAGCGCGAAGCGCGTAGCGAGGCCGTCGCCGCCCATGACGAGAGGTCTACTCTGCGTCCGTCACGGCGCCGTCACCGGCAGAGATAAAGGCTCGAAGCCAGGAGCGGACCGCGTTCATGATTTCTCTCTCTGAGGCCGCGCCGATCGTGTCCGTCGCTCGCGGCGCTGAGACGTCGAGCGTGCTGGTGAGCCGGGCGCGAAGCGGCTTGGCTTGGTTCTCCTTCTCGACCCAAACTCGGATCACGAGTACGGCAGTCCGCTCGGGCGTACGTGCCATAGGCCATGATCATGTGTCGGCGACGTCACGCGATCGTCTGCGCAGTCGTTACGCCGCGCATCAGATCTTTGATCTGCTGTGAGGGCTGGACACCGAGCTCGCCGAGCAAGCGCCGGCAAAGCCGATACTGGCGTATCGCCTCGGCGGGATTCCCGTCCGCAAGATGGATGCGGATAACCGCGCGGTGGGCGCTCTCGCGCAGCGGCTCGCCGACGAGCGCTGACAGGCCCACGTCGAGTGCCTCACCGAGCCGCCCGCCGCGCGTCAGCCGCTCGCACAGCGCGTCCAGGGCGCGCAGGCGGAGCTGCCGAAACTGCTCGCGCTCCATCAGCACCCAGTCGTCGTACCAGTCTGGCAGAAGGTCGTCTCCGAGCCGGCCTGGCGCGAGCTCGTGGATATCCGGATCACTGTCGCTGAGCGCACTGCGCGCGAGCGCCTCTGCCTCACGCAGGTCGACCTCGACTTCGGGACTGAGGCGAAGCTGCTTGCCTCGTACCTCGACGAGATCCCGGTTGCAGCGGTGTAACCGCCAGAGCGCCGAGCGCAGGTTCGCCTGCGCACGCTCTTCCGGCGTGTCGAGCCAGAGGCTGCCCGCCACGAAAGAGCGCAAGAGAAGCCGGTTGTGAAGGGCAAGGAAGGCGACGAGGCGCTGGGCGCTCATCGGGAGTGCGACCGGCGCGTCGTGGCACACGAGCTCGAACGCGCTCAGAAGCGTCAGCCGAGTACCCGTCGCTCCCGCCGAGCGCAGCTCCGCAGCCCGAGCTCGAGCACTCGTCTCTGCTGCCCTCGCGGCAGGCACGGTCTACGACCGCGCTTTCCCAGCCTGGCCTGCCACCCACCGTGTCATGCTCGACTCCCGTACGGCGACTCAAACGATCGTCCCACGGTGGATCGCCCACGTGAATCACCCGCCTTGGCGATTCGATCGACAAGACCGCAGCCCCCTCGTCTGGGCGAGCCCGGAAGAACTGCCGAGATCATCGTGATCTCACGCCGCCTGTGAGCTCCTTGAGACTGGGCGTCCCCGGGCCGTAGACTGGGTTCTACTCGCGCCTCTGCTTCATGTTTTCATCGACCCACCTCGCGCTTCGGCTCGACGCGCGCCGGTAGAGCACGTCCCTCGACTGGGGTTGAGTCTTGCGAGCGGCACAGCGGCATTGTCTCCGCCAGGCGTTCCGTCACGGCAACTGCGGCGGCGTGTTCCGTTCGGGCCACGTTTACGTCGGTGTCACCATTGGCAACCATCCGCAGCTTGGGCTGCAGACGGCGAAGAGTCGCCTCGCTGCGCGTGCGCCTCCGACTCGCTCTAGATCGCATGGCAATCGGAAGGTGACAGCACCCTCCCGAAGTCTGGCGCGAACGGACAGAAGTGGAAAACAAGAAGAGCTGACGACTCACGTTGCTCCTTGTCGATCGTTACATCGAACAGCGCCGCGTCAATCTTGCGAGACGACGGCGTGGATGCGTCACTTGGCTTCCGCCAGACGCGTCGGCGTCGCCTGCCTGACGACCTGCCCGCAAACGCTCCGGAACAGAAGCAGCTCGAGGTCGATGTCCTAGCCAAGTCGCTCCGCGTGGTCCCCGGACTGCTGTCCCGCGAGCTCTCAGCTTCATATCGTCGCGGCGGCACCACCGCCGGGGCGGCTGCTCGCAGGTAAGCGGCGAACGCCGCCGAAGCCGGCACGCCCCCTCCGGAGAGGGCTGCTTGAGGCAGGCACCCGCGGGGCGCGAGGCGGCGACCCGCTGCCGGACCGCCGCCCGCTTCGCGCCACAGCACGCCACTACGGGGTCGGCTCCTCCTCTTCGCCGTCTGGGCAGCAGCGGTACTCCTGGGACTTCTCGAGGAGGTCGATCTGCTTCTTCAGCAGCTCGTTCTCGAGCTCCTTGCGGTCGAGGTCGAGCTTGATCTCGCGGTCGAGCGACGGCTCACAGACGTCGCAGTCGTCGAGGCAACCCTTGACGATGACGCCGGCCGTCGGCAACGCGATCTCGCGCTCCCAGCCGAATAGCTTCTTGGCCTCGGGCGAGGCCTCTCCCCCGACTTTGGTGAGCAATTTCTCGGAGACGAGCTCCTTGTCGACCGCGTCGAGCGCAGCCTGGCGTGCACTGGCCGTGATCGGCTCGGTGGCGACGCTGACGGCGCCCGCGAATGCACGAGCGCGGAAGGCCGCCGTCGTCTCCCCGAACTCTGCCGCAACGCTCGCGCTTGCGCGCCTCTCGACCTCGGGCCGTTCCTTGGCCGTCGCGAGGACGCTCGACGGGATGACCCCCACGCCGGTGGCAGGTGGGGGATTGTTCAGCTCGACGCCCGTCGGCGCGGCCGGATCGATGACCCTACGCTCAATCCCGACGAGCTCCCAGCGGATCCTCTGGCACTTGTTGAGCTTGTAGAACAGGAACGTCAGCGCGTGACAGTGGTTCGGGTTGGAGAAGACCCGAGAGGACGACTCGTACTGGTCCTCCGACTCTCCCTCGGTGTGCGTGCGGCTGTGCACCTCGCCGACCGACGTGTGGCTCGCGGCCCGTGTGCCGACCTCGACGTGCCGGCTCGACGAGTCTGCGTGCTGGGTCAGGTTGCGGGCAAACGTGCTTGCCGAGCTCGCATCGTAGGAGCTCCCCGACACGCTCCCCCCGAGCGAGATAAAGCCGAGGTCGATCCCGAGCCCGCCCCCGCCGCTGACCGACGAGCTGTGGAACTTCGAGGTCGAGGCCGCGTTCTCGTTGACGCTGATGTTGCTGACCGCATTCGCCATTCCGGCCATGTAGTACGACTCCTCCGAGGTCGTGTGGTTCCGGTAGGCGAGGCTCGACTCGCTGTCGAAGCTGAAGCGGCTATGCCGGTCGCTCGTGAACAGGCGCACCTGCTCGCCGGGCAGCAGGGTGGTGCTGTAGAGGATGTCTCCCAGCGCGAGCGGCCCCGCACAGCGGACGAGCCGGAAGTGCAGCGTCACCTCGATGGGCAAGAGGCGGCGCTCGTTCGCAGCTCCCACCACCGGTCGAAACGGCAGCCGGAACCAGAAATCCAGGTAGTCGCAGGGGTCGCACTCGACGAGCGGCGGACAGCACTCGAGCTTGGCGACGTCCCCCTTGTCTTTGTCGGCCATCACACACCTCCTCCTTTCGAGGGGCGTGTCTGCCGCAAGATGCGCCCCGAGGGCCTGTGAGGTGAGGCCTAACGCCTGCCCGTCACGGCGCCGTCACGGCCGGCATCACCGCGCCTCGGCGTCACGGGCGGCGTGGGCTTCGCGCCGGCGGGCTTCAGCGCGCCGAGCGGGCTAGCGAGCGTGGGCGTGCTCCCCTTGAGCGCCTTCCGCCTCTTTCCACAGCAACTCATCCTCCCACTCCTTTCCAGTCGACGATCTCAGCGACGGGCGTCGCACGTTCGCTCGTCGCGCGCTCGAGCAAGCCGGCGGCGCCCGAGAACGCGAGCACGACTTCGGGAGCTCGCGGGGCCGCCTCGCGACTGCGAGGCTCGCGGGTGCGGCGACCCATACGCTCAGGCAGTAGAAGCCGTTCATCAGCTCGCCGAGCTGTCCCTTGCCGAGGCGGATGCGCAGCAGGACACGCATGTGTTGGGCCGTCCTCCTCGGCAAGCAGGTGGGGTGACTCGCCAGACGGCAACGGCGCGAGCGCGAAGCATGGCCGAGGCCGGCGTCGCCCATGTTGCGAGCTCTAGCGCCTGACCGTCACGGCGGCGTCACCGGCCTGCTGCGAAGGCACGCCCGAGCAGTACGGCGAAGCGGCCTGCCACGAACCGGATTGGCGCCGAACTCGAGCCGACTCAGCGGGTCATCGCCGACGGACGCCGCATCACTCGGAAGGATCCCTGCGTGCCGACGTGTCCGTCGCTCGCGGTTGGGCTCAAGACACAGCGCATAGGATGCGCCCTCGCGAAAGCCGGGCGCTGACAGCGTGCAGTCCGACGCCGGGGCGTCATAGCCTGCTCGTCGGGCCGCCAACGATGAGCTGGTGCTGAGCGACGGCCTTGCCGGCTCGCTCAGGCCGTACTCGTACAGTCGAGACGATGCCGAGGCTCCGGAGGCGCTCGGCTGTCTCACCCTCGGCCGACTCCCAGCGCGGGGCGTCAGCCCGGGCGGAACCTCCCGTGCGAAACACTTCGGCCGAGGCCAGGAAGTCCGCAACTTCCCATCGCTCGTGCATGTGGCCGGCCCCCACGAGATCGAGCGCCCGTGTCTCGGCCTCGAACCTGCCGACGGCGGCGAGCTCGGTACCGAACAGCAGGCGCGAGCCCAAGGTCACAGGTTGTTGTGGTGGGGCTTCTGGCAGAATCGAGGATCCCTCAGTATCGGTTGCTTTTGCTCGCGCAGCCTGTCTACCCTTACGTTCGTGGCCCCTCGTTAGGCGCAAGCCTCTCGTTGGGCCACATTTGTTGGTCGCGCTTTGAGAGCGCGAAGGGATCTATCGGGCAGCTTCTAGTAACGCCCTCTGGTCACGAAGGCGGCGCTATTTGCTTTGACCCACCCTCGAACTCAGAGTAACCCCGCGACCGCTTCACCGACGTAGGGCTGTCGGATGATCACCGCGTGGAGCTCCCCTTGCCGGGCGAGCTGGGCTCGCGCGCGCTCGGGCGCTAGCTTTACCCGTTCGTCCCACGCCTCGTCGTCCGTCGCGCTCTCGAGCACCGCGAGGAGCGGGGCCTGGGCTCCCGTTCTGCGGCACGTCCCGCGCGAGCGCGCTGAGGAGGCTCGGCCAACCGATCGCGATCCGGGGCCGGCCTCGTTTTTGGGCGGGCTAGTGAGAGCATGCGATGTCGCCCGACTCAAAAACACTGACGAGCGCGACTTTCGCTAGGCCGCTTGCAACCACTATTTAAGGGGACGCTATCTCGATCTTCCTCGTCACAATCGACTCGATTAGGCGCAGTCAGTCCCGATGCAGGAGGCAGTCAGAGCATGAAGCACTCGCACGGGCCTAAACCCGAGAGGGTGTGAGAACGTGACGGGCGTCGCGTTTTGGCCGCGTGAACCCGTCTATTTGGAGTGCCATAGAACCCAACCGGAAGGGGGAGCGCATGGACCGCCGTCTCATCCATCGCGTATCGCCTGCCACCGTGCTCGCTACCATCGCCTTGTTCGTCGCGCTCGGTGGAACTAGCGTTGCCGCGGTCTCGCTCGTAGTTCCGAGAAACAGCGTGGGAACCGCTCAGCTCAAGAACAACGCCGTCGTCTCCGCGAAGATCAAGAACGGCTCGTTGCGGGGTGCCGACTTCGCAGCGGGCCAGCTCCTGGCCGGCCCTCGGGGGCCAGTAGGACCCGCGGGGCCGGTTGGCCCAGCCGGACCGGGCGCCAAGTGGGCTCTCGTCAGGCCCGACGGCAGTGTCATCGCGCAGTCCGGCGGCGTGACGTTGACGGCAAAATCGGGCCCAGGCCAGTACATCCTCGACTTCGGAGTTGCCACCACCGGCAAGCTCATCATCGCCACCTCGGCGCGCGCGAACGACCTGGAGTTCCGCGGCATGGTCAGCGCCGGTCCCTGCGGTGGCACGTCCGAGGGCAGCGCCTGCCCGGTGGGCAATGACGTCAACCATGTGAACGTCATCACCAACGGTCCGGCCGAGAAGGAGAGGAGTGACCACGCTTTCTACATTGCAGTGATTGGTTGAGCTTCTGGCCAAGCTTCGCGCCCGGCCCGCGGGCGCACGACCTCGCCGGCCGCAAGATACCCCCGTCAAGCTCTTTCGCCTAACACGACGATCTAGGAAGGCCCGCTCCGGCGGGCCTTCTCCGTTCAGCGGTGCGTCAGTTCAGCCCGCCCGCCTCGAGTCTCGCGTTCCTCGATCCGCAGGTAGCTCGCGAGCTCGGGACGTCACACCCCGCCAGCAGGCCCCGAGTCTCTAATCGCGCTGGAGGGGGAGGGTCCCCGGTAGCAGGCCGGAGTTGCGATCGAGGGGGTGGGTGGCGGCACCGTGACCTCCTCTTCACATAGAGGGGTCCGAGCCTCCGCATCAGGTCGGCCTCGGATCACGGGCGGCGACACTTAGTGGTTGACCGGACGCTGGCGCGTCCGTCGAGCGCGGTCACGACCAGGCCGGGCGCCGTGTGGGTGCAAGCCGGCGCCGTGTCGTGGCCGTCAGTCGGCCCGCGTGAATTCCGGCCAAGCATCTAGGCTCTCCGAGATGCCGCCGACGCCGATCTCGTTCGCCCGCGGCGCACCCGCACCCGAACTCGTCCCCGCGGCCGAGCTCGCCGAGTGCGCGTACGCGGTCGCCCGGCGTGAAGCCTCGACGCTCTTCGCGTACGGGCCGGGCGGTGGATACGCGCCGCTTCGAGAATGGGTGGCCGCGCGGCACGGCGTGGATGCGAGGCGCGTCGTCCTGACCGTAGGCGGGCTGCAGGGCTTCGCGTTCTACGCAGCGGAGCAGCTCGAACGCCGTCCCGGCCGCGTCCTCGTCGAGGCGCCGAGCTACGACCGGCCGCTCAAGATCCTCGCTCGCGAACGCGCCGAGATCGTGGCGCTTCCGATGGACGACGAGGGCCTCGACCCCGATGCGCTGGAAGCCGAGCTCCGCCGCGGCAGCGAGCCGCCCTCCTTCCTCTACACGATTCCGACGTTCCAGAACCCGAGCGGGCGGTCGCTTTCGACAGAACGTCGCCGGCGGATCGTCGAGATCGTCGTGGCCCACCGGCTCGCTGTTCTGGAGGACGACCCGTACGGCCTCGTTCGCTTCGAGGGCGATGCTCAACCCAGCCTTCACGACCTCGAGGGCGGTGAGCTCGTCTCGTACACGTCCTCGTTCTCGAAGACCGTCGCACCGGGCGTACGTACCGGGTACTTCGTCCTTCCCGCCGATACGGCCGCGTCCTTCGAGGAGCGCGCGGTGTCGACCTACATCTCGCCACCCATCCTTGCGCAGGCCGCTGTTTTCGAGTTCATCGCCCGCGGGCACTTCGAGCCCAACCTCGTGCGTGTCTGCGGAGAACTGCGTGCGCGACGCGACGCCATGACGAGCACCCTCGAGCGGACCTTCCCGCCCGGCTCTTCCTGGAGCCGGCCCCAGGGCGGTTACTTCGTCTGGGTCGAGCTTCCGAACGACGTGACGACGGCCGAGCTGATGGCTCGAGCCGAGCCCGCAGGGGTCGCGTTCGTCCGTGGGGAGGACTTCTTCCCCCGCGGCTCCGGCCTCGGGCGCTCCTCGGCGCGCCTGGCGTTCAGCTACGAGAGCTTGGCGCGAATCGTCGAGGGGGTCGAGCGCTTGGCCGCTCTCGTCATTGCGTCGACGGGCTCCATGGTCGCGCCACGAGCGTAAGAGCTTTCGATCGTGGGCTTGGCGCTACGTCGCCGGCGTGCGGCGCTTACGCCGGTCGCGCAGCTGATCGAAGAGGTAGCCGGCTGCGAAGCCGATGCCCACGCAGAGGAGGATCAAGACCAGGAGCGAGATCTCGGCCGAGAAGAAGACGAAGCTGACCTCGACCTGCTTGCGGTTGAAGAAGACGATGAGGACCGCGTAGACCGCGAGCACGCCGAAGAGGACGAGCTTCCAAGGCGTGTCTTTCTCGGGCGAGCCCTGCACGCCTCGATCTTATGCGGCGTGGCCCACCGCGACCGCCGGAAGGGGGCGCGGTACGAGTCGTGGCTGGCGCGGCGGGGTCAGAGTGCCCGCGGTCGCCGCTCGAAACGTGGGGCAGGGGACGTTTCCTGCAAGCGCGCACAGTCCTTCACGCCGGAAGTAGCAGTCGTCGCAGGTGACCTCTGTTCGCTTCTTCGTTGCCATCTCTGGGAGGTCGCCCCTCGTCGACCAGCCAGCATTCTGGCGACCAGGTCCGAGGGAGACAACCCCCTCTTGGACGAAATCGCCCGCAATTTGCGCCTGTTGTCACGTGGGGCGAAGTACCTGCAAAGTCAGCATTTTACATCGGCTGTTGTCAAGAGCCGAAACGCCTGTTGAAAACTTTCGACAGGTATCACATCGAGCCCGCCCGCATGCTCTTGCGCATCCTCGGCGTTCCGGCCGACCGGAACTACGAAGAAATCCACATCCGCACGTCTCGCTCCGATCGTCTTTTGCTTGATTCCGCCAATCGGGAGCACGGTGCCGTCGAGCGCGAGCTCGCCCGTAGCCGCGATCTTGCATCCGTGGGTGACGTCGCGTCCGAGCTTGCGCGCGATCTCGAGCGCAAAGGGGAGACCCGCCGAAGGACCGCCGACACGACCGAGGTCGATGTCGACGTCGAAGGGCAGCCTGATGTCGGCCTCCTGATCGACGGTGATTCCGACGATCGGCCGGCTGGGATCGGTCGGATTGGGCACGGTGCGCACCCTCAGCTCGATCGGCTTCTCGTCTCGACGGACCGTGAGCCGGACGTCGTCACCGGGTTTCCGTCTCCCGATCTCGCGCCGCAGGTCGGCAGGAGTGCGCACCGGAACATCGTCGACGGCCACGATGACGTCTCCGGCCGCGAGCTTCGCGGCGGCGGGCACATCCGATGCGACGCCGATGACCAGTGCCCCGCGCGGGGTCGCTACGACCTCGTATCCGAGTGCGCGAAGGGCGACGACGGACGCGATACGTTCCGATCGCTCCATGTCGGCAGCGTTCTGTCGGTCTCGCTCGGCGTCGCTGGTACCGGGGGGCAGGAGCGCGTGCTCGGGAAGCACCGTCGAACCCTCCGGGCGCGTGAACGGCAACAGATGCTCGAGAAGCCGAACTCTCCGAACGTAGAGATCAACGTAGTAGACATCGCCGGCGCCCCCCGGCCGGCTTCCCTCGACAACGACGCGCCCGGCCAGCGGCTTGGCCTTGTCGGGGGTCAGGATGAAGTCGCCGGCGGGAAGCGACCAGAGCACGATCGCCGTCGCGAGGCCGAGCGCGCCGAGCACGACGGCGACGATCGAAAGGCGCTTCAAACGACCACTACAGCCCGCGTGTGGCTCCGCCGTCGACCAGTATCACGGCGCCGCTGATGTACGCCGCGCGCTCGGAGCAGAGGAACGCTGCGACGTCACCGATCTCGCGTGTGGTGCCGAGCCGACGGAGCGGAATCGTCTCGAGTTCGTCCTCGGTCGGGCCGTCGGGATAGACCTCTCGGACGCGGTCCGTATCGATGCTTCCCGGCGCGATCGAGTTCACCGTGATCCCCTTCGGCCCAAGCTCGCGTGCCAGCGACTTCGCCCACCCGATGACCCCCGGTCGGATCGCGTTCGAGAGCACGAGGTTGTCGATGGGCTCCCGCACAGTGGTCGACGTGACGTTGACGATGCGGCCGGCCGGGCTCTTCTCGAGGTAGGGGAGGCAGAGCCCCGTCAGGCGGACGACGGAGACGAGCAGGAGCTGCGTAGCTGCCTCGACCTGCGCCGGTGTGAGCTCGGCCGCCGTGCTTCGAGGAGGTCCACCCGAGTTGTTGACGACGATGTCGATGCCGCCGAACGCGTCGACGGTCGACTGCACGAGACGATCGAGATCGTCCGCATTCGTCACGTCTCCCGCGACGGCCAGCCCGCCGAGCCGGGCAGCTTCGCGCTCGACGACATCGCGACGACGAGCGAGCATGACGACGTTCGCGCCTTCGCCGGCCAGCGACTCGGCGATGCCGAGGCCGATGCCTGCCGATGCGCCGCAGACGATGGCCGTGCGGCCCTCGAGCCCGAGGTCCATGCTACTTCCGCTTGAGGACGCCGACGACGTCCCGGACGGCGGCGGCGGAGGCGCGCAACATCTTCTTCTCCTCGGGTGTGAGGCGCAGCTTCACGATGTCCTCGACGCCGGCCGCTCCGAGCTTCGCCGGAACGCCCATGTACAGGCCGTCGATCCCGTACTCGCCCTGCAGGTAGACCGTGCAGGGAAGCACCCGCTTCTCGTCGAGGCAGATCGAGTCGACCATCTGAGCGGCTGCCGCGCCGGGCGCGTACCACGCCGACGTACCGAGGAGGCTCACGAGCTCGCCGCCGCCGAAGCGCGTGCGGTCGACGAGCTTCCGGATGCGGCTCCTGGGCATCAGCTCGGAGAGCGGAACACCTCCGACGTTCGTGGCGGATACGACGGGCACCATCTGATCGCCGTGGCCACCGAGCACGACTGCGGTCACGTCCTTCACGGAGACGGCGAGCTCCTGCGAGATGAAGGCTGCGAAACGGGCCGTGTCGAGGATGCCTGCCATGCCGATGACTCGACTCCCCTTGAAGCGCGACACCGCTCTCGCGACGTGGCACATCGCGTCGAGCGGGTTCGACACCACGACCAGGATCGCGTCGGGAGAGTGTCGGACGGCCTCCTTCGTCACCGCCGTGACGATCGCCTCGTTCGTCGTCACGAGGTCGTCGCGGCTCATGCCGGGCGAGCGGGGCTTTCCGGCGGTGATCACCACGACCTCCGAGCCGGCAGTCTCCTCGTAGCCGTTCGAGCCCGTGATGGTGGGCTCGTAACCCAGCACCGAGGCCGCCTGGTTCAGGTCGAGCGCCTTGCCCTGCGGATAGTCGGGGATGATGTCGACGAGCACCACGTCGGCGTAGTCGCGGCGTGCGATCTCCTGCGCGCATGTCGCGCCGACGTTTCCTGCGCCGACGACCGTCACTCTCCTCCGCATGTCCTTCTCGCTTTCGTCGTGTTCAGCCGTGCTATCTGAGTCTCTCGATGATCGCGTCGGCGTACTCGGACGTCCCGACCGCAGTGGGGTCGTCGCGGGTGGGTTTCAGGTCGTATGTGACCCGCCCGCCGTCGGCGATCACGGCCGCGACAGCCTGTTCGAGTCGCTGCGCGGCCTGTCGCTCGCCGAGGTGCTCGAGCATCAGCTTTCCGGACAGGATCATCGCGGTCGGGTTCACCTTGTTCAGCCCTTTGTACCGAGGCGCCGAGCCATGTGTGGCCTCGAAGACGGCTGCGCGCGCTCCGATGTTCGCCCCTGGAGCGACGCCGAGCCCGCCCACCAACCCGGCGGTGACGTCCGAGACGATGTCCCCGTACAGGTTCGGCAGCACGAGCACGTCGAACTCCTCGGGGCGCTGGACGAGCTGCATGCAGAGTGCGTCGACGAGCACCTCGCGGGAGGCGATCTCCGGATAGTCGCGCGTGACCTCGCGGAAGACCGAAAGGAAGAGCCCGTCCGTGAACTTCATGATGTTCGCCTTCGTCACGCACGCGACCTCGCGGCGGTGGTTGGCTCGCGCATAGTCGAACGCGAAGCGGATGATCCGCTCGGAGGCTGCGGCGGTGATCGGCTTGACGGAGATTCCCGAGCCGCTCGCGATCTGCTTCGGCTGGAGCGCGTTCAGTGAGGCAATGACGCCTTCGGCCGCGTCCGAGCCCGCCTCGTACTCGATGCCTGCGTAGAGATCCTCGGTGTTCTCGCGCACGACGACGATGTCGACGCTTTCGTAGCGGGTGCGGACGCCCGCGTACGTCTTGCAGGGCCGCAGACATGCGAACAGCTCCAGCTCGTGGCGAAGCGCGACGTTGACCGAGCGGAAGCCGGTGCCGATCGGCGTCGTGATCGGCCCTTTGAGCGCGACCCCGTTCTGCTTGACCGATTCGAGCGTCTCCTCGGGAAGCGGCGTCCCTGCCTCCTGCATGACGTCGACGCCGGCTTGACGAAGGTCCCAGTCGAGCGAGACGCCGGTGGCTTCGAGCACACGTCGCGTCGCGTCGGTGAGCTCGGGGCCGGTCCCGTCTCCGGGGATGAGCGTGACACGGTGGCCCATGAGCGCGGCGGATCGTACCTGCACCCGCTTCTCCGCAGATCGAGATTCGTGCGCGCGAATCTCGATCGCGGAAATCCCTGAAGGCGCCCGCTTCGCGGTCGCGGTCGTCGTGGCGACTCGACGGCGCCTATGGAATCTCGGTCAGGTAGCGTCCGTGCGGATGGCCGAGACGACCGACTTCAAGCCGGGACTCGAAGGCGTCGTCGCGGTCGAGACGGAGATCGCCGAGCCCGATCGCGAGGGCGGTGCGCTCCGGTATCGCGGCGTCGACATCGAGGAGCTGGTCGGGCGGGTGCCGTACGAGAAGGTCTGGGGACTGCTCGTCGACGGGAGCCTCGACTCGAAGATGCCCGATCCGGAGCCGTACGAGCCCACGGGACTCACTGGGAACGCGCCGGCCGATCTTCAGGCTGAGACAGCGCATCTCGCAGGACACTGGAGTCTCGGCAAGCTCAACGAGATATCGGACGAGCAGGCTCGAGAGGATCTCGGCCGGCTTTCCGCTCAGATGATGTCCATCGTGGCCCGATCGGCGCGGGTGGCTGACGGCCATGGCGATGCGATCTCCGATGAGGTCGTCGCCCAGGGAAAGACAGCGGCCGAGAAGTTTCTCCTCCGGTGGCACGGCGAGGCGGATCCACGCCATGCAACTGCGATCGATACGTACTGGATCTGCACGGCGGAGCACGGTTTGAACGCATCGACTTTCACCGCACGCATCGCCGCATCGACCGGAGCAGACTGTGGAGCCGCCCTGTCGGCAGCTGTCGGCGCGCTCTCGGGCCCCCTCCACGGCGGCGCGCCGGCGTACGTGCTCCCCATGCTCGAGGAGGTCGCAGCGATGGGCGATCCAGAGCGCTGGGTGAACGAGACTCTGGCGAGCGGCAAGCGGATCATGGGCTTCGGGCACCGGATCTACAGGGCTGAGGATCCTCGCTCCCGGATTCTCAAACGGACCGCCAAGGAGCTCGCTTCGCCCCACGTCGACGTCGCCGAAGCTCTCGAGGAAGCGGCCCTCGTCGGCCTTCAAGAGCGCCATCCCGAGCGCGTGATCGCCACGAACGTCGAGTACTACTCGGCGATCGTCCTCGACATCGCTCTGATCCCACCCGCGCTCGCGCCGGCGATGTTCGGCTGCTCGCGGGTCGCGGGCTGGTCCGCGCACATTCTCGAGCAGAAGAAGACGGGTCGCCTGTTCCGACCCTCCGCGCGCTACATCGGTCCTGAGCCGCGGACGCTCGACGCGATCGCATGACCCTCGCCGAGGCGGCGGCTCACGCTGACGCCCTTGCCCAGGACGGCGACGAGCGAGCTCTGGCAGTCCTCCGGACACAGTGGGACGAGGAGATCGAAGCGGCGGCTCGAGACACCGACTACCGCGTTCGTGCGCAGGCTTACCGCGCGATCGCGCAGTTCCGGTTTCGACAGAAGCTCGAGCTCCTGCGGCGCGGTCTCGAAGACGAGAGCCCGGCGGCACGGGGCTCGGCGCTCATCGCACTCGAAGGTCTCTCGCGGAACCACCCCGGTGACGTGAACGCGTTTCGCTCACAACTGCACGAGCTTGCCGCGCGCGACCCCAATGCAGCCGTGCGGCGACTCGCGGTCATCTGTCTCAAGAACGGGACACCGCAGCGTGACACGATTCAGCTGCTCGAGGGAATCGCAGAGTCCGAGGACACCGATCCGGAGCTGCGAAAGACCGCTCGCGTCGTGCATGCCGCGCTGAAGAAGAAGGCGGTCGCTCGATGAGCGGGGTCAGACCCCACGGGTCCGACCGCGCCCCGCTCGTCGCCGTGCTCATGGGCTCGCGCTCCGACTGGGAGACGATGGAGCACGCGCCGGCGACGCTCGCGAGGCTCGAGATCCCGCACGAGGTGCGCGTTCTCTCCGCCCACCGCACTCCCAATGCGCTCGGGGAGTACGTGGCCGATGTCGAGACTCGCGGCGCGCAGGTGTTCATCGCCGCGGCGGGAGGTGCGGCCCACCTGGCGGGGGTCGTAGCGTCGAAGACGCTGCGCCCGGTGCTCGGCGTCCCGATGGGAACGCAACTCGGAGGCCTCGACTCGCTGCTCTCGACGGTCCAGATGCCGGCCGGGGTTCCGGTCGCAACCCTCGCCGTCGGACGCGCCGGCGCGGTCAATGCAGCGCTCCTGGCCGCGGCAATCCTTGCGCTGGCCGATCCTGACCTCGACGCGCGCCTTCGTCGTTATCGCAAGGAGCAGTCACAGGCCGTGCTCGACGTCGGCGACCCGAGCGCCTGATTCGGGCTCAGAGCTCCTAACACAATGATCGCCGGTCGCTCCGCGACATGGCCGTTCATTGCGTTAGGCGCTCTTAGGTCGAAGCGATGAGCGCGAGCACCTCGTCGCCGTAGCGATCGATCTTGACCGGGCCGAAGCCCTTGACGGCCGCCAGGTCGGCGTGCGTCTGCGGCTTGGCCGAAGCGAGCTCCCGTACGGTCGTATCGTGGAGGACGACGTAGGCGGGCACGCCGTCCGCGTGCGAGCGCCGCTGACGCCAACCGCGCAGACGTTCGACGAGGTCCCCGTCCGCATCAACAGCGGCGCCCGCCGCCGTTCGGATGCGGGGTGGGGAGACGACCGGGTCGACCTTGAGCACGCGGTAGCCCTCTGCCGTCGTCGTCTCGACGAGCGCACCGACACTCTCGAGCAGCCGAACCCAGCGCCGGACGTCCGCTTCCGAGGCCGCGGCGAGCATGCCGTAGGCAAGGGAGCGGCGGGCTGACGGCGGCGCCGTCGGTGAGCCACGCAGCGCGGCCACGAGACTACGGCGGCCGAGTGGCCAGTGAAGTGCCGCGACCGCATCCGCGATCGCCGAACCGGCATCATCTGGCAACGGCGGCGCCTTCGTGACGGACGGCGCTGCTCTCGGCCGTGGCGAGCAGACGTCGCACGTGCCGCAGGGAGGAAGGAAGGCCTCCCCGAAGTGCTCGGCGATCTGAGCGTGCCGGCATGTTCGAGACTCCGCGAACTCGACGATTCGCTCCGCACGGGCCGACGCCACGAGTCGCGCCCGTCCGAGCAGCGCTTCGACTCGCTCGGCAGCGTCGTCGGGCGCCGGGAGCACGTCGATCTGCATGCGACGACCGCGGTCGAATCCTCGCCGAACGAGTTCTGCCTGCTCGAGCATGCCCACGAGAACCCTGGGGTCCCGGTCCGGAACGATCGCCGCGAGCTCCTCGGGATCCACCGGCCCGGCGGCGTCGCGCAGCACGCGGTAGGCCGCGCGCAGGTCGGAGGCCGGAGGCACGTCTGTAAGAGCGAACCGACGGAGCGAGCCGGCGTCCGCAGGGCTAACAAGGAGGAGCGTGTCGCTGTGTTCGCCGTCACGGCCCGCGCGTCCGACCATCTGCGTGAACTCCTCGAGCGACGAGGGGTAGTTGACGAGACACACCAGGCGCACGTCCGGCTTGTCGATGCCCATCCCGAACGCCGTCGTGGCGACGACTGTCGGGGCCCGGCCGGAGACGAACGCGTCCTGAACTCGCGTGCGCTCCTGGGGCTCGAGACCGGCGTGGTAATGCTCGGCGCGGAAGCCGTACCCTCGGAGTGTTCGGGCGAGCTCCTCGGTGGACCGCCGCGAGCGGGCGTACACGATCGCCGAGCCGCTTTCGAGCGTCTCGAGACGACCGACGACGGCGCTCACCCGGTCATCGGCGTTCGCCACCTCCTCGACCTCGTACCGGAGATTCGGTCGCACGACCGTCGTCCTGACGACCTCCGGCTCACGACCGAGCGCGTCGCCGATCTCGCGGGCGGTCTCGGGCGTGGCCGTCGCGGTCATCCCGAGCAGCGTCGGTTCCCCGAGCTCCGCGAGCGCATGGCGGATGAAGAGGTAGTCGGGGCGGAAGTCGTGTCCCCACATGCTCACGCAATGCGCCTCGTCGACGACCACGAGCCCGATTCCGACGGAGCGAAGCAGGTCCACGAAGCCACGCTGTCGGAGGCGTTCCGGAGCCGCGTAGACGAGGCGCTTGTATCCGGCCGAGGCCGCCGCGAGACGGCTTGCGGTCTCCTCGGACGTGAGCGACGAGTTCACGAACGTCGCCGCAGGCGCAACCCCGGCAGGAAGCTTGTCGACCTGGTCTTTCATCAAGGCGATCAACGGTGAGAGGACGAGTGTCGTGTCCGGCCGCAGCATCCCGGCCAGCTGGTACGTCAGCGACTTTCCCGAGCCCGTCGGCATGAGAGCGAGCGTGTCGCGGTTTTCGAGAGCCGCACGCGTCACTTCCTCCTGCCCGGGGCGGAACGCGTCGAAGCCGAAGAGCTCGCGGAGGGGTGTCGTCAACTCCGTCAGGCGGGCGAGTATAGGGACCGTATCGAACGACCCTGCGTCCCGGCGCAAACTCGTTACACGGGTGTATCGGAGTGGGGAGACTTCCGGCGCGCGTGCGGGTGGGCCTGGAAGTACACATCGCGGCGCCGGCGGTCCGAGACGTGCGTGTAGCGCTCCGTCGTGCCGAGGTCGGCGTGGCCGAGCATCTCCTGGACCGAGCGAAGGTCGGCTCCGCCCTCCAGGAGATGGGTCGCGAACGAGTGGCGGAGGAGGTGGGGGTGCACGCGTCCGGGCTCGAGGCCGGCTCGATCCGCGAGCTTGCGGAGGATCAAGAACGCACCGGCGCGCGTCAGCGGACCGCCCCGGGCGTTGAGGAAGAGCTCGGGCCGGTATCTGCGGTCGAGGTGTGGACGGCCGAGTGCGAGGTATCGCCGGACGGACTCCGCGGCCGGCCGCCCGAGGGGGACCAGGCGTTCCTTGTCTCCCTTGCCGAGGACCCGGACTACCCGCTCCTCGAGGGCGACGCTGTTCTTCTCGAGCCCGACCGCCTCGGAGACGCGCAGGCCGGCTCCGTAGAGCAGCTCGACGAGCGCACGGTCGCGCAGGGATCGCGGGCTCGAGCCGGTCGCCGCGTCGATGAGTCGCTCGGCCTCTGACGGCGAAAGCGCCCGCGGAAGCGTGCGCGCTCGCCGCGGTAGCTGAAGCGAGGCAGCGGGGTTGTCGGCTCTGTTGCCGATAAGGACGAGGTGACGGAGATACGAGCGAACGGCGGAGACGCGGCGCGCCACGGTCGATGGTGCGAGCCCGTCGGCACGCATCGAAGCGAGCCAGCGCTCGAGCTCCTCGACCGAGGTGTCGCCGATCGTGCCGCATTGGAACGCGGCGAAGGCGGACAGGTCGCGCCGATAGGCATCGACGGTCCGCGGCGAACGTCGGGCTGCGAGGAGCAGCAGGAAGCGCTCGACGTCGGGGTCGGATCGAGGCACGGCGCTGACCCGGATTCGTCGGCTGGCCGCCGGCTCCTCTGCGCGGCCGCCTCGCTGGTCGTGGCCGTCCTCGCGGCCGGAATGCTTCCTGAGCGCGGGCACGCGTCCCAGCTCATCGCACGGAATACGTCGACGGAGCGGCTCGCGGTCTCGAGCCGGGGGCAAGCTCTGGTTACGTACCACGCTCAGGGCCGACTACGACGCGTCCTTGCGTGGGGCGCTCTGAACGCCCGTCTCCCCGCCCAAGTTGGGGCGCAGGCGGAGTTCCGGGTCGACTACACGGGAGGCTGGGCGACCTCCGGCAGGCCTGCTTGGAAGTCGTTGCGAGACGCGTGCGGCCCGTACAGGGGGCCGGCTCTGCCGTGGCTCGTCAGCGCGTGCACGGCGCGAGACGGCTCGCACTGGGCGATCCAGCGGTGGCAGAGGCATCAGGCCAACTTCGGCATTCCGCCGTGGAAGGCCGGGCACGGCGCGTGGGAGCTCCGCCTTTCGCATTGGCGCGGACCTCTCGCGAAGCTGGACGTCTGGCTCGACTGGAGCTACGGCGGTCGCTGGCACCACCTCTTCGGACGGCTCACGTATCGCGGGCGTCCCGTGCACGGCTTCTCCACCACTCCCACAGGCGATCCGCTCGATCGGTACGGCCGGGTGCTCTACCTCGACACGCTCGACTCGGCCTACGGGCCCGGTTGGCGACGGGAGAATGGTTTCGTCTCGCGAAACCCGGACGGCACGTTCTGCTACGGGTTCGTCCCGCACACGACCCATGCCGGAGAGTCGCGGCCGCCAGGTCACGGGCGTCGCTACCGCCTCGCCCTGAGCGGTCCGGGGGTGAGTCCGGACGTCGCATGGGAGGGCCCGGGGCTACACGCGTTCGACGCCGCG
>Ga0184632_10000166_pt1 | contig 22757 bp, 21 predicted proteins | sample PLM31_50_b1_FD_133153 | JGI IMG/M metagenome (GOLD analysis project Ga0184632, IMG submission 133153) | Groundwater sediment microbial communities from an aquifer in East River, Colorado, USA - PLM3-1_50_b1 | ecosystem: Environmental > Terrestrial > Soil > Riparian zone | place: USA: East... | reverse complement strand
CGGCTATGCAAGCGGTCCCCTATGCTTTTCAAGCCCAGGACGCGGGATTTAATGTAATCGGCCGTATCTCGGATATTCTGCCGAATTATTTGCTGTCCGCCTATACCGTGAGACGTAGCTGGGCCGAGAAGAACCGCCCCACGGTGGTTCGTTTTCTGAAGTCGATTGTGCGCGCCAAGAAATGGTTCGAACAAGACCGCAAGTCCGCAACCGATTTTTTGGCGAAGGAATTTCAGCTGACCCCGAGCCTCACCGAGAAAGGTCTTGACTATTACCTCACTACCCAGGCGTGGCACCCGGAGCTTGAAATCGACATGGATGGGCTTAAGACCGTTATCGATATCTACGCTGAGCAAACCGGAATGAAAGGGGCGATACCGAGTCCGGAAAAATACGTCGACGCGAGTTATCTGCGACAGGCGCTGAAGGAACTCGGCCTGCGGTAACGCCTGTGTGGTAAGGGCAGCCTACGTGCCTGCCCTCCGAACGGACAACCAAATGCCCCGACAAATTTTGGCGAAACTGAACCACTACGCCGATTGTGGTTTGCTTGACAGTTTAGTTTCAAGATTGCTATGGATGATAGGATAAATTTTTCTTTCGAGGAGACCACTACATGCTAGACGGAAAACTCAGGATCGCACCAACCTGTTATCATATGCTTCATCAAGTGCCGGTTCGGGCCGCGCACGAAATGAATTTCTTTTATGATGAGGGACTCAAGACCGCCGATGGCTCCCTCGCCTACGAGTTGCTCACCGACTCCATGGTGCCCTTCGGACTCGAAAAGCTCGGCATTTCGCAAGCGATGAAAGAGAAGTCGGTGGACATCGCGCTCGACGTCCAATCACGGACCATTTTCTACCAGCGGGGACGCGGCGCGGATATTTACATCCTCGCGGGTTGGCGCAATCAACATACGAACCTGTGGGTGGGGCCGCCGCATATAAAGTCCCTGCAGGAGCTGAAGGGCAAACGGGTCGGCATCAGCGATTATAACAGCATTCGCCATTGGGCGATTCAGATTCAATTGAAAAAAGCCGGTCTGGATCTGGAACGTGACGTCGAATGGGTCAGGATCGGTGTCAATTCGAAGCTCCACGTGGACGCGATACGGAGCGGTCGCGTGGAGTGCGCTCCAGTGCCGCCCTGGTACGCGGAGGACCTGATCAAAGAGGGCTGCAACGTGCTCGTGTCGCCGGCGGAACAATATCCGGATGGGCGTCCCGAGCGAATCATAGCCGCGACGGGGCGGATTCTCGAAGAACACCCGGATATGGTCAGAGCCTTTCTCAAGGGGATGATTCGCTCCTATTGGTTTGTCCGAGATATGCCTAAGAACTACGAGTATATTACCAATCTCGAAAAGCGCATTCGGCTTTTGAGCCCGGACCCCGAAGAGCGGGTAGTTCAAGCGCCGCGCTCCCTGCGCGACTTGGAGGCGATGCCGTTTCCACTAGATGGGAAAGCAACGGGATTTGAAGACATGCTCAAGGAAGAGGAGCGGCTGGGCGAGCTCAATTACAATGTCCCGCCGATCAAAGAGGTTTCGGCGCAGGATCTGGTCGATGAGGCTTATAAAGAATTGAGAGCGCGTCCGGAGTTGGCGGAGGAATATCAGCGAGTGAGCAAAATCGCCGACAAGTGGGGGTATTAACCTATCATTTGCGCTCCAAGATACCGCGGACAAGCAAGGGTTCGTCATGCCCGCCCTTCGACCGTGCTCAGGATCGACTCCAGCGAGCATCCAGGCGATCGCTATGACATGGACGGACTGGATTCCCCCCATGGGGAAGAATGGCTGATCTTCCACGGGGCGTGAATGAGGAAAGGAAGGCCAATAATGAAAAGCGCGAAGCTATACAAGGCTGTCGGTCTCATCCTTATCATTTTTTTATCGAACCTTCGGTGGGTTGCGCTTGCCGACGCTCAGGCAACTAAGAACTTCTACGAGGGAAAAACCATTTCCTATCTCGTCGGTTCGACCGCCGGTGGCGGAAGCGATTTGACTGCCAGGCTCGTCGCGCGGCACTTGGAAAGACACATCCCTGGTAAACCGCGCATCGACGTCATCAATAAACCGGGCGCCGGCGGCATGATCGCCATGAACGAACTATACAATTTGAGAAAGCCCGACGGCCTGAGCATGGTTCCGATCAACGTAAGTGCCCTGTTTGCCATCGCCGCGGGTAATGACGCGATCAAGTTTGATCTGCAGAAATTTATCTGGCTCGGGCAACTCTTCGACGACGCGCAGACGCTTTACCTGCGCTCCTCGACTCCCTACACGAGCTTCGATGCGATCCGCAAAGCCAATAAAGAAGGCAAGCTGCCGAAAATGGGCGCGCAGTCCCTCGATCACACGAGCAACGTTGTCGTCAAGATCGTCGGTCACATTCTCGGCCTGGAGTTCCATGTTATCCCTGGTTACCCGGGCACGCCGCAGATCTTGCTCGACATCGAGAGGGGCGCCCTGGACGGTCGGGCACAAAGCACGGGCTCGCTCTTCGCAACCAAACGGGAGTGGCTGAAAAGCGGGTATGTGAAGGCGCTATTAACTTCCAGGAAGACCCGTGACCCGCGAACCCCCGACTTGCCCAGCATTGAAGAACTCGCGCCGCCGGGGAGCAAGGGCTTACTAAACGCTCTTCATGCGGCGCAAAATATATCGAGATCTACCGCGGTGGCACCCGGGGTGCCGGCTGACCGGGTGAAAATCCTACGCGACGCCTTTGCCGCATTGTCTAAGGATGAGCTTTTCCTGAAAGAGTCCGAAAAGATGGGATTGGAAATCAGTTTGATTCGCGGCGAAGACATGAACCGAGACGTCGAAGAAACCATCCGGGACAAGCGGCTCATGGAGATGTACCGGACGATTACTGAGGTGAAGTAAAAACCGCGCAGCGTGCGGCCGGCGGAGTTCGGTATGTTTAAGGAACGTTTTGAACAGACGAATACTCGAACATTCTCCAACCTCGGAATAGGAAGCCAATGATAGAAGCCAACTTGTTACGGAAGAGTTTTTTTCTTGTTTTAGTATTTTTCTGTGGACTGCCGGCCTGCGACCCGGTATTCGCGCAGGCGTCTAAAAATTTCTATGAGGGGAAGGCCATTTCGTATCTCGTCGGTTCAACCGCGGGCGGAGGAAACGATATTACGTCCAGGCATATCGCGCGGCATTTAGAAAGGCATATCCCGGGAAAGCCGCGCATCGACATCATCAATAAGCCAGGCGCCGGTGGCATGATCGCCATGAATGAGCTTTACAACCTACGCAAGCCCGACGGCCTGAGCTTCGTCTCGGTCAACCCCAGTAGCCTGTTCGCGACCGCCGGCGGGGATGACGCGGTTAGGTTCGAATTGCAAAAATTCGTCTGGGTGGGCCAAGCCTTTGACGACGCGCAGACCCTCTTTGTGCGCTCGGCGACGCCCTATACGAGTTTCGATGCAATCAGAAAAGCCAACAAAGAGGGAAAGCTGCCAAAAATGGGTGCCCAGTCTCTCGACCATCCGAGCAGCGTCGTCGTAAGAATTGTCGGCTTTATCCTTGGCCTGGAATTTCACGTTATCCCGGGTTACCCGGGAACCCCACAAATCTTGCTCGAGATCGAGCGGGGCGCACTCGATGGGCGGTCGTTTAGCACGGGCTCTTTCCTTGCGACCAAGCGCGACTGGATCACTACGGGATATGTGAAAAACCTTGTAACCTCGAAACAAACCCGTGACCCGCGCTTGCCCGATGTGCCGAGCATCGATGAGCTTGCACCGGCCGGGAGTAAGGGGTTGCTCGCCGCGATGTATGCGTCGCAGAATCTTTCGCGATCGGTTGCGTTGCCGCCCGGAGTGCCGGCTGATCGGGTGAAGGTGCTGCGCGATGCTTTCGCGGCGATGACGAAGGATGAAGCCTTCATCAAAGAGTCGGTGAAAATGGGATTGGAAGTCGAGTTGACTCGCGGCGAAGAGATGAACCGGGATATCGAAGCAACCATGCGCGACAAGCGCCTCATGGCTATGTATAAGACGATCACAACGGTAAAGTGAAATGTGTTACCAGCGATCAGTTTCAATTGCCAGGAATTTTAAATGAAGGAGGGAGGGGTGGTTAACTTCTGATAACCGAGGATTTTACCCTCCATATTTTGTCCATTATGTCTTCCCTTGCCATGCTCATCGATTTCGGCAGCACTTATACGAAAGTTGTCGCCGTAGATCTCGCTTCCGCCGAAGTTGTCGGCCGGAGCCAGTCGGCGTCAACCGTTCAAACCGACGTGCGTGAAGGACTGCTCGACGCGCTGACGCAACTGCACGCGCGTCAAGGCTTATTCGCCTCACGACCCACTGATCTCGCGGTTCTCGATGGCACGCTGGTGCTTGCTTCGAGCAGCGCTGCGGGTGGACTGCGCATGGCGGTGATTGGTTTGGTTCCCGGCCTGACGGTGGAGGCCGCGAACCAGGCGGCGCTGGGCGCCGGGGCTAAACTGATCGGCTCATGGTCGTTTAAGCTTCGTGACCAAGCGGTCGTTGAGATCGAAGCGCAGCGCCCCGACATGATCCTGCTCACGGGTGGAACCGATGGCGGCGACTCGGAAACGATTCTGCACAATGCAAGGCTATTGGCCGGCTCCACGCTCGCCGTACCCATTGTCGTAGCGGGTAACCAAGCCGTCGCCGGGGAAGTTGGCGCGATCCTCAGGCGGGGCGGAAAAGAAGTCCGCGCTGCCGCCAACGTTATGCCTCGTTCGGGTAAACTGGCGGTTGAGACCGCGCGCGAAGAAATCCGTAAATTGTTCATGGAGCGCATCACGCAGGCGAAAGGCATGGACCAATTGGGCGCTCTAGTTCCTGTGATCTTGCCGACGCCGATGGCGGTTCTCGAAGGCGCGCAGCTCGGCGCGCAGGGAACGGATGGAGACAATGGCTGGGGAGATCTACTCCTGGTCGATGTGGGCGGCGCGACCACAGATGTTCATTCAATCGGCTACGGACAGGCGACGGGGCCGCAGGTGGCAGAGAAGGGATTACCCGAGCCCTTCGCCAAACGCACCGTCGAAGGTGACTTGGGTATCCGCTTCAACGCAGGGACGCTGGTGGAGCGCGTCGGCATCGAGTGCTTTGAAGGTGAATTTCGTGAAGCGTTTCCCCAATTCGACATCTCCCGCGCGCAAATCGCGCAGTACGTCGAGGACATCAGCCGGGAAACTTCCAGAGTTCCTCAATCGGAGTGGCACGCCGCGGTGGACGCGCAACTGGCGCGCATCGCCGTGGATATCGGCGTGGAGCGCCATGTCGGCAAGAAGGAAAGAATCGTCACCCACGAAGGGGAAGCATGGATGTACTACGGCAAAGACTTAACCGAGACTCGGACCGTGATCGGCACAGGCGGCGTGTTTATTTACAATCCCCACGCCGGCCACATTCTTTCGGCGGGCAGTGTGGGCAATGGCCGTTATGAAGTTCTCCGGCCGAAACAACCCGAGCTCTTCGTCGATGGGTCCTATCTCCTTTACGCCGTCGGCTTGCTGTCGCGCGGCCACGCCGACGTGGCGCTACGGCTGTTCAAACATTTCATAACGCCGCTGCAGTGAAAAACGGCGGCGACTACAAGGCAAAAAGCGCCTTCGGATTGTGATAGGCGATCTTGTCGTATTGGCTTTCGCTAATAGTGCCTTGGCTCTTGAGAATACGCAGCGCTTCGACCTCGGTGGACTGGTCATTGTGTCCGTAGTCCGTGCCGATAGTAATATTGTCTTCGCCGGAATATTTGAGAATATAATCCACGTCATCGTCGGTCTGGCAGCTGACGAACTGGCGGTACTCTTTTAGCGGGTACTCCGGTAATGCTTTGCCAATGGCGCCCCAGCGGCGCTGCAAATCCTTTACCACATAGGGTATCCACTGCGCGGCGGCCTCGGCCCAGTGGAAGCGGAGCTTGGGAAATAACTGCGGTACCTCGCTCATCATTACGGAATGACACGCGCCGATGACCGGGATGCGAAATTTCCAGAAGCTGCCGCCGCCGTTGTATTGCGAGACCAGGTCGAGCACTTGCGGATTGCCGTTGCCGACGTGCACTCCGACGGCCATATCGAGCCCGCTTATCTCTTCGTACAGTGGATAGAAATAAGGATGGGTGATCATGCGGTTACCTTCAATGCCCCGCATGAATACCCCGCAGGCGCCATGCTGGCGGCAAAAACGCAATTCCTCCAGCGCCGCGCTCATGTCGAGCAGCGGCAGGACGCAGATCCATCGCAGCCGCCCTTGGCCCTGCCTGTGAATATCGGCGAGCCAGCGGTTGTAACCCCTGCAGATGGCGATCTCCCACTCGGCCTTATCGGCGATTTGCTCGATGAATATGGTCGGATAGAGCACCTGGATGTCGATGCCGAGTTGATCCATATGGCGCAGGCGGGCCGGCACGTTTTCCATTTCGCGGGTTTCCCGAGGCGTGCCCATGTCACGGCCCGTACGCTCGGCTACGTCTGCTATCTCCTTGGCCGTCAGGATGACCCGCACTAGCCCGCGTATCTTGCCGTCGATGTACCAGTATTCGGCGCCGCTCTCGCCGCGCGGGCGCACGATCAGCGGGCGATACTTTTGATCGGCGGAGTCCATGAAGTCCCAAGTACGCTCGGACTCCACGACGTGGGCGTCGGAATCGATGGTCGGCATGGCTGTTATCTCCGCTGCTCGGTCTCAAAATCGGCGGTCCAGGCTTGGGCCGCGAGACCCTCGCGCTATGCTTATTCTTTGCCCTTGAGCAGGTGATCGTTGTCCTTGAGAAAAGTCTTCATCTCGTCGGCGATGTCGAGCAGCCGGCGCCATTGCTCTTTATAAAGCGTCACGGGAAACCTGCCCAGGCCGTAGACGGACAGCGCGCCTTTTTCGCTGACCTTGAGGCGCAATTGGCCGGATTTTCGTTGATCCATCTGCTCCCGCAAGACTTTGTTTTCCTCCTCGAGACGGGCAAGTTTTTCTTCGGCTGTTTCTTCCGCCATAACGACTCCATTCAATCATTTATTTCCCCGCGCGCCGCTGAACTCGGCGCAGCGCGCGTGAATGGCTCTATCCTTAGCACAAGCGCCGTCCTAAGTCAGGCTGATTTTCGTGACTCGTGTTCGTGGCCCGTGTTCGTCCGAGCAAAAACGCGAGGAATGATGACGATTTCCGCGAAGCCGTCGAGCGCACCCTTCGACCTTGCTCTGGGCACGCCAGATGCGTCTTTTTTATGGCCTGCGAACAGCCGATTAGGCATTGACAGCAACCACGCGTCGATGATAACCGCGAAAGATACCATCATTGGTAAGAGCCTTCTCTATGCTCGGCAAGAACTCGATTATCGCCGGTTATCTGATTGCCGTTTTAGTGTTCGCCCACGTCAAGAGCTTTGCCGGCTCAATTGGAAAACGTCACCATCGGCTACTCCTCGTTTTCCGGCGCCTACGGGCCGCTCTGGATTGCGGTTGAGGATCAACTGGGAAAAAAGCATGGGCTAGAACTAAAAGCAATTTATGCCGGCAGGGTGAGGCCGCAGCAATTGCTCGCCAGCGGTGAAGTGCCCTTCGTCGTGGCCACGGGAACGGGAGCGCTGACGTCACATATCCTTGGCGTGAAGGATCAGGTGATCGTTTTGACCTTCATCAACAAAGTCGACTCCGCGCTTTTTTCCAAGCCGGAAATCAAAAGCACGGAGGACCTGCGCGGCAAAACCATCGCCACCGGGCGGCCGGGCGCGTTCGCCGATACGATGGTGCGCTACATACTGCGCGGCAAGCTCGGTATCATACCCGATCGCGATGTAAAGCTCTTGCCAATGGGCGAAGCCGCGTTGACATTTCCAGCCCTTGAAAAAGGCGTGGTTGAAGCGGCTTCGCTGAGTATGCCCTACACGTTGATCGCAAAGAAGATGGGTTTCCGAGAATTGATCGATTACAACAAAGCTGGGATCGTATATCCATACAATACGGTCACGACGCTCAGGCAGACGGTTGCCAAGAGCCCGGAATTGCTCGAACGGGTACTGAAGACTATGATAGAAGGCACTTACGTTTATAGAACCAACAAGCAGAGAAGCTTGGCCGTCTTGAAAAAATATATGCGAGGCGCCGGTGATGACATCCTTGAAAAAACTTACGACTACACCCGGCCTGGCATCGAAGAGGTGCCGGCGCCGTCGTTGGACGTGATCAAGAGTGCCCTTGAGGTCCTTTCGCATCAGTACCCGCAAGCCAAGCAAACCGATCCGGCTCTGACTATCGATCCATCGGTGGTGCGGCGGATAGAGCAGAGCGGTTTCATCAAGGCGCTTTACAAGAGATGAGCCATGGCTGAGCCCAACGAAGTCCTTTACGACAAACAGCGGCGGGGCGTGCTCATCACGCTCAACCGGCCGGAGGCGATGAATGCCGCCACCCGCCCGATGATCAGGAAATTGTCGTCGGCGCTCGATGACGCCGTCGCCGATCCAGAGGTGCGCGCCATCGTGCTTACCGGTGCCGGCCGCGGTTTCTGCACCGGTATGGATCAAGGCGGCGGGCCGGGGCGGCGCCGGGAGATCGACTGGCCTTACGGCGTTCGCTCCGGTATGACGGCTTCGGAATTTATCGACGAGTTCCGCGGTCATCACAGTTTCTTTATGAGAATGTTTGAGTGCGAAAAACCCATCATCGGCGCGATCAATGGGTGGGCGATGGGAGTGGGTTCATGGATGGCGTTATTTACCCACATCACCATCGCTTCGGAGCAGGCAGTTATCGCGCAGCCCGAAGTGCGCCATGGCTCGAACACGGGATTCATCTGGACGCTGCTGGCGGGTTTCAAGGACGGGCTCCGTTATTCCTTGACCGGCGATCACATCGATGCCCAGGAGGCCTTGCGCATCGGTCTTGTCTCTAAAGTGGTGCCGCAGGATCAGTTGCTGGAAGAATGTTTCAAGATCGTCGAGCGCATCGCTCTGGTGCCCCCGGAGACCGTCAAGCTCAATCTTGCGACCGCGATCATAGGTATGCAGATGATGGGTTTTCGTGACGCATGGACTCTGGACGGCCAGCTTTCGGCCGGGGCGCACACGATGTTGCGCGAGGAATTGCGCCGCCCGCTGGAAGAAACGCGCAAGAATCACGGCACGAAAGCGTATCTGCAAATGCGCGACGGGACGTTTCAGCCGGAGCCGTTCGGGCCAAGGTCGAAAAAATAAAGACTGTTCCAAATGTTCAAGTCGTTTCAAACGTTCCAATCGTTGGATACAAAGGTTTTATCCACATGATGTCGTTCTGCGGACGACTTGAACGGCCGCTTCGAGTAAGCAATAGGTTGGAAAGTTAACGTGGAGAGATACCAAACCATTCTATATGAGAAACAAAGTAAGGGCGTTCTGATCACGCTTAACCGGCCGCGGGCGCTCAACGCCATGAACAAGCAGCTCAAAGAAGAACTGCGGGCGGCCTTGGGTGCGGCGAGAGTTGACGAGGAGATTCGCGCGGTAGTCATCGCCGGAGCGGGCGACGCGTTTTCCGTCGGCGATGATTTGGCCGAAGCAGGCGACGGGCCGTTGGCATGGCCCTATAGCATCCCGGAAGGAAATTCTTTAGGCCGTGAATACGACCGGCTGCGGGATGCGGCGCGCCAGGAAATGTTGGATCGCCAAATCGAGCGTTGGGAATTTCCCAAACCCATCATCGCTGCGGTGAGCGGTTGGTGTCTTGGCGCCGCTTCGGCTCTAGCCTTGACCTGTCATCTTACCGTCGCAGCCGACGATGCGGTTTTCGGTCAACCTCAAGTGCGCCACGGCGACGGCACTGATTTTATTTGGGCGGTGCTGGCGAAGTTCAAAAACGCGCTGCGCTACGGTCTCACCGGAGACCCTCTCGATGCCAATGAAGCGTTGCGTCTGCGTCTGATAAATAAAGTCGTTCCTAAGGAAATGCTCTTGGAGGAATGTTTTCGTCTGGTTGAGCGCATCGCGCTGGTGCCTCCGGAGACCGTCAAGATCAACCTGCAAAAGGCGACACTCGGCTGGGAAATGATGGGCTTGGCGAAAGCCTGGTCGTTAAACGCCGAGCTGGCGGCGATGGCGCGGGTGGCGAAACGTGAGGAGTTTGCCCGCCCATTGGAAGAAGCCAAGAGCCGGGGCGGCATTGGCGCGTTTATCGAGACCCGCGACGCGCCGTTTCAGCCCGAACCCTACGGACCAAAATCCAAGTTCACTGGATAAGGAAAGGAGATACAAATGCATTACAGTATAGTGGCATCGGCGGTCGTGCTGATGTTATCTCAGATTTCCTTTGTCGTGTACTGCGGTGCCCAGTCTAGCGATCCCAAAATTATCGAAGCGGCGAAGAAAGAGGGCGGTGAGATCGAGGCCTACGCTGCGCTGCGCACGGAGACCGCGATGACTGTATGGAAGATGTTCGAGACCAAATATCCGTTCTTGAAGGTTAAGCAGTACAAAGCCGACAGCGACAAAATGCTGCAACGTTTGGCCACGGAGTACCGCGCCAAGAAGTACCTTGTCGATGTGTTGAATTTCGGCGGCGGTTTTCATACCCAGGTATTGATCGATCAGGGTATCGCGGGTGCTTATCTTTCGCCGGAGACCAAGCATTTTGCCCCAGCGTTTAAAGAAAAAAACGGGCTATGGACCACGCTTTACTACAATCCGTTAACCATCGTGTATAACACCAAGGCGCTAGCGCCCAATGATCGGCCGAAAGATTGGTTCGATCTACTGAATCCAAAGTTGAAGGGCAGGATCGCGCTCGAACAGGAGCAGGTGACCTGGTATGCGGGGATGTTGAAACGCTACGGCGCGGAGAAGGCCAAGCACTTTATGCAGGCGCTGGCGAAGCTCGATCCTCGCCCCGAGCAATCGTCACGGGGCAATGCGCTGCTGGCCGCCGGCGAGTTTGCGGTTTACGTCGGCCGCGGTCACGTCGCCGAGATGTTTAGGAAGAAGGGCGCGCCGGTGGAGTGGATCAAGAACCCCGATCCATTGGTCGTGCAGCCGGCGACGGTGCAGATTGCCAAGAATGCCCCGCATCCAAACTCAGCCAAGCTGTTAATCGACTTCATGTTGTCGGAACAAGTGGCCGAATTATTGGCCAAAGAGCAGCGTTTGCCGGGCCGCAACAATGCCACTAACCTGGACCCAGCCTTTAAGGAAATCGCCGCCGAGAGAATTTTTCCGCTTTCGATGGAAGAGGTGCAGAAAAATTACAAGCGCTATTTGGATGAGTTTCGCGGTTATTTTGGCAGTTAGCCGGCTACTGAAAAACCTATTTCGTGCTTCGAGAACATCAGCACGAATGGAGATATTACTGCGAGCGGGCAAGCTGGCGATAGCTAACGCGAGCCGGAATCCTTGACTCGGACTCGCACCTTATGTAAACGAAGTTTGGTTACACGACACTAGTAAAATCCGCAACCATAACCGAGTAAGATATGGCCAATACGCAAGCCAAACCTGACCTCCGTACCGTTACCATCGCCATCGTGCGAAAAGGCGCGGAGGCGCAGCGCATTCAAAAAAAACTTGAATCAGAGGGCATTGAGAGCTTCCTTGCTACCGAGCGGAGTTTCGCCATCAACAAATCGAAGAGCAAGGAGTTGGGCGCCGTCAAGGTTCAAGTCAGCCGTTCGGATGTCCAGCCCGCCCTGAGAATTCTTGGGGCGGCGAATCTCACCGCCAGCCCTAATCCCGGGGCTGAGGTTAAGGGCCGAAAGACCGGCAACCCGATTACTCGATTGGTCGAGGAACTCGATCCAAGATTGCAGACCCTCGTGGTCATTGCCGTTATCATCGCCGCGTTGATTCTCTTCCTATCTTGAAACGCCAACAACCCCTGCTCTCTTGAACGCTGTTTTACCGGCTGTTATAGCCTTTAAGAGCCGGTTAAAGGCCGGCTGATTGGTATTATCGATGACAGCGAGTTGTGTTCATGTATGATTAAAGAGAAATTTATGCGACAGATCGACATTTGCATTGTAAACTGATGTAATAACTCAGAATTTGTCAGCCAATACTGGCGCAAATGAGGCGTCGAAAACGATGGGTGATTACATTAAAGAGCACTACGATTTTCCCTTGACCAAGAAGAGCGAGAACAAGCCGCTCAAGGGGGTACGGGTGATCGACGCCGGCAATATGGTCGCGGCTCCCTTTGCAACGGTATTGCTGGCCGATTTCGGCGCCGATGTGATCAAGATCGAACATCCGAAATACGGTGACGGGCAGAGAAAGCTCGAGCCGATCATGGACGGTATTCCGCTCTGGTGGAAGTCGGTATCGCGCAACAAGCGGTGCATTACGTTGGACTTGGGAAAACCGGAAGGTGGTGAAATTTTCAAGGCATTGATCAAAGGAACGGATGTAATCGTCGAGAATTACCGGCCCGGCACTTTCGAAAAGTGGGGCATCGGCTACGACACAATTCGCGGTATCGATCCGCGCATAATTTTACTGCGCATTTCCGGCTTTGGGCAGACCGGGCCATATAAAAACCGCGCTGGTTTCGGCCGCGTCGCCGAAGCGATGAGCGGACTTACGAATCTTATCGGCGAGCCGGACGGCCCGCCGATGTCGCCGGGCTACCCGCTGGGCGACTTGATCGCCGGAATTTTCGGTTCTCTCTCAGTCATGATGGCGCTCTATCATCGCGATTTGCGCGGCGGCGAAGGGCAGGTGATCGATCTGGCGCTTTACGAAGCGGTGTTTCGCTTCCTCGATTTCGATCCGATCCAGTACGATCAAATGAAAATCGTCCATAGGCGCACGGGCAATCGCGTGGCCTATGTAGCACCGAGCTCGATGTTCAAGACTAAGGATGGCAAATATCTCACCCTGGCCGCGAGTACGCAAAACGTATGGTTGCGGTTGGCCGAAGCGATCGGCCGCAAGGAGCTGACGACCGATCCAAAGTTCATCGATAATCCGGCGCGCGTCGAGAACTCCGTGGAGATCAACGGCATCGTCGGCGAATGGATCGAAGGGCATACCCGTGATGAAGTGATCGAGCACTTCGATAAGTTCGGAGTCGCCTATTCGTCGGTGTTCGACATGGAAGACGCCTTTCGCGACCTGCAATACCGCGCTCGCGAGGCGATGGTTCGCGTGCCGGACCCCGACCTCGGCGAAGCGGTCGTTCAGAACGTGGTCCCCAAATTCTCCGCCACCCCCGGCTCCGTCGATTTTCTCGGCCCGCCGATGGGCGCGCACAACGAAGAGATTTACGGCGGCGAGCTGGGTCTTTCCACAGAGCGATTAAAAGAATTGCGCGATGCCGGCATTATTTAAACCGATGCATTAAGTCGGTGAATGTGATCTTGCCGACCAACTCCTCATTCAAATCAAGCCGCGCACCAGGATACGGTGCAGCGTGGCTTTGCCGATTCCTGTGACGATTTTTGCTTGTTCAGCCATATGTTCGTCTCCATTTTGTTTGCCGCACGGTAGCTGTGAGCCAACTATGATCCGGATTACCAATTGTAGCGCGGGTCGCTCGGCCAGGAGGGTCCTCGTGAAAATTAGTAAACAAATTTCGCTTGTGCTGATTGCGTTGGTTTTTCAATGTACTGGATTTTATAGAGCGGAGGCCCAACTCAGCCGCGTCCGAATCGCGCATCCCAATGAAAACGTTGCATGGTTTCCGGTCTATGTCGCGATCAAGAAGGGGATCTTTGCCAAACATGGTCTGGAAATTTTGATGATTCAAATCCCCTCCAGGTTGGCGATCACGGCTCTTGCAACCAAGGAGATCGAGTATATTTCTACCTTAGGGACGCCCATGAATGCTTTGTCCCGCGGGCTTCCGGGCAAGGTCGTGATGATCAACAATCACAAGCCGTTCTTTGTATTAATGACCCGCCCGGAGATCAAATCTTCTAAAGAGCTGCAGGGGCGTACGGTGGCCGTCAGTCAGATCGGTGGGGCGGTGGATCTGTCGCTATTGTGGATCCTCGAAAGCTTCGGAATGAAAAGGACCGATATCAACGTACTCCCCGCTGGTACAGGCGCCAACGCTTTTTTGATGCTACGGGCGAAAAAAGTCGATGCGGCTATGGTTAGCGTCCCGGCGGATATCGTCCTCGAAAAAGAAGGCTTTAAGCCGATGGCCTATTTGAAGGATCTGGTGGAGGCTCCGACGGGCGCCTACATAGTGTTGGAAGAACGAGTGCGTAAGAATTGCGATGAGATCAAAAGGCTCATCATGGGCACCCTTGAAGGTATCTCCTATACCAAGACTCATCGGGAAGACGTTATCCCGTATCTCAAAGACTTTCTCAAGCTCGATAACGTCGAAATGGCCGCGAAAGGCTACGACCAAATTAGGGACATCTGGCCCGATGACGGCTTAGCATCCGAGCAAGGATTGAGAAGAACTGCGACGCTCGCCGGCGTCCCGCCGGACACGCCGATAGGTCAAATCTTCGACTGGTCTATACTGAAGGAAGCGGTTGCGGCGCTCAAGTAGGTTGAAGTCAGCCGCCAAACTGGAAGGGAGATGACATGCTCTATCGCGCAGATCAATTAGGAAGTCTGTTGCGCCCACCGGAGCTGCTGGAGGCGAGGGCCGCCAGGGCGGCGGGCCGGACGACGTTAGAGCAGCTGCGAGAACTCGAGGATAAGGCGATCCTCGATGCTCTAGAGATGCAGCGCGAGAGTGGAATACAAGTTTTTACAGACGGCGAGTACCGTCGGAGCACGTTCCGTAGCGGTTTCGCCGAGGCCGTGGAGGGAACGGTCCAAGCCGAGTCCGGTCGCCACTGGAGTGATCGGACAATCGGCGCGCAGGGGGACACAGAACGAGTTGTGGGCGGAAAACTCCGGCAAATTCGCCGTCTCACCGCCCACGAGTCCTCTTTCCTCAAACAGCACGCTCCCGGAACTTGTAAAGTCACAGTTCCCAGTGCTGGATACTTGGGGTGCCGAACCTACAGGCGCGGCATCACAGACAAGGTCTATCCCACTGTCGCCGAGTTGCTGTGCGATATCGCCATGATTATCCGCGGCGAAATTGGCGCGCTCATTGATGAAGGCGTACCATATATTCAGCTCGATGCTCCGGGATACGCGGCATTCGTCGACGAGACCCAGAGACAGCGCATGCGAGAAGACGGCGTCGACCTAGACCGGACCTTCGAGGAATTTCTGATGGCCGACAACCAATCCGTACAAGGACTGAGACGCGACGGGATAACCCTGGCCATTCACATCTGCCGCGGCAACAGCCGCAGTAACTGGCACTCCCAGGGTGGATACGAGCCGATCGCCGAAAAACTATTCAACAAATTAGTGATCGATACTTTTTTGCTGGAATATGACACGGAGCGGGCCGGCGGCTTCGAGCCGCTACGATTTGTGCCGAACGGAAAACATGTAGTCCTGGGGTTGGTCACCACGAAACAAGGGCGTCTGGAGGCGCAGGATGAGCTTATCCGGCGCATCGACGAGGCGTCGAAGTACGTGCCTATCGAGAACTTGTCACTGAGCCCCCAGTGCGGCTTTGCGTCGGGCGCCGCGGGAAACTTGCTTTCCTGGGACGATCAGCGGCGTAAGCTGGAATTAGTGGCGCAAACCGCCCACAAAGTCTGGGGATGACCTTTTCAACGGAAAGACCCAAGGCTAAGAAGTAGCGACTTAAGGACGAAATAATGCGACCTTTGTTTTCAGATTTCTCGTCGTGGCGCCCGGGTCAAGGCGATTGAAAATTCGCTAACGGAGGCGTGCTAGACCAACCATGAAACTTAGAGTCGGCAACGGCTGCTGGCATCAGGCCATGTGCAGGCGGCAAATGAACGAATAGGCAACCGATGAAAACAATGAAAGCCGTTTTAATATTTGGGCTCGTGATTTTTTGTTGTTCCAACCTTTTTGCCCAAGAACCGTTTTATCAGGGCAAAACCATCAGAGTCGTTGTCGGCACCAGCGCGGGCAACAGCCAGGATCAAATGACCCGCCTCACCGCGCGTCATTTGCCAAAATATATCCCAGGAAATCCCCAAGTCATGGTCGAAAACCGGCCCGGTGCCAGCTCAGTGATCGCCGCCAATTACCTATTTAAAATTGCCAAGGGCGATGGTTTAACCATCGGTGTCGTGTCGCGCGCGCTTTATTTCGATCAGCTGGTGGCCCGCCAGGAAGTTCAGTTCGATTGGACCAAGTTCACCTGGGTGGGCAGCCCGGTGGAGGGGAATGAGCTGATTTTGGTCGCGGGCACGACGCCGTACAAGAGCATCCGCGATGTCGTGAACTCCGGCGATGCCGTGAAATGCGGCGCTTCCGGAACAACCTCAACGGGTTACTACATCCCCAAGCTCATGAACGAAATATTCGGCACAAAATTTCAAATTGTGACGGGTTACAGCGGAGGCGCGGAGCTAGACCTGGCCGTGCAACGCGGGGAAACTCAGTGCCGGGCCACGAGTATTTCAGGTTTTGTCGGTTTTGGCGCGTTTAAAGACTGGCGTCAGACAGGTTCGGCCCGCGTACTCGTCCAAACCGGTCGGAAACGCGATCCCAGGTTGCCGGAGACCCCTACGGTTTACGCGCTTATGGATGAGTTCAAGACTCCAGAGTGGGGTCGTCGCTTGGCAGCAGTAATGCTAAGCCCGGGGGAATTTGGTTGGCCGCTGGTTGGTCCTCCGGGTATACCCGGAAACAGGGTTGTCGAGTTGCGCGACGCGTTTATGAGAGCAATGACTGATGCCGAGCTAATCGCGGAAGCGAAAAAAAGACAACTCGATCTCACTCCTTCCAGCGGGGTGGAGTTGGAAGCGTTGGCGAAGGAGGTCGTCGCTCAACCCCGTGATGTGGTCGAACGGATGAAAGGCCTGCTGGGCAACTGATGCAATGCCATCGCGCTCTAAATTCTTTGCGATCGACGCCAGTGGCGGATTTAGAATTGGGTCAAAAGCGAATAGTGGTTCAGTCTCAGAAATTTGTAGGGGCAGGCCCCTGTGCCTGCCCGAATCAGGGTGACCACAGGGGGTCGCTCCTACATTGATACGTCTGTTGAATCAAACTGAACCACTACCAAAAGCGGGAGGAGTTGCTTGAAACTACGAATCGGTAATGCTTGCTGGCATGCTTTCCATGTTCAACATGTTGCGGTTGGCGTGGAAGCAGGATTTTTCACGCGAGAAGGTCTCGACGTGGAGATCGTGCATGCCAAGATCAACCCGAAGGCGATCGAGTCGAGCCGGCCCGGCGGTGAACGTTACGACGAGGTTGGCACCGTAGTGCGTGACATGATCGCGTTCGGCATAGATATTATTCCGGATGTTCATGTGCGTACGCCGTTTGCCGAGCGTGCCCTGGGCAATGACGAAGTCAGGATCATTGGCGGTTGGCGCAGCCAGTTTCGCGGTACCCTGGTCGCGGCGCCCGGGATTAAGTCGATGGCGGAATTGCGCGGCAAGCGCATCGGCGATTGGTACAAGGGCGGCATCGCGCCCATGTGGTACGAGCAGCAATTTCGTCGGGCGGGCATCGATCCGGATCGAGAAGTGGATTGGAAAATCGGCTACAAGTACGGCTCGCTGCGCGAGGCCTGGAAACCCTTGTTGGCTGGAGAGACGGACGCGGCCATCGTCCAGAATCCCTTCGTGCCGCAACTGCTCGAGCGTGGCTTTAACAAGCTTTATGATTTTGTCGAGGACAACAAGCCGCATGGCCGGCCCGATCGTGTCACGGTGGCGCGCAAGTCGTTCATCGAGCGTAATCCAGAGTTGATCAAGCGCTATTGGAAGGCGTCGATTCGCGCCTACCAATTTATGCGTATCAAAGAAAACTTTCCGTTTTTTCGGTTTGTCGAGGCCAAGCTGCGGGTCAACAATCCGGACGAGGCCGAACGCAGCCGCGATCTCTTTCCGATGATGCTCATGGACGACCACTTCTTTCCTCTCGATGGCCTAGTCAGCAGCGAGGGCATCCTGCGCATCTTGGAGGAGCACAAAGCCGGCGGCGCATTGCCTTCATCCGTCGGTCCCGCGGATGTCGACGAGGTGAGGCGGACTGAGCTTGTGGAAGAAGCGTGGCGGGAAGTGTCGAAGACCGATGAGGTCAAACGCAATCTCGAGCGGCTCCAGCCGGTGATCGAGCGAGTGGGCTATTAACAGTTGGTTTCCGTCTAAGTTCGAAGAACCTTTCGGCAAGCTCAGGGTGAACGGTCAAGGCACAAGCCGTTCGTGGTGAGGCTCTCGAACCATGAACGGCAAACGCTATGTAGGTGTTACAGTTCACGAGTATGATCGGACGAGGACGAAAGGCGCATTCCGTTGACAGAAACTGTCGGGTAACGTTAATGTCGGGTCCGTTGCGAGCAAGATGACGGGGAAACAACCGATCCATGGCAGAAAAGAAGCGAATGTATATAGGGACGGATTCCGGCCTGACCGTCATGGATAACCGCGGTTCGGGATGGCAGCATTGTCAAGATGTCCTGGCGGGAAAATTCGTGCGGGCCATGACCACCGTGCGGGGCGTCAATACAGCTTATGCGTGTGTTACCAAGGACGGTCTGTATTCGACGCACAACGGCGGCGAGTCGTGGAGATTGTCCCTTCCCGGCAACGTTCATTCCGTTGCCGTCGATCCCACGGATCCAAATGTAGTTTACGCAGGCACCGAGCCGGTAGGTCTTTTTCGCTCGCCGGACGGCGGCAACAGCTGGACTGAATTGACCGCTCTGAAAAATCAGCCCGAAAGCGTTACCGACAAATGGTGGTTTCCACAATACCCACACGAAAGCCACGTGCTTTCTATATTCGTCGACTGGCATGATCCGCGGGCGCTCTGCGTCGGCCTGGAGCATGGCGGCATTCTTCGTTCGATCGACGGCGGCGCGCATTGGCAGGACCTCTCGGACGGTATCGAATACATCGATATCCACACCGTGAAGGGCGACCCTGTCTATCCGAATCTCTACTACACGGCGACCGCTCGGGGCTTTTACCGCAGCGATCAGTACGGTCGTAATTGGCTGTTTTCCCAGCAAGGAATCAAGCGGAGCTATTTTCACGATTTAGTTGTGATCGCGGGGCGACCGCCAACTTTGTTATTGACCACAGCCAACGGCACGCCGCCGGCCTGGATGCGCAAAGAAAGAGCCCAGTCGGCGATTTTTCGCAGCCTGGATTACGGTATGAGTTGGCATCAGCTCACCGGCGGGCTGCCGGAAAGCATGGAACGAATGATCTGGAATCTTTCGGTGGACCCGGACAATCCGGATCATTTTTATGCGGGTACGGGGGAAGCCCAAGGGCAACGGTCCGAAAATACTGACTCGCGCGGTGGTGTCTGGCTGAGCACGAATCGCGGCGACAGCTGGAAGCCAATCTACGAAGGACCTAACACGGTGCGCTCGGTTTGTGTCGGCCTGGAGTGAACGCCCAGCCAGCGGCTGTGCGCGCGTCCACGCGTTCATCAAACTCGGCGTTCCACGGCAAGCAAGTAAACATCGGAGAACTTAGAATTGTGAGCCGTGAAGCAGTAAGCCGAATCCCGTGGGCGCCGTTGCCGGATGGTCAACTTAGCTGGTTTCGCGCTGATCAGAGCATATTCGCGACGCCGCGCCCATTGGACTACACGCTCGAAATCCACGCGTTGGTTTTCGGCCTGACCTATGCGTTGGAAAGCATTGAATTCCCGCTTTACGCTCTCCGATCTCGTCTCGTCCATGGCCGGGTGTACCTGGCCGCAGTACCCTCGGCGATAGCGGAAGGCGATCTAGCCCAGCGCTTAAAGAATATTCACGACCAGAGTGTCCGGTTCACCAGAAATATTCAGCAGGCGTGGCAGCGCCAGATTAAACCCGAGGTGGAGACGTACAATCGTTGGTTCGACGAAGTCGCGAGTTTTACTGGACCTTCCACAGGATTGGCCGGTAAGATTCGCAAGCTCAGGCGCGCTCGCGGTAACCAGTGGTTCACGGCGATACGCGGTGTGGTCGCGCCCGCGGTGCTTTTGCGGCAAAACGCCGGCGAATTGGATAGCGATATTGGCGTACTGGCCGAGCATCTCGTTCGGTCGGCGTTGGCTATGGTCCGCGAACGGGGCAAGGCGCTGGTGAACCTTGCGCTGGCAGGGGCCGGCGAGCGCCTGGCGCAGGTGGGCGTCATCGAAAATTGTGCCGATGTTTTCTGGTTGGAGTGGGGGGAAGTTTGCGATCTTTTACAATCCCTGGCTGACCGCCGCGGCATCGTAGCTCAAAGAAAGCTCGAATCCGAATGGGATGCGGCTGAGGGGGCTGCCGCGAGCCTGGGTCCACGGTTGCCGCCTGATGCGCCGAGGATGTATCTCATACCTGAAATCCTGCGGTTGCTCGATGTCCATTCGTAACGGGTCTTCGCTGATAAAGTCGATGAAGACTCTGGCTCAAAGTCCACTATCACTGGCGGCAATCGTTCTCGGCTTTTCGCTTTGCGTGGCGACGGTTTCCGCTGAGAAAATCCGTACGGTCATCCCGCAGTCAAGTCTTAACTACCTTTCCATATACGTCGCGGAAACCCGAGGATTTTTCCAGCAAGAGGGCTTCGAGCACGAGATTTTGGTCTTGGCCGGACCGGTAGGCGCGGCGGCATTATTGGCAGGCAGCGTGGATTTCGGTGGCGGTGGCGGGAGTGCGATGCGTGCGGCAGCAGGGGGCGCGCCGCTGAAAGCCATTTTTTTTCAGACTGAAAAGGTTACTGCCTATTTGGTAGCAGATCCAAGTATCTCCAGCGCCGTGGATCTCAAGGGCAAGAAAGTCGGTATCGGCGGGATCGGTTCTAGCCAAGACACCCTGGTGACGATGTTTATCGAACAGGCAGGTCTTGCGGCTAACGAAATCACGCGCATCGCATTCGGTGCGGATGCCAGCCGGCGTATTTTGGCGATCAAGACCGGTATGATCAACGCGACCATTCTTGATCCCGGCACGGTGATTTTTGCCGAACGGGAAGGGCTTCGCTCGCTTGCTTTTCTCGGCGACTTGTTTCCCTTTCCATTTCAGGCCTTCGCTACGACGGACAAAAAACTGCGCGAGAATCCTGAACAGGTCAAGCGCTGGCTCCGGGCGATGGTCCAAGGGTTGATGTTCATTCGGGACAATCCAGAAGAAGCGGCGGATGTCGCGCTCAAGAGACTACGCATAGGAAACCTTCCAAAAGCTTCCCTGATCGAAGGCATCAAACGTTATAATCAGGCGCTAGCGGCCGGCGTGCCGGGAGTGCCGTCTGCTGAAGGAATTAAAAACCTCATCGAGCACGATATAAGAATTCCTCTCAAGATCGCTGGTGAAATTCCGCCGCAAAAGGTACTTGATCTGCGATTGATCCAGCAGGTCAAAGCGGAGTTGGAACGTCAAAAATCAATTCGTTGAAAGGGAAGGTCGAGACCCTATGATGACCGATCTTGAGCCACCGCAGATAAGAGCTACCACCGGGTTAGAGCTTGCGGCCGGCGTATTTTCCAAATGCTCCGCCGGTTTGGCGAAACAGCTCGCCGTTTCATTGACCTCAGGCCGGCGAGACTCCAAACAGACCGAGTTTCGTATCGGAATTAACGGCGATCTGTTCGGCGGCATGCAAGCGCCCATCGAGGTGGGCACCCGGCGCGTCGATATCGCTTATGTGAATCCCTCCGCCATGGTCGCGATGGCCTTTCGCGGCAAGGGATACTACAAACAGAAAATGCACTTGCGCGTCCTGGGTTGTTTCCCTTCCTGGGACCGAATCGCCATGGTCGTATCGAAAGATCTCGGCGTGAAGTCGCTCGGCGATATCGAGCGCCGGAAAATTCCGTTGAGAGTCTCGACACGCTTTTCCGGCGTGAACAACGCGACTTATTACACGATATCGACGATTCTTTCCCAATACGGAGTCTCCTTCGAGAAGATCAAGCGCTGGGGCGGACAGGTCCAAGAATGCGCCAGGCCCTTCGCGCCCGAACGGCTCAAAGGCATCGCGAAGGGTTCTATCAATGCCGTGTTCGACGAAGGCATTAGCACCGTCGGTGGCTGGTTGGATCAAGCACTGGAGAATGGCTACGAAATCATTCCGTTGGACCCGGGAATCGTAAAAAAGCTGGAGCAAATAGGTTATAGTCGCGCAGTCCTGCCAAAAAGCCGCTATAGGCAGCTTAAAGAAGATGCTTTAACCATCGACTTCAGTGGCTGGGCTCTGGTAACCCACAAGTGGTTGCCCAATAGCGTGGCCTGGGCGGCCATCGAAACCATCGATGAGCGGCAGAAAGTCATTCCCGTCGATGACGACGAGCCGTTGAATATGAGGAATCTCTGCCACGGCACGGAGAAATGCCCGCTCAAAATTCCACTGCATCCGGGGGCGGCGAAGTATTATAGAGAGAAGGGGTATATGTAACATCGTGATCGTGTTCGTGGCCCGTGCTTGTTAAGAATGATCTTTTCAAGCGATTCTAAGGAACATGCAACCATTGGGACGGAGGAAATCTCATGAGTTACCAAATCGTTGGCCAGCCGATACCGAGAACGGATAATATTGGAAAAGTCACCGGCGAGGCGCGCTACACTTCCGACGTCTTGTTGCCCGGCACGCTGTGGGCGAAGACGCTGCGCAGTCCATACTCGCACGCACGGATCTTGCGCATCGACACGTCCCGCGCCGAAACGGCGCCAGGAGTGCGCGCTGTCATCACCGGAAAAGATGTGCGGGGCATTCTCTACGGGCGACGTTACCAGGATATTTCGGTGCTGGCACAAGATAGGGTGCGTTTCCTGGGAGAGCGGGTTGCCGCCATTGCG
>Ga0184632_10000164_pt1 | contig 22799 bp, 21 predicted proteins | sample PLM31_50_b1_FD_133153 | JGI IMG/M metagenome (GOLD analysis project Ga0184632, IMG submission 133153) | Groundwater sediment microbial communities from an aquifer in East River, Colorado, USA - PLM3-1_50_b1 | ecosystem: Environmental > Terrestrial > Soil > Riparian zone | place: USA: East... | reverse complement strand
GTCGATGTTGATGTCGGCCGCGAGGCGCCCGGCGGGAATGGGCGGGTGGGCCGCCAGGTACAGGGAGCCGAGCAGGCCCTGCTCCTCGGCGGCGACGGCCGCGAAGATGACCGAGCGCCGCGGAGGAACGGGCAGGGCCTGCATGGCCCGGGCGATGGCCAGCATCGCACCTACGCCGGAAGCGTTGTCGAGGGCGCCGTTGTAGATGTTGTCCTGGCCCGGCTTGGCCCCTTCCTTGATCCCGAGGTGGTCGTGGTGCGCCGTGTAGATCACCGCTTCCTTCGAGGGGACGGGATCGCGGCCCGGCAGCCGGCCGATCACGTTCGCCGTCTGCGATTTCTTCACCTCGTTCTTCAGCGTGATGTCGGCGGTCACGCCGAGGCTCACGGGCCGGAAGTCGCGCTTCTCGGCCGCGGCGCGGAGAGCTTCGAGGTCCTGTCCGCCCCGCCGCGCGATCTTGCGCGCGCTGTCTTCCGTGACCCAGGCCTTGACCGGCACTTCCGGGCCGCCCTCGTGGGGCAGCGCGAACTGCTCGCCGCTCCAGGAGGTCTGCACCACCTGCCAGGGGTAGCCGGCGGACGGTGTGGTGTGGATGATGATCGCGCCCGCGGCGCCCATCTTCGCGGCCATCTCGTACTTGTAGGTCCAACGCCCGTAATAGAGCCGCGTCTTGCCCGCGAAGAGCTTCGGGTCGTCCGCGGGGTCGTTGTTCATCATGAGGAGGACCTTGCCCTTGAGGTCGGCTCCCTTGTAGTCGTCCCACTGGAACTCGGGGGCGACGATCCCGTAGCCGACGAAGACGATCTCGCCGTTGCGGGTGCTCGCCTCCGGGCCCTGCACGCCGGAGAAGGCCACGTAGTCGTCGCGGTAGCGCAGGTCGACCGATTGCCCACCTCGGCCGAACCGGGCCGTAGGCGGGGCCTGGCTCGTGATGCCGATGATGTCGAAGGGCTGGAACCAGCCTCCGCCCGGCGCGGCCGGCTCGAGCCCCAGCATCTCCATCTGCGCGGCGATGTACTCCTCGGCGAGGCGGTCCCCCCGGCTGGCCGGCCCGCGTCCTTCGAGCAGGTCGCTGGCCAGGTAGCGGACGTGGCCACGGATGGCCTCGGGGCGGATCTGCCGCGCCGCGGCCTTCTCGGCCGGGGTGAGGAGGGCGGGAGCCGCGGCCGGAGGCGCCGCGCCGGCCGTGAGCACGAGAGCGATGAGCGCGGTGGCCGCAGACGGCGCGATGAAGAGTTTCATACGAGCAAGGATACCGCACGCGCCCGGGGCGGCCGGCGCAGGCCGCACGATCCTTCGTGCTATCCTGCGTGCTTCTAGCGACCGGAGATGCTCGACGCCATCGAAGTTCCCCCCGTCCCGGACCTCGTGCGCGTGCCGGGAGGCCGCTACTTGATGGGCTCGGAGACCGGCCGTCCCGACGAGCGGCCGGCGCATGCCGTCGAGGTCCGCTCTTTCTTCCTCGCGCGGACGCCGGTGACCCGCCGGCAATACGAGCCGTTCCTGCGCCTGAAGACCGTCGAGTCGCCGCCATGGTGGAGCCATCCGGCATTTAGCGATCCGCGGCAGCCGGTGGTGGGCATCACGTGGGACGACGCCGTCGCTTACGCTCGATGGTTGAGCGCGACGGCGGGCGGAGACTGGCGCCTGCCGACCGAGGCGGAGTGGGAGAGCGCGGCGCGCGGGGGCCTCGAATCCGCCGCGACCGCCTGGGGCGAGGAGCTGCCGGCGGACGAGCTGCCGACGGGCCCGCTCGAGGCTCCGTGGAAGGCGGGCGAGGGAGCGCCGAACGGGTACGGCCTGCTCGACATGGGCACGATCGTCCACGAGTGGTGCCTCGACTGGTACCGCGCCGACTACTACGCGGAGTCGCCCGCGCGCGATCCGCGCGGGCCGTCCGAGGGCGAGCGCCGGGCCAGCCGCGGCGGCTCCTGGCGCCATCGCATCCGCTGGTCGCCGCCGGCCGCACGGAGCAGCCTGCCGCCATCCTTCCGATACGCGGACTACGGGTTTCGTGTGCTCCGGGAGGAGCCGTGAGTCGGACCGGGGCGGGGACGTGACCCGGCCGGCCCTCTCCCTCGTCCTTCCCGCCTACAACGAGGACGCCAACATCGCTCGGGCCGTGCGCGATGCCGCGGCGGCGGCGGGATCCCTCGTGGCCGACTACGAGGTCATAGTCGTGGACGACGGCAGCCGCGACGGCACCGCCGCCGTGCTCGAGTCTCTGGCCCCGGAACTGGGGCCGCGGCTCGTCGTCGTGCGCCATCCCAGGAACCGCGGCTACGGCGCGGCCCTCCGTAGCGGGTTCGCGGCCACGCGCGGCGATCTCGTCTTCTACACCGACTCCGACAACCAGTTCGACCTCGCGGAGCTGCGCGATTTCCTGCCCTTGATGGGGGAGTGCGACGCCGCCCTCGGATACCGCGTCGATCGCAAGGACCCGTGGACGCGACGCGCCGCCTCCGCCTTCTTCAATGGCCTGTCGTCGCTCGTCTTCAGAATGTCCGTGCGCGACTTGAACTGCTCGTTCAAGCTGTTCCGCGGGGATCTCGTCCGGAGCCTGCCCCTCGAGTCGGACGACTTCTTCATCGACACGGAGATGGTCGCGCGCATGCATCGTGCCGGGTGGCGTACCGTCCAGCGTGGGGTCCGCCACTTTCCCCGCACCGCCGGACGGTCCACCGTGAGGGCCAGAGACGTGCCGCGCACGCTCGCCGCCATCGCGCGCTTCTGGTTCCGCCTGCGCGCGCGCCCCGGCTCCCGCGTTACCGCATGAGGCCGGCGTGGCTGGCCCTGCCCGCCGCCCGGCGCCTCGCCCTCGCCGCGGTGGTGGCGGTCGGCCTCGCGTACCAGGTCCAGCTCCCGATCACGCTGCCGGCCAGCGGTCTCCTGTCCGCCGTGAGCCTCGACGGCTTCTATCCCGGCGAAGGAAGCTACCGTTGGAGCCGCGGCCGCGGGCGCATAGTCTTCCGCGATCCCGGCCCATCGGTGAGAGCGCGGGTGGAGGTCGACCTCGCGGGGTGGCGGCCCCGGGGCCAGGAGCCGCCACGCGTCGTCCTCGAAGCCGCGGGCGTGCAGGCCGAGGCGCGACCGTCGCGCCAGGGCCAGACGGTGACGCTTCCCGTCGTGACCGGGGGGTGGTGGCGCTCGGACCTCGAAGTCCTGCTGCAATCGGAGACGTTCCGGCCGGGGCCGCAGGACCCGCGTCCTCTCGGCGTGCGACTACAGGCGGCGCGGCTGGTGCCGGAGGGACCGGTCCTGTGGCCTCGGCGGCCACCGCTGGGGGCGCCTCTCCTTGCCGCCGCCACCGTCCTCCTTTTCTTCGGAGCCCTCGTCCGTCTGGGCGCGGCTCCGCATGGGGCCCGGTGGCTCGGCCGCGGTCTCGTCCTGGCGGTCGGGCTGGGTTACGCGTTTGCGCGTCCCTACGCGGCCTCGTCGTCGATCCCGCTGCTCTGGGCGGCGGCGATGCTGGCCCTCGCCGCTCACGTCGCGCCCGCCGCCACTCGCGTCGCGGGCGGCACCGCGTCGGCGGCGGTCGGCACGTGGGCGAGTGGTGCGCGCGGCCTGTTCGGAGGGCCCGCGGTCGGGCTGGTGCTTCTCGGGTCGGTGGCCGTGGCCGTTGCCCACCGGACCCGACCGGCGATCGACATCGACGTCGGCTCGGGCCGGGAAGCATCCCTCGCCCGGAACTTCGGACCCTTCGACGCGGCGGGAGGCGCGACATTTCGTCAGGCGCTGCGCGGAGCCGCTCTCGACCTGCGTGACTTCGGCAGCGGCGAGTGGAACGTGGCGGTGACCGCGTCCGTCGGTGGCGAGCCGCGTCCGCTCCTTCTCGCGCGCGCCGGCGGCGCCGGGTTGGAGGCCACCCGGGGCGAGGTCTGGACGACCCACATGCTGCGCGCGCGAGCGCCCTGGGGATGGCGGGCCGGACTCCTCGTGGAGTTTCCCGCCGGCAGTGACTCGCTCGACTCGAGGATCGACCGCGTCCGCGTCGATCGGGGCGCCTCGTGGCCTTCGCTGCGCACGATCGCGCTCGTCGTCGGCGCCGGGCTTTTCGTGGCGGTGGCGCTGGGAGCGGCCGGCCTTCCGGTGACCACGAGCGTGGCCGCGGCGGCCGCGGTGCTCGTCGCCGAAGCGGTCGCCCTGAGCCTGGATCCGCTCGTCACGCTTCCGTTCGCGGCGACGTTCTGCGCCATCGCGGCCCTCGGCAGCGGGCTCGCCGCCACCCTCGCCGGTGTCGCGGCCGTGGCCCGCCGGAAGCAGCGAGCGACGGTTCCGCCTCCGGCCGCGATCGCGGCTACGGCGCTAGGGTTCGTGGCGTGCTTCGCCAGCACCGCCTTCCCGCTGTATCGCGGGGGCCACTTCGGCTTCCACACCCAGATCGCCGAGCAGATCTGGCACGGACGGTTCCTGCTCTACTACCTGCCCTTCCCGGGCAGCATGCTCAGCCGGCAGGCGCAGTGGGGCGACATCATCGTCCCGCACCCGGCCCTGTTCCACACGCTGGTGGCGCCGCTGGCCGCCCTGCCGCCGCCGTGGTTCCATCTCGGCGTGAAGCTCGTCCTGGCGCTGTGGCTGGCGGCGATCGTGCTGGTAGCGGCGACGCTCGCCACCGCCGCGGGGGGTGCGTCCGCCGGGGCGTGGACGGCCGTGCTCGCAGCGGGCCTCGTGCCCTCCTTCCAGCTCCTGGGCCTGGGACACCTGATGACGATCCTGGGCTGCTTTGCCATGGCGATCGCCATGGGCTTCCTCATCCTGCGCTTCGATCGCCTGCGGGAGCCGTGGACGTGGGGAGTGGCGGTGGGGCTCCTGGCCTTCTGCTTCCTGGCCTACACTGCCGGGCTGCTCTTCGCGGCGTTCACCCTGGCGGCCGCCCTCCCGTTCGTATTCCGATCGGAGCCCGGAACGGCCCGGTCTCTGGCCGCGGCCGGGCTGGCGGCCGCCGCGATAGCCTTCCTTCTTTATTACGTGCACTGGACCTGGCCATTCCTCAGCCAGTCGGTCCCGCGCATGCTCCACGGCTCCGGTGCCCCCGACGAGGGCGGCGCGCCCGTGCTGAGGCGGCTCCTGGCCCTGCCCCACAAGCTCGGCTACAGCTACGGTTCGGTCTTGATCCCGGTCCTGGGGCTCGCCGGCCTCGCCCGGGCGCGTTCGCTGCGCGGCTGGCCGCTGCTGCTGGCCTGGGCCGCCGTGCTGCCGGCCTTCAGCGTGGCGGACCTCTTCTTCAACCTGCTCCTCAAGCACCATTACTTCACGATGGTGCCCGTGGCCGTGGGCGGCGGCCTCCTGCTGGCCGCCCTCGCGCGGCGCGGCGCCGCCGGCCGCGTCGGCGCGGGCGTCCTCCTCGGTCTCGCGCTGCTGCTGGGGTTGCAGACGGCGCTCGACGCCGCCCTCGGCCGGATCCCCTAGCATGCCGAGCATTGGACACCTCGCCGTGGGCCTGGCCGCCGCACGCATCTACCCGTCGCGCCCATCGGAGCGGGAATGCTCACGGCCCGCGGCCTAGAGGTCATTGATGGTCGAGGCGTTGCTATTCCTGCCTGCCTTCATCGTCGCGCTGTGGCCACGGAAATGAGCTGCGTGCTTCGGGCGATCGGCGAGACATTCGACGTCCGTCGCTTCCTTGCCGACAGCACGCTTCGGCCCGACGTCCATCCCAAGGGATTCAATCTCGCGGTGGGACAGGCCGGCTTCGACGATCTCCCGGGACAGGTCCGGGAGGCGATGGCGTTCCTCGACGTGTACGAGGACGAGCTACGCCGTCTCAGCGCCTTCGAGGGCGTGGATCAAGTCTTCCTGGACTTCGGGCTGCGCCTCCGTGACGTAGCCGCCCAGACCGACGTGCTGCCGGCGGAGCTGCTGTGGCGCGCGGGAGCGCTCGACATCGACATCACGGTGACGCACTACGCGATTGCGGACGAGAAGCATTGACGAGCCCCTTCTCGACCAGGTAGGCCTTCACTCCCTCCGCTACCGTCAGGTGCTCGAGCGGCCCCCAGTGGCCGTAGGTCTTGAATTCCACGCCGCGGCGGAGCTTCTCCAGGAAGTACGGGCGGAGGTACATCGACTGGATGCCGCGCTGGCGCCAATAAGAGAAGAAGAAGCGCTCCCGCGCGGTCATTCCCGGCTCGGGCTTGTCGATCTCGCCGTAGACGGGCAGGTACGCGAAGGCGGGACGGGCGCCGGCGGCCGTGATGGCGGCGGTCATCTCGTCGAGGATGGGGAGGGTGATCGCCCGCATGGCCTCCTGGTCGCGCCCCGACCGGCGCTGGTAGTGGCCGCGCAGCATCGTGAGGAGGTCCAGGAACCGGGGCCGGTAGGGCTCGCGACGGAGCACGTCGTCCGGGGTCGGCACCGGAACGTTCGTGAGCGCCAAACGGCCGTCCTCCAGGACGAAGCGCGGCTTGGCGAAGTCGCGGAACGCGACCACGTTTCGCTCCATGTCGTCCGGCAGAAAGCCCACCACGACCACGTCCGGGTGGTACTTCAGCCCTTCCTCTTTCAGGTACAGGAGCATCTGGTCGTGGCCGTAGCCGTGGACGCCGAGGTTCAGGACCTCGGTCCCCGGCATCAATGCTTCCAACCGGCTCGGCCACGCTTCGTCGTCGCCCACGTCCTCGCCGAAGGTAAAGGAGTCGCCGAGCACCACGATCCGCGTGAAGCCCTCGGGCTTGTCGACCGCGTACTCGCGCGCACCGCGCAGCCCGCGCGAGTTCGAGCTGACCGTCTTGCCCGGGAAAGCCGCGACGTCGCGCAGGTTGGGACGCAGCGCCCAGCCGCGCGTGGGGTGGTAGTCGTCGAACGCGTAGTAGATGCGCCGCCCGGTCTTCTGGCGCTTCACCCAGCGGAGGCGCCACGACGCCTCGTCGTTGCCAGCCACGCGCCGGAAGAAGTCGTCGGATGAGAGCACCGCGCGCGAGCTCCCTTCCGCGAAGAGGGCCACGGCCGCGCAATAGGCGCAACCGACGAGAAGCTTCCGGGGGCCGGGGCGCATGAGGACGAAAGGATAGGCTAGCGCACCGCTGCGTCTTCAACTCGTTCCGGAACGAGTTCAACGAATAAATGTCAGGGCTTCATCGCGAGGGAAGGCCCGAGCATGAACCGCACGGTTACGGTCATCACGACCGGGACCGCGACGCCGTTGAGGAGCGTGGGGCGGTAGAGCCACTGGCGTACGGCATCGACCGCCGCGGCCTGGAGGAGAGCGGGACCGCCCAGGACCTTGACATCGTCGACACGTCCGTCCACGCCGATCGTGCAGTCCAGCACCACGGTGCCCTGTACGCGCGCCACGCGCGCGATCTCCGGATAGACGGGAACGACGTTGCGTACCTTCACGGGCGGCCGGATGTCGCCGCCGGGACGGATCGGAGCTGCGGGCGCCGAAGGCGGGCCCCCGCCCGGGACGAGCGCGGTGGGATCGCCGCCCGGAACACCGCCCGGTCCGCTGCCCGGCTCGCACTCGTGCGAGCAGGGCAGAAGGACGACCGAATCGGGCGGCCCTTCGAGGACGTCGAGCACGTCCTCAGGGTTCGACGCCGGGGCCGTGTCGGGGACAAAGGCCATGACGCGCGGCGGTGCCGGCCGCGGCGGACGGGGCTCTCGGACGGGCGGCGCCTGGACTCCACGTCCTCCTTCCGGAGGCAACCGGACGAACGGCGGCATCGGCCCCGGGGGGGCCTCGACGGGCGGCAACGTGTCCCTCGTGATGATGGACACGAGGACAAGGAGCGTCAGCGCGGCCGAATGGAGAACGAGCGAGGCGGGAAGGGCGAACCCGGCGCGCCGCGCCGTGCCCGCCGGATGCGAGAGGACCAGATCCGCGAACAGTCGTTGCATTTCGGGCCTTCCTTGCCAGGTTCGACACCGCGGGGGCGCCCGCGGTTCCCGAACAGGCGGGGAATCAGGCCCGGAGGGTGGCCCAGTGCGGAGGCCAGGCTCGTCGGGGAGGCTCGGGAAGCGCGGCCGCGCGCGCGATGGCCGCTTCGTAGTCGGCGCGGCAGCGGGAGGGAGCATGCTCCGTGCGCGCGAACTCCCGCGCGCGTAGCCCCCGCCGGGCCCGCGCTTCGGGGCGGACCGCGAGCGAGAGAAGAGCTCGGGTGACCGCGCCCTCCTCGTCGCGCACATCGACGCGCATCACGGCATCGTCGGGAATGTCGGCCAGATGCTCGAGGTCGGACATGATCACGGGTCGGCCCTGGGCGAGCAGCCGCAGCAGCGCGGCCGAGGTCTCGCGCGCGGTGGGGTAGCGCAGGTGGACGGCGACGTCCGCCGCCTCCATGTGCGCGGCCAGCTCGCCGAACGCGACCCGTCCCGTCACCACCGCTCGCCCGGCCACCCCCAGGCCCTCCAGCCGCGCCTGGAGCGCGCCGGGGTCGGGCACGGGCCCCACGAGCAGGAGGCGGAGCTGGGGCACATGGACGGCGGCGCGCGCCACGGCCCGGGCCACGGTTTCGATCTGCTTCTCGGGCGTGAGGAGGCCGAAGCTCCCCACGACGAAGTCTCCCGGCGCCAGGCCGAGCCGCGCCCGCAGCAAGCTCACCGTCCCTGCGGCAATGGCCGGCGCCGTGATCGGCATGGCCACCCGAACGGCGGCGGCTCCGGGCACCTCCGCCCGCACGGCTTCCGCCATGAACTCGTTGTGAACCGCGGTCAGGCGCGATGCCTCGACCGCGAGGCGGAAGAGGGGATAGGCGTAGGGCAGGAGCGTGCCCACCGTGCCGAGCTGCGCCTCGAACAGGCGCTCGGCCTGGTCCGGGTAGGCATAAGCGAGCTCGGCGCGATACGCCTCGAGCGCGGGTCGCACGGCGGCTTGCCGCGCGCGGTCGGCGGGCGCCGCGGCATAGGCGCGAACGGCGGCCGAGTCGAGGAACATCCGCGCACGGGCGTGATGAAGGACGAGGTCGTGCAGGACGAGGAGGCCGGGCAGCCGCGGCAGCAGCTCGTACAGGAAATCGTGCTCGGGCCCGTTGCCAATCTGGTAGATCACTGCGTCGTAGGGGCGCTGCCGGTGGCGCTCGATCAGCTCTGCGGCAGGATGGGCGGCGACCGCGGCCGGCAGCCGGCTCGAGTCGACATCCTCCTGCGCGTGGTAGGCGTCGATCTGGTGGCCGGGGGAGAGCGCGGCCAGCACGTCGGCGGAGTAGTCGGCGATGCCGGTGGGAGCGGGCGGCAGCGGCGTGACGAAGGCGACGCGGCTCAACGCCGGGCGAGCAGGACGTACTCCTGCGGCGCGTAGAGCAGGTCGTTCAGCCGGGCGACGTTCTCGTTGAGTGCCGCCGCCGTGCGGGCGGGAAGGCCATCGGCGGGTACGGGCTGTAGGCGCGCGGCCGGCTCGACCGGCGAGCGCATCTCGACGCGCACGTCGGTGAAGCCGGCGGCCGCGGCCAGGAAGCTCAGCGTGTCGGGGTGCAGCGGCTTCTCGTGGGTGAGGTCGCGGTTGAAGACCTCGAGCAGGCCCACCACCGAGCGAGGGTTCACCGTCTCGAGCGCGAGAAGCCCGCCCGGCCGCAGCGTGCGGTGGGCCTCGCGCAGCAACACCTGGAGCGCCGCGGGCGTCAGATGCTCGGCGACCTGGGCCGCGAAGACGCCGCCGAGGGCGCCGTCCGCCTGGCCGCAGAGGAAGTCCCCGAGGTCGCCCTGGCTCACGTCGAGGCCACGCGCCCGGCAGTCCGCCGCCGCGTGGGCGCTCGCTTCCACGCCGCGCGCGGCGACTCCGCTGGCCTTCAGCAGCTCGAGGAACTCGCCGCGGCCGCAGCCCAGATCGACGACGGGCGACAGCTCCTCGAACAGTGCCACGTAGGACGACAACCGCTCGCGCAGCTCTTCGGGCCGGCCCCGGAAGCGGTTCTCGAAGGCCGAGTAGCCCGAATCCTCCGCCGCGCGCACCGCGGCCGCCGCCACCGCCGGCGGGGGAGCCCCCGCGGCGAGTGTCTTGCGAAGTCCCCGGACCTCTTCCGAGACGGCCTCCAGCCGGTCCCGCAGCGCCATGAGGCCCTCGAGCCGACGGGCCAGCGATTCCTGGCGCCGGTCGAAGGCCTCCAGCACCAGCTCGGCGCGGCTCGTGGCCAGCGCGGTCGCCACGCGGTCCCGCGCGTCGACGAGGGGAAGCACCTGCTGCAGGTAGCGCACGAGCGTGCCGACCACCTCCCGCAGGTGGGCGTGGAGCCGCGCGGTCTCGTCGAAGTATCCGTTGAGGATCTGGACGAGGAGCGAGTTGAAGTCGCGCTGATGGTCGAGCGCCGGCTCCATGACGTTCCACACGATGCGGGGAAGACCCCAGCTGATCCCCCACGGCGACGACGGCGGCAGCACGCGCTCCCAGAGCGCGTTGAGACGCCCCATCTGCAGGTGCATCTCGGGGAGCTGCTCGGCGGGAAGCCGGAACCCCGCGAGGGCATCGAGGGCGTCGAGCAGCGACGCATACGCCCTTTCGTGTTCTTCGAGCTTGCGACGGAGACCTTCCGGGTCGCCGGCGTCGTCCAAAGCGGCTAGCGCCCGACCACGCCTTCGGGCGGCGAAGAAGCGGAGGCGTACATCTTGCGCGGGATGCGCCCGGCCAGGAAGGCCTCCCGCCCCGCCTCCACTGCCTTCCGCATCGCCGCCGCCATCCGCACCGGCTCGCGGGCGAGGGCGATGGCGGTGTTCATGAGGACAGCGTCCGCGCCCAGCTCCATCGCGATGGCGGCGTCGGAGGCGGTGCCCACTCCGGCGTCGACGATCATCGGCACCTTCACCGCCTCGCGCACCAGCTGGAGGTTCACGCGGTTCTGGATGCCGAGGCCGCTACCGATGGGAGCGCCGAGCGGCATCACCGCCGCCGCCCCCGCGTCCTGCAGCTTCTTCGCGACCACCACGTCGTCGGTCGTGTAGGGGAGGACGATGAAGCCTTCCTTGACCAGGATCCGGGTCGCGGCGAGGAGGCCCTCGGTGTCGGGATACAGCGTCTTCTCGTCCCCGATCACCTCGAGCTTGACCCAGTTGCTGAGCCCCGCCTCCCGGCCGAGGCGCGCGGTGCGCACGGCTTCCTCGGCCGTGTAGCACGCCGCGGTGTTGGGGAGGATGAAGAGACGCCGGGAGTCGATGTGATCGAGCAGGTTCTCCGGTCCCCGGCTCTTCAGGTCGACGCGGCGGACGGCCACGGTGACCATCTCGGCGCCGGAGGCTTCGTGAGCGTCCTTCATCACCTGGAAGCTGGGATACTTCCCCGTGCCCACGATGAGGCGCGAGCGGAACTCGCGCCCGGCGAGGATGAGAGGGTCGCCGCTCATGCTCCCGATGGTAGCACGCAGCAGCGAGCGGCGGATGGAGAGCTAACCGCCGCCGACGAAGGTCACGATCTCGAGGCGATCGCCGTGGTTGAGCCGCAGGCTGGCGTGCTCGGCGCGGGGGACGACGCGCAGGTTGTGCTCCACCGCCACGCGCGCGCGGTCGAGCGAGAGCTGACGCAGGATGTCGGCCACCGTGGAGCCGGAAGGCACCCTCAGCGGTTCTCCGTTGACGGAAACCTGGATCCCCGCGGGTTCAGCCATCCTGGATCTACTTGGCGGCGGCGGCCCGCGCGGCCAGGTACGCCAGCACCAGGTCGTCGAGGGAGAGGTCTTGCATGACCGTGCGGTCGGTGGTGAGGTCGAAGCGCCCGCGCTTCACCTCCATGATCATCCCCTTGTGCTGGTCTTCCATCAGCTTGGTGACGGCCGCCTCGTCTCCCCGGGGCACGAGGTCCGCGTAGGGCAGCCGCCGCGAGCCGAGGATCTCGCCGCCCTTGTAGATGAGTGTCTCGATCAGGGGGTTGGTGGTCCCTTTGTCCTCGGTCTGGACGTGGTACACCACGCCCTTGTACTTGACGTCGGTGTTGAAGCCGGTAATCACGTCTCGATCACGCCCCGGGCACGCTGCTCGCGCGCCTCCCGGGGCCGATTGTCGCATAATGTCGCTCCCCGCCGCGAGCGACGGGGGACAAGGACTGATGCCGTCGACCGCCTTCGACTCGTTCTATCTCAAGGACCGCTTCGGCTCCGCGGCCATGCGGGCGATCTGGGAGGACCGGGCCATGATCCAGCGCTGGCTGGAGGTGGAGACGGCGCTGGCGGCGGTGGAGGCCGACCTTGGCATCGTGCCGCGCTCGGCGGCACGCGAGATCGCGCGTCGGGCCCGGGTCGAGCTGTTGGACCTGCCGGCCATGAAGCGGGACTTCGACGCGAGCTGGAACCCGGTGATGCCGCTCGTGGACGCGCTGCGGCGCGTGCTGCGTCCGGCCACCGCCCGCTGGGTGCACTGGGGCGCGACGAGCAAGAACATCATGGACACCGGCACCGCCCTCCAGATCAAGGACAGCTACGCGGTGGTGCTGGCCGAAGTAGACGCGATCGCCGAGGTCCTCGCCACCCTCGCCGTCCGCCACCGCGACACGGTCATGGCCGGGCGGACGCACGGCCAGCACGCCCTGCCCATCACGTTCGGCTACAAGGTCGCGGTGTGGCTCGACGAGCTGATGCGCCAGCGCGACCGGCTGCTGGAGAGCCGGCCCCGCGTTCTGGTGGGCGAGTTCGGGGGCGCGGTCGGCACACTGGCGGCCCTGGGGCGCAAGGGACTGCGCGTGCAGGACCGTCTCATGCGGCGGCTCGGCCTGGGCGTGCCCACGGTCCCGACCAAGACGGCCGGCGACCGCTTCGCCGAGTTCTTCCTTCTCCTCGCGATGCTGTCCGGGACCCTCGGCAAGATCGGCCAGAACGTCTACAACCTGCAACAGACGGACATCGATGAGGTGACCGAGTTCGTGGAGGGGAAGGTCGGCAGCTCGGCCATGCCGCACAAGCTGAACCCCGTGGCCTCGGGATCGGTGGTCTTCCTCGGCCGCCTCCTACGCGCGCGGGCGGGGCCGATCCTGGACTACGTCCACGCGGAGTGGGAGGACGACCACCGGCAGGGCGAGACGGCGTGGTCCTTCGCTCCCGAGGCGTGCCTCCTCATCGGCTGCCAGCTCGTCCTCACCAAGCGCCTCGTGGGCAGCCTGGTCGTGAAGCCCGAGAACATGCTCCGCAACCTCGAGCGCAGCGGCGGGGTCGTGCTCTCCGAGGCGGTGATGATGGCGCTGGCGGAGAAGATCGGGCGCGACCGCGCTCACGCGCTGGTGCTCGAGATCTCCCGCGACGCCCTCGTGCGCAAAGTGCCCTTCGGCAAGGCGGTGGCCGCGCACTCGGAGGTCAAGCGCCGGCTCAGCCCGCGCCGGCTGGCCGCGGCGCTGGAGTACCGCGGCTCGCTCGGCCTCAGCGGGACGTTCGTCGATCGGGTCGTGGCCGCGCACCAGGCCGAGCGGCGCCGCCGCCGCCGGCCGAGAGGGCGTCATCTAGCTGGGGGGCGCTAGCGGCGCGCCCGCCAGGATTCGAGGTGCGACCCTGGCGGGTCGCGTCGTCCGCGGCGTCGGAATGAATCCGCCGCCGCTCATCTTGCGGGGCCGCTTCGCGTCCCCGGGGCACGCGGTTGGCGTTCGTCTCGCTTCGCTCGACTTCACGCCCCCGCGCCCCCCGCTCGCTGCGGCACAGTGAATTCGTCGTCGCTACCGATTTCTTGCGCGCTTGGTCGCAGCGGCTTCGCGCTCCAGCAGGCGGCGCTTGCGCTCGACGCCCCAGCGGTAGCCGGAGAGGCCGCCCTCACCCGCCACCACGCGGTGGCACGGGATGACGAGAGCGACGGGGTTCGTCGCGCACGCGCGGGCCACGGCCCGCGCGGCACGGGGCTGGCCGATCCGCCGCGCGATCTCTCCGTAGGACCGGGTCTGGCCGCGCGGGATCGCCTTCAGCTCCTCCCAGACGCGGCGCTGGAAGGCCGTCGCCCTGAGATCGACCGGCAGCACCGCCGCCGGCTCGCGGCCCTCCATGCGCTGGAGGATGCCGGCCACCCACGTCTTCAGGCCCGCGTCGTCCCGGCGCAGCTCCGCCGCCGGGTACTCCTCGCCCAGCGCGGTTTCCAGCGGCGCATCGGCGTCGCCCAGGCTCACCGCCGAGATGCCGCGGTCGGTCGCGGCCACCAGGAGCCGGCCGAGCGGCGAGCCGACGATCGTGTACGCGATTCGCATCCCCCGGCCACCCTTCCGATAGGCGCCCGGCGTCATGCCGAGCCGCGCCGCCGCCCCTTCGTAGGCTCGGCTGCTCGAACCATAGCCCGCGTCGTACACCGCTTCGGTCACGTCGCCTCCATTCCTGAGCTTCGCCCGGAAGAAGCCCTGCCGCACCGCGTCCGCGTATTGCCGCGGCGTGATGCCCATGAGCTGCTTGAACGTCCGCTGGAGGTGGTAGGGGCTGAGTCCGAGCTCTGCCCCCAGGTCGGCGAGGCGCAGCCGACCCACGTCCTTCTCCGCCAGCCGCCGGCACGCCTCGGCCACCCACGCCGCCCGGTCCTGGGCCGGCGAGATCCCGCGGGGCCGGCACCGCCGACAGGCGCGGAAGCCGGCTCCTTCGGCGGCCTCCGGGCGGGGGAAGAACACGACGTTTTGCCGGCGAGGACGGCGCGCCGGGCAGGACGGCCGGCAATAGATCCCCGTCGAGCGTACGGCGAAGACCATCGTGCCGTCGTAGCCCGCGTCGCGGGCCAGCACGGCCTGCCACTTACGGTCGCTTTCGAGCGATCCGACCTCGGCCGTGCCCGCTCTCTCCCGGCTCACTCGCCACCTCCACCGTAGAGAGTACGCAGGCGGAGGCGCCGATTCCACCCGATTCTTGCGGTGGAATCTCAGGCGTTGCCGATGGGCTCCTTGAACGACGGCGGCCCCGGCTTGGTCAACGGCGCGGGCTCCTCGGCGGTCACGCGGAAGCGCCGCGCGGGGGTGTCGCACTGGTGCTTCCGCAGGAAATGCAGGAACCGCGTGTGGTCGTCGGGTTCCATGTTGAAGAGCTCCAGCAGCAGCGAGTAGCTCCCGCGGGTCTGCTCGAGCCCCTTCTGGACGACCTGGCGCAGCTCCTGCCGCGTCAGGTCCCTCAGCATGAAGGGGTCGTACACGACCGACCAGAAGGACTCGCGCCGCGTCACCATCCGCTCGAACAGCGCGTCGCTGTTCGGCGCCACCAGACGCGGGAGCGCCGGGCCGGCGGAACGGGGCAGCGTGATCTCGCGGGGCAGCTCGTCCGGGGTGATCGTGAGGCTCTGCGAGCGCACGGCCAGCCGCTCGGCCACGTTCCTCAGCTCGCGGACGTTGCCCGGCCAGTCGTAGGCCATCAAGTGCCCGACGGCCTCAGGTGAAAGCCGCGGCACTTCGATCCGATACCGCTCGGCGTAGGCGATGAGGAACGAATCGAAGAGCTGGGCAATGTCCTCGCGCCGATCCCGCAAGGGCGGCACCGCGATGTAGATCACGTTCAAGCGATAGAAGAGGTCCTCGCGGAAGGTCTTGGCCTCGATCCCCTGCGCCAAGTCGCGGTTGGTGGCGGTGATGACGCGGCCGTCGACGGCCGCAACCGCGCGCTGGGCGCCGATCCGCTGGATCTCGCCGGTCTCCAGGAACCGCAGCAGCAGGCCCTGCATGCGCAGGCTCATCTCGCCGATCTCGTCGAGGAAGATCGATCCCCGGTGCGCCGACTCCAGCACGCCCGGACGGTCGCGATATGCGCCGGTGAAGCTGCCGCGCGTGTGGCCGAAGAGCTCGGACTCCAGCAGCGTCTCGGGGACTCCCGCGCAGTTGATCGCCACGAATGGGCCCTGCCGCCGGCCGCTCTGCTGGTGGATCAGGCGGGCGGCGACTTCCTTGCCGACGCCGCTCTCTCCGGTGATCAGGACCTTGGCGTCCGAACGCGCGGCACAGCTCACTTCTTCCCGCAGCGTACGGATGGCGGTGCTGGTTCCAATGAGGCGGTCAGGGAAATGCGTGGTCATGGTCTCCGTTCAAAGAGGACACGAGTCACCGGCGGCGAGTTTACACACTGTATACAGGAGGGAGCCGGATTCTAGCAGGTCACGATCCCGCGGCAAGTAAAATCTTGTCCCCGCGCGTTTTGGTTGCTCCTGGGTTGGCTTCTGTCTGCGCGTCGGTGGTCGCGCGGTCCATTTGCCGAACGGTTTTGTAGCCTAGCGCCGCCAAACGACAATAACGCCGCGTCGGAACGACACTTGCATGACGGCGCGAGCCGGTACTTGCGCATCGGGGGTGTTGATGGAGATCCGCGTCGTCTCGTCGCTGACGCCGGAAGACGAAGAAGCGATCGCCCTGTCGATCGTGGCCACGGTGCGCCGTGTGCTCGATCGGCTGCCGATCGCCTACACGATCCGGATGGAAACCACGAGTCAGAGGGTGGTCGAGCACAACGCGGCCGCCGACTCTTTGTTTCCCCTGGGCAGACTTCCGAGGGTCCAACTGCCGTCTTAATCAATTCGGGGGGGTACGGTCCAACGAAAGCACCCCCCCACGCGCATTCGCGCTCCCCCCCAGTCGCTACGCGCCCGAATGAATCGGGCGCTCCGCTTCTACGGGCTTGTGCTAGCGATAATCCTTGAAGGGCAGCTGGCACTCGTGCTTTCGTAGGAAGTTCAGGAAGCGCTTGTAGTCGTGCGGCTCCATGTTGAAGAGGCGGGCGACGATCTTGTAGTTGCCCCGCGCCTCCTGGAGGCCCTTCCGCACGAGCTCGCGCACGTTGCCGCGAGTGATCTCCCGCCGCATGTACAGTGGGTAGACGGCCGTCCAGAACGACTCCCGGTGCGCGGTCAGCCGCTCGTAGAGGTCGTCGGCCACCGTGCGCCGCCGCTCGCGTTTGGGGCGCACGCCGATGCCCGGCTGCGCGCGGACCTCCGGCGGGAGCTGGTCCACCGACACCACCTCGGTCCGGCCCGTCACTACCATCCGCTCCATCACGTTCTGCAGCTCGCGGACGTTGCCGGGCCACGAGTAGGCCGACAGCGCGGTGAGCGCCTCGGGGGAAACGGCCCGCGCGACGTGCCCGTTGCCGGAGGTGAGCCGCGCCAGGAAGTGATCGATCAGGTCCGGGATGTCCTCCCGCCGCTCTCGTAGCGGGGGCACGGTGATGTGGATGACGTTGAGGCGGTAGTAGAGGTCCTCGCGGAACTGCCCCTGGACGATCAGGTCGCGCAGGCTGCGGTTGGTGGCCGCGATCACGCGCACGTCCGCCCGGCCGACGATGCGGTCGGCTCCGACCTTCTGCAGCTCGCCCGTCTCCAGGAAGCGCAGCAGGAGCCCTTGCATCCGCAGGGTCATCTCGCCAATCTCGTCGAGGAACATCGTTCCCTGGTCGGCCATCTCGAGCTTGCCCTGCTTGTCGCGATAGGCGCCGGTGAAGCTGCCCTTGACGTGGCCGAACAGCTCCGACTCCAGCAGCGTCTCCGGCAGGCCCGCGCAGTTGACGGCGACGAACGGGCGCTCGGTCCGGGGACTTCGCTCGTGGATCAGGAGCGCGACCAGCTCCTTGCCGCTGCCGCTCTCGCCGGTGACCAGGACCTTCGCGTCCGAGCGCGCGATGCGGTCGATCTCTTGGCGCAGCTCGAGCATGGGGGCGCTCTCGCCGATGAGCTCGACCTGGGACTGTGGTGTCAATGTCGTCAAACGATGGCCCTCCGCAGGAACTGGCCCAGCGCGCGCCGGCTGTCCTCGTCGGGATCCCTGAACCGCACGCCGAGCCGGACCGAGCCGGAATCGCCTTCGCGACCGTCGGCCTCGACCCGCCGGATCTCGATGCCGGAGGAGAAGGGATCGCCGTCGAAGGACACCCGCAGCTCCGCGCGCTCCGCGTTGCTCACGGGGCGGTTGCTCACGAGCAGCGCACCGCCGCGGCTGATGTCGACGAGGCGGACCGTCGACCACGTCGTCATCTCGCACCGCACGTCGCCCGGCACGGCGACCCGCCGGGTCTGCCGGCGGTCTTCGCCCGGGGCCGGCGCCGCGGCGATGGGGGGATGCGCGGCGACGAGCTCGTCGATTTCCTGCAGTAGGGGCGGAGGGACGTCGAGGAACTCGAGCCCGATGAGATTCCTCTGACCCCCGTCGGGGCCCGTCACGGGCTCGACTCGGCACATCCTCACTTCGGCGCTCCCCTCCGTTTCGTCCCCCACCGTCAGCCGCATGCGCTGAACCGACAGCGGCGGCGGCCACGGCCCCGCCTCCAGCAGAGCCCCTCCCCGACCTATGTCCTTCACCGGATGGACCACACCCAGGCTCCCCCAGAGCTGTCCGACAATCTCCGCCCGCTCCTGACTTCGCCGATCGTCCGTCATCAGTCGGCCTCGGTGCCGTCGAACGGTGCACCCACGCTCCGCGCGGGAAGGGTCAACCCGAGACCGGCGGGACATGCCGACTCGAAACTGAAAATCGCCCAGGCGCCAGAGTGGCTTGGAGCAAGCAAATAGGTCGCCACCGTGGCGCAGGCCTCCGCCGTGGAACGGGCGGACCGACAACTTCCAGTAATTCACTGATTCCAAACGAGGCAACCCGAGAGCGTGCGCTGTTAGGGGAAGGGACCGCTGGCGTGAAAAACCGTTCTAGGCAGACTAAAGTCTGACACATTTGTGTTCCCGGGATCAAGCCCTCGCCGCACACCGTGCCAGAATGTGCGGCTAAAGCGGGTGTGCCGGCGGGTGATCCCAGGCCGCGAGGAGCTCCTCGGCGGCTGGCACGGCTCCCGCAGGCGGGGACGGCCATGATCGACCTTCACATGCACACGAACGCGTCCGATGGGCGCTCGACGCCGGAAGAGCTCGTGGCGCGCGCCGCCGCCGTCGGCATCCGGACGCTGAGTGTGACCGACCACGACACGATGGCCTCGGTCCCCGCGGCTTCGCGGGCGGCGGCGGCGGCCGGGCTCGAGCTGGTCCCCGGCATCGAGATGACGGCCGTGTACGCCGGCCGCGACGTTCATGTGCTCGGCTACTACGTCGACGCAGACGCCCGGGAGCTGCGCGATCACACCGACACACAGCGCATCAGCCGCGTGCAGCGGGCTCGCGAGATCGCCGATCGCCTCGCCTCCCTCGGCGCGCCCATCGACATCGAAGGCCTGGTGGCCCGGGCTCCCGCGAGGGACGCCAAGAGCCTCGCGCGCCCGCAGATCGCACGCGCCCTCGTCGAGGCCGGCCACGTGGGCTCGGTCCAGGAGGCCTTCGACCGCTTCCTCGCCGACGGCTGCCCCGCGTACCTGCCCAACGCCGGCAAGCCGCCCGAGGAGGTGGTCGGCATCATCGTCCGCGCCGGAGGCGTCGCCTCCCTGGCCCATCCGGGACCGCTGAACCAGGACGACCTGATCTCTCGGCTGGCCGAAGCGGGGCTGGGCGCGGTCGAGGTCTACCACTGCGCGCACGACGAGGCGGCCCGCCACCGGTACAAAGACCTCGCACGCCGCCACGGGCTGGCCGTCTCGGGCGGGTCGGATTATCACGGAGAGGGCGTGCGGCGGGCCGAGTTCTTCGGGAAGGTGGGACTCCCCCCCGAAGAGTTCGCAGCGCTGAAACAAAGAGCAAAGGCCGCGAGCGGAGCGCGATTCATTCGCGCGTAGCGAGCGGGGGGTCTGGGGGGTGCGTCTCTAGCACCCCCCAGCTCAATGACGAGCGATCGCCCAGAGCGAACGTCATGGCGCCCTCGGCCACGATCCGCCCGTCGACCTTCGCCGTTCCGTCGAAGAGGCCCATGCGGCTGCCGAGGCGGCGCACCCGCGCCTCGATCACGACGACGTCGCCGACGTAGGCGGGCCGCCGGAAGCGCGCCCGCGCGATGCCCATGAAGAAGGGCAGCTTGTCGCGGTTCTCGGGCTTGGCGAGGACCATGATGGCGCCGACTTGTGCCACCGCCTCCATCAGGATCATCGGCGGCAGGGCGGGCCGGCCGGCGACGCGGGTCAAGTAGCGCTCGTCGGACGTCACGTTCTTGATGCCGACGATGCGCCGGTCGGGCTCCAGCTCCATGATCCGGTCGACGAGGAGGAAAGGATAACGGTGGGGCAGGATGCGCTCGATCGCCCGGAGGTCGAGGGGCAGGGGCAGCGGCGGCTCCATCGCCCCCTCAGGCTAGCGCGGATCGGCCTCGCGGCCCACCGCGGGCCGGACGGCCCGGCGGAGCCAGAACCGCATCCAGGCCAGGCGCGACCGGCCGAGCTCGCGAGCAATCTGGAGCGTGCCCATGTTCTCCGGCGGCCTCAGCTCCCCGGTCAGGAACAGCCGCAGGGCTTCGGACCGGCGCAGCTTGCCCGAGGAGGTGCGGGGCAGGGTCCCGGGCGCGAGCAGCTCGATCTGATCCGGGACGAGGCCGAGCCCCCTCAGGATGCGGTCGTTGATCTCGGCCCTGAGGTCGGCGTCGGGCCGGGGCCGGGTGCGGTCGCGTTCCGCGAGGACGACGAGGTGCTCCCCCTGACCGTCGTCCCGGATGCAGCTCACCGCCACGGAACAACCGACGCGCAAGCCGTCCAGCCCCTGGAGCTGGTCCTCGACCTCCTGGGGCGCGAGGTTGCGGCCGCGGATGATGATCAGGTCCTTCACCCGGCCGGAGATGTAGAGCTGGCCGCCGTGGAAGAACCCGAGGTCGCCCGTGTCGAGCCATCCGTTCCGGATGGTCCGCCGGGACAGCTCGGGATCGTTGAAATAGCCGGGGGTGATCGAAGGGCCCCTCACCATGATCCGGCCCACGCCGCCTACGCCACGGACATCGCCGTGGTCGTTCTGGATCTCGATGTCGAGGCCGGGCACGGCGCGCCCCACCGACACGAGCCGGCGGCCGGAACCGGCGATCGCCTCGCCCTTCGCCGACAAGACGTGCCCGTCGAACTCCGAGACGCGTGGCGGCGTCCTCGGATCCGAGAAGCTTACGGCCAGGCCGGCCTCGGCCAGGCCGTACACGGGCGTCATCGCCTCCGGCCGGAATCCCCAGCGGGCGAAGCGCTCGCTGAAGGCCTTGATCCCCGCGACGCTGATTGGCTCCGCGCCGTTGAAGGCGATCTTCCAGCTCGACAGGTCGACGCCTTCCATGTCGCGGTCCTTCACCTTCGCCGCGCAGAGGCCGTAGGCGAAGTCGGGGGCGGCGGAGATGACCCCCCGGTACCGGGAGAGGGTCTGCAGCCAGACCGCGGGCTTCGCAATGAACTGATCGGGCGTGATGTAGGTGACGGTACCCGGGTGATAGAGGCCGATGTACATGTTCCCGAGCAGGCCCATGTCGTGGTAGAGCGGCAGCCAGCACACGCCGCCCTGCTCGACCTCGGGGGGCGCGAAGCCGCCGAAGAAGCTGTCGATCATCCCCAGGTTGGCCAACAGGTTCGCGTGGGAGACGATGACCGCCTTGGGCTCGACGGTCGTGCCCGAAGAGAACTGCAGGAACGCCGGGCTCGCCGGGTCCGGCTCGACGCGGGTCCAGCTCCCGGCCGGGCCGAGGTCGTCCGGGTTGAGGATCGCTTCCAGCGAGGCCACCCCCGCGGCGGCGGGGCCGAGGATCTGCCGGATGCGGCGGTCGGTGACGAGATACCGCGTCCCGATCTTCTCCAGCATGCGCCGCGTGCGCACGAAGTACTCGTCGAGCTTGCCCAGGCGCAGCGGCGGATACACCGCGGCGGGAATGCCGCCCGCGAGCTGCACGCCCAGGTAGACGTCGAAGAACTCGATCGACGTCGTCAGGATGATGGCCACCCGGTCGCCCGGCCGCAGTCCGCGCGCCTGGAGGGCGCCGGCCGCCGCCCGGGCCCGCTGCAGCACGTCCCGGTACGGGTAGAACTTCGCCTCTCCGGATCGGCCCACGAAGCGCGCGCCGGAGAGCGTGCAGTCCTCCAGGCGGAGGAGAGCGTCGACGATCGTCCGCGGGGCGGCGGGCATGCTCACGTCGCGGTGGCGCGCTCGCGGATGAGGCCAATGAGGTCGCCGACCGTGCGCAGCGCGACGAGACGGTCGCGGTCGTCGTGGGTCAGCTCGAAGCCAAACTGTCCCTCGATGCTCGTGACGAGCACGACCTGCCGCAGTGAGTCGAGCTGCAGGCCCTCCACGAGCAGGGTGTCGGGCCCCACCCGGGCGATATCGTCCGGCTTCATCTCCAGCTCCTCGCGCGCGAGGGTCCGGAGGCGGTCGAGGACGTACTCCTCCGAGAGGGAAGCGGCGGCGCCTTTGGAATCGGCCATGCGGTGAAACCCTTTCCTAGGCGGCGCGGACCGCGAGCGCCGCGCACTGTCCGAGCCACGACCACGACAAGCAGAGTGCGGTGGCGCGTTCCTTCCCCAGGGGGCGGGCCCGCCCGGCCACCAGGTTCAGCGTGCAGTCCGGGTCCGCGGCGCCGTGTCGCGCAATCGGCGGCACGCATCCGCGCCGCAGCGCCTGAAGAGTCAGACAGAGCTCGACCGCCGCCGAGGCCGCGCCCAGATAGCCGGTCTGGCTCTTGAACGCCGTCACCGGCACGCCGGGCGCGATGAGGGAGGCGAGCAGGCGCGCCTCGCGCCGGTCCCCGTCGGCGGTCCCGATCCCGTGGGCGACGACGAGGTCGACGGTCGCGCCGCCCGTGGCCTCGGCGATCGCCGCGCGCATCGCCGCCTCGGAGGCCTTGGCGTCCGCGCTGTCGCCCGTCTCCATCGCCGAGCCGGCGCCCGCGATCTCGCCGATGACCTGGGCGCCCCGCCGGCGCGCGTCCTCCGCCCGCTCGAGGACCAGGAACGCCGCGCCCTCGCCGAGGACGATGCCGTCGCGCTCGCGGTCGAACGGGCGGTACGCGCGGGCGGCATCGGTCGAGGAGAGCAGTCCGGCCTTCTCGTAGGCGAGGAAGGTCGACACCGTCAGCAGCGACTCGTAGCCGCCGACGATCGCAACGTCCGCCCGGCCCTCCGCAAGGTCGTGGAGGCCGG
>Ga0184632_10000163_pt1 | contig 22830 bp, 25 predicted proteins | sample PLM31_50_b1_FD_133153 | JGI IMG/M metagenome (GOLD analysis project Ga0184632, IMG submission 133153) | Groundwater sediment microbial communities from an aquifer in East River, Colorado, USA - PLM3-1_50_b1 | ecosystem: Environmental > Terrestrial > Soil > Riparian zone | place: USA: East... | reverse complement strand
TGGCCGCGCTGGCCCGGGCCGCCGGCCGGCTGGCCAAGACGATCACGCCCGAGCGGGAGGACGCCGGTGGGCCAGCCGGCCCCGACGAGCTGGCCGTGGAGCTCGCCACGCTCGCGAGCAGGCTGCGGGACCGGCTGGACGAGCTGACCGAAGAGCGTGACCGGGCCGGCCAGATCCTCGACGCGCTCGAGGACGGCGTGCTGCTCCTGGACGGCGCCGGGCGGCTGCTGGTGGCCAACCCGGTGGCCCGCTCCTGGTTTGCCCTGCCCGACGACTTCCGCCCCGGCCTGCCTGCCCGGCGGGTCCTGGGCGTGCCCAGGGTGGCCGAGCTGGCCGAGGATGCGGCCGGCGGGCGGGCGCCGGTGGCCGGCATCATCACGGTGGTGTTCCCCGAGCCCCGCACCTTGTCGGCGCGCGCGTTCCCCCTGGCCGACCGGGGCCCGACCGGCCGGATCGTAGTGACCCTGACCGACATCACCCGGCAGCGACGCGTCGAGGTGCTGCGCCGCGACTTCGTGGTCAACGCCAGCCACGAGCTGAAGACCCCGGTCGCGGCGGTCCGCGCGCTCTCGGAGACGCTGCAGAGCGCCCTGGCCGACGACCCGCCGGCCGCCCGCCGGTTCGCCACCCGCATCGCCCGGGAGGCCGAGCGCCTCGACCACCTCGTCCGCGACCTGCTCGACCTCTCCAAGGTCGAGCGGGGCATGCTCGCGGTCGAGCCGGTGGACCTGACCGGGCTGGCCAAGGAGGTGCTCGGCTCCTACGCCGACCGGGCCGAGGAACGCCGCATCAAGCTCCAGCAGGAGATTGGACCGGGCGCGTCGATGCGCGGGGACCGTGCCCAGCTCGGCCTGCTGCTGTCCAACCTGGTCGACAACGCGCTGCGCTACACCACGCGAGGCACGGTCCAGGTCCGCCTGGACATCTGCGAGAGCATGGTGACCTTCCAGGTGGCCGACACCGGCCGGGGCATCCCGGCCAGCGAGCTGCCCCGCATCTTCGAGCGGTTCTACCGGGTGGACAAGGCCCGCGACCGCCAGAGCGGCGGCACCGGCCTCGGCCTTGCGATCGTCCGCCACGTCGCCGAGTCGCACGGCGGGACCGTGCAGGTGGAGTCCGAGCTGGGGCAGGGCTCGACCTTCTCGGTCACCCTGCCGATCGCGGGCCCGCCCGCGGGGTTCGGGCCTCCTCCGAGGTAGCCGGGGCGAGACGGGGGGATCGTGCGCAGGGACAAACCCGCCCACGCCGACCTCGCGCGCGGCCCGCAGGCGGTCGCCGGGCACGCCGCCCCCGGAGGGCCCGACTGGGTCTACGTGCCGGTCGGGGTGCCGCCCGGCGTCTCGCGCCTGACCGTCCGGTGTGCCTACGACCGCTCGGCCGGCGTGCTCGACCTGGGCCTGTTCGACCCGAGCGGCCACGGCCTCGGCAACCGCGACGGGTTCCGGGGCTGGTCGGGCAGCGCCCGCACCGAGGTCACCGTCTCCACCACCGACGCCACCCCCGGCTACCTGGCCGGGCCGATCCGGGCGGGCACCTGGAACGTGGTGCTCGGGCCCTACCTGGTCCCGCCCGAGGGCCTGGACTGGCGCGTCGAGATCGAGGCCAGCGCCGGGCCGCCCACCCGGAGCGGCCCGGTGGTCCCGGCTCCCGCCCCGCCGCCGCGCGGTCTGGTGCTCCGCGACGCGCCAGGGTGGTACCGGGGGGACCTGCACCTGCACACCGTGCACTCCGACGGCGAGTACACCCCGGAGGAGGTCGTGGTCAGGGCACGCGCGGCCGGCCTCGACTTCGTGGCCTCGACCGACCACAACACCTCGTCCGCCCACGCCGCCTGGGCGCCGCTGCAGCGGGCCGACCTGCTGGTGCTGGCCGGCGAGGAGGTCACCACCCGGGCCGGGCACTGGGGTGCGGTGGGCCTGCCGCCCGGGTGGCTGGTGGACTGGCGCTACCGGCCGGAGGACGGTGCCCTGCCCGGGATCGCCAGGGAGGTGCGCGCCCTGGGCGCGCTGGTGACCGCCAACCACCCGTCCGCCCCCTTCCCGGGCGCGACCTGGCAGTTCGGGTACGACGAGGTCGACGCCGTGGAGGTCTGGAACGCCGGCCTGGACGAGCTCGCCAACGACGAGGCCGTCGCCGCCTGGGACGACCTGCTTCGGGCGGGGCGGATGGTGGTCGCCGTCGGCGGCAGCGACGCCCACCGCCCGCCCGACCCGGTCGGCTCCCCCCAGACGGTGGTCTGGGGGGAGCGGCTGGCAGCGGCCGAGTTGGTCGCCGGCCTGCGCGCCGGCCGCTGCTACGTCGCCAGCTCGGCGCAGGTCAGCGCGTTGCTCACCGCGAAAGGGACCGGCCCGGTGGCCGGCATGGGCGGCCGTCTGGGCGGGCGGCCCGACGAGGTCGTCTCGCTGCGGCTGCGGCTGCGCGGGGCGACCGGCAGCGTGGCCAGCTTCCACGGCCGGGCCGGGCCGGTGCACGAGGCGGCGGTGGGGATCGGCCGGGCGGTCGACGTTGCCTGGGAGGCCCCGCTCGGTTCGCTCTCCTATCTGCGCGCCGAGGTCCGCCGCCCCGCCGGCGAGCTGCTCGCCCTCACCAACCCGATCTGGTTCGACCCTGCCAGCTGACCCCGGCGAGGAGGCCGGCAAGCGTCGCGCGGTCAGAGCCAGCTCGTGAGGGACTTCCTGGACAGCGCCTTCCAGACCGGGCGCCACCGCTGGCGGGCGGTGGCGGCGGCGGCGCGCTCCAGCACGACCAGCTGGCCGGCCACGAGCGCCTGGTCGCGCCGTGCGGAGCCGGCAGCCTGGCGCAGCCAGCCTTCGGCGACCACGGCGTCGTGCTGCTCGCCGAGGACGTCCTGGAGGCCGGTGACGGCCCTGGCGAAGTCCCTAGCCCGCCTGCCGACCACCGGCTCGACCGCCTCTGCCGCGTAGCGGCAACGCTTGGCCTTCACGCGGATGCCGTGCAGGACCTCGTCGGGCGGCTCCTTGCCGGCCTTCCTGACGGCCTTGCGCAGCTTCTTCCACTGCCCGGCCACGAGCGGCGTCATCACCGCGACCGCGGGGCGCGCCGCCTCGGCGGTCACCGCGGGCGCCTGGGCTGCCGCCACCAGGGCGTCAAGCAGGGCGGTGTAGCGGGGCTCGCGCATCGCCTCGAGCAGGCGCGTCCGCGCCGCGCCGCGCTGGGCGGCCAGGCTGGCGAGCAGGCGGCGCCCTGCCGCCTGGTCCACCGCGGGCAGCTCGTCGAGCCTGCCCTCGAGGCGGGCCAGCAGCACGTCGGCGTCCCTGACCTCGCCGAGCTGGTCGGCCAGCCACTGCAGCTCCGTGCGCAGCCGGTCGGTCCACTCCGGCTCCAGCACGCTGGAGAAGGTCCGCAGGGTGGAGCGGAGCCGGCGGCAGCCGACCCGGGCCTGGTGGACGCCTTCGGGGTCCTCGCCGAGGCGCACGGCGGCCTCGTGCCGGAACAGCCGCAGGGTGCCGTCGGTCAGGTCCTTCCGCAGCAGCTCCTCGACCGAGGCGCCCTTGGCCAGGTCGCCGGGGACCAGCTCAGGCGCGCCGATCTCGCGGCCGTTGAGCGCCCGCAGGTACTTGGGGACCGGCTCGGTCTCCTCGGCACCAGCCTCGCGAAGCCGGGCGAGCACCCGGGCCATCGTGTCGGGCTTGGCCGCCTCGCCGAGCTCGACCTCCACTTCGCGGAACCGGTCGGCGATCCGGCGCCCCTCGACGACCTGGACCTCGTCGTCCACCACTTCGGCGAGCGCGTCCCCTGCGGCGTTGCGCAGCGCGACCGGGCGGCGCACCGCCCGCAGCCGGCCCACCGGCGTGAGCTCGGCACCGCGCACGTAGACGCGAACCAGGTCGGCGAGCTCGTCGGGGACCTTGCGCTGCTCGCCGGCGGCGGTGTGCTCCTCGCGGACGAGCACGGGCCCGCGCTCGTCCACCGGCAGCTTCAGCGTCCAGCCCTCGCCCTCCCGGAAGCGGAGGCTGACCCCCCAGCGGGCCAGCCGCAGGTCGGCGGTGTCCCAGTAGGTGGTCGCGTAGCGCCGCGGTGGCTGCACCTCGGCCAGGAACCCGTCGTCGGCGCCGCCCAGCTCGGGGAGCTTGAACCCGGGTGGAGCGGTCAGCTTGGCCTCACGTTCCTTCATGCGGCGACCTCCGTCGCTCCCAGCCCGCCATGCCCCCCGTCATGCGGCCGTTGGTGTTCGTTCATCTTTTGGACACCCGAATTCCGCCGGTTCGCCAAGATTAGCGGAGCACCGCCTGCCTGCGCCTGGTCAGCCAGGTCATCGCCTCGCCGAGCACGATCTCGTCGGTGAGGTCGGACCGGTTCCAGTAGCGCTCCCAGTTGCCCGGCTCCAGCCACCCGGCCCGGAACCCGTCCGCCACCGCCACCACGACCCGCTGCTGGGCCGGGGAGAGCCGGGCGACCAGCGCGGCGAGCCGCCGCAGCTCGGCCTCGTCGACGACGGCTGCTGGCTGCATGCGCGGGAACCTCCGGTGCCTGGCCGTGAACGGTCGAAGCTGTATCGGCGAGCCGGCACGCAGGCTTGACGAGGCAGCGGGCTACGCCCCGTATTTCGCCAGCCGGCCGGCCGCGGCGAGCAGCTGCGGCAGCAGATGCCTTGCTTCGAAGCGGCCGAGCGAGCCCTGGCGGCAATGGACCTCGTCGAACGCGGGCAGGCCGTCGGCGGCGGCCGTCCCGCCCCAGAGCAGCACCGGCACCGGGTGCCAGGAGTGGGCCGCCATCTGGGCCGGGGTCGAGTGATCGCCGGTCACCGCCAGCACCTCGACGCCGGCGTCGAGGATGCGCGGCAGGAGCTCGTCCACCTCTTCGATGGCCGCCACCTTGCGCTCGAAGTCGCCGTCCTCACCGGCCGAGTCGGTCTTCTTCACGTGCATGAAGACGAAGTCGTGGCCGGGGAGCAGCCCGGCCAGCGCGTCGACCTCCTCGGGAGCCGCCCCGTCGACCTTGTGGGTCTCGAACCCGAGCAGGCGCGAGATGCCGAGGTACATGGGGTAGGCGGCGACCGCGAGGGCGCGCACCTGGTAGCGGTCGGGGAAGCGCGGCAGCTCCTTCTGGGTGTCGAAGCCGCGCAGGAGCAGGAAGTTGCCCCGCTCCCGGCCGGCCAGGAGCGAGCGCGCCTGCTCGAGGAAGCCGGCCACCAGCTCGGCGGTGCGCTTGGCCTCGGGCGAGCGGGCCTGGGCGTCGAGCGGGGGGACGCCCTCCCGCTGGGGGTCGGTGTCGGTCAGCTCGTGCCCGAGCCCCTCGCCGCGCAGCACGAACAGGCCGCGGTGCTCCCGCTCGGGCTCGAGGAAGAACTCGACCCCGTCCAGGCGCACCTGGCGGGTCAGCAGCTCGCAGATCCGGGCCGCCTCCTCGGTGGGCAGGCGGCCGGCGCGCCGGTCGGCGACGCTGCCGTCCTCGGCAAGGGTGCAGAAGTTGACCCGCGCGGCGACGTCGCCCGGGTGCAGGTCGAACCCGATCCCGGCCGCCGAGAGCGCACCCCGGCCGATCTCGTACCGGAGGGGGTCGTAGCCGAACAGCCCAAGGTGCCCGGCGCCCGACCCGGGCGTGATCCCGCGGCTGACCGGGTCGTGCAGGCCGAGCGAGCCCTCGCCGGCGAGCCGGTCGAAGTTGGGGGTGCGCGCCTCGGTCAGCTCGGAGCCGCGCTCGGTGGTCCGGTACCCGCCCAGCCCGTCGAGGACGAGCAGCATCGCCTTCCTGCCTTCGGGGCGGGCCATCTCGATGGTGACGGACTCAGCGGTGAACGGCACGAGTGCCTCCTTGCTGCCTCGGCGCGGCGGGCGATGCGGATCGTTCCCGAGTCTACGGGCGCCAACCCCGGACGCCCGCCACGCTCACTCGCGACCCTCGGCCGTGAGCCGCGCCCGCCACGCCCGCTCGGCCGCGATGCTCGACGCGAAGCCGGTCGCAAGCGACGGGAGGTAGGCGGTGTCGGCCACCTCCAGCACGGTGCCGAGCACACGGTCGACCTCGCCGGCGGTGACCGCCCGCAGCGGCACCTGGCCGATCAGGAACAGGTCGCCGGCCTCGTCGAGGGTGAACCGGAGCACGTAGCTGGTGGCCTGGCGGACCAGCAGGTCGTGGTAGAGCCGGGCGTGCTGCTCCTCGGGGGCGCGCATGAAGAACGACTCGACCCGCAGGGTCCGGTCGCCGACCACCAGGTGGACGCCGATGCCGAGCTTGCGCTCACCGGCCAGGCGGACGAACCATCGCCCCTGCCCGAGCCGCTCCGCCGGGACCCCGGTGTCGGCCAGGAAGGCGGTGACCGCGTCGACCGCGGCCGACCGGACCGTCTCCGGCTCCGGGCGCCCGGTCGCGTCCCGGTCCACCGCCGCCTCGGGCTCCGTCGCCATCGCGCCACCTCGCCGTCCACGATCGTGCCGGCCGGGATGCGTGTTTCCCGGTGAGCGGTCAGACTACCGGTGACTCCCCCATTCGCGCGGTGAACGCCCGGACTGCGGCACACTGGCGAGCTGTCCAGGGCCACGCAGGCGCCCGGGCGGGCGCACCAGCCCGCAAGCTCTGGAGCGCCGCCTGCGCGGCGGCGAAAGGACGTGAGCACGTGCCAGCCATCCGGGTCGCCGGCCTGCGCAAGCGCTACGGCGACGTCGAGGCGGTCCGAGGCATCGATTTCGAGGTGGCCGAGGGCGAGTGCTTCGCGCTGCTCGGCCCCAACGGTGCCGGCAAGACCACCACGGTGGAGATCCTCGAGGGCTACCGCCGGCGCTCGGCCGGGGAGGTGGAGGTCCTCGGCTTCGACCCGGAGCGCTCCGGCGTGGACTTCCGCGAGCGGATCGGCATCGTGCTGCAGTCGTCGGGCATCCACCGGGACCTCACCGTCGAGGAGGTGGTCTCGCTCTTCGGGGGCTACTACCCAGAGCCGCGGCCCACCGACGAGGTGATCGAGCTGGTCGGCCTGGAGGAGAAGCGCCGGGCGCGCACCAAGACGCTCTCGGGCGGCCAGCAGCGCCGCCTCGACCTCGCCCTCGGCATCGTCGGCGACCCCGACCTCGTCTTCCTCGACGAGCCGACGACCGGGTTCGACCCGTCGGCCAGGCGCCGCTCCTGGGAGCTGGTCGACAGCCTGCGCTCCCTCGGAAAGACCATCCTGCTCACCACCCACTACATGGACGAGGCGCAGAGCCTGGCCGACCGGGTCGCCGTCCTGGCCGGCGGCCGGATCGTGGCCTCGGGCAGCCCGGCCTCGCTCGGCGGCCGGGACGTCGCCGAGGCGGTGATCAGCTTCCGGCTGCCGTCCGGCATGGCACCCGCCGAGCTGCCCCCGGGGCTGCCTGAGGCGCTCGACGTGCGGGACGGCCAGGTGTCGCTCCGGACCGCGACGCCGACCCGGACCCTCGAAGCCCTGACCGGCTGGGCGGTGGCCAGGGGTGCGGAGCTCGAGGCCCTGGCGGTCACCCGGCCGTCGCTCGAGGACGTGTACCTGCGGCTCACCACGGTCGACGGGCTGGCCGACGAGGAGGCGCTCCGTGGCTGACCGGGCCACCCTGCCCGCCGGGCGCGCCACGGTGGGCCGGCACGCGCGAAGGAGCGTGCGCCGCCGCCCCGCGCCGGGCCCCCTGCTGCTCCGCCAGATCCGCCACCAGAACCTGCTGTTCTGGCGCAGCCCCATCTCGGCCTTCTTCACCCTGCTGTTCCCGCTGGTCTTCCTGCTGCTGTTCAACGCGTTGCAGGGCGACCAGACGATCGAGAGCCGGGACGGTATCCGCTTCGCGCAGTTCTTCACCCCGGGCATCCTGGCCTTCGCGGTGGTGTCGGCCTGCTACACCAACCTGGCCACGTCGGTGCCGATCAACCGGGACGAGGGCGTCCTCAAGCGGGTGCGCGGCACGCCGTTGCCGCCCTGGATCTACGTCGCGGCCCGGGTCGGGTCGGCGGTCTGGGTCGCGGTGCTCTCCGCGGTGCTGATGGTCGCGGTCGGCGTGGCGCTGTTCCACGTCGAGGTGCTCTGGCATCTGCTCCCGGCCGCGGTGGTCACCCTGCTGCTCGGGGCGGCCTGCTTCTGCGCCTGCGGGCTCGCGGTCGCGTCGCTCTGCCCCAGTGGCGAGGCGGCACCCGCGGTGGCCAACTTCACCATCCTGCCGGTGGTGTTCGTGTCCGACATCTTCTACCCCCTCGACCAGGTGCCGACCTGGCTGCAGGTGGCCGGGTCGATCTTCCCCGTCAAGCACTTCGCCCTGGCCGTGCAGGCCGACTTCAACCCGTTCACGCAGGGCTCCGGGTTCTTCTGGGGCCACCTGGCGGTGATCGCGGTCTGGCTGGTGGCCGCGAGCGTGGTCGCCCTGCGCACCTTCCGCTGGGAGCCGGGCATCTCGACGGGGCGCGGCAGCGTCCGCCGGGGACGGCACCGGGCCCGCCGTCCCCCGAGCGGCTGACCGTGGCGCCGCACCCTACCGCCCCAGCGTGTCGATCATCCTGAACGCCTCGGCCGGGCCGAGGCCGAACCCGGCGCCGATCGCGGCGTTCCAGGTGCGTACGCGCCGATCGACCTCGGCCGGGTCGCCGACCTGGCTCGCGTGGGCGCGGATGGCGGCCAGCTTGGCGTCCATCACCGCCTCGACGTCGACGACCTCGTCGGGCGCGTCGGTGCCGAACAGCAGGATCGTGTGCGGCCGGTGCGCGGGCAGGCCCTGCGCGGCGAGCTCGGGCGCGTAGAGCGGCTCCCTGGCAGCGACCACGCCGTCCACGGTGAGCAGCCCGGCCGCCCGGTGGTCGGGATGGAGCAGCCAGCGCCGCCACGGGTCGTGCCCGAGGACCACGTCGGGCCGGACCACGCGCACCAGCCGGGCCACGGCCAGGCGCAGGGCCATGGTCACCTCCAGCTCCCCGTCGACCACCCCAAGGAAGTGCACGGCGCCGGCGCCGAGCGCGCGGGCGGCTGCTTCGGCCTCAGCGCGCCGCGCCCGCGCCACCCCCGCCGGGTCGGCCGCGGGGTCGTGGGAGCCCTTCCTGCCGTCGGTGAAGCAGCCGATCTCGACGCGGACGCCGTCCCTGGCCCAGGCGGCGATCGTGCCGCCGGCCTGGAGCTCGACGTCGTCGGGGTGCGCCCCGAACGCGAGCGCCCGCCGCACCCTCAGCATGCCAGCTCAGCTCGTCTGCTCGAGCACCGGCTCGGCCCCGGCCGGGAGCAGGTCGCCGTAGATGTCGAGCATGCGGCCGGCCGTCCGGTCCCAGCCGTGGGCGCCCGCGAACCGGGCCGCGGCCGTGCCCATGGCGGCCAGGCGGCGAGGGCTCCCGAGCAGCCACGCCACCGCCGACGCGTAGGTGTCGGGGTCGTGGCCGGGCACCAGCAGGCCGGTCGTGCCGTCCCCGACGGCGTGCATCAGCCCGCCCACCTGGGCGGCGACGACCGGCGTGCCGCACGCCTGGGCTTCGAGCGCGACCAGCCCGAACGACTCGGAGTAGGAGGGCACCAGCACCACGTCGGCGGCCCGGAACACCTGGGCCAGGCGCTCGTGCGGCTGCGGGGGCAGGAAGCGCACTCGCGCAGTGACACCCTCCTGCTGCGCAAGGCCCGCCAGGCGCTCTGGCTCCCGCGCGTGGTCGCTGCCTGACGCGCCCCCGACGACCAGCAGCTCGACGTCGGTCAGCCCGTGGCGCGCGGCCAGGGCGGCCAAGGCGCGCACGGCTACGTCGGCACCCTTGAGCGGCTGCAGGCGGCCGACGAACGCCAGCACGTGCCTGGCCCGGATGCCGAGCGCGGAGCGTGCCGCGGCGCGGTCACCCGGCCGGAAGAGGGTCTGGTCGACCCCGGGGGGGACGATGCGCACCGTCGCCGGTGACGCGCCGTAGCGGTCGACGAGCTCCCTCGCCTCGGTGGGCGTCGGGGCGACCAGGGAGTCGACGGTGGCGACCACCCGCTCCTCGCCGGCCAGGCGGGCCGGCGGCTCGGGCTGGTCCCCGTTGGCCAGGGTGGCGTTCTTGACCCGGCCCAAGGTGTGGAACGAGTGCACCACCGGCGCCCCCCAGCGCTCCCGGGCCTGGCGGGCCACCCAGCCGGACAGCCAGTAGTGGCTGTGGAGCACGTCGTAGGGGCCGTAGCGTTCACCGACCCGCAGCAGCGAGCAGAGGAAGGCGCACAGGAAGCCGGGCAGCGCCTGCTTGGGCACCGGCTCGAGCGGCCCGGCCTCGAGGTGGAGCAGCCGGACACCCGGCTCGACCTCGACCACGGGCGGGTCGTCCGGGGAGACGGCACGGGTGTACAGGTCGGACTCGACGCCTCGGGCGGCCAGCTCCCGGGCCAGGGCACGGATGTAGACGTTCATGCCGCCGGAGTCCCCGACCCCGGGCGGGGCGAGCGGCGAGGAGTGGACCGAGAGCACGGCGACCCGGCGTACCCCCGAGCCGCCCGGCGTTGACGTCTGGCCGTTCGTCCCCGGCACCCAGACCCCCTGTGGCTCGGTTCTCGCCCCGCGGACCCTGAACGAGGCGCCCGCGAGCGGTCAGCCCACCGGGGCCACCATGCTATCGACCCTGCCGGGCCCCGGCCACGCCGCGGAATTCACCGGTCCGCGGCCGGCTCCCCGGCCGGCGCCTGCGCGCCGGCCCGGAACGACGTGTAGATGTCGACCAGCACCTGCTTCTGGCGCTCGGTCAGGTGGGGGTCACGGAAGATCGCCACGACCAGGTCGGCGCTCTCGGTCTCCTCCTCGTCGAGGATGCCCGCCCTGACGTAGAGCGTCTCGGCGCTGATCCGCAGCGCCTTGGCGATGTCCTTGAGGATCCTGGCCGAGGGCTGGCGCAAGCCGCGCTCGATCTGCGACAGGTACGGGTTGGACACCCCGGCCTGCTTGGCCAGGTTCCGGAGCGACAGCTCGGCCTGGCGACGCTGCTCGCGGATGTACCGGCCGACGTCGCGGACCGCGCCGGCAGGGTCGAGCTGGCTGGGCTTTCGAACCGTGGGAATGGGCACCTCCAGCGGTCGTGGCTCAGGCGTTCGGGCTGTCGGGCTGGACCTTGGCCGGGCGGACGGCGCCGACCGTCTCGCCGCCGCCGTGGATCTCGCTGGTCGCGGCCGGCAGGACAGCCTCCAGCTCGTCCTCGTCGAGCCAGCCGAAGGCCTGCAAGAGCGCGACCAGGGCGGCGCCTCTGGCCCGGGGTGCCCCGTCCAGCACCTTGAGGGCAAGCCCTTGCCCGGTGTCGAGCCGGACCGCGCCGTAGACCGCCTCGGCCCCCACCTTGCTGAGGACACGGCCGCCGGTGGCCTCCAGCATGACGGTGTCGAGCTGGCCGGTCCCGCAGAGCATGAACGGGTGCCTGCGGACGGCCTCGACCACCGCGGCCGGGCCCTCCTCGCCGGTGGCGGCCCGGGTGCCGAGCCGCGCGTAGGCGGTGGCCAGGGCCCGTAGCGGCAGGGCGTGGACCGGCACGCCGCAGCCGTCCACGCCAAGGTGCTCGACCGGGGCACCGGCCAGCTCGACCAGGGTGTCGGTCACGACCGCCTGGAGCGGATGGTCGGGCGCGGTGTAGCGGCCTGGCTCCCAGCCGCGCGCCACGGCCCCGGCCAGCATGTAGGCGTGCTTGCCCGAGCAGTTGTGGTACACCGCCGCCGGGCCGGCGACGGCCGCGCGCGCCGTGCGGTCGGTGGGCAGCGCGGGGGGGCAGCGCAGGGCGCCCTCGTCCAGCTCGGCGGCGGCCAGCACCCGCCGCACCGACTCGACGTGGCCAGGCTCGCCGTTGTGGGAGCCGCAGGCACCGGCGAGCGCCACCTCGTCCAGGCCGAGCGCGGCCTCGACGCCGAGGCCGCGCACGGCGAGCGCCTGGAAGGGCTTCGCGCACGACCTCGGGTAGACGACCAGCTCGGGGTCGCCGACGGCGGCGAGCAGGGTGCCGTCGGCGTCGGCCACCGCGGCAGCGCCGTAGTGGCGGCTCTCGACGAACCCGGATCGCTCGACCTCGACGAGGACCTGCATACGTGCGGCTCCCTGTGGACGACGGCCAGCCCGGAGCCTCCGAGGCTAGTCCGCCGAGGGCGAGACCGCCAGGGGCCGCCGGCCGGCCGCGTGGAGGGAGGCGTGCAGCTCGACCATGCGTGGGGCGATCGACAGGAACGCCTCGACCATCGCGGGGTCGAACTGGGAGCCGGCCCCGGTACGGACCTCCTCGATCGCGTGCTCGAGAGGGAGCGCCCGCCGGTAGGGGCGGTCCGAGGTCATCGCGTCGAAGGCGTCGCAGACCGAGAAGATGCGCGCCCCGACCGGGATCGCGCCGGCCCGCAGCCCGGACGGGTAGCCGCGGCCGTCCCAGCGCTCATGGTGGGAGCGGATCACGTCCACGGCGTCGCCGAGGAAGCGCAGGCAGGAGACGATCTGGACGCCGAGCAGCGGGTGGGCGCGCATCGCCTCCCACTCGTCGGGGTCGAGCGGGCCCGGCTTGGAGAGGATCGCCCCGGGCACGCCGATCTTGCCGACGTCGTGCAGCAGGAAGCCGTAGCGGAGGCCCTCGTTCCCGGCCAGCTCGGGCTCGACGACCCCGGTCAGGGCCACCGCGTAGTCGTGGGTGCGCTCGAGGTGGGCGCGCGTGGACGGGTCCTTGGTCTCGACCACCAGCGCGAGCGTCCTGACCGTGTCGAGCCTGGTGTCCCTGAGGCGCGCCAGGGCGTCAGCGAGCTGCACCGCGCGGGCCCGCTCGGCCTGGTGGAGCTGGTTGATCTCCCGCGCGAACACCATGAGCTGCTGCTCGGCAGCCTCGAGCTGCTGCGTTGGCGCCAGCATCGTCGGTCACCGTCCCTGGGTCGCGGGAGCAAGCGGCGGTGGGATCGCGCGCCTCCCGACCATCGGACGGTCGCCCCGCGGACTTGAGCCGTGGCGCCGGGCCGGCGCTCGACCGGTGGCTGCGGCGACCCGGACCGGGCCGGGGTCACTCGAGCAGCTGTGACACCTGCGCGGTCCCGTCCCGGTAGCGGCGCGCCAGCTCGGACCGCAGCACGTCCACGACCTGCTGGACGGCCCTGCGGCTGGCCGAGACGATCGCCTCCTCCCCGGCCAGGACGTCGACGGCCCTGGCCAGCTCGTCGGCGTCCAGCTCGGGCAGGCGGGCGACGGTCTCGTCGGAGACCAGACGCTCGACCCGGCGGCGGTGCTGGTCGGCCCGGGACGGGACCAGCACGCGCGGCACGGCGTTGAAGGTGCCCGGGTCCTCGTCGCTCAGGATGGCGGGCAGGCCGGCGAGCAGGCCGGCGACGTCCCGCTCGCCACCGCGCGAGCGGCGCGCCAGCTCGGCTCGGAGGATGTCGAGGCGGCCCTGCAGGAGCCGGCGCAGATAGGAGATGTCGGCTTCCTCGGCCTCGGCTTCCTCCCGTCGCGCGCGCAGCTCGACGAGGTCGAGGGCCGCGGCCCCGGCGGCATAGCCGGGCGCGAGCACGCGGTCGATGCGGCGGTGGCCGCCGGGGATGACTTCCACGCTCATGGACCCCCCCTGGACCGGGTGAGCGTCCGCCCGGATCCGTTTCCGGCCTGGGAACCAGCTCCCAGCGCAGGCATTGCATTGTAGCCGCAACGGACGAGACGGACGTGTTCCGTGGAGGATCCCGCCACGCGCCCAGGTGATCAGGTGTGGCGGGCGACCACGAACGGCAGCTCCACCACCTTGGCGGCGAGCGGGCCGGCGAGCACGCGCGACCCGGTCGGGACCACCCGGCGCACGTAGGCCAGGGCCACCGGCCCGAGGTCGGGGTGGAGCACGGCGCTGCGCACCTGCCCGGCGCGCCTGCCGTCCTCGGTGACCAGGGCGGTCCCTGGCGCCGGCAGCTCGTCGCCCTCGAGCGCCAGCCCGGCGAGGCGGCGCTGGACCTGGCCGAGGTTGTGCACCCTTGCGACCGTCTCCTGGCCCGGGTAGCAGCCCTTGTCGAGGTGGACGTGGGAGCCGAGCAGCCCGGCCTCCTCGGCGATGACGTCGTCGGTCAGCTCCTGGCCCCAGCAGGGCAGGCCGTACTCGACCCGGAGCGCCTCCCACGCGTCGAGCGGCGCCTCGGGCACCCCGGACCCGGTGAGCCTGCGCAGGGCGTCCGGGGCGGCCCCGCCGACCACGTCGGCCCCGAGCAGGGTGCGGTGGACAACCAGCGCCGGGCCGGCCACGGCTGCCCGTCCCGGGCCGTCCCCGCCCGGTGGCACGGGCAGCCCTGCCCCTGCCAGCGCGGCGTCCGTCTGCGGCCCGAGCAGGCTGAGCGCGCCAGGGCCGGGGCTGCCCACGGCGACGTCGTAGCGGAACACGAAGCGGGCCAGCCGCTCGGCGAGCGCCACGGCCGCCTCCGCCCGGGTGTCGAGCAGCACCCCGCCGTCCAGCACGGCGAGCCGGAAGGCGAACTCGATCTTGCCCTTGGGCGACAGCAGCAGCGCCTCGGCGGCGTCGCCCGCGGCCAGCTCCGAGGTGTGCTGGGTCGAGACCGTGTGCAGGTAGCGCAGCACCTCCGAGCCGGTGAGGGTGAGGGCCGCGAGGTCGGCGCGGTCGACCGCGACCACGCCGGCGCGCGCGCCGGCCAGGGCGTCTACGAGGGGCTGCGGCTGGTCCACGCTCCCATCGTAGCGATCTCCGTTGCGCACGCGCGCGGGGTGTGGCTAACTGGCCGTACGCGAGAAAGGAGGTGGTCCCACTGCATGAACCGGTACGGACCTGCGAGGTGACTGCCCACTAGGGCGGTTCGCTCTCCCTATCGCGGGAAAGGGAACCTCCCCGCGGAATCCAAACAGCTCACCGAGCCCAGGGGGTCTCGGCCTGGTCCAGCCGAGGCGGAGCCGACGGCGCCAGCCCCCTGGGTCTTCTCGTTCCCCGGAGCCGGCACCCGGACGGTCAGCTCCTGAGCAGGCGGTAGACCACGTAGACGCCGAACACGCCGGCCGCTGCCAGCATCAGGACCAGCAGCGCCGTGTACCAGAACTCAAGGCTCATCGGGCGAATGGCTCCTGTCGACGTGGGGACCTCGTGCCTCGCACCGCCGTGCCGCGAGGGTATCAGGTGGCGACCTGCACCGCCCCGGCCCGGCCGGACACGACCAGCGCGTCCGGCGCGGTCACGACCCGCTCGACCTGGACGTCGGCGGGCAGCCGGGGCAGCGGCACCTCCAGGGCGAACCGCGCGAGCAGCTCCCGCTCGAACGACGGAGCCAGCGTCCCCGCGGTCGAGAGGCGGGTCGGGGTGAACATGATGCGGCCGCTGCGTGCCTCCAGCGTCCCGGCCACGCTGCCGTCCAGCCGCTGCCCGAGCACGACGGCGGCGATCCGGAGCTGGGCTCCCTGGCTCGACAGCTCGACCGTCCCACCCCGCAACCGCCCGGCGAGGAGCCGGTTCACCTCTGCCTCGGTGAGCGTGACCTGGCCGTCGGCCCGGCGCACGGTCACCTGGCCCGGCCGGCCGAAGAGCACGTCTCGCGGCACGGTCACGTCGCGCAGGTGCAGCTCGACCCGGGACGCCGTGACGCCCCTGGCCCGCGCCTGGCTCGCGGCGACGTCGATCGTGTCGAACCGGCCCAGGGCCAGGTGAGGAAGGAAGGGGAAGTCCCGTACCTGCACGATCGGCCGCTCGAGGTCGAACCGCCGGGCGATGGCGGCCGCCACCTTGCCCTCGAAGACGCGGGCGGCGGCAAAGTCGGCCCCGACTCCGGCCAGCACCAGGACGAGCAGCCCGAGAAGCAGTTTGCGCATGATGCCCGACCTCGTTCCCACGAGCGGTCCCGGCCAACCCTGCGCGCGTCATCCTGCCGAGCCCTGGCCAAGATCGGGCAACGCCCGGCCACCGGGCCGGTATCAATTGCGTGGCCCCGGCGCCCTACCCCCCCGAGTACGGCGGCAGCAGGGCCACCTCGGCGCCGTCGGGCACGATCACCGCGGGATCGCTGCTGCGCTCGCCGTCGACCAGGACGCTCGAGTAGCCGAGGACGGCCGCGAACCGCTCGTCGAAGCGTCCCCGCAGCTCGGCGAGGACCTCGCCGAGCGTCCCGGGTGGCAGCTGGACCTCGGCCACCCCCGCCGCCTCGCGCAGCGCCGCGAACAGCCGTATGCGAACCATGCGACCTCACGTCCCGACTCGATCGTTCCCATCGGCGCCCCGCCCGCGGTCCCGGTGAAGCGGGCGGGCGGCGCGCACCGGATGCTAGGCTGCCTGCCGGCGCACCGGCCGCGCAACCACGTGGAGGGAGACAGGTGGCCGAGCTCGCCTGCCTGACCAACCGTGCCGGGGGGGCGAAGGAGGTCCTTCCCGCACTCGACTACCTTGCGCATGGGCTCTCGACGCTGCCACTCGAGCTGGCCAGCCTCTCGGGCCTCACCGGCAAGGACCTCGTGCTGATCGACGCCACCCGCGACCTGTCCAAGGCGCAGGCGCTCTGCCGCACGCTGCGGGCGGCCGACGGCTGCGCCATCCTGGTGGTCATGCCAGAGGCCGGGCTGGCCGGCCTGCAGCCCGACTGGGGCGCCTCCGACTTCGTGCTCCCCGGGGCCGGCCCGGCCGAGGTGGAGGCGCGCGTGCGCCTGCTCGCCAGGCGGCTGGAGGCGGCCGAGCCCGACGACGCCATCCGGGTCGGCGAGCTGGTCGTCGACCCGGTCTCCTACCAGGTCCGCCTGCGCGGCCGGCCGCTCGACCTCACCTACAAGGAGTTCGAGCTGCTGCGCTTCCTCGCCGCCCGCCCCGGGCGGGTGTCCACCCGCAGCCAGCTCCTGCAGGAGGTCTGGGGGTACGACTTCTTCGGCGGTACCCGGACCGTGGACGTCCACGTGCGCCGGCTGCGGGCGAAGCTCGGCCCCGAGCACGAGTCGATGATCGCCACCGTCCGCGGCGTCGGCTACAAGCTGGTCGCGGCCGAGCAGGCCAGGGCCGAGCGCGAGGCCGCGAGCAGCCAGGACGAGCAGCCGCCCCAGCCGCGCTGACGGCCCGCTGGTACCCTCGCCAGGAAAGATCCTTTGACAGCGGGGCGACGGCGATGGCACCATCGGCGCGCTCTCACCGTGGGCCGCTAGCTCAGTTGGCAGAGCACCCGGCTTTTAACCGGGGTGTCGTCGGTTCGATCCCGACGCGGCCCACCCGGTTGAACCGGGCCCCCATCGTCTAGTGGCCTAGGACACCACCCTTTCAAGGTGGCGACGCGGATTCGAACTCCGCTGGGGGCACAGGAGGGAACCGGCACAAGGTCCCGTGGAGCAGCTTGGCTGTGCTCGCCGCCCTGTCAAGGCGGAGGTCGCGGGTTCAAATCCCGTCGGGACCGCGGTATCACGGGCCCGGGCTCCGGAAGGAGCCCGGCCCGCGAGGGCAGGTAGCTCAGTTGGTAGAGCGTCCGGCTGAAAACCGGAAGGTTCGGCGGTTCGATCCCGTCCCTGCCCACCACTCACACTCCGCTCGCTCGTGGTCAACGAGAGGTCAACGACTGACCTCGACCCGAGGAGCGGAGCAGTGTCACGTCGCCCAGCTCCTTGATCCGCTGGTGGTCCATGGCTGGGCGGTCCACCACGACCTGCGCATCCCCGGCCCAGCCGCCAACATCGACCACCTGGTCGCCGCCCTTCGGCATCTTCGTCGTCAGCGCCAAGCACTACCGGGGCCACCTCCACCAGGGCGCGGGCAGCTCTGGCACGGCCGCTACCTCCTCACCCAGGCGCTCAGTACCACCAGGTGGGAGGCCCACACCCTCACGCCACCCTGGGCGTCGCCGACCTGCTGCGCAGCCTGCCCCTCCTGACCCCCAGCGCCTGCTGGGCCGCCGGCCAGCTCAACCGCCACCTGGTCGCCAGACCGCGCGCTGACACGTACCAGAGTGTTGCGTAAGCCCCGGCGTGTCGGAGGTGTGACGCAGTCCGTAACGGTCCCGGGACGGTCGTTCACGCCGGCCGCTGCCAGGGTCGCGTCGATGGCTTGCAGCATGGGGGCGAGCTGCTGGAGGTCGTTGGTCTGCTGGGTGCGCGCGGCGGCCACGACGAGCTTCGTGAAGCGGTCATCAACCACGTGCACAACGAGACCAAACTGTACCCGGGACGCGCCGAGCGGGGCCTGCCGCAAGCGTCCTCGGAGGCGCCTGGCCCGTCCTGGTATAGCCGCGTAATCGAGGGTCGCGTATTCCCTTGCGGTCATTCAGGTTGAGGCCACCCGGCTGTGGTCTGGCTTCGTTGATCGCGGCCGACAGCGTTTGTCGATGAACTCGGGCGGCGCCTGGCGACCGGCATCGTTGATCGTTGCAGGCCCTGGCCGCAATGGCGCGGCGGCGGTATGGTTCGTGACCGTGGACAACAGCGACGTAAGCCGGTGGTTTGGTGAGTACCTCGACGCCTTCGCGGCGTGCGGGCGAGGCGAGCGCGACACTGCTTCCCTGCTCGCGTACTACGGCGTCCCGCTGTTGCTCACGACGGATGCCGGGTTCTTCGCGCTGACCAGCGACGCCAAGGTCGTTGCCGCGGCGCAGCAGCAGGTCGATGGGATGCGCGCGGCCAACTACGACCGCAGCGAGGTCCTCGACTTCGAGGTCACCGTCTTGAACTCCATGTCCGCTCGTAACTATTCAGGTGGCAGTGGCTCGAGGGTGAGGGGTGGGCAGCGTAGCTCGCCGGTGGCAAAGCGGCCGACGGGGTGGTCGAGCTGGACGACGACGTTCTGACCGGCCCACCCGGTTACCGTCCCGGCGCGGCCGTGTAGGTAGCTCGGCTTGGCGCTGTGGTTGATACCGACCCGATCGCCCACGCGGAGGCTGGCCAGGGTCCTCATCGACTGGGCGGTGGCCAGCAGCCTGGCGCGCTCGTTGATGACCGCGCCGAGCACCGCCAGCTCGCCGTCCAGCTCCCCACGCGCGATCGCCTCGACCACGGCCTGGACCAGGTCGACGGGGACAGCCGGGGTGGCAGGCGGGGGTGGCCGGCGGGCACGATGGGACATGACCGGCCGAGTCTATCGACGCACGCTCACGGCGGTGCTGGCCGCGGGATCAGGGTCGGCGCTGGCAGCCAAGGGTCGCCTTCGAACAGCCAGCGCAGGATCACCAGCGGGTTCATGCCCTGCTTGCGACCGGTTGCGACATAGGAGCGCAGCGTGCAGAACGCCTGCGCGCCGGGCAAGGTCCGCCAGCAGCCGGAGATCTTCTGTGCCAGCTTGACCATGCGGATATCGCGCTCGGCCTGGTTGTTCGAGAACGGCACGCGCAGGTCTTCGAGGAACCGGCACACCGCATCGCGGTGGGCGTCCAGCCGCTCTAGCAGGTTGGCGGCGGGCGGCTTCTTGACCCGGCCGCGGTGGCCTGGCTGGCGTGGCGGTGGCGGGTTGGCCGCGCGGCCCTTGGCGATGATCTGGTCGTAGCGGCCCAGCAGCCGCGCGACCACGGCCGGGTCCACCCCTTCGGCCCCGGCGTCGCGGGCGCGGGCGGCCTGGGAGCGGGCCACCGACAGCCATTCGGCCATCTCCGCCGCCCACCCCTGCCCCGGCTGCTCGGCAGCCGCGTCCAGCTCGCGCAGGTGGTGGGCGTTGCACAGCGCATGGGTGGCGGTGGGGTAGCGCCAGTACGGCGCCCAGCCGTCGTGGACCGCCACGCCGGCGAACCCTGGCAGCACCCCGGCATCGTCCATCGCGCCCGTGCCCCGCTTGGGATGCACCGTGAACAGCGACAGCCCCGGTGTGGACAGCGAGTGGACCCAGTGCAACCGGCCCGCGACCCGGGCGCCGCTCTCGTCGAAGTGGGTGACCTCGGCCCGGACGAGCTGGGCGCGAACCTGCTCGGTGAACCCGCCCAGCCTCCCAGCGCCCTCCGCCACGATCGCGGCCAGCGTCCCGCCGGCCACGCCCGCGCCGACCACATGGGCGAGCAGCTCTGTGGCCCGCTCCACCGGCAGGTACTGGCCGGTCGTCAGATAGCAGACCAGCGCGCGGACCCCCGGGCCATAGCACGCCGACGCGCGGGCCTGCACAGGAAACCCGGCGGCCGTCACCGTCCCACACTCGCACCGGCGCCGCTCAGCTCGATGCTCGACTACCCGCAAGCGGATCTCGGGCAGGTCGAAGACCTGCCGGGCCTCCACGCCGACCACCGGTGCCAGCACCAGGCAGGCGCTGCACCCCTGGCACCGCTCGGGCGCGTGCCAGACGACCTCGTCAGGGTCTTGAACCCGGGCCAGGTGCGCGCCGGGGGCGCCGGGCTGCTTGCCGGGCTTGCGGCCGCCGGCGCGCTGCTGCTGCCTGGGCGCGGCAGGCTTGCCGAGCCCGTCGGAGGACGGCGGCTTGGAGGAGTTGCGCGAGTGCTGGCCGAGCTGGCGCTCCAGCTCCGCGACCCGAGCCTGGAGCGCGGCGATGACCGCCCGCAGCTCAACGATGACCGCTGCCTGCGCAGCCACGGTCGCTTCCAGGTCAGGATCAGGGAGCAGGTCACGGCCTCCGCAAGTCGAGTGCGCCGACCCGCTTGCCCATGGGCCTACGGGAGAGCTACCCCACACACCCCAGGCAGTCAACCCGATGGCAACGCGCCCCACCAGCCCCTGAATAGTTACGTCCGCTCTCTACCGAGGGTCGTTCTCGCGCCAGCGGAGTGACGGCGGTGAGATCAGCCGACTCACCGCGACCTATCTGGTGACCGACGGGCCGGTTGGCCGCCGCATTTCAGCGCTGGCGGTTCATAGCCCCTGATTCTTCACATGGTCGCCGGAGGCGTAGCGGCTCCAGGCGTCCCGGCCTCGGTGGCGACCCGGGTGGTGGTGCTGTGGGTGTAGCCCAGTGCCTGGGCGACGACGGGGGCAGGGGCCTGCAGCAGCAGCGTGGCGAACGGCTTAGCACTGGGGTGGCCGGCTCCCCGAACCGGATGAAGACCTGCCCGTCGGCGGGTGCGGGTGATGTCGTCGATGGTCAGGCGGACGACCGGCCAGCACTTCAACGCCGACCGGCTCCCGCAGTTCTTCACCGGCGACTTCGACGCGCCGGTGGTGCTGGTGAACCTCAACCCCAAGCAGTCCAATGCACCAGAGCCGCGTTCAGGTCGGGCTGCTCTTCCAGCTCAAGGCCGGCCCTGCGACGGCCGGCCGCGGCCCGGCAGCCCAGCAGGGTGGGCTAAGGTCTGTGATGCAAACTAGTTGACAGGCCTACCTTCCGAGGGTAAGGTCTGTCATACCAACTAGTTTGAGAGGAACGGCATGGAGCGCAGGGACCTGGAGTCCGCGGCAGCACACGTCACCTACCTGCGAGGCCTGCTCGCGATCCCGCTCGGCGGATTGTTCATCATCACCGGCCTCGGCAACCTCGGATGGGGCCCGCTCGTTCATCCCTGGGTCTTCGTGGCATCCCTGCTGGTGCTCGGGGCGGCATGGCTGGGCATCAACCGCTACTACAACGACCACTACGGGCGAGTCACTCCTTCCAGAGGGCGACAGATGCGGTACCACGTCGCAAGTCTCATCCTCTTTGCTGTGGGGCTTGTTGGCGGGTCGCTCCTGGACTTCTCCTTTGACCTGCCCATCAGCGCCTTCGCCGCCGTCTTCGCCCTGGCCATGCTGGCCTGGTTCGCCATCTGCGTGGGGCTACGGACGCGCCACCTGATCATCTTGGGTTCGCTCCTGGTCGCCGGCCTCCTGCCGGTGTGGGGATCACTGCCAGACAGGGTCTCGGTCGCGTGGCTGCCCATCGGGGTGGCGACCATCGCAGCGGGGATCTTCGACCACCGCGCCCTCGTGCGCGCCTACGGGTCCGCCAGGGGCCTGAACCCCGAGAACAGCCATGTCGGAGGGTAACGACGAGCTGCTGCTGGATCGGCTAATCCACGAGCCGGGCCGGCTAGCAATCCTGACGGTGCTGTCCTCGGTCCAGGCCGCCGACTTCGTCTTCCTCCAGCGCACCACCGGGCTGACCAAGGGCAACCTCTCCAGCCACCTGACCAAGCTGGAGGAGGCCGGTCTGGTCGAGATCCAGAAACGGTTCGTCGGCAAGAAGCCCAACACTAACGTCGCGCTGACGCTGGTCGGCAAGCAGCGAATCGCTCGCCACTGGGACCAGTTGGAACGCTTGAAGCGCCTCTCGGAGACATCCGTTCAGCAATAGCACAGGCCTCGCCCAGCAGTCGGTGGCGGTGCCGCTCGGCGGCCAGCTCCTGGGCGCACCGCGGGCGCGCAGGGTCGCCAGGCGGCTCGACGGCCGCTCGGGGGCGTTCTCCATGTGCTCGCTGAGCCAGACCCGGTGGCTGCGGGCGCTGAGGTCTTCGAACATGCGCACCAGGTCACGGCGGGTCTGGGGGCCGTCAGGGCGGGTGCCGCGCGACAGCAAGATATCCCTGGTCAGAGCCCCAAACTAGCCGGTGGGCTCGGTCAGCCAGTGAGCGCCATTCCGCTCGGCCAGGTCGAGCCCGCCGTCGGGAGCGGTGTTGGCTAGCCGCCTGCTGAGGGATGACGCAGCCGGGCTTGGGTGAGGTGGGCGAGGTCCAACTGCTCGGTCACCGCTGAGCTGGCTGACCGCACGGCGAGGTCGCCACCTTTGCGGCGGGTCCAGGCGGACACCCGGGCGATGACGTCGACCCCAGCAGAGTCGATCCCGACCATGCCGCCCAGGTCGAGCACGATGTGATGGTGGCCCTGGCCGATGAGGTAGCTCAGGTACTGCCACAGCTGCGTCGCCGTGGACGTATCGACATCGCCGCGTACGGTGACGATGGCGTACCCCTCCGACGGCGTGGTGGCGGACTGCAACAGCGGGGCCATGGTGGCCTCCTTGCTCGGCAGCGCCTGGCCGGCACGAACACCAGGTCCGCTGATCCGAACGGCAGGTGGGTCGGTCCTGGAGAGCGCCTACTGCGCGACGACCGGTCGCACGTTGGCGGCCTCGGCGCCCTTTGGGCCCTGCGTCATGTCGAACTCGACG
>Ga0184632_10000161_pt1 | contig 22887 bp, 22 predicted proteins | sample PLM31_50_b1_FD_133153 | JGI IMG/M metagenome (GOLD analysis project Ga0184632, IMG submission 133153) | Groundwater sediment microbial communities from an aquifer in East River, Colorado, USA - PLM3-1_50_b1 | ecosystem: Environmental > Terrestrial > Soil > Riparian zone | place: USA: East... | reverse complement strand
GCGATGTGCACGCGGCTTGTTGGAATGGCGTGTGCCGATGGGACGACGCCGCGCAGCGCGTAGTTTAAACGCCTGCGCCTACCGGAGATTACCCAAATACATGACAATTTTTCCGTCGTCCCCGCGAAGGCGGGGACCCAGTGGCGTCCGACGAAAGTCGCTGGGTTCCCGCCTTCGCGGGAACGACGAGAGTTTTGCGAACGTCGTCACCCAATTTGGCAAGCGTCAGGTTCCAGAAATTGCCCCGACCGTCAGCCTGAGGCCACAAGGGAATTCGGCAACGGACCTATTCGTCGGCCTTGGTTTTTACGACCTTCTTGCCGCGGTAATAGCCATTTGGGCTGATGTGATGCCGCAGATGCGCCTCACCGCTGACCGGTTCCACGGCAAGCGCCGGGGCGGTCAGGAAATCGTGTGCACGATGCATGCCGCGCTTGGACGGCGACTTCTTGTTCTGCTGAACAGCCATGACATTCTCCTGGTCTTGAGACCGTAACTATACGCATTCAACCGCCGCTCCTTAGTTGCCACTTCGTTCGCACCGGCCTTCGTCGTGCATCGGTGCATAGGGCAGCGTCAGCAGCAATTCTTCCTCGATCAGCACCACCGGATCCAGCGGATGATCGGCAACGAGCACTTCATCGCCACTCTCGGCGTCCAGAGCGTCGGCATCGGACTCGCTTTTCGCGAGCACGGTCAGCGTGCGCTGCGCAATCGGCATCGCAAACGACGCAAGACAGCGCTGACATTCCAGCGGCACCTTCCCGGAAAGGGAAATGGACAGTGCCGGCCGCCCAACCTCGTCGGTCGTTCCTTCGATGCGCCAGTCTACCGCCGCGGCCCCCGGCGCCACGCGATCGGCAAGTCGTTCGGATGCCGCCACATCGAGCGTACCTCCAAGCACCCCGCGTTCGCGCGCCAGACGGTAGGCATCAAATGTTTCCGGCCTTGGTCTGCGGGTCATGCGCGACGCGTTCCTCGGAACCTGGGTTGCGGATCAATGGCCGAAGCCGGTTGGGCCAGCAACCCAAACACGCGATAATAGCCGATTGCACGCAGGGTGTCAAAGAAATGCCAGCAAAAACAATGGGCAACGGCCACAGAACGCTGATACTCGGCTCCACGTCCCGATACCGGCGCGCGCTTCTGGAGCGCCTCGGGATGCCCTTCGTGGCCGTTGCGCCGGACGTCGATGAGGAGGCGATACCCGGCGAAGCGCCAGCCGCCACCGCGTTGCGCCTCTCCGAAGCCAAAGCCCGGGAAGTCGCAGGTCGTTTCGACGACGTGTTGGTGATCGGCTCCGATCAGGTGGCCGATTGCGACGGGCGCCCGATCGGCAAACCGGGGGACCGTATGCGCGCGTTCGCCCAGCTACGCGGGCTGTCGGCGCGGACCGTGGTCTTTTACACCGGCGTTGCGCTGGTCGACTCGCGCAGCGGCCGCTGCCACAGCGAGCTGGTCGCGGTCACCAGTACGTTTCGTACGCTGACCGACGACGAGATTGCCACGTATCTCGATCGCGAGCAGCCCTACGATTGCGCCGGCTCGGTACGTTCCGAGGCGCTTGGCATCGTGCTGTTCGAGCGGATCACTAGCGATGATCCTACCGCGCTCATCGGCCTGCCGTTGATCGCGTTGACGCGCTTGTTGCGCGCCGAAGGGGTCGACGTGCTGGACAGCGCCGGATTTCGTTGATGCGCGGCACGCTGTATCTCGTTCCCAACCTGCTTGGCGCAGTCCCGCCGGCCGATGTCCTGCCGGCGCGCACGATCGCCATCGCCCGCGCGCTGCGTCACTGGGTGGTCGAAACACCCAAGCCGGCACGCGCGTTCCTGAAATCGCTCGAGCCGCCGCATCCGATCGCGGAACTCGACATTCGTCCATTGCCGGACGGTGCCGACGCGGCTACGCTCGCTGCGCTGCTGGCGCCCGCTCGGCGCGGCGAGGACATCGGATTGCTGTCCGATGCCGGGTGTCCGGGCGTCGCGGATCCGGGTGCGGCGCTGGTTGCCGCGGCGCACGTCGAGGGCATTCGCGTCGTTCCGCTGGTCGGACCGTCGTCGCTGCTGCTGGCGCTGATAGCGTCGGGCATGAACGGCCAGAGCTTTGCCTTCCATGGCTATTTGCCGGTGACCGCCGGCGAGCGCGCCGTCGCATTGCGGCGGCTCGAAGACGAGTCGCGCGCGTTGCGCCGCTCGCAATTGTTCATCGAGACGCCCTACCGCAACGAAGCGATGGTGAAGGCCATCGGCGAAGCATTGCGGCCGGAAACGCTGGTTTGCGTCGCCGTGGATCTCACGCTTCCGGGCGAGACCATCGAGCGCCGCACGGCCGCTGCGTGGAGGCGCGAGGATCCCGCGCGCTTCGCGAAGCGTCCGGCGTTGTTTGTCCTGGATGCGGGCGGTCCTTAGCCGCTAGCGCGGACCGACGTCGGGCGAATCCCCGATGTAATTCTTGAGCATCCGGTTTTCGAAGCTCTGCTCTTCGTACACGGCTTTCGCGACGTCGTGGAACGAGACCACGCCGAGCAGCGTCGCGCCGTCCATGACCGGCACGTAACGCGCGTGCCGTTCGAGCATCGAGCCGCGCAATTCCATCAGGTCGAGCTTCGGCGAGGCGGTCAGCGGATCCTGCTCGTAGATTTCGGACACCTTGATGCTGCCGAGCGTTCCGCCGCCCGTGCACAGCGCCGCGAGCACTTCGCGAAACGAGAGAAGCCCTGCCAGCCGTCCATGGTCCATGACGACCAGCGATCCGATGTCGCGCTCGACCATGACCTTGACGGCGTCGAGCGCACTGCCGTCAGGCGTCGTCGTGAACAGCGTGTTGCCCTTGATGCGGAGGATTTCGCTAACGAGCATGGTGTCTCCTCGAAGCCGTTCGCGTACCGAGTATGCAGGTGCGAGGTTACTCTTGCTGCCGGTCTCCGCGCAATGGCGCAGCCCACAATCCGTGAGTTAACCGGCGCGCGAAGCCTTATCGCGGGCCGCGTTAACGAGTCGCCCGAAGAAAATTACTTGTAGATGACGCTCGGCAACCACAGCCCAATGGCCGGGAACGTGTAAAGCAGGATCAGCGCCACCACCTGGATCGCCATGAACGGCATCATCCCGGCAAAGATCGCATTCAGCGTCACGTGCGGCGGCGAAACGCCCTTGAGGTAGAACGCGGCCATCGCGACCGGTGGAGACAGGAATGCCGTCTGCAGGTTGAGTGCGACGAGGAGGCCGAAGAACAGCGGGTCGATGTTGAAGTGCGGCAACAGCGGAATGAAGATCGGCATGAAGATGATGATGATCTCGGTCCACTCGAGCGGCCATCCGAGCAGGAAGATGATGAACTGCGCCAGGATCATGAACTGCAGCGGGGTCAACTCCATCGAAAGCACCCATTTCTCGATGACCTCCTGTCCGCCGAGCAATGCGAAAGCCGCCGAGAAGATGCCTGAGCCGACAAACAGCCAGCAGACCATCGCGCTCGTCTTGGCGGTCAGGAAGGACGACTCCTTGACGATGGTGCCGAGCTGCTTCGCTGTTCTCCAGACGACGCTGCCATCGCGCGTGCCTCCGGGTCGCGTGTCACGCAGGTTACCGATGAAGCGATAGATCGCCGCGAGCACGAATCCGCCGAATCCGCCGACCGCCGCCGCTTCGGAAGGCGTTGCCAGTCCGAACACGATCGAGCCGAGCACGGCCAGGATCAGCAACGCCAGCGGAAAGAACGAGCTCAACAACATCTTGAAGACTTCGAAGCGTTCCCAATTCCAGAGCGCGTAGAGGAAGGCGACGATGGCGATGCCGACGCCGAACACGACCCATAACCACGTTGGCACAGGCAGCCGCGCTTTCGCTTCGGCAGTGGGTTCGACCGACTTCCTTTCGACGGCCGGGGCCCCGCCAGATAATTCCTTCGCACCCTTCTCGGCCTTCGCCTCCGCCGGCGGCGAAGCCTCCGCCGCAGCCTCAGCCGGAGGTTCCTTGACGCCTGTGTCCTTTTCCTCGGGCTCGGTTGCACCGATCAGCCCACTCGTCCCTTCCCTCTCCTGCTCGGGAGCGGCCACGAGACCCCCCGCCTGGATCAACCCCGCGGTGTTCACCTCGACCTCGGGCGCCGTCGCCACCCGATAGGTGAGACCCAGCACTGCGGCGATGAACAGCGCCGGTAACAGCGCAACGAGCAGCTGCAGGAACGCCATACCTTTTGGGATGCCAGGGTTCGTGCCGCCGCGGGCTACGCGGAACAGCCCCGTCAACGCATTACTGCCATACCGTGCCTGCGCCCGTTCCCAGGGCTTAAGGTCGACATGCCGTTCGCTCTCCGGCAGCGGCGGCATGAGCTTGGGCTTCCACGCTGCGAGGACGATGATGTAGCCGATGTAGAGCGACGCCAGCATGATCCCGGGCAGGAACGCGCCGGCGTAGAGCTGGACGACCGAAACCCCCGCCACCGCGCCGTAAACGATCAGCATCACCGACGGCGGGATCAGGATGCCGAGGCAACCCCCGGCCGTGATCGCACCCGCTGCCACCTTGATGTTGTAACCGGCCTTGAGCATCGCCGGAAACGCCAGCAGGCCCATCAGCGTCACCACCGCACCGACGATGCCGGTCGCCGTGGCGAAAATGGCGCAGGTGACGATGGTCGCTACTGCGAGCGCCCCGGGGATGCGAGCCGTGGCGAGATGCAGGCTCTTGAACAACCGGTCGATCAGTTGCGCCCGCTCCACGAGATAGCCCATGAACAGGAACAACGGGATCGCGATAAGAACGTCGTTGGACATCACACCATAGGTGCGTTGCACGAAGAGGTCGAGCACGCGCGGCACCGCCGTCGCCGGGTCGACGCTTCGATAACTGAGCCAGCCGAAGATCACGCCCATGCCCATGAGCGTGAAGGCGGTGGGGAAACCGAGCATGATGCCCACGACGATCATCGCCAGCATCAGGAGGCCCAGGTGGCCGTTGGTCATCTGCGACGGCGCCGGCATCAACGCGAACACCAGGACCACGACGAAGGCCATGATCGAAAGCCCGAACCAGACTTCCTTTCTCATGGTCGGCCCTCGCCGTGTTTCTGTCCGACGACGTACTTGTCGAGCTTGGCGATGTCCTCGTCCTTGACGTGGACCATCTCTTTCAGCTTATCGACGTCCACCTCTTGGACGTCCTCTGCGCGGGATGGCCATTCACCCTGCTTGAGGCAGATGATGCAGCGGATGATTTCGACGATACCCTGAATGAGGATCAGCGCCCCGGCGACCGGAATGACCGTCTTGAACGGGTAGATCGGCGGACCCTCGGACGTGATGTTCGAATGCTCGTTGATCGCCCAGGACTCGGCCGCGTAGGTGTAGCCCGCCCAGACGAACGCGACGATGCCCGGGAGGAAAAATAGGATATACAGCGCGAGGTCGAGGCCGGCCTGCAATCGCGGCGGGAAGAAACCGTAGAGCACGTCACCGCGCACATGGCTGTTTTTCGCGAGCGTATAGGCGCCGGCCATCATGAACAGCGTCCCGTACATCATGATCATCACGTCGAAGGCCCACGCATGCGGGTGGTCGAGCACGTAGCGCGAATACACCTCCCACGTGATGAGCAGCGTGAGCGTCACGATGAGCCAGGAGAACGTCTGGCCGACGAAAGTGCTCAGTTTGTCGACGAACAGGAGCAGCTTTTGCATGACCGTCCCAACGCGTGATGGCCGGTCACGCGGCAACGACACCGCCCACCCGCCGTGGAAAAGAAAACAGCCACCCGGAACAAGCCGGGTGGCTGGTCATTCTTCCAGGATTCTCCGTTACGCCTTCTTCGCCGCTGCCGCGGGTGTCCCGGGTGTCGCGGCCTTCGCGAAATAGTAGTTGTACGCCATGCGCCGGTTGACGTAGGTGTCGAGCTCCCAGCGCACCGCGCGTTCGGCGAAGTCCTTCTGCGACTTGATGATCTCGACGAAGAGCGCGTTGTCCTTCCGTTTGTCCATGACCGTATCGAAGATCTCGAGCTGCTTCTGCAGGATCGCGTCCGGCGTCTTGTAGAACTTGACCTTGTCCTTCGTTTGCAGCTCGACGTAGTCCTTCGAGTACCGGTCGATCGCCTTCCACGTCATATCAGAGGAGGCCGCCTCCACCGCATTGGCAATGATCGCCTTGATCTTCTCCGGCAGCGCATCGTACTTGGTCTTGTTGAACGTGATCTCGAACTGCTCGGCGTTCTGGTGGAAGCTTTGCAGCATGCACACCTTGGAGACGTCCGCGAAGCCGAGCAGGCGGTCCGACGAGGCATTGTTGAACTCGGCCCCATCGAGCAGCCCGCGGTCCATCGCCGGGACGATTTCGCCGCCGGGAAGGGCGTTCACCGCCGCCCCCATGCCGGTGAACAAATCGATCGAAATGCCGACGGTCCGGAACTTGAGGCCTTTGAAATCGTCGATCTTGGTGATTGGCTTTTTGTACCATCCCAGCGGCTGCGTCGGGTGCGGTCCATACGGAAACGAAACGACATTCGCACCGATGGAGGCATACAGCTTGTTCAGCAATTCCTTGCCGCCGCCGTACTTGTGCCACGACAGCAGCATCTGGCCATCCATGCCGAAGGCTGGCCCGGATCCCCAGAGCGCCAGTGCATTCTGCTTGCCGTAGTGATAGACGAGCACGCCGTGGCCGCCGTCGAGCGTTCCCTTCGACACGGCGTCGAGCAGGCCGAAGGCCGGCACGACGGCGCCGGCCGGCAGCACCTCGATCTTGAGGTCGCCGCCGGTCATGTCGTTCACCTTTTTTGCGTAATCGAGCGCGAACTCATGGAAGATATCTTTCGAAGGCCACGTGCTTTGCCAGCGCATCGAGATCGGCCCTTGCGCCTTCGCAATCATCGGGAAGCCGAGCGTGGCGGTGCCGGCGGCGACGCCGGTCGCGGCGGTCAGGAATTTGCGCCGCGAAGTGGTGGCGGCGGGCTTCGCCACCGCGGGAGACTGCGTTTTGCGTGTCATGCGTCCTCCAAGGAGCGGTGCCGATCGTGATTCGGCGCCGGATGTCGGGACTGTCGCGATCTTTTCGTCGCTTAGTTCCGGTTGTGAGTGGCTACGGTTCGGGTGAGCCCGAATTCGGCAAACTGGGGCATTATAGCCACGGTGGCCCTTGCGTCATTGTGCAGTGCGGCATCGCCCGAAACGGCCCGTTTCCTAGTGGTGGGGCGTCAGGCTGACGCAACCTCGAGCAAGGCCGAAATCCCACATCGTGTCGCGGAGAGCTAGCTGCCCAGCGGTCGCCGCTCGCGCAGCGCCTGCGCAAGCGTTCCGGCGTCGACATATTCCAGTTCGCCGCCAACGGGTACGCCTCGCGCGAGCCGGCTGGCCTTGAGCCCCCGCGCGCTCAGCAATTCGCCGATGTAATGGGCGGTCGCCTCGCCTTCGTTGGTGAAGTTGGTGGCAAGGATCACCTCGGCCACCACGCCGTCCGTGGCGCGTTTCAACAACCGCTCGAGATGGATTTCCTTCGGCCCGATACCGTCGAGCGGCGACAACCGGCCCATCAGCACGAAATAGAGTCCCCGGTACGCCTGCGTGTGCTCGACCATCAGCAGGTCGGCGGGCGTTTCGACCACGCACAGTTGCGCTGGATCGCGTTTGGCGGAGCGGCAGAGCGCGCAGATCGTGTCCTCGGTAAACGTGTTGCAGCGCTCGCAGTGACGAATGACATCGGCGGCTTGCGTCAGCGCACGGCCCAGCGCGCGCGCGCCGTCGCGGTCGTGCTGCATGAGATGCAGCGCCATCCGCTGCGCGGCCTTCGGACCGACACCGGGCAGGCAGCGCAGCGCGCGCGCCAGCGCATCGAGGCTCGACAGCGGTTCGTGCGCGGAGTGGAAGCGGTCGTTCATCCGTGGAAAGTCATACTCCGAGAAGCCGTTGAGCCTTGAAACTCAAAACGGCATCTTGAAGCCCGGCGGGAGCGGCAAGCCCGCGGTGAGCGCCGACATCTTCTCAGCCCTCGTCGTCTCGACCCGGCGAACTGCGTCATTGAACGCAGCAGCGATCAGGTCTTCCAGCATGTCGCGGTCGTCACCGACGAGCGAAGGATCGATCGTCACGCGCTTGACGTCGTGGCGGCACGTCATGACGACCTTCACCAGGCCGGCGCCGGATTGCCCTTCGACCTCGAGCTGGGCAAGCTCTTCCTGCGCCTTGTTCATGTTTTCCTGCATCTGCTGGGCTTTTTGCATGAGCCCGGACAACTGGTTCTTCAACATGATGTGTGTTCCATTCCGGTTGAGAAAATCCGCGTCACTTCGGATTGTCGTCGCGCGAAAGCGGCGCGATCGTTTCGGTCTTGACCTGGCCGTCGAACCGCGCCAGAAGATCGCGAACGAACGGCTCTTCGCGGAACGCCGCCTCGCCTTTGGCGCGCGCTTCTGCGCGTTCGCGTTTCTCGGTCGCGGCCAGCGAAGACTCTGCGATCGCCCCCACCTCGAACGCAAGGAGCAGCTTGCGGCCGGTCGCCTGCTCGAGCGCGGCCTTCAACTTGTCCGCGTACGCCTTGTCGGCCAGGTGCTTGTGCACGACCGGCAGCGCGAGCGTCAGCGCATTGCCGGCGATGGCTTTCAGTTCCGTCTGCGCGGCAAGTTGCGCGGCCATGCCGGTCAACTTGAGACCGGCGACGAATTCCGGCCATTGCGCCGCGTCTTGAGGCAGCGGCACGACGTCGCGCGGCGTTGACGGCTCGGACGCCTGCGAAGGAGGCGGCACGCGCGCCGGAGACACAGAGGCGATCGCCGGTCCGGGTAACGGCGGACTTGCCGCCGCGGTAACGCGAGTCACCGCAGGCGCCGCGGCCGCGCGCTCGTTGCGCGACGTGGGCGCCTCCGTCGACGGCGACGTCGGCGCGAACGCCAGCATCCGCAGCAGCGTCATCGCAAACCCCGTGGTTTCGTCGGGCGCCAGCGCCAGATCGGCGCGGCCTTGCGCAGCGATCTGATACAGGAGCTGCACCATTTCCGGCGTGAATTGCTGCGCGTACGCGGTGATGCGCTCGGCGTCGTCGAAACTTGCGGCGGCCGCCGGCACTACCTGGGCCACGGCAATGCGATGAAACAGCGACGACAACTCCTCGAGTGCCATCGCAGACGCGAGGCCGCGCGCGGCAAGTGCGTCGCCTTCGGCGAGCAGCGCCTCGCCATTGCCCGCGGTCAGCGCGTCGACCATCCGGTAGATGTAGTCGCGCTCGACCGTGCCGAGCATCGTGCGCACGACACCTTCCGCAACGATGCCGCCGCCGAAGGCAATGGCCTGGTCGAGCAAGGACAACCCGTCGCGCAGCGACCCTTGCGCCGCGCGCGCGATCAGCGCCACGGCGCCCGCCTCGAACGCAACATTCTCGGCGGTGAGAATATGCTCGATGCGCGCCGCGATCAGCGCCGGTGTCAACGGTTTCAGGTTGAACTGGAGACAGCGCGACAACACCGTCACCGGGATCTTCTGCGGGTCCGTCGTGGCAAGCACGAAGCGCACGTGCTCGGGCGGCTCCTCGAGCGTCTTCAGCATCGAGTTGAATGCGGCCTTCGACAGCATGTGCACTTCGTCGATCAGGTAGACCTTGTAGCGGCCCACCGTCGGCGCGTAGCGCGCGTTGTCGAGAATCTCCCGCATGTTGTCGATGCCGGTGTTGGAGGCGGCGTCAAGTTCGAGCAGGTCGACGAAACGCCCGGCGTCGATTTCGGTGCAGGCCGCGCATACGCCGCACGGCGTGGCGGTGACGCCGGTCACGCAGTTGAGGCTCTTGGCGAGGATGCGCGCGATCGTGGTCTTGCCGACGCCACGGGTACCGGTCAGCAGATACGCATGGTGAATGCGGCCGCGCGACAGCGAATTGGTGAGCGCCGTCACCACGTGCTCCTGGCCGGACAGCTCGGCGAACGACATCGGCCGCCACTTGCGCGCAAGGACCTGGTAGCTCATCCAGTTATCGCCGATTCTGGAAAGCGTCGTTCCCGCGAAGGCGCACGCGCTCGCGCGCATGCCCCAGTGGCGTAGATCGAAAGACGCTGGGTCCCCGCTTTCGCGGGGACGACGAGAGTTCTGCGGACGCAGTCACTCATTTCCTTAATCGTCAGTAGGAGTAACGAAGCATCACGCCGACAGGAAGGAAAGGCAAAAGGTGGCGAGCCGTGATCCCGGCACTTGCATGGGTTCGCTGTGGCTGCTTCCTTCCGGACCTGACCAGATTCACGACCATGCAATGCGGGGCGACCCGCCGTTGATCGGGTGCGCGAAGCGCAGAAGCTGCATTATAGCCGCGATCGCGCGCGGCGTCCTTCGCCGGAAAGCCCACAAACAGCGCATGACTATAATCGTCAACCTCTCGACCATTACACCCTCGCTATCGCACAACCGGTGCCACCATCAGGGTCCGCCCGCAGGTTTACGCCGTCCGCGCCTGGACTGCGCGCGCTTCTCCCGCTCGCGCTGTTCGCCGTGGCCGGATGCGAACCGGCGCCCGTGCCGCCTCCGACGCTGCCCGACAAAAGACTCATGGTTGCCGTGCGGCCGGGTCCGACGACGTGGTTTCCCGGTCCGCATGGTTCGCCCTCCGGATTCGATCACGATCTCATCGTTCGCTATGCGGAGGAACGCAAGCTGCCGCTCACCGTGATCGAGGTCGACAGCGCGGCGACCTTGCTTGCGAAGGTCGCCGCAGGTGAAGTGCATGTCGGCGTGGGCGGACTCTATCCACCGCCGCCGTCGGCGAAGAAGCCTGAGGAAGCGATTCCTGATCCGTGGCCGGTGCTGTGGACCAACGGCTACTTCGCAGTCGAGCCGGTCTTGATCTACAGCGCCGGCGGCTTCAAACCGAAATCCTGGAAGGACCTGGAGGGCGCGGTCGTTGCGTATCTCGAAGGCACCGGCATCGAAGAGCAGGTGGCGGCCGTTCGTGCCGCGCACACTGAAATTCAGTGGAAGGCCGTGCCGCTGCGCTCGGCCGATGCGCTCATCGCGCAAGTTTCGGAAGGCGACGTGGATTTCGCGGTCGTGCCGTCGATCGATGCCGCCGTGGCGCGCAACATCTACCTCGAATTCGACGTCGCGTTCATCGCCGGTCCGAAACGCGATCTGGCCTGGGTCGTCGCACCCGCGTACCGGACGCTGCGCGACGATCTCGACCGGTTCTTCGCCAAGGCGCGCGCCGATGGTCTGCTTACGCGGCTCGCCGATCGCTACTTCGGTCACGCGGCCCAGGTCCAGCGGATCGATGCGGGTGTTTTCCAGTCACGCCTGAAAGACGTGCTGCCGGATTATCGCGGCGTGTTCGAGGAAGCGCAGACCGTCACTGGGGTCGAGTGGCGGCTGCTGGCGGCGCTGGCGTACCAGGAGTCGCAATGGAATCCGTTCGCGACCAGCGAGACTGGCGTGCGCGGGTTCATGCAGATCACCGAAGAGACAGCGAAGCACCTGGGAATCGCCGATCGGCTCGACCCCAAGGCGAGCACGATCGGCGCGGCGCGCTACCTCGCGACGCTGAAGGCAAAATTGCCGGCGCGCATCGCCGAACCCGACCGGACGTGGCTCGCGCTCGCTGCGTTCAACATCGGCACCGCGCACCTCGAGGACGCGCGCATTCTGGCCCAGAAGCAGAAACTCAATCCTGACCTATGGGCGGATGTGAAGAAGACGCTGCCGTTGCTCGCCTTGCCGGAGTACTACGATACCGCGAAGTACGGCTACGCACGCGGCGGCATGCCGGTGGTGTTCGTCGACCGCGTGCGTGCGTACTACGACATCCTGGCGCGCCAGGAGGGTCCCTATCAACCTCGATTGCGCGCGTATCCGACGCTCGCCACGCCTTGACGGCACGCAAAGGCTTCGCCATCGCCCTCGCGTAAAATGGCGCGATGAGAACATTCGCGCTGCGCCTGGCTGCCCTTCTGCTGCTCGGCGCGGGGGTGATTGCGCACGCGCAAGCGCCGACCACGGTATTCCTCGAGGAGTTGACGTCGCCCGAGTTGAGCGCACAGATCCGCGCCGGCAAGTCGACGCTTGTCGTGCCCATCGGCGGCACCGAGCAGAACGGTCCGCACATGGCGCTCGGCAAGCACAACGTCCGCGCCAAAGCGCTGGCCGAGAAGATCGCGATCGTGCTCGGCAATGCGATCGTCGCGCCAGTGATTGCGTATGTACCCGAAGGCGCCGTCAACCCGCCGACAGGGCATATGCGTTATCCCGGGACGATCACCGTACCTGACGATGCGTACCGAAAGATGCTCGAATCCGCAGCGCGCAGTTTCAGGCTCGCCGGTTTTCGCGACATCGTTTTGTTAGGCGATTCCGGCGATTACCAGAAGGACAACCAAAGCGTGGCGCAACAACTCAACCGCGAATGGGCCGCCTCGAACGTGCGGGTTCACGCGGTCCGCGATTACTACCGGGTGCCCACGGTCTGGTTTGCGGAAACGCTCAAGAGCCGTGGCTACAGCGAAACGGAAATCGGCATTCATGCGGGGCTCGCCGATACGTCGCTGATGCTCGCGCTCGATCCGCATATGGTGCGCAGCGACCTCATGCAACCGGCACCCGGTGAAAAAAGTCTGCCCGGCGTCACCGGCGATCCGCGGCGCGCCAGCGCCGAGCTTGGCAGGATCGCCGTCGACGCCATCGTCGCGCAAACCGTTGCCGCCATTCGCGCCGCGGTCGCCGGTCATTGATCTCTTGCTGAGCGTAACCGAAATGCATGTCGCCAGGTTTCTGGATACTGTCGTCCCCGCGAAGGCGGGGACCCAGCGTCTTTCGTCGTACGTCACTGGGTTCCCGCCTTCGCGGGAACGACGGAGAAATTGTCACGCAATTAGGCAATCCTCAATAGTTGCACCAAGCACCGCGTCGGGCGCGCTCTCTTCCTCATCACGCGAAACCTCAGGAGCATTTGTGACCTTGACCACCGTTCGCCGTACCGTCATCGCGCCGATCTGCTTGCTGGTTGCGCTGTCCGCCACGAGCACAGCGCAGACGCCCGCAAAAGCGGCGGCCGCCGCAGTGACCACGGTGCCGGGAATGCCGCCGGTAGCGGATGCAAGCAACCTCTACAGCGAAACGACGGCGGCCAGGATGAGCCCGGCCATCGCCGGCGACCTGCCGCGCGTGTACGTGCCGCACGTCCAGTCCAACGACATATACGTGATCGACCCGGCCACCTTTGCGGTCGTCGACAAGTTCAAGGTCGGACTGAACCCGCAGCACGTCGTGCCGTCGTACGACCTGCGCACGCTGTGGGTGGCGAACAACGCCGAGAACACCAACAAGGGGAGCGTGATCCCCGTCGATCCGAAGACGGGCAAGCCCGGCAAGCCGATCGCGGTCGACGATCCCTACAACATGTATTTCTCGCCGGACGGCAAGTCGGCGATCGTGGTCGCCGAGGCGATGAAACGCCTGGACTTCCGCGATCCGCAGACCATGAAGCTCCAGTACTCGATCGACGTGCCGCGCTGCGCGGGAATCAATCACGCGGACTTTGCGATCGACGGCACGTTCGCCATTTTCACGTGCGAATTCTCGGGCACCGTGGCCAAGATCGATCTCGTCAACCGCAAGGTGCTCGGGTTCGTGCAGGTGATCCAGCCCGGCCGCCCGACCAAGGTCGTCAAGGGACCCGATGGCAAGGACGAAATCATCTGCACGACGTGGAAAGGGATGCCGCAGGACATCCGCGCGTCACCGGATGGCAAGCTGTTCTTCGTCGCCGACATGATGGCCGACGGCGTGCACGTCGTCGACGCCGATGCACTCAAACAGGTCGGCTTCATCGAGACCGGCAAGGGAACGCACGGCCTCTATCCCAGCCGCGATGGCAAGAAGCTCTACGTCACCAATCGCGGCTCCAACAAGATCCACGGAGCACCGAAAGGCAAGGGCGGCGTGTCGGTGGTCGATTTCGCGACGCAAAAAGTGGAGGCGAACTGGCCGATCCCCGGCGGCGGTAGCCCCGACATGGGCAATGTCAGCGCCGACGGGAAGTGGTTGTGGCTCTCGGGCCGCTACGACAACGTCGTGTATGCATTTGACACGAGCAGCGGCGCGGTCAAGATCATCCCCGTCGGCAAGGAGCCGCATGGACTGACCGTGTGGCCTCAGCCTGGCCGTTATTCACTGGGCCACACGGGCAATATGCGATAGCGCGTTACGCGGGTGGGCGAACGATGTGCGCGAGTCCACCCATGTACGAGCTCAAGACTTCGGGCACCTCGACCGACCCGTCGGCGCGCTGATAATTCTCGAGCACGGCGACGAGCGTTCTGCCGACTGCAAGGCCGGATCCGTTCAGCGTGTGGACGAACTCGGTCTTGCCTTGCGCATTGCGAAAGCGCGTCTGCATCCGCCGCGCCTGGAATGCTTCCGTATTGGAGCACGACGAGATTTCGCGATACGCCTTCTGACCGGGCAGCCACACTTCGAGATCGTACGTCTTCGTTGCCGCGAATCCGATGTCGCCGGTGCATAACGCCACGACGCGATACGGCAGGCTCAGTCGCTGCAGGATCGTCTCGGCGTGGCCGGTCAACTCCTCGAGCGCGTCGTAGGATTTTTCCGGATGCACGATGTGCACAAGCTCGACCTTGTCGAACTGGTGCTGGCGGATCATCCCGCGTGTGTCCTTGCCGTAGCTTCCCGCCTCCGAGCGAAAGCATGGCGTATGCGCGGTCAGCTTGATCGGCAACGTTTCGGCTGCGAGGATTTCGTCGCGCACCGAGTTGGCAAGCGTAATCTCGGACGTCGAAATGAGATACAGCCGCTCGCCCTGCCCTTCCGCGCCGCCCTTCTGGACCGAGAACATCTCGGTTTCGAATTTTGGCAATTGCGTCGTGCCGATCAGTGCATCGGCATTGACGATGTACGGCGTATAGCATTCGGTGTAGCCGTGCTCGCGCGTGTGCGTATCGAGCATGAACTGCGCCAGCGCGCGATGCAGGCGCGCCAGGTCGCCGCGCAGGAACGAAAAGCGCGCACCCGAGAGCTTCGCCGCCGTGGCCAAGTCGAGCAGCCCCAGGCGCTCGCCGATGTCGACGTGATCCTTCGTCGGAAAATCAAACTCGGGCGGCGTGCCCCACCGTCGGATTTCCAAGTTGTCGTCGGGCGAGTTACCGATCGGCGTGCTCGGATGCGTGAGGTTGGGTAACAGCAACAGGAAGTCGCGCAATTCCCCCTGAACGCGGTCGAGCTCGGATTCGAGGCGCTTGACCTCGTCACCGAGCCCCGCAACCTGCGCAAGGAGCGGCGCCGCGTCCGCGCCCTTGCTCTTCGCGATGCCGATGTCCTTGGACGCCGCATTGCGCAAGGCTTGCAGCTCCTGCGTGCGCATTTGAATGTCCTTGCGCGCGGCCTCCAGCGCTTCGAAGCGCGCGACGTCGAGCGTCACGCCGCGATTGGCTAGCGCGGCGGCAACGGCTGCAGCATCGTTGCGCAGTAGATTGATATCGAGCATTTCTGAATTCTATCAGAGGCTTGCGAAGTCTCTGCCGCTTGCGAGTACGGCGTCAGTCCTGCTTGTCGTCCGTTTCGCGGTTGCGCGATTTCAAATGCTCGAGCCTTTCGCGAATCTTCGCCTCGAGGCCACGATCGGTCGGCGTGTAGAAATTCTGCGCCGCCATGTCGTCGGGGAAGTAGGTTTCGCCGGCGGCGTACGCGTCCTCCTCGTCATGCGCGTAGCGATAGCCTTTGCCGTAACCCAGGTTCTTCATGAGCCTGGTCGGCGCATTGCGCAAATGCATCGGCACGGGCCGCGAGCCATCCTCGGCAATGAAGGCGCGTGCCGCGCCGTACGCGACATACGCCGCATTCGACTTCGGCGCCACGGCAAGATATAGAACGCATTCGGCCAGCGCGAGTTCTCCCTCGGGCGAACCTAATCGCTCGTAAGTTTCCGCCGCGTCGAGCGCCATGCGGAGCGCGCGCGGATCGGCGAGGCCGATGTCCTCGCTCGCCATCCGGATGACGCGACGCGCGACATACAGCGGATCAGCGCCACCGTCGAGCATCCGGCACATCCAGTACAGCGACGCGTCCGGATCCGAGCCGCGCACCGCCTTGTGGAGCGCCGAGATCTGGTCGTAGAACGCCTCGCCGCCCTTGTCGAACCGGCGCAGGCTGCGTGCGATCGTTGCTTCCACGAAAGGCAGATCGACCGACGAGCGCTTGGCTTCCACCGCGGCGACGGTCAGCTGCTCGACGAGATTGATGAGTCGACGACCATCACCATCCGCATACGCGATCAGCGCGTCGCGCGCCGGCGCGTCGATGGTGAGCGCCGGTGCCGCGGTCGTTATCGCCCGATCGAGCAGCGTGGCCAGGTCGTCCACCGAAAGCGGCTCCAGCACGTAGACTGCCGCACGCGACAGCAACGCGCCAATGACCTCGAACGAGGGGTTTTCCGTCGTCGCGCCGATGAACGTCACCGTTCCGCGTTCCACGTAAGGCAGGAACGCATCCTGCTGCGCCTTGTTGAAGCGATGCACTTCGTCGACGAACAGGATCGTCGCGCGGCCGAATTGCGCCAGCGTCGCTTCGGCGCGCGCCACCGCCTCACGAATGTCCTTGACGCCGGAGAGCACGGCGGATAGCGCGATGAATTCGGCGTTGAACGCATCGGCCATCAGGCGCGCGAGCGTCGTCTTGCCGACACCGGGCGGTCCCCACAGGATCATCGAATGCAGCTTGCCCGAGGCGAACGCGACGGCGAGCGGCTTGCCCGCCGCGAGCAGGTGGCGTTGGCCGACGACGTCGGCGATCGTGCGCGGGCGCATCCGCTCGGCGAGCGGAACGCCGGCATGGGCAGGTTGCGACGCGGCGAAGAGATCGTTCACCAAAGGTTGATCGATTGATAATTACCCAATTGCGTGACGATTTCTCCGTCGTCCCCGCGAAGGCGGGGACCCAGTGACGTACGACGAAAAACGCCGGGGCGCGCGCGAACGCGCGTGCGCCTTCGCGGGAACGACGCCGAGTTGAATCGATGCATCGTCATGCTCTTCCGCAAATCTCAGTAAACGGAAATACGATGGCGAAGCGCCCCCGATTGCCTGCCCCGATTATGGGGCGTAGAGTCGCGTCCTGCATGTTACACGCCGCACGTTAGGAGACGACGACCTTGCCATTACGCATTCGGCACGCGCTCGCCCGGCGGGAATTCCTGCGCCGATTGATGGCAATGTCCGGCGCTGCGGCCGCGGCCAATGCGCTACCGGCGTTGGCCGCCATTCCCGATCCCCGGTCGCCGTTGCACGTCGTCATCGTCGGCGCCGGACTTGCCGGCCTGGTTGCCGCGTACGAGCTCGAACGCCGCGGCCATCGCGTCACGATCCTCGAAGCGGACACCCGGCACATCGGCGGCCGCGCGCGGACGCTTCGCTTTGCCGACGGACTGTACGGCGAAGCCGGCGCCATGCGCATCCCCCAGCGGCACCAGCTGACGCGGCAATACGTGGCGGAATTCAACTTGCCTCTGCGCAAGTTCGTCCATTCCAATCCGCAGGCGTACTACTTCATTCGCGGCGAGCGGCAACGCATCGCCGACGTAGGCAAGTTGAAGCACCTCTTCGCGCTGCGCCCCGACGAGGCTGCCAAGGCGCCCGATGACCTGTTGGCTGACAGCATGGCCAAAGCGCTCAATACGTTGACGGACGCGGAGAAGCAGGAGTTATCGGCGGCGACACTCACCTCGGCAAAAGTCCGCGCGCTCGACCAGCAATCGCTGCAGCAGCTGGCGGAGGCCGCCGGATTATCGAGCGAAGCCATCGAGTTCATGGCCACGGCCACCGGCTCGGAGTCGCTGCTGCCCTCGGCAGTGACCGAAACGCTGCGCGAGGAAATCCTCGAAGTGTGGTCGCACGAGTTCGACGAGATTATCGGCGGCACTGACCGGCTGCCAGCGGCATTCGCCGCCAAGCTGCGATCCAAGCCACAAATGGGTTGTGAAGTTATCACGTTGACGCAATCGGCGGATGGACTGCGCGCCGGCGCGATTTATCGCGCGGGCGGCAGCGAACGCCGCGTCGAAGGCGACTTTCTGCTGTGCACATTGCCCTGTCCCGTGCTCTCGCGGATCGAAGTCCAACCGGAGCTTTCCGGCCCAAAATGGCGGGCCATTCGCGAGCTTTCGTACGACTCCGCGACCAAGGTGCTCGCCGTCACACGCCGCCGCTTCTGGGAAAGCGACGATGGCATCTATGGCGGCGGCACGTACACCGACCTGCCGACCGTGATGGCGTACTATCCGTCCAGCAATGCCGAAGCGAAAACCGCGCAGATTTCGAAAGGCCCCGGCGTGATGCTGGCGTCGTACTCGTGGGGACAGGCGGCGCGCCGCCTGGCGGCGCTCGACCACAAGGGGCGAATGGACGTCGTCGTGCGTCAACTCTCGCGCGTGCATCCGCAAATGCGCGAGCCGCAGATGATTCGCGACAGCCGCAGCTGGAGCTGGGACAACCATCCGTACAGCAGCGGCGCATTCGCGTGGTTTCTGCCCGGCCAGCACACCGAGCTCTACGCCGCGCTGATCGCGCCCGAGCGCCGGATCCATTTCGCCGGCGAGCACGCGTCGCTCAGCCACACGTGGATGCAGGGCGCACTGGAGTCGGGATTGCGTGCAATGCGCGAGATTCTGACCGCGGCGCAACGGAGTTAGGATGAAACATCCCCCCACGCTCGCTCCGCTCGCTGCCCCCCAGGGGGCTGGTCAGGCGGTCGGGGCGGCCCTTCCCGACTGATGAAACATCCCCCCACGCTCGCTCCGCTCGCTGCCCCCCAGGGGGCTGGTCAGTCGGTCGGGGCGGCCCTTCCCGACTGACGTGCGAACGAATCCGGTCAAGGCCGCACTGGCGGCCGGCAAGCGCGCGTACGGCGCGATGGTGTTCGAGTTCTTCTCGCCGGGATTGCCGCAGATCTGCCGCAATGCGGGCGCCGAATTCGTGATGTACGACATGGAGCACACCGGGCTGTCGTTCGAGTCGCTGAAGCTGCAGTGCGCTTTGTGCCGCGGACTCGACGTCGTGCCGATGGTACGAGTTCCTCGCGGCGAGTATCACTTCATCGCGCGCGCGCTCGACGTGGGCGCGTTGGGCGTGATGGTGCCAATGGTGGGAACCGCCGCGGAGGCGGAACGCATCGTCGCCTGCACCCGTTATCCGCCGGCCGGGCGGCGTGGCGCGGCGTTCGGCTTTGCGCACGACGATTATCAGGGCGGCGACGTCGCCGCCAAGATCGCCGCCATCCATGAACGAACGCTGGTGATTCCGCAAATCGAAACGCCCGAGGGTCTCGCCAACGTCGAGGCGATTGCCGCGGTGTCCGGTGTCGACGCGCTGTGGCTCGGCCACTTCGACCTGACCAATTTCATGGGGATTCCAGGCGGATTTCGGCATCCGGATTACCTGGCCGCGGTCAAGCGCATCGTCGCAGCGTGCGACGCGCACGGCAAGGCGGCCGCGTTTCTGGCCACCGACGATGACTGGGCGCGCGAGTATGTCAGTCATGGCTTCCGGCTTTTCGCGTATGGCATCGACCAGGCGATGCTGCAAAACGCGCTTCGCCACGGCCTCGAAGTCCTGCGTCAATAATCGGAGATCACGAAAGTGGCGGGCAAATTCCGCGTCGGCATCACGCGCGACATTCTCGATTCGAGCGGCGAGCCGGCGTTTGGCCGCGCGGCGCTGGCGATACTCGACAATGCGCCGAATGTCGAATGGGAATATCTGCCGGAGGTCGTCCGGGAGTTCACGCCCGAGCACGCGGCGCGGTACGACGCCCTCTACGTCAACATGGCACGCACGCCGGCCGCCGCCGTGGCACGCCCGGATTGCCGATTGCGGGTTATCGCGCGTCACGGTGTCGGTTACGACTCGGTCGACGTTCCCGCCATGACCAAGGCCGGCGTTCTGGTCACCAACACGCCGATGGCGATGCCGCGCCCGGTCGCGACGATCGCGTTGACGTTCATCCTTGCCCTCGCCGGCAAGCTGATGATGAAGGACCGGTTCACGCGGACGGGACGCTGGAACGAGCGGATGGACCACATGGGGATGGGCCTCACCGGCCGTACCCTTGGTGTGGTGGGCGCCGGCCGCATCGGCCGTGAAATCCTGCGGATGGCCCGCATGTTCGATCTCAAATTGCTCGCGGCGGACCCTTACGCAAACGCCCTCGAGCTGGACTATCTCGGTGTCCGCAAGGTCGACCTCGACACGTTGCTGCGGGAAGCGGATTTTGTCGTCGCAATCCCGCTGCTCAACGAGGCGACGCATCATCTCCTCGGTGAAGCGCAATTCGCGCTGATGAAGCCCTCAGCCTACTTTATCAACGTCTCGCGCGGGTCCGTGGTCGACGAGCCCGCATTGATTGCCGCGCTGCAGTCAGGCCGCATTGCCGGCGCGGCGCTCGACGTCTTCGAGCAGGAGCCCGTGGATCCCGCCAATCCGCTGCTTGCCATGGACAACGTGATCGTCACCCCGCATTCGCTGTGCTGGACCGACGAGTGCTTTCACAACATGGCCGTGACTGGCCTCACCAGCATCGTCGACGCGCTGTCAGGCCGGTGTCCCGAATTCGTCGTCAACCGCGAGGTGCTCGAACATCCGCGGGTGCGGGCGTGGCTCACCGCTTGACGAGGGACCATTGAGATTCGTGGCGTCGCTGGCGTTGTCGATCGCGCTGGCCTGTGCATTGCCGGCGGCGGCCTTCGATCTGCAAGGGCATCGCGGCACGCGCGGGCTCGCGCCCGAGAACACGCTCGCGGCGTTCCAACGCGCGCTCGATGTCGGCGTGACCACGCTCGAAACGGATCTCGCGGTGACGCGCGACGGCGTGCTGGTCATTTCGCACGATCCGTATCTCAATCCGGATATCGTGCGCGATCCCGACGGAGTCTGGCTCGCCGCCAAGGGACCCGCGATTTACGCGCTGACGCTGCCGGAGCTCAAGCGCTACGACATCGGTCGCCTCAATCCGGCCAGTGCCTACGCGAAGCAGTTTCCAATGCAGCAAGCTGCCGACGGCCAGCGTTTTCCCACCCTTGTCGACGTGTTCGCGCTTGGCGCGGCAAACCGCGTGCGCTTCAATATCGAGACCAAGATCACGCCGACCAGTGGCGGCGAGACGCCGGATCCGGAGATCTTCGCCAAGCTCACCGTCGACGCCATACGCAATGCCGGGCTCGCACCGCGGGTCACCGTGCAGTCGTTCGACTGGCGAACGCTCGTCGAGGTGAAGAAGCTTGCTCCGGACATCGCGACCGCCTGCCTGACGATCGAAACGGAGAACTTCGATTCCGTTCAGCGCAGGTCGGGCAAGCCATCGCCCTGGCATGCAGGGCTCGACCTCGCGCAAAACGGAGGGTCGGTCCCTCGGCTCGTGAAAGCGGCCGGATGTTCGACGTGGTCGATGTTCTGGCCCAATCTGACGCCGGAGACGGCGGCCGAGGCGCGGGGATTGGGGTTGCAAGTGCTGCCGTGGACCGTCAACGAATCGGCGGACATGGCGCGCCTCATCGACTGGCGCGTCGACGGCATCATCACCGACTATCCCGATCGGCTGCGCAAGGTGATGGCGGAGAAGGGAATGGCGCTGCCGTAACGGTCAGACCTATTTATCGCCAATCACATCCGCCCCCTTGGGCGGCGTGAACTGGAAAAGCTCCGGCGCAAGTTTCGGATTGCGTTCGAACGCGGTGAAACGAACGACGCTCTTCTGACCGAACGCATCGTCGAGCTCCAGCGCGGCGAGCCCCTTGAAGTCGAAACCCAACCGGATTTCGGCGAACGTCGTTTCCTTCGTCAACGGCGTGGCGGACAGCCAGTCGAGTCCCCCAGCCATCGGCAGGTCCTTCCACGCGAACGCGCGCTCGACCTCCTGGTTGCCCGATAACAGCGCCGCAGGCGTGGCGCCGAGCGCATCGCCGAGCTTGCGCACGATCACCTGGTTCAGGTCCTCGTCGAAGATCCAGACGCGCTGGCCGTCGCCGATCAGCAACTGCTTGTACGGCTTCTCGACGCTCCAGCGGAATTTTCCAGGGCGCTGCAATAGAAACGTGCCGTTGGCGCTCTGCGTGACGCGGCCGCCTTTGTCGGCGACAGTCTGCGTGAACTGCGCGCGTGCGGTCTGCGTGTCGCGCACGAACGTGCGCAAGCGTTCGAGCGTCGCCGCGCCGGCCCATGTCGACGTGAACGCGAGCACAAGCGCTGCGGACAGGACCATGCGACGTGGGGCCATCAATTGAGCGCCCCGAATTCGGTACCCGGAATATGCGCGAGACAATTGCCGACTGCATCGAGAATCAGATAGGTGTGCTGCAAGCCGCCCTTCTCCTTCCGTCCCGCGTTGTCGCGGTATTGATGAACGTAGACCCGCCACGAGTCGTATTCGTTCTCGACATCGTACGTACAGCCGCTGACAAACACGTTCGGACCGCAAAATGACGGAGGCAGCATCGTACGCGTCCGTGCGATCGCCTGCGCCTCGGTGATGCGCGACGCGGTGCGCGGCTGGTCACGCGGACAGAGCTGCGGGCCGTCGAGATACGTGTCGACGGGGCCTGCCATGGCGACACCGGCGAAGCTCCCCACCAGCGCCGCCAGCAGCAAGCGCAAGCACGCCGCCATTACGCGTCGCCCTTGCCCGCCGGCACCAGCACGTCGCGATTGCCGTTGGTTTGCATCGGCGACACGAGTCCCGCCCGCTCCATCTGCTCGATCAGCCGCGCGGCGCGGTTGTAGCCAATGCGCAAATGCCGCTGCACCAGCGAAATCGACGGCCGGCGCGTTTTCATCACGACGGCCACCGCCTGGTCGTACATCGGATCGGCCTCGGCATCAGCGTTATCGACGGCGATGCCGTTCTCGCCTTCACCTGCGACGCCACCCT
>Ga0184632_10000160_pt1 | contig 22904 bp, 16 predicted proteins | sample PLM31_50_b1_FD_133153 | JGI IMG/M metagenome (GOLD analysis project Ga0184632, IMG submission 133153) | Groundwater sediment microbial communities from an aquifer in East River, Colorado, USA - PLM3-1_50_b1 | ecosystem: Environmental > Terrestrial > Soil > Riparian zone | place: USA: East... | reverse complement strand
CTTCTATGACACCGAGAGCCCGTCCTTCGTCTCGGCGGACCGCCGGTCGACGTATGCGGCGATTCGGCTGGCCAACGCCGGCAACGCGGAGCAGTTCGCCGCCATCCGCGGCCTTCTCGCGGCACCGGGACTGTCCACACAGGTCGGTGGCCCGACGGCCGTCAATGACGACATCAGTACGCAGGTGAGCGCTGACATCGCGGCTGCGGAGACGATCGCCTTGCCCATCGTGTTGATTTTGCTTGTCTTCGTGTTCGGCAGCGTGGTGGCGGCGACCACGCCGTTGCTGGTTGGGGTGCTAGCAATCTTCGGCGCGTTCGTCGCAACCCGGTTGCTCACCTACACCACCGATGTGTCGATCTTCGCGTTGAACATCATCACCATCTTGGGGCTCGGTCTGGCCATCGACTACGCGCTCTTCGTGGTCAGCCGGTTCAGAGAGGAGCTGGCCGCCGGCCGGTCGCCCAGAGAGGCGATCCCACGCACGATCGCAACCGCCGGTCGTACCGTCGTCGTCTCTGGACTCACGGTGGCACTGGCGCTGGCGAGCCTGCTCATCTTTCCGCAAGTCTTCCCACGGTCAATGGGGTTCGGCGGGATGGCGGCCGTCCTCGTCGCGATGATCGCCTCATTGACCGTACTGCCGGCGCTGCTCGCGGTCCTGGGGCACCGGGTGAACGCGCTGCGCATCCGGGGGCCCTGGCGTCGCAATCGGGCCGGGGCCGCCGGCCCTCGGCCGGGCGCCTGGGAGCGCATTGCCCGCGGAGTCATGCGCCGACCCGTCCTCGTGATCGTCGGGACCGTAGCGGTGTTGGCCGTTCTCGCAGCGCCGTTCGCGGGAGCGCGCTTCGGTGGCGTGGACGAGCGAGTGCTGCCGGCGGGCACCGAGAGTCGCGTGGTCAGCGAGCGGTTGCGGGCCGACTTTACCTCCGGCGATGTCGCCCCGATCAGTGTCCTTGCCACCGGTGCGAGCGCGTCCGATGTGGACATTTTGGCGCGGCAGATCGGCGAGATGCCCGGGGTCACCTCCGCGACCCGGACGGCCGGCAACGGCGACGGCGACGCGAGTCTGATCTCGGTCGCCTACGAGGGCGAATCGGCCGGTCAGACCGGCAAGGACGTGGTGCAGCAAATCCGTTCGATGTCCACCCCGGTCGGGGTCACCGTGCTCGTCGGCGGTCAACCGGCCGAACTCGTCGACCTGCTCGACAGCCTCGGGGATCGCTTGCCGTGGATGGCGCTGCTCATGGCCGCGGCCACCTTCGTGCTGCTCTTCTTCGCCTTCGGATCGCTCGTCCTGCCGCTCAAGGCCATCGTGATGAACCTGGTCTCCATCGGCGCTTCCTTTGGCGCGGTCGTGTGGGCCTTCCAGGACGGCAACCTCGCCGGAGTTCTCGGCTTCACCGAGACGGGATATCTCGAGGCGACCCAGCTGATCCTCATGCTGGCCATCCTCTTTGGATTGTCCACGGACTACGAGGTGTTCCTGCTCTCCCGGATCCGCGAGGAGTGGGACCGCACGGGCGACAACACGACGGCCGTCGCGTTGGGTCTGCAGAAGACCGGCCGGATCATCACATCGGCAGCCATGCTGCTGATCATCGTCATCGGCGGTTTCTCGCTGGGTGGCATCTCGTTCATCCAGATGATCGGCTTTGGGATGATCGTCGCGATTGCGGTCGACGCCACGATCGTCCGGGCTCTGCTCGTGCCCGCCACGATGCGCCTGCTCGGCCGGTGGAACTGGTGGGCACCAGGACCACTTGCGCGGGTGTACCGGCGCTACGGCATCCGCGAGGAGGAGTTGCGCCCGGCACGCGCGGAACCACCAGTCCTCGTGCGGTAGAGCTGCCCTGCTGCGGGCTGCCGCTCGACCTGGTCGCCCAGGTCGCCGCCTCGGCGTTCTTCGGCCTGGCTGTGTGAACCTCGTCGGCGCCGACGTCGACATCGGCGGTATGACGACACCGGTGGACACGCTGCTCGGACTCGTGCTCCCCGGAACTGAACCATCGGAGACCTAGGAGGCGCGAGCTCAGTGCCGAGGTGTAAAGGCGCGTCCGTGAGCCTGCCCGGATGACCCGGCACGGCTGATGATGTCAAACGCCGGGCGTGGTTAGACTCCGATTCGTGCCCGCCCCCGGCCCGTACCGCGCCCTCGTGCTGCTGGAGCTGGCGCTGGCCGCTCTCACTTTCGTCGGGCTGCGCTTCGTCACCGCCCCATATGGGCGCCACGGACGCGGTGGCTGGGGTCCGACCGTCTCGGCCCGCCTTGGCTGGCTGATCATGGAGAGTCCCGCCCCACTGCTATTCGCCGGGGTCTTCCTGGCCGGTACGCACCGGGCCGAGCTGGTGCCGTTGCTCTTCTTAGCGATGTGGCAGGCGCACTACTTACACCGCACCTACGTCTATCCGTTCCGGATACGCAGCGGCACCAGAATGCCTGTCACCATCATGCTGATGGCGATCGCATTCAATGTTCTCAACGCCTTCATCAACGCGCGGTGGATCTCCGAATTGGGTAGCTACGCCACCGCCTGGCTATACGATCCGCGCTTCCTCGGGGGCGCGGCGCTGTTCGTCGGCGGGCTGGCGCTCAACCTCGGCGCTGACCGAACGCTGCAAGGCCTGCGGGCTCCGGGCGAGACCGGGTACCGGATTCCACAAGGGGGTGCGTACCGCTGGGTGTCCTGTCCCAACTATCTCGGCGAGATCCTTGAGTGGATAGGTTGGGCGTTGGCGACGTGGTCACTGGCCGGCGCGGCGTTCGCGCTCTACACGATCGCGAATCTGGCTCCCCGGGCCATCGCACACCACAATTGGTACCGGGATCGCTTCGCCGACTATCCGGCCGGGCGGCGGGCCCTCATCCCGTACGTCCTCTAGGAGGGCCGATGACGATCCTGCTGACCGGCGCCTTCGGCAACGTCGGCTCGCACACGCTGCCTGAGCTTATTCGTCGCGGCCACACTGTGCGATGCTTCGCCCGGCTGACCACGGCCAACCGGCGCGTGGCGGGGCAGCACACGGTCGAGACGGTCTGGGGGGACATCACCGACGCGTCTGCCGTGGCGCGGGCGACCGCAGGAGTTGACACCGTCATCCATCTCGCCGCGATGATCCCGCCCGCGGCGGACGAACAGCCGGACCGGGCTCGAGCGACCAATGTGGATGGTACGGCCAACGTCCTAGCCGCGTGCCAGGCGCAACCTGAGCCACCGAGACTGCTCTTCACGTCCACTTTCGACGTTCACGGGTTCACCCTGGACTCCCCGCCGCCGCGGCACGTGGACGACCCGCTGATCGCCACGAACCCCTATACCGAGCACAAGATCGAATGTGAGGCGATGGTCCGCCAGTCCGGGTTGACCTGGTCGATCCTCCGCCTGGCAGACGTCCCCATCCTGGGCATCCGCGACCCCCACCCGATCATGTTCGAGATCGGCCTCGACAACCGGATCGAGTCGCTGCACGCCGACGACGCCGGCCTCGCCATCGCCAACGCGCTCGACACCCCGGCGGTTTGGGGCCGGGTGCTGTTTATCGGCGGAGGTGCGTCGTGCCAGCTGACCTACCGTGAGTACCTGACCCGCCTGCTCGCCGCGATGGGCGTCGATCCGCTGCCGGAGGAGGCGTTCAGCGATGCGGTGTACGCCACCGACTGGATCGACACCGAGGAGAGTCAGGAGCTGCTGCAGTACCAGCGCCACAGCTTCGACGACATCGCCGAGGCCATCGCGGCCAGCCTCGGCTGGAAGCGGAAGCTCGCGTCCATCGCCAGCCCGCTCGCCCGGGCCGCGATCCTGCGCATCTCGCCTTACTACGGCCGGCGGCCGGCGTGAAGGAACGGTACGGCCCATGGGCCCTCGTGGTCGGCGCCTCGGACGGCATCGGTGCGGCGTTCGCGTCCGCGTTGGCCGAACGCGGGCTCAACGTCGTGCTCGTCGCCCGGCGGCTGGCCCTGCTGGAGGAGCTAGCTGAACGGCTGCGCGCCAGTCACGGCGTCGATACCCGGGTCGTGGCAACCGATGTGGGCACGTCGGAGGGCGTCGAAGCGGTCGCCCGTGCCGACGAAGACATCGGCTTGCTGGTCTGCAACGCCGCACTGGCACCGGTGGCGCCGTATCTGGATCTGACGCCGGCCCAGCTGGACGCGGTGCTCGACCTCAACTGCAGGGCTGCCGCGCACCTCGCGCACGCGATCGGCGCACGCCTGGTGGCGCGAGGGCATGGCGGGGTCATCCTGCTCAGCTCGATGGCCAGCAACCAAGGCTCGGCCCAGGTCGCGCACTATGCGGCGACGAAGGCATACCTGCGGGTCCTGGCCGAAGGGCTCTGGGACGAGTGGCGGCCCAGCGGCGTCGACGTGCTCGCATGCTGCCCCGGCCTGGTCAGGACACCGACATTCGCACGCACCAATCCTGCACCGCTGGGCATGTTGGTGCCGCCACCCATGAGCGCGGACAATGTCGTACGCGAGGCGCTTGCGGCCTTGGGGCGTCAACCCGTGGTCATCCCCGGGCGGCGGAACCGCCTCGTCGCTTCGTTTGCGGCACGCCTGATGCCGAGGAGCGCGTTGGTGGCGCTGGCGTCCAAACAGACGAGGGCGATGTATCCGACGGAATCTCGTCGTCCGGCTCCGCGGGACGGAGCAGACGCGTAACGGTCGGCGCCACCGACGCGAGGACCGTGCCCAGCGTTCTGCGGAGCATTGAGGGTGCGGCCCCGTCGGCGTGCGGCAGGCGCCAATGGTGCCCAACCAGCGATGCGTAGATGCTCAGCGTCTGCGCAGCCGTGGCGAAGTCCAATGTGCTGACCAGCTCATCGGCCAGCCCGAACGGGATGGACAAAGGCAACGGGCCGCGGGCGTACTCGACGGCCCACACGCCGGTGGTGAGAGTCGTGCCTTGATCGGCTCCGCCGAACTTCATCGCCCGGGCCTGGTTGGGACCCACATAGACCCGATCGCCAGGAAGGTATACCCGCTTGGAGAACTGGCCTTCGCCGTAGTACCACATCTCACCATCGATGACCGTGTCCCAGAAGCCGACGGCGTGCCGGCCCGAGTGGCCCTCCGAGCCGATCGGCGTACCCCAGATCATGATGTACTCGAAGATCGATGCGTAGTAGAGCTTCATCTGAATCATCGCGCCGCCGGCGTTACTGAAGATCCAGGGTTGGTCGAGATCGAGCCGTCCGGGATATTTGTTCTCCATCGCCTCGGCGAAAGCGTCGAACATGGCCGGCTTCGGCTTGTCGAGACTGGCCAACGAGCACTCGTGGACGATGTCTGGATCAAAGACAAAAGCCATACGGGTCATCCTGACGCCTGGACGCCCGCTTGGCCATGTGTGACGCGAGCCCGGATCGCCGGGCTGTGGTCATCAGTTCGCTGGGCGTGTCATGATTCACGCATCTCGACCGAAGGGTGCGGCTGTGTCAGCGACCGAAACAGCGCAGTCGGCGCCGGTACGACGATCGTTGCGCACACTCCGGTTCGGCGCGACGATCACCACCATCCTCGCGCTGCTGTTCGGTGTGCCGTGGTGGACCTTGGTCGATGCCGGCGCCCGGTGGCCGGTCGCCGTCGTTTCCGTGGGCACGATCGGGTTCGTCGGCGCACTCCTAGCGCTTCCCGTGCTCATGTACCTCGGGCACGGCAGCCACCATCGGGACTGGGCGGCACGCACCGGCGACACGATCCTCGGTGTGATCTGGGTGCTGTTCGTCTGGGCACTACTCGGCAACGTGCTGCGGTTCGCACTCGTCATTGCCGGCGTTGGCGACCCGGTTCGATCCCGCACCGTCGCCGCGGCGGTCGCCGTCGTGTCGGTCGCGTTGATGTTGTGGGGGTACGCCGAGGCGATGCGCTTGCCCCGCATCAAGCGCGTGGACGTCACAGTTCCACGGTTGGGCGCAGGCCTTGACGGCGCCCGAGTGGTACTGCTGACCGACACTCACTATGGCCCGATCAACCGGGCCCGCTGGTCGGCGAGGGTCGTGGCAGCGGTCAACGAGCTTGATGCCGACATCGTGTGCCATACAGGCGACATCGCGGACGGCGCCGTGGCCGACCGCCGGCATCAGGCTGCGCCGCTGGGCGACGTCCGCGCCCGGCTCGCGAGAACGTACGTGACCGGAAATCACGAGTACTTCGGCGAGGCCGAAGGATGGCTCGATCACATGCGAGCGCTCGGCTGGGAGCCGCTGCACAACCGACACATCGTCGTGCAACGCAACGGCGCCCGTCTCGTCGTCGCCGGTGTCGACGACGCCACCGCCGCGTCGTCGGGACACCCCGGCCACCGCGCCGACCACGGGGCCGCGCTAGCGGGCGTGGACTCGAACCTGCCCGTGCTGCTGCTCGCCCATCAGCCCAAGCAGATCCACGCGGCGGTAGAGCGAAGGGTCGATCTCCAGATCTCCGGGCACACGCATGGCGGCCAAATCTGGCCGTTCCACCTCCTCGTACGCCTTGACCAGCCGTCGGTCCACGGCCTGAGCCGGCACGGGGATCGGACCCAGCTCTATACCAGTCGGGGCACCGGGTTTTGGGGGCCGCCACTGCGGATCTTCGCGCCCAGCGAGATCACCCTTCTGACCCTACGCGGGCCTCAAACGCCTCGATTCCATCACCAATGAGCTTCGACGACGCTTGATTGCGTGCCCGCGGGCGCGGCTAGCCGCGGGCCGTGCCGGCGCCGAACAGGACCGCGATGCCGAGCACACTGCGCGGCACGTAAGGCTGTCGCCACAACCCTCCATGCGCTGCGGCGAAGGCCTCGTCCCGCCATGGATGGTCCTCGGCCGGCCGGCCGGCGCAGAGATCGTGCACGAGCAGGGCCGCCATGAGCGTATTGCTCGTTGCCGGCTCGAACACCTCGATCCCGAACCGGTGCGCGCCGGCGAAGGCAGCGGCGAGGAGCCGGTTCTTGATCACGCTGCGGGTACGGGTGGAAGGCGCCACCCGCAGCGACACCGCCGTACCCTCGGCACGTGCCTGCGTGGCCCGCCACCGCTGCAGCCGTTTAGCGAGGGCGTAGTTGGGACCCTGTTGCACGACGAGACTGTCGTTGATGCCGGGGTCGGCGCCGGGTGGGTAGTTGCGGGCGAGCAGCCGTCCGCCGCTCACGACGCGCAGCGGACGCCGGATCCGGCCGATGCCCTCGCGTGCGGCCCATCGGCGAGTGGCCTCGGCCACCGCCTCAGCCGGCACCGCGAACACGTCCGTGGGCGTGGCCAGGAAGGCGAGTGCGACGTCTGATCGCTGCCGCAGCAGGTGTGTTGTCAGCGCGTCCACCGCGGCCGTCACCCGTACGTGCAGCGCGCCGTCCGCGTACGCGTAGTTGCCCAGCACAAGCGGCCCGTCGAGGCCGGCCAACCAGCCCGTGATCCGGTTCACGTCGTGGAGAAGATCTGCGCCCATGCCGGTGCCCGCGTCGAGGTCGTGCCGGGCCGATGCCACCGGCACGTGCAGGCGGCCGGCGTACCGCCGTGCGGTGCCGATCAGCCGCTGCCAGATCGCCGGGCGGGGTAGATCCACCGCAACCACCTCCGCACCCCACCGCAACAACGCGGTCAACGGACTCATCTCCGCCCCGGCGCCCAACACCGCCACCCGGTGCCCGGCCAGGGCCAGCCACTGTGGATTGTCGACGACGAGGCGGACAGCCTCGGCGCATGACGGCTCCACGATTCCGTCCAGAACCCACCTGTCCAGGCGACGAACCAGGTGCGCACCGCGCAGCCGTTCACCCTGGTACGGCAGCACGAGCTCCTCCTCGGCCGTGCCGCCGCCGGTGACGGTCGCGGTGGCGAGCGGAGCCGCCACCGGCAGGGCGGTCGCCTCGGCCAATCCTACCTCGCCGTCCACAGTGGAGAACTTCATGCGTTCCTGCATCGAGGCCAAGCCGTCCCGGGCGATCGACACGGCGGCGTTGCGCGACAGCAGTCCGGCCTCGACCAGACGACGGAAATGCACCCGGTACTCGCGCCGCCACGACGTTTCCGCCGCCGCGGCCCGGGACCCGACTGGGTCCGCCGCACGCAGCCCGTCGGCCACGACCGCGCGGCCCAGCGCGGATGTGCTGCGGCCGGAGCTGGTTTGCGGAAAGTTGACGCCCATCTCGGACTGACCGGCGGACATGCGGTCGGTGACCATGCGTTGATCCTGCCAGACCCGTCACGAGGGCATCAGTGCCGTCATGCCGGCCAACCATCTATGTACGGTGATCGGCCGTCGTCGTCAGTCGCGTGCAGGTGCCTCGAGCGAGGGTTCCGCCGCCGGCACCTCGGCCGTCATCGGCAGCAGCACCCGGAATCGGGTGTCGCCCGGTGCCGACTCAACCCTGATGTCGCCGTGGTGCTTTTCGACGACGATGCGGTAGGCGATGTCGAGCCCAAGCCCCGTCCCCTCGCCGACTGGTTTGGTGGTGAAGAAGGGCTCGAAGATGCGGGAACGGATCTCGGGGTCGATACCGTGGCCAGTGTCGGCGATCTCGACGGCCAACCGGTCGCCGTCGCGCATGGTCCGTATGGTCAAGGTGCCCGTCTCCCCCATGGCGGCGACGGCGTTGTCGATGAGGTTGGTCCAGACCTGGTTGAGTTCGGCCGCGTACGCCGGGATGTTCGGCAGTGTCCGGTCGTACTCCGTCACAACCCGGACCCCCTTCGGGATCTTCGCGCTCAGCATAACCAGCGTGGCGTCGAGCAGCGCATGCACATCCACGCTCTGATGTGGAGTTCGATCCAGCTGGGAATACTGCTTGGCCGCCGCAACGAGGCCCGAGATCCGCGTCACCGAGTCGTCGATCTCGGCCATCAGCAGCTCGGTGTCGATCGTGTAGGTGAGCCAGCGGACTGCGGGCTCGAGATTGTCGGCACCTACCGCCGAGGAGATCTGATCGAGCCAGGCCACGTCTACCCCGCCGGCGACCAAGGTGCCGGCCAGGTCCCACCCGCCCGCGATGTCGTGTTCCTCGAGCCACTCGCCCAGCGCATCCTCGGCGTCACTGGCCTCCATCGGTGACATCGGTGCGGCCGAGGCCGCGCGCTTGACGGCCGCCTCCTGCAGCTCGACCAGCCCCTGCAGGCGGGTCCCGTCGAGTCGGCCGTCCGCGATCAGGGCGAGCTTGTGCCGCATGCCGGTGATGCGGTCGCGCAGGATCGACGTGGCGCGCACGGCGGCGGCGGCCGGGTTGTTCAGCTCGTGCGTGAGTCCAGCCGAGAGCGAGCCGAGCGCGATCAGGCGCTGCCGCTCGCCGATGATCGTCTGGCTATTGCGCATGCCGAAGAACAACCCCTCGAGCAGGTGCATCGCCATCGGGAACCACTCCCGCATGGCACCCGCGAACGCGCCGGCTGGCAGCGTAAACAGCTCGACGTCGGTAATGGCCCGCAGCGAGTTTGAATAGACCTGGGGCACCTGGTCGCCGAGGTAAGCCTGCATCGCTCCGGCGTACACGCCGGGTTGGCTGGTCCGGCTGACCTCGAGGTCGTCGCCGTGAACTAGGCGGTTCAATGACACGGTGCCGGAGACCAGGACGTAGAAGGACGTCGCCGGTTCGCCCTCGACGTAGATGTCGCGGCCGCCGGCGACCCGTTCCACGACGCCCTTGCTGGCGAGCCAGTCGAGCTTCTCGGCATCGAGGGACTCGAAGAGGAATAGCTTTCGCAGCTCGTCTGTGCCTAGCCGGTCGGTCATGGCGACTCCAGGTAGCGGTGAACCAGGGACACGGCCATGGCGCCCTCACCCACGGCCGAGGCGACGCGTTTAACCGACTCGGCCCGCACGTCTCCGGCGGCGAAGACGCCCGGCACGCTGGACTCGAGATGGTAGGGGTCGCGCGAGAGCGACCATCCCGCCGGACGCCGGCCCTCGACGAGCAGGTCCGGCCCCGTGATGACGAAGCCACGGGCATCTCGCGCGACGACCGAGCCGAGCCAGTCGGTGCGGGGCTCGGCGCCGATGAATACGAACAGCCAGGACGTGTCGACGACCCGCGACTCGCCGGTGCGCACGTCGCGGAGCGTGAGGCGCTCCAGGTGTCCCTCTCCGGCACCCTCGGCCACTTCGGTAAACGGATGAACCGAGATCACGTCGACGGCGGCGATCTGATCGACGAGGTACTGCGACATGGACCGGCGCAGGTCCTCTCCGCGGATGAGGATGTTGACCCGCCGGGCGTAGCGCGCGAAATATACCGCCGACTGTCCGGCCGAGTTGGCACCGCCGACGATGTAGATTTCCGCGTCAGCGCACGCGGGTGCTTCCGTCGCGGCCGACCCGTAATACACGCCGCGGCTGGTCAGCTCGGCGAGGCCCGGAGCCTCGAGGCGCCGGTAGGTGACCCCGGTCGCCAGCACGGCGGCGTGCGCCGCGATCGTCGTACCGTCGCCGAACCGGACCAACCTCGTCGCCCCGGCCGCTTCCAGACCGATCACCTCGCGCGTGCTCAACAGTTCCGCGCCGAACTTGAGCGCCTGCCGCCGGGCGCGCTCGGTGAGCTGCGCACCCGAGACGCCGTCCGGGAAGCCCAGGTAGTTCTCGATCCGGCTGCTCTGGCCGGCCTGGCCCCCAGTCGCCTCCCGCTCCACGAGAACTGTCCGAAGTCCCTCCGAGGCAGCGTATACCGCGGCGCCGAGTCCGGCCGGGCCCGCGCCGACCACGACGAGGTCGTAGAAGTCCGACGCCGGGGTCACCGACATGCCCACATTCGTGGCGAGGTCGAGCTCGGTCGGCATGACGAGCGTCTTGCCGTCCGCCGTCACGACGAGCGGCAACTCGGCCTCGGTGACCCCGGCCGCCGAGAGCAGCCGCTGACCCTCCGGGTCGTCGGAGAGAAGCCAGCGGTACGGCACGAGGTTGCGGGCCAGGAAGTCCCGCGCCGCGAAGGACGGGGCCGACCACCGATGCCCGACGATGCGCGTCTCGGCGACCGCAGTATCGGGCGACGCCAGCCAGGCGTCGAGCAGCGCATCGACCACCGGATAGAGCTTCTCCTCGGGCGGGTTCCACGGTTTGAGCAGGTAGTGGTCGAGGTCGACCACGTTGATGGCGGCGATCGCGGCATCCGTATCGGCGTAGGCGGTGAGCAGCACCCGGCGTGCCATTGGAAACAGGTCCATGGCGGCCTCGAGGAACTCGATGCCGTTCATCTGGGGCATGCGGTAGTCGGCCAGCAAGAGCGCTACCTGTTCCCCCCGCAGCTTGATCTCCCGCAGCGCCTGCAGCGCCTCGTCGCCGGAGCTCGCTCGCACAACCCGGTAGTGATCGCCGTACTGGCGACGCACGTCCCGCGCGACGGCCCGAGACACGGCGGGATCGTCGTCAACGGTCAGGATCGCGGGATTCGCCATATACCCATCAAAGCACGCACGGAGGCGCGCGCCACGCGCTTGATATCCGATAATCTTTTGTGAGTGAGTAGCTCACTCAGTTAGTCTTGCCCGCATGACTGATCCGGTGGAGCCCAGCCGGTCATCGGCGTCGGGCGACGAGACCTGCCGGCACGGCACCGGCCGAGCGCGGCCCTTGCCCCCGGACGAGCGCAGGGCGACGCTCATCGCCGCTACGCTGCCGCTGGTCGCAGAGCACGGGACGCGGGTGACCACCCGACAGATCGCGGACGCGGCGGGCGTCGCCGAAGGCACGATCTTCCGTGTCTTCCCAGATAAGGAGGAGCTGGTCCGGGCTGCAGTCGCCGCGGCGCTGGACCCGGGCCCGATGCTCGAGGACCTGGACAGCGTCGACCCGGCGGCACCGCTGCGGGAGCGTCTCCTTCGGGTTACCAGGATCCTGCAACACCGGCTGATCAGCATCATCAACCTGCTCACCGCCGTCGGCCTGCACTCACCCCCTGAGGACCTTGAGGCACATCGGGCCAAGGTACGCCCGACCAACGATTTGATATACGAAGCGGTCGGCCGCGTGCTGGAGCCGGACCGGCTCCGGTTCCGTTACCCCGTCCCGGAGGTGGCCCGCCTCCTGCGGCTACTGACGTTCTCCGGCTCACATCCCATGATCACCGATGGCGAACTGCTCACCCCGGAGCAGATCGTCTCCGTCTTGTTGGACGGAGTGCTCCGCCACACCACCGACCCTACTGAGATCGGACCGGGAGACGCCGGATGCTGATGCGACTGTTGCGCACCTACCTGCGCCCGTACGCTCGCCCGCTCACGGCCGTGGTCCTGCTGCAGCTGGTGGGCACCATGGCTTCGCTTTACCTGCCGAGCCTCAACGCCGACATCATCGACAAGGGCATCGCGCAGGGGGATACGGATTACATCGTCCGTACCGGCGGGTGGATGCTCCTCGTCACCGCGGTGCAGATCGCCTGCTCGATCGTCGCGGTCTACTTCGGCGCCCGCACCGCGATGAGTTTCGGTCGGGACGTCCGCGCCGCGCTGTTCCGGCGGGTCGGCGAGTTCTCTGGCCGGGAGGTCGGACATTTCGGCGCACCGTCGCTGATCACACGCAATACCAACGACGTCCAGCAAGTGCAGATGCTCGTTGTGCTCACCTGCACCATGCTGGTCGCCGCGCCAATCATGTGTATCGGCGGCGTGATCATGGCAATGCGGCAGGATGCGGGACTCTCCTGGCTGATGCTCGTCAGTGTCCCGGTGCTCGTCGTGGCCGTCGGCTTGATCATCAGGCAGATGGTGCCGCAGTTCCGGTTGATGCAGACGCGCATCGACACGGTCAACCGAGTCCTTCGCGAGCAGATCGGCGGCGTCCGCGTGGTGCGGGCGTTCGTCCGCGAGCCCTTCGAGACGGACCGGTTCGGCACGGCCAACGCCGACCTCACCGCGACCGCCCTGCGGGTAGGGCGGCTGATGGCGCTGATCTTCCCGATCGTGCTCCTGGTGCTCAACGCGTCCAGTGTCGCCGTGCTGTGGTTCGGTGCCGCCAGGGTCGACGCCGGGCAGATCCAGATTGGCGCGTTGACCGCGTTCCTCAACTACCTGCTGCAGATCCTGATGTCGGTGATGATGGCGACGTTCATGCTCATCATGGTGCCGCGTGCGGCGGTGTCGGCCGAGCGCATCATCGAAGTACTCGACACCGAGACGTCGGTTACCCCGCCCGTACACCCGGTCACCGAGGTGCGTGGCCGGGGCGAGTTGGAGCTGCGCAACGTCCAGTTCCAGTACCCTGGCGCGGCCGAGCCGGTCCTGCATGACATCTCTCTCCACGCATCGGCGGGCAGGACGACCGCCCTCATCGGCAGCACCGGGGCCGGCAAGACGACGCTGCTGTCGCTCGTACCGCGACTGTTCGACGTTACCGGCGGAGCGGTGCTGGTGGACGGCGTGGACGTACGAGATCTCGACCCGGACCTGCTCTGGAGCCGCATCGGCATCGTGCCGCAGAAGCCGTACCTCTTCTCCGGCACCGTCGCCAGCAACCTGCGTTACGGCAACCCCGACGCCACTGACGAGCAGCTTTGGGAGTACCTGGAGATCGCACAGGCCCGCGACTTCGTCGAGGCGATGCCGGGCGGTCTCGAGGCGCCGATCAGCCAGGGCGGGACGAACGTCTCCGGCGGCCAGCGCCAACGGCTTGCGATCGCGCGCGCACTCGTGCGCCGCCCGGAGATCTATCTGTTCGACGACTCGTTCTCCGCGCTGGATCTCGGCACCGACGCCCGGCTGCGGGCTGCGCTGCGCTCCATCACCGCGAATGCAGCAGTCGTCATCGTGGCCCAACGAATATCTACTATCGTCGATGCCGACCAGATCATCGTACTGGAGGACGGCGCGATCGTCGGCGTGGGCCGGCACGCCGAGCTGTTGAACAGCTGCCTCACGTATCGGGAGATTGTCGATTCGCAACTGACCGTGGGGGCAGCAGCGTGAGCGCGACAACTGAGCGAAGCGACCGGCCCCACAACGCAGTGCCCGCTCGATTGCCGGCGGCTGGTGCGCGAGCGCGGGGCGGCGGCCCACCGTGGATGAGTGCCGGCATGCCGGCCGAGAAGTCGATGCGGTTCGGCCCTTCGGCCAAACGGCTGATCGGCCGGCTGCAACCGTACCGAACGCAGTTGGCCGTCGTCATTGCCCTGGCCGTGGTGAGTGTCGGGTTGGCCGTGATCGGGCCGAAGATTCTGGGGCGTGCCACTGACATCATCTTCGCCGGAGTCATGGGCAAACGTCTGCGGCAAGGACAGACCCTCGATCAGGTCGTCGAACAGACCAGGCGTGCCGGCAACGGCAGCTTCGCCGACATGCTGGCGCGGATGCACGTGGTGCCCGGAGTGGGAATCGACTTCACCGCGCTCGCGCGTGTCCTGTCGCTGGCGTTGGCCGTATACGTCGGCGCCAGTGCCTTGGCCTGGCTGCAGGGGTACCTGCTCAACGGCGTCGTCCAGAGCGCGATTCTGCGGCTGCGCGCAGATGTCGAGGACAAGCTCAACCGGTTGCCATTGCCGTACTTCGACCAGCAGCCTCGCGGGGAGCTGCTCAGCCGGGTCACCAATGACATCGACAACATCGCGCAGAGCCTGCAGCAAACGCTGAGCCAGCTACTCACCTCTCTGCTCACGGTCGTCGGCGTGCTCGTGATGATGGTGTCGATCTCGCCTCTGTTGGCCGGCATCGCTCTGATCGCCGTGCCGCTCTCGGTGGTGGTCACCCAGCAGATCGCCAAGCGTTCGCAGAAGCAGTTCGTCGCGCAGTGGACGCACACCGGGTCGTTGAACGCCCAGATCGAGGAAGCGTTCACCGGGCACGAACTGGTCAAGGTGTTCGGGCGGCACCGGGAGGTCGAGGCGGCGTTCGCGGTGAAGAACGAGGAGCTGTTCAAAGCGAGCTTCGGGGCCCAGTTCGTCTCGGGCATCATCATGCCGTCGATGATGTTCATCGGGAACCTCAGCTATGTCGCGATCGCTGTGGTCGGCGGCCTGCGGGTCGCGTCCGGCTCGATGAGCCTGGGTGACGTGCAGGCATTTATTCAGTACTCGCGGCAGTTCACTCAGCCGCTGACCCAGGTGGCGTCGATGGCCAACCTGTTGCAGTCTGGGGTCGCTTCGGCGGAGCGAGTGTTCGACCTCCTCGACGCCGAGGAGCAGATGCCCGAGCCGGCCGAGCCGGCCCGGGTCACTGATCCTCGCGGCCGAGTGGAGTTCGAGCATGTGTCGTTCCGTTACCGCCCGGACCAGCCGTTGATCGATGACCTGTCGCTGGTGGCCGAACCGGGGCACACCATTGCCATCGTGGGTCCCACCGGCGCTGGAAAGACCACCCTCGTCAACCTCATCATGAGGTTCTACGAGCTGGACGCGGGACGGATCACGCTCGACGGAGTGGACATCACGACGATCCGCCGGGACGCGCTGCGCGGCGACATCGGCATGGTCCTTCAGGACACGTGGCTGTTCGGTGGCACGATCCGGGACAACATCGCCTACGGCAACCCCGGCGCGACCGAGGAGGAGATCCAGGCCGCAGCCCGCGCCACGTACGTGGACCGCTTCGTTCACAGTCTTCCGGACGGATACGACACCGTCATCGACGAGGAGGGCAGCAACGTCAGCGCGGGCGAGAAACAGCTGATCACCATCGCCCGTGCGTTCCTGGCCGATCCGTCGCTGCTGATTTTGGACGAGGCGACCAGCTCGGTGGACACCCGCACCGAGGTCCTACTGCAACGGGCGATGGCTGCCCTGCGGTCGGACCGGACCAGCTTCGTGATCGCGCACCGGCTGTCCACGATCCGCGACGCCGACCTCATCCTCGTGATGGAGGACGGTCGGATAGTCGAGCACGGTACGCACAACGAGCTGCTCGCCGCCGAGGGCGCCTACCACCGGCTGTACCACGCCCAGTTCTCTCAGGCTGTGGTCGAGGTGGACGACGAGGACGGCGGCCGACCTGTCGGCGCCATCCCGGGCGTCCGCGTCGGGAGTCCATAGTGGAGTAAGGCGGTCACAGCATGCGGGGGGTGTAGCCACCTCGGTTGTAGGTCAGCCGGGCGATCGAGTGGTTCTGTTTGTCGTCGTTGTCGTCGACGCGGTCGAACTGTTCGGCCACGCGTCCCGCCGCCCGGTCGCAGAACAGGGTGGCGATGTAGCGCTCCTGCCCCGACGCTTCTATGCCCTGGTCGTCGAAGAGCGCACTGGTGCGGGAGATGGTGGCGATCTGGGCGTAGATGTCGGTGACGGCGTGAGCGAGGCGCTTCTGATGGCGCTGCCGTAGCTGGATATCGCGTCCGTGGATACGCAGGAGCTTCTCCGCGGTGCCCCGAAGCTGGCCCACCTGGTCGGCGACTCGGTCGCCGTGGCTGCGCAGCGTGGGGTGGGCGGCGTCGAGGCGGTCGGGTCGCACGGTGCGGGTGATGCGGTGGGTGACATAGTCGGCAAGAATCCCGATGCTGCGGATGGGGTCGGCGAGGTTCACCTCGCCCAGGTCGGCGACCTCATCGGCGACCGCCTTGAGTCCGGACAGAGCCACGAAAGCGCGGAGCACGTCGTTGGCGCCCTCGAAGATCGGAAAGACGCGGGCATCGCGAAGGGCCTTGGCAACCGGAGATTCGGCCATGTACGCCGCGCCACCCATGAGTTGGAAGAGCCGGTTGACGGCGTACCAGTAGAACTCGCTTCCTGCGATTTTGGTGATGGCCGACTCAAGGGAGTAGTCGGGTATGCCGGCGTCCACGAGTCCGGTGGTCAGGTAGGCCATCGACTCGAAGCCGTACAGGTAGGACACCATCCAGCTGACCTTGTCCTCGACCATCTCGAAATCGGCCAGGGGCCGGCCGAACTGCTCGCGGGCGGTGGTGTGCCGGACGGCTAGATCGATGAGTCGTTTGGTGGCGCCGACCACGCCGGTGCCTAGGGACATGCGGCCATTGTTGAGGGTGTGCATCGCGATGCGGAACCCGTCGCCTGGCTCGCCCAGGACATTCTCCCGGGGGACACGCACATCCCGAAACGTCAGCCGACGCAGGTCATTGCCACGCAGGCCGAGCGTGTCGTAACGGTCGGGAGCGTCGAAGCCGGGCATACCTTGTTCAAGGATGAGCGCGATGAGGCCCTTCTCGCAGCGGGCGAACCCGCACACCACATCCTTCCCGCCGTTGCCGATCCACCGTTTCTCGCCGTTGAGGACATACGAGCCGTCGGCTTGGCGCTCGGCGTGGGACTGAATGGACTCCACGTCTGAGCCTGCGTTCGGTTCCGTCAGGGCGAACCCGGCCAGCTTGCGCCCGGCGGCCAGGTCGGGCAGGAACCGGGCCTTCTGATCGTCGGTGCCGAAGAGGTGGATCGGCTTCATGCCGATCGACTGGTGCACACCGAGGACGACGGACAAGGAGCCGTCGTACCTTCCGAACTCCTCCATCACCCGGCAGTAGCCGCTCTGGGAGAGCCCTTGCCCACCGTACTGCCGCGAAACGTACAACCCGAGCAGGCCGCGGTCGGCAAGGCCGCGGATGACCTCGTCGCCGACCCAGCGGTCCCGCTCAACCCGGGCGGAGTCGTAGTGGGTGTCGAGGAACTCATGTGCGGCGGCGATCAGCGCGTCGACGCGACCCGCCTCATCTCGGCCCAGCCGTGGGTACGGCAGAACCATCTCGTCTGGCAGCCGGCCGGTGAATAAGGACTTGGCGAACGACGATGCTGGCGGGTCGCTCACGTGATGCTCCTTTCCGCTTGCGGCCGGCATGGTCGAAATGCTGGGTGATGGGCGGGCGAGTGCGCTAGATCATGCCGGCCATCTGGATGATCTATTCCGGTTGTTGCCGGTAGGCTCGGGGTCATGACCTCGAAGGCCCGCTCCACGTCCGCTGGCGCCGACCAGGCGGAGCCAGCCAGCGCTGCCCTGCGGGCTGACGCCGAGCGTAACCGCCAGCGGCTCATCGCAGCCGCGCGGGAAGTCTTCGCGGAGCGGGGCCTGGACGTGCCGATCGAGGACATTGCGCGCCACGCCGGCGTCGGTGTGGCCACCCTCTATCGACGGTTCCCGACCCGTGCCGACCTCATCGCGGGCGCGTTCGCGGCCAAGATGGCTGCGTACGCTGACGCGATCGCTTATGCCCTCGAGGAACCGGATCCCTGGGTGGGATTCTGCGACTACCTCCAGCGGGTGTGCGGGATGCAGGCGGGAGACCGAGGCTTCGCCAACGTGCTGACGATGACTTTCCCTACGGCCAAGCGATTCGAGGCCGAACGCGATCGTGCCCATTACGGCCTGGTCGAGCTGATCGATCGGGCCAAGGCCGCCGGCAAGCTGCGGACCGACTTCTCACCCGAAGACATCATCATGTTGCTCATGGCGAACGCGGGTGTGGTGACCGCCACCACTGACGCCGCCCCGGACGTGTGGCGGCGCTTCGTCGCGTACATGATCCAAGCGTTCAGCGCCTTCAACACGGCACCCTTGCCCCCACAGGCGACCCCCACCGCGATGTACCGGGCGCTGATGCGCCTGCGTCACACGCAACCCGGGACGTCGTAGATGTCGAACGAACTGGAGTAGATCTTTTAGTTCCGCCGCTACGCCTTCCGCGTGATGGGGAACTATTCGGCGAGCGCTTGTACCCGCTCTGTCCGAAGTGGATGTCGGCCAGCATGTTTGACGAGGGCCTACGGGCTGCTAACGTGCAGGCCCAGGCAGCCACAACCCCCGGTATCCGGTTTAACCCTTTGGGACCACTATGCTTCGGTTCAGCGCACGCCTGGTGATGCTCGCCGCCGTCCTGTTGACCGTTGGGTGCACTTCGGGGCCCGTTGCTCCCGGCTCTACTCCCACCCCGGTGCCGACGCCGGGCTCGGCTCAGCCGCCGCCGCGTACGGCCTTGCCGGCCGACAACACCACCGTGGTGACGGGCAACGGCGCCGCGGAGCTGGCGCTCGCGACCAGCAGGTCGCTATACCTCCGCGCTCCCGCCGTCGTGCTGGCTGGCGAGGGCGACGAGGCCAGCCTGGTTACGGCGACCTCCGCCGCGACCAAACTCGGCGTTCCGCTGCTTCTCACGCCAGGGTCCGGCAGCGCGGCCGCGAGCGCGGCCGCGGATCTGCGCACCGAGCTGAGCCGGCTCACACCGCAGACCGTCGTGACCGCAGGCGCGGCGGCGACGCTATGGGCGCAGAGTATGTCGTTGATCGCCTCTGGAGACAGCGGTTCCTCCACACCGTCCGGCGGCGCGGTCATGATCGTGCTGGAACCGGGAGATGGTGTGGCCTTACCGGATGTCAAGCCCGCGGCCCCGCTTGATGAGTTGCTGGTCCTCGCGCTCGATCAGCCCGCCAGCAGGGCTGCTACAGCGACCGCACGGGCCACCGGCGCTCGCGTTGTGCTGGTGGCCAACGCCGACCCCCGTACCAACGACGACGTTATCAAGGCATTGGCCGGCCAGTCGACAGCACGGGTCCTCGCGCTGGGTGCTGATTTCGGACCGGCTGACCGGCTGCGACGTCGAATCGACACCGCGGCGACGGGAACCTTGCTGCCCGGCGGTGGCCAGGTGCTCTTCCCCGGCCGCCGCATGGTCGCCCTCTACGGCCACCCGGGCGACTCCGGCCTGGGCTCGCTGGGTGAGCAGTCCCTCAACGCGGCCATCACTCGGGCGCGAAAGGTCGCAGCCAGCTACAGCTCCCTGGTGAACGAGCCGGTTGTGCCCGCCTTTGAGATCATCGCGACCGTGGCGTCCAGCGCGGCCGGAGCCGATGGGAACTACTCCAACGAATCCACGATCGCGCAGCTGCGGCCGTGGGTCGACGCCGCCGGAAAGGCCGGCATCTACGTTGTGCTCGACCTGCAGCCAGGGCGCACCGATTTCCTCACGCAGGCGAAGCTGTACACCCCGCTGCTCATACAGCCGCACGTGGGCCTTGCCCTGGATCCGGAGTGGCGTTTGAAGCCCGGTCAACGACACTTGGCGCAGATTGGGTCGGTGAGCGCCGCAGAGATCAATAAGACGGCAGCCTGGCTAGCCGACCTCACCCGCCAACACAAGCTGCCACAGAAGGTACTGATGCTGCATCAGTTCCGGCTCGACATGATCACAAACCGAGCAAGCGTAGACACCAGTTACGACGAACTACGAGTCGTCATCCACGCCGATGGATTCGGCACGCGAGGGGAAAAATTCAACACGTGGAGAAACATGCACGTGAAGCCACCGCCGAACGTGTGGTGGGGTTGGAAGAATTTCTACGACGAGGACCGGCCTACGTTCACGCCCCGGCAGACCGTCGCCGTCGCGCCATCGCCCGTATTCATTTCCTACCAGTGAGTCGAGGAAATCGCCCGGCGGGACTCACATCTCTTGATCGGTCGGTCGAATGAGCATCTCGTTGAGGGCGACGTGTCGCGGGCGGGTGACGATGTAGGTGATCGCGTCGGCGATGTCCCCGGCCTGCAGCCGCTCCATGGCCGCGAACCGCTGGCACAGGCCCTCCTGGATCTCGGGCCGGTTGTGGCTGGCCAATTCCGTCGCGACCGCCCCGGGCTCAACGAGCGACACACGGACGTAGCGCTTCGTGACCTCCTGCCGGAGCGACTCGCTGAACGCGCCAACGCCGTGCTTGGTCGCGTTGTAGACGCCACTGCCGTTGCGCGCTTGCCGTCCGGCGACGGAACTGATGTTCACCATGTCGGCCACTCGGCGGGGGCCGTCCTCGGCCGCCCGCAACAGATGCGGCAGCGCCGCGTGCGCACAGTACAGCAGACCCAGCACGTTGATCTGCACCATGCGCTGCCATTCGGTGATCGGCGCGCCGACGACCGGGCCCAGCAGCATGACGCCGGCGTTGTTGACCAGCGTGTCGAGCCGACCGAACTCGGCGACCGTACGATCAACCACGTCGCTGGCCTGGTGCTCGTCGGTCACATCCGTCTCCAAAACCAGCGCCGTGCCGCCGCGCTCACGGACGGCCGCAGCCAGCGTGTCCAGCCGGTCCTTGCGCCGAGCCGCCACCGCCACGGCGGCACCCTCCGCGGCCAAAGACAAGGCCGCCGCCGCGCCGATCCCGCTCGATGCTCCGGTCACCAGCGCTACGGTGCCGTCCAGTCGCTCTGCCATCGCATGCCTCCCGACAAATGCCAAGGTGCATCAGCCTAGTCCGGCCCGTTGGCGTGACGACGAGGACGCCCGGACTCTCTGGAAGGCCCGCCTCGCAGGGCGCACGACGAGGCGGTCGAGATGTGGCAGGCTTGAGACACGAAGCCCAACGAGTAGGAGCGGCAGGTGACGGTGCGTGCGGTGATCGGTCGCCTGCCCTCGGCACCCGGCGTTTACCGCTTCCGGGATGCGGCGGGTCGTGCACTCTACATAGGACGCGCGGTGGATCTGCGCCGCCGAGTAGCGTCCTACTGGGCCGATCTCGGCGACCGGGCTCACCTGCGTGGCATGGTGGCGCGCATCGAGCGAGTGGAGGCGGTGGCGTGCGACTCCGAACATGAGGCCGCGTGGTTGGAACGCAACCTGCATGAGCACTCTCTGCCGTACTGGAACCGTACCGCTGGCGGGCAAGAGGTCCCGGTCTACATCAGACTCGTGCGGCGATCCGGGTCGGCACGCCTTGGTGTGATTCACCAACCCTCGACCGGCGCGCGCCACTTCGGACCATACCTCGGCGGCGTGAAGGTGCGCTTAGCCGTGTCTGCGCTGCACCGCGCGCTGCCGCTTACGTACGCTGGGGACGCGCTCGGTGGGTTCGACCGCGATATGGCCCGCGTCCGCGGTGTCGAATCGGGCGGTCGCGATACCTTAGTCGCCACGGTCACCGCCGCGTTGGAACGGGAACCCGAGGCCGGCGCGGCGCTAAGGGCCGAACTCGAACGGCGCCGAGACCGCGCATCATCAGCCCTCGCGTTCGAGCTCGCTGGAAGGGTCCAGGAGGAGATCGAGGCCCTTGAGTGGGTGCTCGCCGAGCAGAAAGTGACTGCTGCGGAGCCGGTGGACCTCGACCTCTACGGGTGGAGCGACGGCGTGCTGGTCACCTTCACGATGCGTGGAGGTCGGGTGCGGTCCTGGTCACAACGCGCGTGCCCACATATGATCGCACCCTCCCGGCTGGCCTTGACACCGGTGGCATGGCAACCGTTCGTCCAACGCAATGCCGAACTAGCCGCCCGACTGCGGACCTAGGCCCTGCACCATCAGACCACGATAGCGCCCAGCTCTGCACGCAGCATCACCGCGCGCTCTTCGGTGATGTCACCGTCGGCCACGCGGTCGCCGATGTCCTCGCGGATCTGCTCTATCCGTTGCAGCGCGTTGTCCTGCTGGCCGCGATCAATTCGGCGTTGCAGATCGGCGATCCTGTCCAGGAGGTCCTGGGCGCAGTCGGCGCGGATCTCGCCCGCGGCTCGACCGTCCACTACAGCCTGCCGCAGGGCAAAGACGGCGATCCCGTCTGGTTGGTTCGCCGCGGCAGACGGTGGCGCCGCAGTCGTGCCCGCGGGCGCGGCCGTCGCCGTGGAGGGCGTCGAGGTCGGCACCTGTGGCAGCGCGGACCGAGGGTACGGCGTGGCGGCGGAGAGTAGGTACACACCTGCCAACAGCAGGCCTGCTGCGACTATCGCGACGGCGACCAGGAGCGGTCGATGCCACCTCTCCTCCTGAGAGGACACGAGAGCCACCGGTGGCGTCTCGTCGATCTCCGGTGAGGGCAAGCGAAGGGTGCCTGTATCCGCAGTGTCGCCGTAGATCACGGCATCGGAGGCCAGTCCGCCGGCAACCGCAGCCAGCGCGGCAGTCAGGACCCGAGCGACTTCGGCGCTGTCCGGGCGGTCAAGGGCCTCGTGCGCGAGGCAGCGCAGGCATAGGTCGGCGACGTCGGCGGGCACCCCGGCAACACGCATGGACGCAAGCATTTCGGTGCTGTCGATGCAGGCTGGACCGGCCAGATCGCGGGCTGGTTGCGGGGGTTGCCCGACGAGTGCCGCGTACAGCAGCG
>Ga0184632_10000158_pt1 | contig 22924 bp, 19 predicted proteins | sample PLM31_50_b1_FD_133153 | JGI IMG/M metagenome (GOLD analysis project Ga0184632, IMG submission 133153) | Groundwater sediment microbial communities from an aquifer in East River, Colorado, USA - PLM3-1_50_b1 | ecosystem: Environmental > Terrestrial > Soil > Riparian zone | place: USA: East... | reverse complement strand
TGTTCGGACTCGCCCGGCTGCGCTCGTCCGATGTGTCTCGAGGAGGCGCCTGTTGGACTCCATGGTCTCGAAGAAGTCGAAGCCCGGTGCGTCGGCCACATACGGGACAAGCGTGGCGCGAAGTCCGACCTGCTCGGCGGCTCTGGCTGAGCCCTCCATGTAGCGCCACATGTCCATGACCGACGTCGTACCGGCACGCACGCTTTCCGCGTAGCAAAGGAGGGAGGCTGCCTCCGCGATCTCGGGTGTGAGCGCCTTGTGTGCGGGATCAACGTATGTCTTCAGCCAGTCCCAGAGTGACATCGATTCGGCGGTCCCCCGAAGCAGCCCGGAATGGAGGTGGCAGTTGTGGAGGCCCGGAATCACGGCGTGGTCAGTGGCGTCAACCACGATGGCCCCTTCCGCGTGGTGCTCGATCTCCTCCACGGAGCCGACCTCGGCGATCTCGGCGCCATCGATCAGGACGGAGCCGGGATCGTGGACGACCCTGCGTCCCTCGAGCGGAATGACGATCCCGCCCCTGATCAGGGTTCGGTTGCCCAACGGTTCCTCCAGTCTTCACGAGGCTCGAGCCGATCGCACATTGGTAGTGAGCTGCACGAGCGGCGTCAAGGTCCACTGGCTCCTGTACCTGGTGTCCGCGATCTTCGGCTGGTACTTCGTGCGCGGTCTGTTGGCCTGAGACCCGCGTCGAAGCGGGAGCTTGGCGGGGCGCCCGGGAGCACCGCTCTCGGGCGCCCGCCTACGTTTCGGATCGCCGCTCGGCTCAGGCGAAGCGAAGGTGCTCGCCGAGGTCCAGCGCAGGGCGAGGCGGCGGGGCGCCGGTCGGCATGGGGCCGGCGGCAACGGCGCCGAGGGCGAACCACTCGTCGCCCATCGACAGGACCGCCCGGGTGTCCTGTTGGCAGAACAGGGTGGATGAGATCCAGCAGGACGCGATCCCCTGGGCGTGGAGGGCGAGCAGGAGGCTCTGGATGGCCGCACCTCCCGACAGCAGGAACATCTCCTGCTCGGCCTGGGCCCGCTCCTCGTCGGGATAACGGTGGGCACCCTGGAACCGGATCCACGGCACGATGAGCACCGGAGCCGTGCCGAGGACCGCATCGCTCCGGTCGATCCTGCGCGCGATCACCTTCTCCGAGACGCCGTCGCGGGCCAGGTCATCCCTCCACGCCTGCGCCATCGCCGCGAGAAGCGCGCGCTTCGCCGGCTCGCCGTCGAGTACGGTGAACGCCCAGGGGCGCGTGTGGTGTGGGGCGGGCGCCGTGCACGCGGCCCGCACCGCCTCTTCCACCGCTTCGCGGGGTACCGCTCCTGGGCCGAAGGCCCGGATGGTGCGCCGCGCCGAGATCGACAGGAGCGGCGACTCCCGGAACAGATCCTCCTCCGCGGGGCGGACGAGCTCGGCGGCCGGTGAGGCTGGGGCGTTCGTGTGGACGCCTCGCACGATCGCCGCGGGGATGCGCGAGGCCTTGCCCATGACCAGCCCGCTCGCCGCCGCAACCTCGTCGGCCAGGGCCACGATCGTCGCCTCGAGGGTCGTGCCGTGCTGGTCCGGCGTTCCGCGTAAGTCGAGCAGCGCGGGGAGCCCCGCGCATCCGATGGCCACGTTCACCACTCCACGCCGCCATGTGCGGCCGAAGGTATCGGTGACCACCACTCCGACGGAGATCCCCAGCGACTGCTCGAGCCGCTTGCGGATCGATTCCGCCGACCCGTCCGGATCCTCCGGGAGAAGGCTCAGGAATCCCGGTTCGACGTTCGACGCATCGACGCCCGCATTGGCGCACACGAACCCGTGCCGAGTCTCGGCTATCACCAGGTCTCCGCGGCGAGCCACGATGCGGCGGGCCTCTCGTTCGGCCCACGCGGTCCGGCTCTCGCCCCCGTCCGCAACGATCCGGCCCTCGGCCTTCGACACGATCTTCTGAGTGACCACGACGACGTCGCCGTGCCGGAGGCCCAGCTCCGCGAGCTTCGGCCCGAGGAGCGCGGCGACTTCGTCGCCGGGACGGACCTCTCCGAGGCCCTCGACGGGGATGATCTCGATGCCCACGCTCACCGCATCAGGTCGAGGGCCGCGCGGGCAACGCTCTCGGCCTTCGCGTCATCGGCCATGACCGTGTCCGTGACCGCGACCCGAACGCCGAGCTCGTGCTCGATGCGGGACGCCAGCTCCCGATCGGCATGATCGACCACCCACCCTGCGAGCAGCCCCCGGTAACACTCAGCGGCTCCAAGCGCAGTCACCGCGTACCCGGCCACCGGCATCAGCCTGTCGGCCATGCCGACGAGCGGCGCGCCTCCGACGATCGGCGAGATGCCGACCGCTGCATCGCGACGGTGGGCGACGGCCTTCCCGATGCCTGGCACGGACAGGATGGGCCGGAGCGACGCGATCGGGTTCGATGGGGAGAGCACCACCAGGTCGGCGGCCTCGATCGACTCGAGCACTCTCGGCCCGGGGACGGCAGCCTCGACGCCGTCATACCGGATCGCTTTGACCTCGTCCCGGGCCCGGCGTTTGACCCAGTACTCCTGGAAGTGCAGGTCCGATTCCTCTCCGTCCGTCATCACCGAGACGCGCGTGGCCACCCGGTCGTCGCTCATCGGCAGGATCCGGGGGCCCACGCCGAACCGGCGGGCAACGAGCGCCGTGGCTTCCGACAACGTGGCGCCCGCTCGAAGCAGGTTCGTCCGGTACAAGTGGGTGGCAAGGTCGAGGTCACCGAGGTTGAACCAGGCATGGTCGGGGTCGAACCGGCCGAGCTCCTCGGTGGTCCGGAAGGTCTCGTCCCGGCGGCCCCATCCGCGCTCGCGGTCCATGACCCCCGCCAACCAGTAGGTCACCGAGTCGAGATCCGGCGAGACGTGGAGCCCATGCATCTGGACGTCGTCCCCGGTGTTGACGATCACGGTGATGTCCTCGGGCTGGACGATGCGGACCAGTCCCCGCAGGAACTTCCCCGCGCCGATCCCTCCCGCCAGTGCCGTCAATCGCATCTCGGATAGCGTAGTAGGCTCGCTCGCGATGGCGGAGGCGACCCCCCGGCGGACCCGGCCCGAGCGTTCGTCCCCCCCGCCCGGTGCGCTCATCCGCCGAGCACTGACACGGGCGGAAGCCGGGAAGACGCTGTCGCTCGATGAGTCCGAGGGCCTGGTCGCGGCCAGAGGACGGGACCTGGACCGGTTGATGCGGGTGGCATCGGGCCTCCGCGAGCTCGGTCACGGCTCCACGATCACGTACTCGCGCAAGGTGTTCATCCCGCTCACGATGCTCTGCCGGGATCACTGCCATTACTGCACCTTCGCCAAGCCGCCCGCGAAGCTGGAGCGACCGTTCCTCTCCATCGAGGAGGTCGTGGCCGTCGCCGAGGCCGGCCGGACGCGCGGCTGCAAGGAAGCGCTGTTCACCCTGGGCGACCGGCCGGAGGAACGGTACCCGGTGGCGCGCGAGTGGCTCGCCGCGCGGGGGTATCACTCCACGCTCGACTACGTGCGGGCGGCGGCGATCCGGGTCATCGAGGAGACGGGCCTCCTGCCGCACCTGAACCCCGGCGTGATGAGCTGGGAGGAGATGGCCCGCCTGAAGCACGTGAGCGCATCGATGGGCCTGATGCTGGAGACGTCGTCGGATCGTCTTTCGGAGAAGGGCGGGCCGCATGTTGGCTCGCCGGACAAGGTTCCCGCCGTGCGGATGCGGACCATCGAGGACGCCGGCCGCCTGGCCATCCCGTTCACCACCGGCATCCTGGTGGGGATCGGGGAGACGCTCCGAGAGCGCGCCCAGTCGCTGCTCGCCATCCGTGACCTCCATCGCCGGTACCGGCACGTGCAGGAGGTCATCGTTCAGAACTTCCGGGCCAAACCGGGGACAGCCATGCATCGGGCCCCGGAGCCGGAGGCGGAGGAGTTCCTGGCCGTGGTGGCGACGGCCCGGGTGCTGCTCGGGCCCCAGATGAACGTGCAGGCGCCGCCGAACCTCTCGGACGAAGGGATGCAGCTCCGACTGCTGGATGCCGGGATCAACGACTGGGGCGGGGTGTCTCCATTGACGCCCGACCACGTGAACCCCGAGAAGCCATGGCCGGCCATCGGGGTCCTGGCAGCCCGGACAGCCGACCGGGGCCTGGAGCTCAGGGAGCGCTTGACCATCTACCCTCAGTTCGCTCTCCGTCCCGACCCCTACCTTTCAGCGAAGATGCGCCAGCCTGTCGAGGAGCTCATGGGGGCTGATGGTCTGGCCGCCCCGGACACCGTGCCGCATCCCATCCCCTGGCAGGACCCGGACGTCCAGTGGAAGCCCCGGTCGATCGAGCTGACCTTCGCCAAAGGTCCGAGCGCGGGCCTCCGACAGGATGCCGCCGCCGTGTACGGGGACTTCGAGGTGCTCGATAACGAGGTGACGAGGTCGTGGGCGGGCCGGGAGGTGGTCCCCGCCCGCATCGATGCCGACGTCAAGGCAGCGTTGCGAAGGGCGGAGGGGCACCGGCCGATCACCGACGCCCAGGCACTCGCGCTGTTCCAGGCGGACGGGGCGGCGCTGGAATCGATGTGCCGGGTGGCCGACGGGTTGCGCGGAGAGGCCGTCGGCGACGAGATCACCTATGTCGTGAACCGCAACATCAACTTCACCAACGTCTGCTACGTGGGATGCCGGTTCTGCGCCTTCGCGCAACGGGCGATGGATCCGGAGTCCTACACGCTGACCCTCGAGGAGGTGGCGGACCGGACCCGCGAGGCGCGAGATCAGGGGGCCACCGAGGTGTGCATGCAGGGCGGGATCCACCCCGACCTCCCCGGGACGTTCTACTTCGATCTCCTCGACGCGGTGAAGGCGGCGGCGCCGGATATCCACATCCACGCATTCAGCCCCATGGAGGTGCTGAACGGCAGCACGAAGTTGGGGATAACCTTCCGTGAGTTCCTCCAGGAGTGCCGGAATCGCGGACTGGGGACCATCCCCGGGACGGCCGCCGAGATCCTGGACGACGATGTTCGCTGGGTGCTGACCAAGGGCAAACTCCCCGCCGACACGTGGGAGGAGATCGTCAGAACCGCGCACGAACTCGGCCTGCGATCCTCATCGACGATCATGTTCGGGCACGTGGACGCGCCGCCCCACTGGGTTTTCCACATTCGACGTATCCGCAGGATCCAGGACGACACCGGGGGGTTCACGGAGTTCGTGCCACTCTCGTTCGTGCATCAGAACGCGCCGATCTATCTCGCAGGTCGTGCGAGACCCGGGCCCACGATTGTGGAAAACCGTCGGATGCATGCGGTAGCCCGGATCCTGCTCGACGGGGCGATTCCAAATATTCAGGTCTCGTGGGTCAAGATGGGCGTGGAGGCGTGCCAGATGATCCTTCAGGGAGGGGCGAACGATTTCGGCGGGACGTTGATGGAGGAGACGATAAGTCGGATGGCCGGAGCGGAATGGGGAATCCGCATGGAGCCATCACAGTTCCAGGAAGCGATCCGGGCCATCGGCCGCGTCCCCGCAGAGCGGACGACCACGTACGGACGTGTGCAGCGCAATGATCTCACGTCGTCGCGCATCGTGGATGCGGCCGAGCGCAAAGCGTTCGTCCGGGCCTGAAAACGCTTGGAAACGGGTCATTCCGTCAATCACCTTGACCTTCGTGGTCAATGGGGTTGACTGGCAAATTTCTCTCCGAAATGTCTTGAAACCTGCGGATTCACTGTCGAACATTCATTCGGGAGACGTGATGTGGAGGTGCACCAACAAATGAGGAATTCCCTCTTGTCAACGAGGGGAGGAATCCCTCAGAATCACAGGCGTGTGATTTGCGGGGGGAGAGAGCGGTGCATCACTACATCCCATGGCAAGAGCGGGCCCGCTGCCGAGAGCACGATCCCGAGATCTTCTTCCCCGAGAAGGGAGGGTCATCGAGGGAGGCCAAGCGGATCTGCGCTGACTGTCCCGTTCGTATCGAGTGCCTCAACTACGCCCTGCGCCGCGACGAGCGGTACGGGGTGTGGGGAGGGATGAGCGAGCGGGAACGGCGACGCCTGAAGCGTATGGCGTCATGAGCATCGAAAGGGGGTGACCGATGTCTCCCGCAAAGAAGAGATCCACCGCGAAGAGGAAGACGGCCGCGAAGAAGACGGCCAAGAAGCGGACCGTGAAGAGGAAGACCGCGAAGAGAAAGACCGCGAAGAGAAAGACCGCGGCGCGTAAGCCGGCGGCGAAGAAGCGGACCGCGAAGCGGCGGAGCACAGCGAAGAAGACCACTACGGCGAGGAAGCGGACCTCGAAGAGGCGGACCGCGAAGCCGTCGACAGCGAAGAAGCGGACCGCCGCGAGGAAGTAGCCTGCGGCTTCATCCGTTTTCTCCGGGAAGGGGGGCGCATCGTCGCCCCCCTTCCTCGGTTTTCGGAGCCCGCCGCGTGCTAGGCTGCGCGCCGCGCACGCGCATCCGATGGTTACCACGACAGCCGATCGCTCTCCGGTAGCCGACGCCGTCCGCACCCCGAGCGTCCTGGTGGTGCTGGTGGTGAGCAACGGAGCTCGCTGGCTGAGGGAGAGCCTCCGCTCCCTGGCTCGTCAGACGCATCCCCGGCTCGGCGTGGTGGCCGTCGACGGTGGTTCGACGGACGGTTCTCGCGAGATCCTCCAGCAAGCCCTGGGGCCGAAACGACTCATCGCCCTCCCAGAGGACCGAGGATTGTCCGGCGCGATGCGTGCAGTCCTGGACCTCCCCGTGGCCAGGGCCGCCGACTATGTCCTCGTCCTCCACGACGACGCGGCCCTGGCGTCCGACGCGGTGACCTGCATGGTCGAGGCCGCCGAGGGCCTGCGGGGGGTGGAGCGGGTCGGCATCGTCGGGCCCAAGGTCGTGGACTGGGATGAGCCGGCGGTGCTCCGCGAGGTGGGCCGGTCCACCGACCGGTTCGGCCATCCGCATACGCCCTTGCAGGACGGCGAGTTGGACCAGGGCCAGTACGACCGGATCCTCGAGGTCCTGTACGTCTCGTCCTGCGCCATGCTCATCTCCCGAGAGGCCTGGCAGCGCACGGGCCCCTTCGACGAGCGCTTGGGCGGGCACCACGACGACCTCGATTTCTGCTGGAGGGCCCGCCTGGCCGGCTTCAGGGTCCTGATGACGCCGCTCGCCCAAGCCCGGCACCGCGGAGAGGGCCGAGGCCGGGCCGCGGCTCACGAACGCGGCCCCCAGTACCACGGGGAGCGGGTGGCGGTGGCCTCCATGTTGAAGAACTACGGGACCCTCTCCCTTCTGTGGCTCCTTCCACTCCATCTCGTGATCGAGGCGGCGCGCCTGACCTACCTTGCGGTGGTCCGCCGGCTGGAGGAGGCCTACGAGCTGCTCGCGGCGTGGGCGTGGAACCTGACCCACCTTCCCTCGACGGTCCGCCGGCGAGTGAGGGCCCAATCGGTACGGAAGGTCCCGGATCGGCGCATCCGCCGGTTCATGGAGTCGGAGTTCTTCCGTCCTCCGAGGTGGTTCGTGGAGGCCGAACGCATCCTCGGGGAGCAGATCGAGCTGGAGGAGGAGGCGGAGAGAGCGCCGGCCCGGACTCGCTTCGCGTCGCTCGCGGGCCGGCACCCGGTCCTCGTGGCCTGGACACTGGGCCTCGGCATCATGGCACTGGCCTTCCGATTCCTCGTGGGACCGGAAGTCCTTCAGGGCGGCGCCCTCGCCACGTTTCCTGCCGAGCCCATGGGCTTCTTCCACGAGCTCGTGTCGGGGTTCCGGACGACCGTGCTCGGAGGATCCCAGGCGGCGAGCCCCGCATTGGGCGCGCTGGGTGGGCTGTCGGGGGTCTCCTTCGCCAGCACCGGCATCGCCCAGAAGCTCCTGTTGGCCAGCCTGCCGCCGGTCGCTGGCCTCGTCCTGTATCGCTCGATGCTTCGCCAGACCGGGCAACGGGTGGCCGCCGTGATCGCCGCGGGCGCCTACGCGCTGTCCGCCATGGTCTTCTGGGCGTTCTCCGAGGGCCGGATCGAGGTGCTGGTGGTCCTGGCGGTGTTGCCGGCATTGGCGGACCGGCTCGACGCCGCCTTCGGGCCGGGCTCGCCGGGGCCTGCCTTCCGGTTCGTCGTGGGTATGGGAGCCGCACTGGCCATCGGCGTCGCGTTCTTCCCCGGCATCCTCCTGCCCGTCGCCGCCCTGGCGGCGATCCAGTTGGTTACTGGGCGGTCGCGGAGCCGAGGGTTGGCTCTGGCCGCCACGGCCACAGCGGTGGCGGGCGTCCTGGTGGCGCCCATGGTCCCGGACATCGTGACGTCTCCGGGTCCGGAGCTCTCCTCGTTGGTGGGCGAGCCGAGCTTCCCCCTCCTATCCCGTCTGGCGCCGGGAACGGGTCCGGGCACCTGGCCGGTGGCTTGGTTCCTGCCCGCCGCCGCTCTGATCGCCTTCAGCCTGGTGGGGCCGGGGTATCGGGCACGGGCCTGGCGCGCGACGGTTGCCGCCATCGGCGGGTTGTTCCTGGCGTGGGCCTCCGCCGCCGGATACATGCCGGCACCCTTCAGCAACGCCCCGGGCTATCTCGCGCTCGCCGCTGTGGCCGAGGCTGCCGTCGTCGGCTACGGACTGGCCTCGATCGGGTCGAGCATCGAGCGCGAGGCGTTCGGGTACCGGCAGGTGGCCGTGGGCATCGTCGCGCTGCTCCTTGCCGGAGGCTTCGTGGGCCAGACCTTCCAGGCGGCCCTGGGGAACTGGAGGATCGGTCCGAACGCGCTCCCATCGGCGTGGCCGCTCGTGTCGAACGAGCCGGGCGACTTCCGGATCCTATGGCTCGGTCGTCCGAGCGGCGACCCCTTCCCGGCTCCGGGTGGCGATCCTTCGGGGGTGGTGGAGGCCGGATCGGCGACCGTCCGCTTCGCCATCACCGACCGCGACGGGATCACGGCACTGGACATCGGAAGGCGCGAGGAGGGAGCCGGCTACGACTACCTCCGGCGGACGCTCACCGAGCTCATCGCGGGCCAGACCAGCCACGGCGGCGCGCTCCTTTCCCTCCTCGGCGTCCGGTTCATCGTGGCCGGGGAGGGCGATCTCCCGGCTGCGGCCGCGGCCCGCCTCGACGCCCAGCTCGACCTGAACCTGACCCCGGCGGGAGGACTCGTCATCTACGACAACGCGCGTGCCCTTCCGCTCGGGTTCGTGACCTCCTCGCCCCCGTTCGTCGATGCGGCCGGCGGCACGGACCTCGAGCGGATCGCTTCCCTTCCCCCGCCCGACTCGACGTCGATCGCGCCGCTCCCGGGAGGCTTCGGCGGCACGTCCACCGGCGGGTTCGGGTTCGTCTCGAACCAGGACGAAGGCGGCTGGCGGGTGCAGACGGGGGGGCGAACACTCGGGACGGAGCGGGCGTTCGGCTGGGGGATCGGGTTCGAGGCGGCCCCTGGCTCCGTTCGTCTGACCTATGCCGATCAGTGGATCCGGACCTTGGAGATGATCGCGCTCGCGCTGCTGTGGCTCGCGGTGCTGTGGATCACTCGGCGGCCGGTGGTCCGATGAGGTTCCGCGGCCAGGCCGGGTGGGCGCTTCTCCTGCTTGCCGTGGTCGTCGTGGGAGGGGTCTATCTCCAGAGAGAGGTGGGCCCGAAGGCTTCGGCGGCCGCCTCGTCGGAGGCGGCTCCGTCTGGTGCGTGGTTCTGTCCACATGGGGGAGGCGCGGAGTGGGCGGTCACGCTGGAGCTGGCGAATCCGGGAACCACGCCCGTTCAGGTCCGGGTGACCGGATTGTCGGGAAGCAAGCCCTCGAAGCCCCAATCCCTCACCGTGCCCCCCGAGGCGGAGATCATGGTCCATGAGGCGGCCGAGGAACGGGACAGCGCGTCGTTCATCGAGTACTTCGGCGGATGGGTCGCGGCCGGATGGGTGATCCATGCCGGTGGAGGAGAGAAGGGAGTGGCCGCCGAGCCGTGCCTTCCCCAGGCCGCGGAGCAGTGGTTCGTGCCGGATGGGCTGACGACCGAACGCCAAGATGCCTACGTGGTGATCATGAACCCCTTCGCCACCAATGCGATCTTCACGCTGACCTTGTACACGCAGAAGCGTGCGCCGATCACCGCGGGGGCCTGGACGAACGTGGTGCTCGGGCCGCACCGGAGCCGGGCCTTCCGGTTGAACGCCACCGCCCTGGGGGAGGGAGCCGTGTCGACCCTCGTTGACGTCAAGGTGGGCCGAGTCGCCGCCGCCTCGCTCGGCCTCTCGGAGCTCGGCGGGATCAGGAGCAGCATCGGTGTGGCCGGTTCCCCACCGCAACGAACGATCCTTCCGGCCGGCTTCGCTCAGGGGGCCTCCACCTTGGTGGCGATGAACACTGGAGACGCCCGTCCCGAGCTCGAGGTCACGCTGCTCTCCAAGAAGACGTCGCAGCCGCTGGGAAGCCTGGTGCAGAACGCACCGAACGCGGGCTCCGCCCAGCCCTACCCCGTGACCATGGAAGGACCCTCCGCCATCGACGTTCGGTCGACGCCGGGAACGGTCGTGGCCCTTCGGACCCTGGGCGTCTCCGCCGACCAGGGGTCGACGGGCGGTGCAACTGCCCCCGCCGGCGCCTGGGTGGTCCTGCCTTCGATCGCCGGCACGCCGGCCCACCCCGGGCTCATCCTCACCAACCCGGGCGACGCTCCCGCCGTCGTGAGGCTGTCGCTCCTTCCTTCGACACCAGGGATCGTTCCGCCACCGGTGACGGTTACCATCCAGCCGGGGCGCGTCGTCGCCGGACCCAAGCTGTTCGTCACGGACAAGCCGTTCGCCGCGATCCTGGCAACGGCGGAGTCGGGAACCCTGATCCCCGCCGCGGCGTCGTACTCGCTCGGGCAGGATGGGAATGCCACCTACGCGGTCTCAGTGGGGGTGCCGATCCCAGACATATGGGTGCCGTCGTGACCTCTGGGGTATGCACCCGTATCATGAGTCCCAGGCGAGCGTCTCGGGCGGTGCCGTCGCTACGTAAGGCAGCACCACCGGCCGATACTGGAGATCGGGAATAGCGATGGCGCAGGGCAGACACTCGAGGACGATGCTCGGCCGAGCCTGGTGGATGGGGCTCCTGGCTGTCGTGGTCGCGGTGCTGCTCGGCGCGGGCACGGCCTTCGCCGCGTACGGCTACGACCGGTCGAGCAGGACGAGGATCCTGCCGGGAGTCAGGGTCGGGGGCATCGCGGTTGGCGGGATGACTCGCGACCAGGCCATCCGCGCTGTCACCGCCCGGGCCGACACGTCGCTCGGCGGGGACCTCCTCGTGACTGCGGCCGGATACTCCTGGCACGTCACGCCGGCCGCGCTCGGGACCCGGGCAGACGTGAACGGCGCGGTGGACCAGGCCTTCGCGGCGGCGGACCGGCTTTCCCTCCTCTCCCGAGTCTTCCACCGGGTGGCCGGCAAGCCCGTGTACGCCGACATCCCTGTGGAATACGCCCACGATCAGGCCAAGGTCCGGGCCTTCGTCCAGCAGGCGTACGACGAGGTGACGGAGCCCGCGGTCGACGCTGGCATCGACCTCGTCGACAACGAGCTGGTGATGCGGAAGTCGAAGCCAGGGGAGGAGCTGAAGGCCCAAGTCGGGGCGGCCCGCATCCTGAGGGCCATCGACCGCCGGTTGTCGTCGGTCCAGGTCCCGGTGAAGGCCGTGGAGCCGAAGGTGACCGCGGCGACGCTCGGCAAGACGATCGTGGTGGACCTCTCCGAGAACCAGCTGTACCTGTACGACGGGTTCAAGGTGGAGAGGCAGTACCCCGTGGCTACGGCGGCCCCCGGCTACAGCACGCCGGTGGGGTCCTGGGACGTCGTCAACAAGGCGGAGAACCCAGGTTGGTACAACCCGGACCCCGACGGCTGGGGAGCTGGATTGCCCCTGTACATCCCGCCGGGCCCGGAAAACCCGCTGGGGACCAGGGCGATCTACCTCTCGGCGCCGGGCATCCGGATCCACGGGACATACGCGTCCTCCTCGATCGGAACCTACGCATCTCACGGGTGCATCCGGATGTACATCTCGGACTCCCAGGAGCTGTACCCTCTCGTCCCGGTGGGGACCAAGGTCATCATCAAGCCCTGACGGGCCTCGACGCTCCGAGGAGGAACCCCCACCACGGTTGCTTGAGAATGACAAGCATGTGATCTAGCATGCGGTCCGTGCGAGTGTGCGCCAAGATGCGATGCACCGACGAGGCCGTGGCCACGGTGGGCCTGTCCTACGAACGACGGGTCGTGGTGATCGGCGATCTCGTCCCCGAGCCCAACCCGAACCTCGTGGACATGTGTTCGCAGCACGCTGAGCGCCTCCTGCCTCCGGTCGGGTGGCGCGTGCTCGACGAACGGGCGCCGGTGCCAACGGCGCATCCCTGAGGGCTCGCGACCCGTCACGGTGCCGCCATTCGGCCTCCCCCGAGGGTGGCCTCTCCATCCTCCGTCGGGGCCACCACCTGGTCGCCGACCGACGGGGTGACCGGGCCGGTCTGGGGAGCGTGAAATGGGGTCAAGAGGCTATGGTCGAACGGCGAGCATTCGCAGACCATACGGACATGGACGACAAGACGGAGGGCACCTGTCCGGTATGTGAGCAGGGCGACCTGATCTCCATCACCATGTCCGTCGGGGGCCGTCAGCTCGCATTCACCACCTGTCACCTGTGCGAGGCCAAGTGGTGGTATCGCGACGGGCGGGCCGTGCCCCTCCAGTCGGTCATCGGGACCGTCGCGCCGAAGGACTAGCGCAGCTCCATCTTTCAGTAGGATGCGGTCGGTGGCACCGCATCGAGACCTCAGCGGCATCTTCAAGGCCTACGACGTCCGTGGGGTCGTCCCCGACGACCTCGACGAGGACGTGGCTCGGCGCATCGGGTCCGCGTTCGCCGAGTGGGCGGCGGCGCCCCGGATCGCGGTCGGATACGATTGCCGCCTCTCCTCCCCATCGCTCGCCACCGCCATCCACGAGGGCATCGCGATGCGGGGGGTCGAGGTCGTGGACCTCGGGCTTGCCTCCACCGACCTCTTGTACTTCTCATCGGGGTCCCTCGACGTTGCCGGGGTGATGCTTACCGCCAGCCACAACCCACCGCAGTGGAACGGTCTGAAGTTCTGCCTGGCCGGAGCCAAGCCGGTAGGACAGGACACGGGGCTTGAGGAGATCCGAGCCCTGGCCGAGGAGGACAAGTACCCACCGCACACCTCGCCGGGAACGGTCGTGCGTCGAAGCATGCTCGAACCCTACGTCGACCACGTCCTGTCGCTCATCGACCGGTCGAGCATCGCGCCGCTCACCGTCGTGGCCGATACCGCCAACGGCATGGGTGGCCTGGTCGTCCCCCCGGTGATGGCGCGCTTGCCGGTGACCTTCGTCCATCTGTACCCCGAACTCGACGGGACCTTCCCCAACCACCCGGCCGACCCCATCCAACCCGAGAACCAGCAGGACTTGAAGCGGACGGTCTTGGAGCAAGGTGCGGACATCGGCCTGGCCTTCGACGGCGACGCAGACCGGGTGTTCCTCGTCGACGAGCGGGCCGAGGGCGTATCGGGATCGGAGGTCACCGCCCTGGTGGCACAGGCCATGCTCAAGCGCTATCCGGGCACCGCGATCGTCTACAACCTGATCTGCTCGTGGGCCGTCCCCGAGGTGATCCTGGAGAACGGGGGTACCCCGGTCCGAACCCGCGTGGGCCACTCGTTCATCAAGCAGGTCATGGCGGAGACCGGCGCCGTGTTCGGCGGCGAGCATTCCGGCCACTACTATTTCCGCGACAACTACCGTGCGGATTCGGGACTCATCGCCGCGGCCGTGGTCCTGGAGCAGTTGTCGAAGGCGGGGGTCCCGCTCTCGCAGCTGATGGAGCCGTTCCGCCGATACAAGAGCTCCGGTGAGATCAACACTCGGGTCGTCGATCAGCACGGGACCATCGAGAGGATCGCCGCCGCGTTCACCGACGGGCGCCAGGACCGAACCGACGGCCTGACCGTCGAGTTCGACGACTGGTGGTTCAACGTCCGTTCCTCGAACACCGAGCCGCTCCTGCGGCTGAACGTCGAGGCCAAGACCGAGGAGCGCCTGAAGGAAGGGACCCAGGCCGTGCTGGACCTCATCAGGGGTGAAGGAGAGGGCCCGTGACGATCGATCCCGAGCTGCTCGAGATCCTCGTGTGTCCGAACGACCGGGGAGATATCGACTACCTCAGCGAGGAGCAGGTCATCGTGTGCCGCACCTGCGGCTACCGGTATCCGGTTCGCGACGGGATCCCCGTGATGCTGATCGACGAGGCGGAGAAGCCGGCCACGAAGAAGAAGCGCCGGTGATCGACCTCGACGACGAGCAGGCGGTTCGAGCCGGCGATCCCGGTGGGATGCTGGCGAACCTCGCCGCCTTCCCCGAGCACTGTCGGGAGGGCTATCGCTTGGGCCGGCAGGCCACGCCGCTGCCGGATGTCCTGGACGTTCGCTCCATCGCGTTCTGCGGGATGGGTGGCTCAGCCGTTGCCGGCGACGTGATCAGGACCATGTACGCGGACCGGTTGCCGGTTCCGGTCGTCGTGGTCCGGACCTCCGAGCTGCCCGAGTTCTGCGGACCCCACTCCCTGGTGCTGGCATCTTCCTATTCGGGCGGCACGGCCGAGGCGCTGACGTGCTTCGAAGAGGCGATGAAGCGTGGGTGCCGCGTGATCGTCATCGCCTCCGGTGGCGAGCTCGGCGCTCGCGCCGAGGAGTTGGATCTGGCCCGCGTGTCGCTGCCGGGGGGGTTCATGCCCAGGGCGGCCCTCGGGTACACGGCGCTCGGCGCACTCGGGGTGCTCGAGGCCGTTGGGTTCCTCCCGCCGCTGGAGCAGGACCTGGAGGAGGCCATCGCGGAGCTGGTCGCGCTCGCCGCGACGTGCGCGCCGTCTGCTCCCTCGGCGGTGAATCCGGCCAAGCGCTTGGCGGGGCAGATCGGGGAACGGACCCCCGTGGTGTGGGGGAGCGAGGGAATCGGCTCGGTGGCCTCCGGCAGGTGGAAGACGCAGTTCAATGAGAACGCCAAGGTGCCGGCGTGGGCTTCATCGTTGCCGGAGCTGGATCACAACGAGGTGGTCGGATGGTCGCAGGGGGCCGGATCACGTTCGTTCCTCATCGCCCTTCGGCACGAAGGTGAGCCTTCGGACGTCGCCGCTCGATTCGGACCATCCCTCGATATCGCCCGGTCGGCCGGCGCCGTCGTCGAGGAAGTGTGGGCATCTGGAGGATCGGCGCTGTCCCGGTTCCTCTCCCTCTCGCTCCTGGGCGACTTCACCACGTGCTATCTGGGCATCGCCCGGGGCATCGACCCCACACCGATCGAGGCCATCGAGCGCGTGAAACGGGCGCTCGCGGAGGCGTGAAGCGTGCCGGGACTGCCCGGGCCGAGCGACTCGTTCGCCGATCAGGCGGCCGAGGTAGTGCGGTCCCAAACGGCGTTCGCTCCCGCCGTGGCCATCGTCCTTGGATCGGGTCTCGGCGCTTCGACCGAACGCTTGGTCGAGGAGGCCTCCTTCTCCTTCCAGGAGCTTCCGGGGTTCCCCCGGCCGACCGTGCCCGGCCATGCGGGGCGCCTGGTCCTGGGGGAGCTGGCTGGGGTCCCCGCCGCTGCGTTTCGGGGGCGGATCCACTTCTACGAGGGGAACGACATGGCGGCCTGCGCCCTCCCCATCCGGCTGGCCCGGCTGCTCGGCGCGGGGACGGTCATCCTGACCGCTGCGACGGGGGGGATCGCCGGCGGCCTGGACACCGGGCACCTGGTGGTGGGGACCGACCACATCAACTTCATGGGCGTGAGCCCGCTCCGGGGATGGCGGCACCCCGACGGAACGCCGCCGTTCGTGGACATGGTGGGGGCCTACGACGACAAGCTCGCAGATCTCGCCGTCGACGCCGCGGAACGTTTGGGCGTGCCGGTCGCGCGGGGTGTCTACGCCGCGATGGCCGGACCGAGCTATGAGACCCCTGCGGAGATCGAGTTCCTTCGAATCTCGGGGGCCGCGGTGGTCGGGATGTCGGTCGTCCCCGAGGCTGTCCCCGCCCGAGCGCTGGGGATGCGGGTGCTCGGACTGTTCTTCGTCACCAACAAGGTGGGCGTCGAGGTGAGCCACGAGGAGGTCCTGAATGCCTCGGATGCCATGGCCGGGACCATCGGCGCCGTGATCGCCGACGTGCTTTCGAAAGGAGCGGGATGGACTGCGACGTGAGGGACCTCGGCCTGGCCGAGAAGGGCCGCGAGCGCATCGAGTGGGCCGCGGGGGAGATGGGCGTCTTGGCGCTCGTCCGGGAACGCTTCGAGAAGGAGCGCCCCCTCGAGGGGATCAGGATCGGGGCGTGCATGCACGTGACGACCGAGACCGCCAACCTCGTCGATGCGCTGAAGGCCGGAGGGGCGGAGGTGGCCGTCTGCGCCTCGAACCCTCTGTCCACCCAGGACGACGTGGCGGCGGCGATCTGCGACCAGAGCGGGATCGACGTCTACGCGATCAAGGGCGAGGACAACGAGACCTACTACCGGCACATCAACGCCGTCCTGGACCACCGGCCTCACGTGACCATGGACGACGGAGCCGACCTGGTGAGCCTCCTGCACCGGGAGCGTCAGGATCAGCTCCAAGACGTCATCGGGGGGACCGAAGAGACAACGACCGGCATCATCCGGCTCCGGGCGATGGCCAACGACGGCGCGCTCATGTACCCCATCGTGTCGGTGAACGACGCCGATACCAAGCACCTGTTCGACAACCGGTTCGGCACCGGGCAATCGACGATCGATGCGATCATGCGGGCCACCAACCTGTTGCTCGCCGGCAGGACCGTCGTCGTCTGCGGCTACGGGATGTGCGGCCGGGGCGTGGCCTCGCGAGCACGGGGCATGGGCGCGAAGGTGGTCGTGACCGAGGTCGACCCCATCCGGGCGCTCGAGGCGGCGATGGAGGGCTACGGCGTGATGCCGCTCCGCGACGCTGCCCGGATCGGTGACATCTTCGTCACGGTCACGGGGGATCGCGACGTGATCGGGCGTGAGCACATGGAGGTCATGCAGGACGGCGCGGTCATGGCCAACGCCGGCCACTTCGACGTGGAGATCGACAAGGCCGCTCTCGAAAGCCTCGCTTCGAGCAAGCGGCGGCTCCGGGAGTTCGTCGACGAGTATCGGCTGGCTGACGGGAGACGGCTGCACCTGCTCGCCGAGGGGCGGCTGGTGAACCTGGCCGCGGCGGAGGGCCATCCCGCGGCGGTGATGGACATGTCGTTCGCCAACCAGGCACTGTCCGTGGAGTGGGTGGTGAAGAAGAGGGGCTCGCTCTCGCCCGGCGTCTACCCGGTGCCGGCCGAGATCGACGTGGAGGTCGCCACACTGAAGCTGCGGGCCATGCGGATCGAGATCGACCAGCTGACGGCGGAACAGCAGGAATACCTGCGTTCGTGGGAGCAGGGGACGTAGTCGGGTGGCTGCGTGAGCGAGCCCATCTCGGTCCGCGCCAGGTTCGAGCGGTTCCCCGCGACGGTCAAGGGCGCGTTCATCATCCGGGGCGAGGATCGGGACCCACACCAGGTGGTGTTCCGCGAGGCCCGGGTGGTGGCGATCGGAGGGTCGCAGACCCATCCGATCGCCATGGCGGTGGCGACCCTCGACGTGGCGCCGCGACGGGACGTCTTCGTCCCGTTCGAAATGGCGGTGACCGACATCGACCCGGGGTGGTACGAGCTCGAGTGTGAGCTCGACGTCGACGGCAGGCCCCAAACGTTCCCCGGAGGAAGGCGGTTCTCGGTTGCCTGGCCGAGGGCGACGGTCCGGCGGGGGCAGGTTCCGGTGGGCCGGGCGATCGACCTCCCCGGGGGCGCGACCGTGAAGGTGGAGCAGATCGACTGTGGGGGTGACTCGATCAAGGTCCACGTCCAGGTGACCCCGCCGGAGCCGTTGACCGTGCGGTTGTCCGCCGACGGCGGGCGGCTTCCGGTCCTAGAGTCCGACTTCGAGGGATCGACCGGCCGGGGCAAAGTGGTGGCCTACCCCCTTCTCCGGGCCCACTCGTCCCTTCGCATCGACGTGAGGGCTCCATCCCCGAGTGGACAGGGAACCCTCGACGTTCGACTGCCGTAGGCCGGTCCCGCGTTCGGAGGGTGTCGGTGCCGCCCGCTAGGTTCCATCGGTGCTCGGGCGGGTCCTCGACGTCCTGTTTCCCAACCGCTGCGCGGGATGTGGCAGCGGGCCCTGGCCATTCTGCGCCGGATGCGGCGGCCAACTGATCGCGCTCGCCCCGCCGTGGTGCGAGCGTTGCGGCGTTCCCTGGGCAGGCGCTCGACCCCGATGCCCGGAGTGTCCACCTCCGGACATCGACCTGGCCAGAGCGCCGTTCCTGTTTGAGGGGCCGGCCCGCCATGCAGTGCACCGATTGAAGTTCGCCGGATGGCGTCCGGTGGCGGCCGCGCTCGGCGACGCGATGATGTCGGTGTGGCCACCCGCCGCCGACACCGAGGTGGTCACGTGGGTGCCGCTGTCCCGGCGGCGCGCGGCTAAGCGCGGCTTCGACCAGGCCCGGGCCCTGGCGGAGGCAGTAGGCGCCGCGTCGTCCCTCATCGCGGTCCAACTCCTCGAGCGGACGGTCGACCTCCCGCCCCAGGCCAGGAGGAGCGGCGCGCAGCGCCGTGCAGCGATGGCTGGCGCGTTCCGTCCAGTCGAGCCATGCCCTACACGGGTGGTCCTGGTGGACGACGTCCTCACCACGGGTGCCACCGCGGGGGCGTGCGCGGCGGCCCTTCGAACGGCGGGCGCACGCCACGTCACCGTGCTCACGGCGGCCAGGGCCGTCTCTGCGCCATTCCTCGCTCGCTATACTGACCGCGGGCTCACGCCTGGGTCTGTGGTTGCCCGGGGGACACTCTCCCGGTAGTCGATGCCAGTCGCAGGCGAAACGACCCACGTAAGGCGACCGTTGGTCGCTGAGCATGGTGCGGTTTAGATGTAAGCCCTGCCCCGAGCGGCGTGTCCGACGGGAGAAGGTGCTAAGGCGTCCGCTGGACGGCGAACCCCTCCGCAGGCGAGTGTGGGGTCAAAGACCAGGTCAGCCGGGCGTGAGCCCACGACTCACCCGGACCGAGCGAAGGCCGGGCGGCTCGCGTCGGGGAAGGAGCGGGCGCATGGATTTGGTCATGAAGAGCCGGGGCACCCGCATCACCGACCACATGCGCACCGCTGCCGCCCGAAAGCTGTCTCGCCTGGAGCGTATGGAGCCTCGGGTGATGCGCCTGGAGGTGGAGATCCTGACCGAGCGCAACCCCAGGCTGGGCGGGATCAAGCGCGTGGAGGGGGCCCTGGAGACCCCCCGACGCACGTTCCGGGCCAAGGCCCAGGGCGACGACGTGGACTCCGCCCTCGATCAGCTGGTGAAGAAGCTGGAGCGACAGCTGCGGGACCACAACACGAAGAGGCGAACGCAGCTGATCTCGGGGGCCGGTCGTCTAAAATCCTCCAAGGGCGGTCAGGAACCCGCCGGTTCCTCGTGAGCCGCCGGGCCCTCGGATTCGCGGAGGTTCAGTGACACCGAAGCGAACGGACCAGGGCGACGAGTCGGACCAGGGCGAGCGTGCGGTCAATGCCGGACGGCCCGAGCGACTGCGGGTGCTCGTGGCGGACGATCACGCGCTGTTCCGCCGGGGGCTCCAGATGGTCCTGGAGGCCGAGCCCGACATCGAGCTGGTCGGGGAGGCGTCGGACGGGGTCGAGGCCGTCGAGAGATCACAGGAGCTCATGCCCGACGTCATCCTGATGGACGTCAGGATGCCCAAGCGCTCGGGGATCGAGGCGGCCTCGCAGATCAAGGACCTCCTGCCCCACGTCAAGATCCTCATGCTCACGATCTCCGACGAGGAGGCCGACCTGTACGACGCCATCAAGGCGGGGGCCTCCGGCTACCTGCTCAAGGAGATCCCCATCGATGAGGTGGCCGATGCCATCCGCTCGGTGTGGGCCGGCCAGTCGAGGATCTCTCCCTCCATGGCATCCAAGCTCCTGAACGAGTTCGCCGCCATGAGCAAGGCCACCGGCGACCAGCCCCAGATCCCGGCCCCCCGGTTGACCGACCGGGAGATGGAGGTCCTCCGGTTGGTGGCCAAGGGCATGAACAACCGCGACATCGCCAAGGAGCTGTACATCTCGGAGAACACGGTGAAGAACCACATCCGAAACATCCTGGAGAAGCTCCACCTGCACTCCCGGATGGAGGCAGTGGTCTACGCCGTGCGGGAGAAGCTGCTCGAGATCACCTGAGCCCCACCCCGACCCGCTGCGGCCGCCCCAGGGCTTGCCCGACCCCTCCGTTACAATCGAGAGCCGAACCCCCAAACCACGCGAGGAAACGACTTTGGGCCTGGAGAAGATCGGCCAGTTCGGCGAGGGCCGCAAGCTCAAGCGCCTCGAGCAGCTCGTCCGCATCGTCAACACGTTCGAGCCCGAGCTCGAGGAGCTCACCGACGAGCAGCTCCGGGCGAAGACCGAGGAGTTTGGGCGGCGCCTGGAGGCCGGTGAGAGCCTGGACGACCTGCTCCCCGAGGCGTTCGCCTCCGTCCGCGAGGCCGCTCGGCGCTCGATCGGCCAACGACACTTCGACGTCCAGGTGATGGGGGCCATCGTCCTGCACGAGGGCAACATCGCCGAGATGAAGACGGGCGAAGGCAAGACCCTGGTGGCGACCATGCCCGCCTACCTGAACTCCCTGTCCGGGCAGGGGGTGGACATCGTCACGGTGAACGACTACCTGGCCAAGCGTGACTCGGAGTGGATGGGACCGATCTACCGGGCGGTGGGCGCCTCCTTGGGGCTCATCCAGGCTGCGATGACACCGGCCGAACGCCGACCGGCCTATGGATCCGACATCACGTACGGGACCAACAACGAGTTCGGGTTCGACTACTTGCGGGACAACATGGCCATGCGCGGGGAGGACATGGTGCAGCGCGGCCATCACTACGGGATCGTGGACGAGGTGGACTCGATCCTGATCGACGAGGCCCGGACCCCGTTGATCATCAGTGGCATGGTGGCCGACTCGGCCAAGTGGTACGTGACGTTCGCTCGCCTCGCCCCTCGCCTGAAGACGGAGACCGACTACGAGGTCGATGAGGCCAAACGCACCGTGGCCGTCACGGAGGAGGGCGTCGGGAAGGTCGAGGAGGCCCTCGGCATCGAGAACCTGTACGAGCACGTCCACACGCCGCTCGTGCACCACCTCCAGAACGCGCTCCGAGCCAAGGAGTTGTACAAGCGCGACGTGGACTACATCGTGACCAGCGGCGAGGTGAAGATCGTCGACGAGTTCACCGGCCGGGTCCTGGAGGGCCGGCGGTATTCGGAGGGACTCCACCAGGCCATCGAGGCCAAGGAGAACGTCCGGATCAAAGAGGAGAACCAGACCCTGGCCACGATCACCATCCAGAACTACTTCAAGATGTACGAGAAGCTCGCCGGCATGACGGGTACGGCGAAGACGCAGCTGGCGGAGTTCCAGGAGGTCTACAAGCTCGACGTCGTGGAGATCCCTACGAACCAGCCCATGATCCGGGCGGACGAACAGGACCTCATCTACAAGGTCGAGGACGCGAAGTGGAACGCCGTGGTGCAGGACCTCGCGGAGCGCAGTGAGGCCGGCCAGCCGGTCCTCGTCGGTACGGTCTCGATCGAGAAGTCCGAGACGCTCTCCGGCTACCTGAACCGCCGGGGGATCTCGCATCACGTCCTGAATGCGAAGAATCACGAGAAGGAAGCGATGATCGTGGCCCAGGCCGGCCGGGCCGGAGCCGTCACCGTCGCGACCAACATGGCCGGCCGGGGCGTCGACATCCTCCTCGGAGGCAACCCCGAATACCTGGCTCGCCAGGAGATGGCCGCCCGCGAGTGGGACAACGATCGGTACCTCATGTTCGAGATGGACGAGGAGGAGCGCGCCGCCTACGAGGCCGAGTACGCCCCGATCCTCCAGAAGTTCAAGCAACAGACCGACGCCGAGCACGAGGAGGTCGTCGGGCTGGGCGGGCTGTACGTGCTGGGCACGGAACGCCACGAATCACGCCGCATCGACAACCAGCTCCGAGGGCGGTCCGGCCGCCAGGGTGACCCCGGGGAGTCCCGGTTCTACCTCTCGCTGGAGGACGACCTGATGCGGATGTTCGCCTCCGATCGCGTGTCGTCGATCATGGACCGGCTGAAGTGGCCCGAGGACGAGCCCATAGCGGCTCGGATGGTCACGCGGGCCGTGGAGAGCGCCCAGCGGCAGATCGAGGAGCTGAACTTCGAGCGACGCAAGAACATCCTGAAGTACGACGACGTCATGAACACCCAGCGCCAGGTGATCTACGGCGAGCGCGAAAAGATCCTGAACGGCGAGGACTTCAAGGAGCAGGCCCTCGACTTCGTCACGGAAGTCGTGGAGGGCACGGTCTCGCAGCGGATCGACGACAAGACGTTCGCCGAGGAATGGGATCTGGACGGTCTCCTGGCTGGGGTGGCCGAGGTGTACCCGACCCGGCTGACCAGGGAGGATCTGGAGGGGGCGGCGACGGTTGCCGAGCTCAGCCAGATGGTCCTGACCGATGCTCTGGCTCTGTACGAGGAGAAGGAGCAGGCGGTCGGATCGCAGGTCATGCGAGAGCTGGAGCGGATGGTGCTGATGTCGCTCACCGACAACAAGTGGCGCGAGCACCTCTACGAGATGGACTACCTCCAGGAGGGCATCCATCTCCGGGCGTACGGCCAACGCGACCCCCTCACCGAGTACCGGCGGGAGGCCTTCGACATGTTCGAGGAGCTCACCCAGGGCATCCGAGAGGAGTTCGTGCGGTACATCTTCCGGGTGGAACTGGTCCGACAGGACGAGCCGTCCCGACCCCGGCCTCAGCGCGTGGTGACAAGCCGAGGAGAGGCCGACGAGGCGGGCGGAGC
>Ga0184632_10000157_pt1 | contig 22947 bp, 18 predicted proteins | sample PLM31_50_b1_FD_133153 | JGI IMG/M metagenome (GOLD analysis project Ga0184632, IMG submission 133153) | Groundwater sediment microbial communities from an aquifer in East River, Colorado, USA - PLM3-1_50_b1 | ecosystem: Environmental > Terrestrial > Soil > Riparian zone | place: USA: East... | reverse complement strand
CTCGTCGCCGGCGGCGACCCCGGCGCGCTCGCGGTTGTCCGCGCTGACCGGGACCAGGTACTCCTCCCCGCGAGGCGCCACGGTGGTCCGGTAGGTGTGACCGTTGATCGTGACGCGGACCGCCGGCCGCTTCCCCGACCCGAGACCGGCGACGACCTCGTCCGGAACCCGCAGCCCGGTGGCGGTCTTGCCGCCCAGCAGGATGGTGGCGCGAAACCTCATGCGAGGGAGTATGCACCCCTCCGCCGCGGCACGAACGCGCTACTCCTCGGTGGTCGAGCGCAGGACCTCGTGCCCGGGGCGCGGCGTCGCCGGGATCGTGCCCAGGCGGCCGGCCTGGTAGTCCTCGAACGCCTGGATCAGCTCCGCCCTGGTGTTCATCACGAACGGGCCGTAGGCGGCGACCGGCTCGCGGATCGGCAGGCCGCCGAGCAGCAGCACGTCCAGTTGCGGGCTGCGGCTTTCCTGGCTCACATGCGCGGCCGCCGTCACCACGTCACCAGGCCCGTAGACGGCGAGCTGGCCCATGCGTACCGGCCGCCGCTCGGTGCCGACCGAGCCGGACCCGGCGAGCACATAGACCAGGGCGTTGAAGTCGGGCCGCCACGGCAGCCGCAGCTCGGCGCCTGGCGCGAGCGTGGCGTGCAGCAGCGTGATCGGGGTGTGGGTGATCCCAGGCCCCTCGTGGCCCGCCACCTCGCCGGCGATCACCCGCAGCAGCGCGCCGCCGTCCGGGGAGCTGAGCAGCGCCACCGCGCCGCCGCGGATGTCCTGGTAGCGCGGCGGGGTCCATTTCAGCTTGGCGGGCAGGTTGACCCACAGCTGGAAGCCGTGGAACAGCCCGCCACGCGCCACGACCTCCTCCGGCGGCGCCTCGATGTGCAGGATCCCGCCGCCAGCGGTGTATCCTTTTTGGTAGACCTGTCGGCACACGAAGGAGAAGGCGAAGATGGAACCGGTGCGGGCAGCGGTCTTCCGGCGAATGTCCCACGGGCTGGACGGCGAGGACTGGAAGGAGCGCCAGCTCCAAGATGGCCTCGCCATCGCGGAGCGCATGGGCGGCACGGTAGCCGCTGAGGACATCTACACCGACTACGTCAGCGCATCGCGGTTCGCCAAGAAGGAACGCGACGACTACCTGCGCCTCCTGAAGGCCATCGAAGCGCCAGATGGCCCCCGCATCGTGGTCTGCTGGATGGAGGACCGGCTGCATCGGCAGATCCTGGAGCTGGCCGAATTCATTGACATCTGCCGAAAGCACAACGTCCGCGTGGCCACACCGAACGCCGAGTACGACCTCGACGACCCCGACCAGCTCACCATGTGGTACATCAAGGTCCGCTTCGCGGAAGCGGAGGTCGAGAAGACCTCGAAACGTATTCGACGGGAACGGCTATACGCAGCCCAGAAGGGTGAGCCCGCGGCGAACGGTACGCGCCACTTCGGGTTTCAGAGCTGGGTCAAGGGTCCTCACGGCAAGATCGTGCCAGGCAACGCCGTGCCGATGCGCCGTGTCAGGGAAGAGCACGAGCTGATCAAGGAGGCTGTCGCCCGCATCTTGGCGGGTGACAGCGTGCGAAGCATCGTCAACGACTGGAATGCGCGCGGGATCAAGACCACGAAGGGCAATCACTGGGAACGGGCCCCGTTCCGCATCATGATCACGTCACCTACCATCGCTGGTCTCCGCGAGCATCGGCCCGTCTTGGACGATGGCCGCCGTACCAAGCGCGGGCAAGGAGCCCTGTATCCCGCACAATGGGCGCCGATCGTTCCTCGGGAAGACTGGGAGGCGGTCGGCAGGATTCTCGCTGACCCGGCCCGCAAGCATAGTCGCGGCAGGGGCGTGTCGTATCTGCTGACCGGCATGATCTACTGCGGCGTCTGCGGCGGGCGCATGTATGCACGCCCCGATTACAGCCGCCAGGTCAGCGTTGAGAACCCGGAGCACCGGTTCTACTCGTGCGTGAGCAACGTGGTGCCACGGATGGCACGAATGGTCCACCTGGTAGACCGTGAAGTGGAAAAACGACTATTCCACCGGCTCAAGGAATCGCAGCGGTTTGCCGATGCCGCCAGTGCCGAGGAAGAAGACCCCACCCGCCCGCTCTACAACGAACTCGCGCGTCTTCAAGGCTTGCTTGATCGTCTGGAAGACAAGGTGGCTGATGAGCTGATCAAGCCGCCCACAGCCAAGCGCAAGCAAGCTGAATACGAGCAAGCGATGGACAAATTGCGGGACCGGTTGGACGCAATGACAGAGGAACGTGTACGTGCCCGCATCCCCGACAACCTGGAGGAGGTCTGGACCGATCTTTCGTTGGATCGCCGCCGCGCCATCCTGGCGACCGAGGTCGAAGCAGTTGTGGTCATGCCTCTGAAGGCACGTGGCAGCACAAGGTTTGATCCGAGCGCGATCATTGTCCTTTGGCGGAAGCGGAAGGCCGATCCCTCCGCGCTGACCTCGCTGCCTTGGTGGCCGACTTGGAAGCGCGTCCGGCCCGCACCAAGGTAATGATCTTGGCAATCGTCACCGGATCATCGATCGCCACCGGGATGCCCTGTTCGGCGCATTCCCGCTCCACGCGGGCGGTGACGCCACCGTCCCATACAGGTGAAGCCTCCTGAGCACAGGCGGGACGGTCTCGTGCGGGCTGCGTCTTGGTCTTGCGATGGTAGCCAGCCGTATGCCTGCTCACAGTCATCGCCTGCCTACCAGGGAGCCGCCGAGGCCAGCGCCAACCATTGCCACGTCCATGACGTCGCCGCCGGTGAGGGCACCAGGTGGGTGCGACTGCACGTCGAGGAGTTCGGCGGCATGGTCGACGACACGAAGTGATCGGAGGACAGGCGCCAGGTGGCGAGAATCTGGAAGTCGTTGCCGACCAGCGTGCCGTAGTGGAAGCGGCCGACGACCTTGGTCCCTGCGTGTGGGGTCGACCTCGAGGGCGAGAGTTGAGCGGCAAGGACCCAAGGGCTGAGAGTCCGAGCGTCGGCAGGGTGGTCAGGAGTTGGGAGTTCTCTGGTACCGAGATCACGGCCCGAGAAGCTTGTCGCGGCTTGGTCGTCGAGGCGGCTGCGGTTTGGCACGGTGCTGCCTCCAGGCAAAGTCGGCTGCTGAGACCCGAGTAGGGGACCGCGGCGCCCTCACTGCACTGCTGACAGGGCGCTCGGACTACTCGATGAGGGCGTGGGCCACCGGCCTGTTAGTGGCAGGGGACCGGGGTGTGAGCGCCGTTGGGTCCGTGTTGACGGCCGTGTGAGGGCTTGTGCGAGGTTCGCGTCCAGGCAGCCGTCGAGCGGATGTGTTAGGTTATCGAATACCAGTTCGAGTTGATCCTCTTCGAGGCTCATCAGGGCGATCCGCATCTGAGGACTGCATGAGGTCGAGAGAAGTCACCGCGCCTACACGGCTTGCTCACCTTACGAAGGATGGGCGGGGCTACCCGATCCTGGCCACCGTGTCACGCTCGCAGCGCGGGGTGGATTTCGGTGCGCTCAGCGAACTTCGCAAGCTGGCGCTGGCGACCTTCGACTGGTGCGGTGTGTGCGGACTGCCCTTTGGCGCGGAGGCGCGATGGCAGGTAGTGGTGGTGCCTGCAGACTTCGACCGCCCACTCGAACAGACGGGATTCGGTGAGGCTCCTGTTCATGAGATCTGCGCGGTCTACGCGGCGCAGGTGTGTCCGTACCTGTCCGCACCGGGCGCGCGAATGGGTGACGAGCTGCGGAGAGGGCAGGTCCGTGAGCCCATCGTTCGGGTCGTGGGGTTTGCTCGCACAGCAGCCGTTCAGGCACTCGAGTCGCACCTGCAGCGTGGAACCTTGGTGTTGCACTTTGGTCATGACGGCCCAGTCGACAGCTTCTCCTACACGCGGCCAAACGAGCTGGCCGACCGCTACCTGGATCTGCTGGCCAAGGAGACGATGCCGGTGACCACGCCGGCCGAGCGGGCGCTGATTGGCTTGTTCAACCGGGTCGATGACGATGGCGACACGGTGGCCGGTGCCGCGTTGATGGCCGGGGCAGCGTTCGCACGCGACGTGTTCCGGGTCCAGGGCATGCACGTGTTCAAGCGCGAGACATACCGAGCGGCTGCAGCGATGCTCCTGCTGGACAACGAGGCCAGTCGCGACTTTGCGACCAAGTGCAGAGACGATGCAGCCCGCACGATGGCGCAGTGGCTTCTTGAGCGGGGCGACGAGCTGCCGAAGATCCTGACCGAATGGCGACGCACCGGTCGCCACCAAGTCGTGCTCCGCAAGGCCAACGGACAGCGTGGCGGCCCATCGCGTAGACGTCGACCGGGCCGGGCTGTCCGGCGCCGTTGAACGCTCGCTCCTCAGCAGCGGTCGTACACGGGCGGTGCGGGCCCGGTGGGCGGCTTCCGTGGCAATGGACCCGACATGCGGTCGGACTGTCACAGGCGCCGCATAGCATGCTGCTGGAGCCTTTGCCCACCCAGTTCTTCCCCGCTCGTGGGACGGGTACCAAGACGACGGATTGTTGTCGCACGGCTGGTGTAGCGTCTACCTCTGACGCCGAGATTGTCGTGTTCGCGTGCTATGTCTCTTGTGGGGAGTAACGTGGTGTGAGCGCCTCGACCGCATCCGCAACGGAAGTCCATCCCATGTCGCCGTGGCCGGCGGAGTGGGATGACGTGGCGATGCGCATGCTTGCCAGCGGGATTGTGCAGTTGGCCGAGCAGCTCCGGTCTGAGTCGACGGTCAGGATCCCGTATCCGGTGCCGCTGCAACGGGCGCTTGATCGGATCTCGGCGATGTCCCTGGCTGTCCGGGCCACGCCTCCCCGCAGTGCGATGGAGCTCCTTGAGTGGGCGAGCCGCCCGTTCGGTCAGTGGCCGTTGCGGTTGCGGGTGGAGGGGATGGACGCAGGCGAGGTCCTGGTCGCTCATGGCGAGCCGAGCAAGGCGTGCCTGGAGTGGGCGGTGTTCAGCGGTGATGTGGAGGCTGAGGTCCGCGAGCAGCGGCTGCTCAAGGCTGTGCTGGACAAGTGTCGCGCCCATGACCGGCCCGACGCGTATGTGGCATTCCGGTTGCTGCTGGTGCAGCGGCCGGCCATGTCGGAGCGGGATCTGACCTTGCAGCTGGCCCGTCCTGAGCTGGCGTTGACCGCAAACGAGGTGCGGGCCGCCTACCGGCCGGCACCCCCGGAGACGACGCTCGGGGGGTACGCCGCGGTCTGCGGTGGCTGCCGCAATCTTCGGATGGTCGATGGTCGGGGCCGTCGTGTGTGCCGCGAGTGGGACTGTCCCGACCCGGTGTCGGAGGCCGAGCGGTTGCCGGCGGCCGAGGGTGTGGTGTGGTTGTCTCGCGAGCTGCGGATGTTCATCGCCGGGCCTGGTCGCGCGGAGCTGCGGATTGTCCGCGCCTTGGAGGACAAGGGGATCAGAGTCGGGTTGTGGCCGGATTTCGATGCCTGTGACGTCCTGCCGGAAGGGCTGGCGTGGCCGGCGGATGTGAAGTCGTGGGGCAATCCGGTCCGACTCGCCCGCCGTCTGACCGAGCGGCCGTTTCGGCCGCCGCCCGGTTCGGAGCGGGGATTCGTCGTGATCGCCAAGGAGCAGACATCCGGGCGCCCTGACTATGTGCGCACGGTGGTTCGCCGCTGCCAGTGGTTGCGGGAGAGCAAGCACATCGCGGTGGTCACCGAGCAGACCTACGTCAATCGGGTCGTGGCGCGCCTGCGGGGTGAGGTGCGGTGAGGGACAGGCGGGCTTGGCGGGCGGATGCGACGGCGACGTTGCACCATCGGTGGCAACCGGAGGAGGACAAGCAGCGCGCGCGTCACCTGTTGGACATCGAGTTGGCGCTCTACTTGCTGGAGCGGGTCGCGCCGGGCCATCCGTGCTGGGATGTGTGGGCGTTGCTGGGCGGCTACCCGTTCCTGGCGGCGAGCGGCACGCCGGTGGACTCCACGGCCGAGCAGATGATGGTGGTTGCACGGCATCTGGTCTTGCGGTTCAAGGACCGCTACGACTGGGGCAACGCGCTGCGCTGGTATGTCACCGCGATGCCGGAGACGCTGCGCGGGTACGAGGTGGATCTAGTGGCCGGCACGGTGCGGCGTCGCCGCCCTCGTGTGCTGCCGGACCGGTGGGAGATCTACGAGCAGGCCCTGACATTCGCGCCTCCCGATCGATCCAGCCCGCTGATGACCGCGGGCCACGGTGAGTATCTGGTCGACTCGGCTGCGGGCCCGCGGAGCGTGACCATCCCCGAGTGGCTGCCGCTGGACACCCCGGGTCCGGGTCATAACCTCACGGCCCGAGCGGATCGCGAGCCGATCGAGGTCACCTGGGAGGAGCTGAAGCAGGCGGCCGCCCGCGGTGACGCCCTGGAGGAGGAGATCGGCTGGGCACCCCGCTCGAATTGGGCGCGACGGTTGACCGACGTGGAACTGGAGCTTCGCGGCCCAGACAATCAGTTCCGCCGGTCAGCCAAGTTGACGATCGACGGGTTGTTGAATCTGGTCGGCATGGTCGGTGCCGGCAAGAGCACGTTGGTGGATGTCCTCATCTTGTGGGCTGCCCTATCCCAGCCGGCCAAGCGGGTGTGCGTGATCGCCGACAACGTCACCGCGCTGCTGCGCAAGGTCGTGCACCTGCAGGCGCTGGGCATCTCGGCCGCGCAGGTGGTGGGTGAGTCGAATCGGGTGCTGCACCTGCGGCGGCTGCACCGCCTCACCGCGCCCGGCGATGGTCGGATCGGGCCGACTGGCGAGCGGGTGTTCGACTTGGTGAGCACGGCGTGCGCCTTGGATGGGCTGCGTGATCACGAAGCGGAGCCGTGGGATGTGCAGCGCCCTCCGTGTAGGATGCTGTCGCCGCTGGATGGCAGAGGCGACGGGAACGGCCCTCAGGGCTGCCCGGTATGGCGCCGCTGCGCCCGCCACCAGCCCTCGCGGGACTTGGTGAACGCTGACGTGTGGGTGGCGACCACCGCCAGCCTGGTTCACACCCCGCTGCCGCGGGAGCTCAACAGTGAGCACCTGCGGTACCTGGAGGCGGCGTGGCGCCGCAGCGACTTGATCATCGTGGATGAGGCCGACCAGGTCCAAACCCAACTGGATTCGGTGTTCAGCCCCAGCCAGCGGTTGATCGGCCAGGACTTCGACGCCTGGCTTGATGAGGTCGACAAGCTGACGCGCGACTGGGTTCGCCGTGCGGAGCGCGAGCAGATGCACGACCCGACGGTGCGCCGGTGGAAGACCACGCTGGGCACCGCCATGTCCGCGGTCGACATGCTTTATGGTGTGCTGTCTCGGGATCGCGACCGCAATCCGGCCGCGTTGGATAAGCGGTGGCTGGACACCGGCTACTTCACCGACTGGACCCTGACCCAGCAGCTTGCCCAGTCGTGGGCCGGCTACGGCCCGAAGACGGGTCGAGGGCACATGCCCATCGAAGGGTGGGAGACGGACCCCGTCTACCGCAAGCTGCGTGCCTCGTTCAGCGTCTTCATCGACGACCCGCTGGCCGGTGGGGAGCCCGAGGACGCGACCGCAGCTCGCCTTGTCGCGCTGGCCAAGGCCATCCTCAACGACAGCGACGAATCGGGACGCCTGTCACGCATCGAGGATTGGTTGCGGGCTCTGCAGAAGGACTGGGCCAACGACGGCGACCAGTTGGTGATCGACGAGCGCGATCTGGAACGCCAGGCCGCTCGGCTCGAGTTCACCATTTTCGTGGCGGTGCTGGCCGACAAGCTCAACATCCTGGTGGAGTTGTTCCGTGAGGTCGAGTTCCAACTCGGCCTGGAAGGAACCAGCTCGGCGTTGTTTCATCGCGCGCCCCGGGACTTCCAGGCCGTCGTGCCGGAGTCGCCGATGGGCAACGTGCTGGGCTTCCAGTACCTGCAAAGCGACGACACGCCGGGCCGTCGCCGGGGTCCGATGGGGCAACTGCGCTTCTTCCGGTGCACCGGCATCGGCCGGTGGGTGCTGTTGCATCTGCACGAGCTGTACCGCGCCGACAGCCAGCGCGGCCCCAATGTGCTGCTGCTGTCCGGCACTAGTTGGGCGGGGACCTCCCCCCGATACCACATCGACATTCCGGTCAACGCGATCCTCAAGCCTCCCAAGAAGGAGCTGGAGGCAGTCCGCAACAGCCATTTCGAGTTCTTCCCGCTATTCGTCGGGAATGTCAGTACGCCGATCCGTGTCTCGGGCACCAAGGGCGAGCGACGTGAACGCGCGTTGGAGCAGATGGTCGCCGCCCTGGCGGATCCGGGGGCAGGAAGGAGCATCCTCGAACAACACCGCGACGCCCTGCCCGAGGGACGTCGCCGCCTTCTGCTGCTTGTGGGCAGCTACGCCGAGGCCAGGATCGTCGCCGACCATCTGATCCGGCTGCGCGGCAGTTGGCGCGACCACGTCCGCAGGTTGATCGCCGACGACGAGGAGTTCACCGACTACTGGGACGGCCCGCTGACCCTACGGCGCGGCGACGTGGGCACGCTGGCCGATACCGGAGCCTGGGTTCTGGTAGCGCCGCTGCTGGCGATGGAACGCGGCCACAACATTCTGAATGACGAGGACCAGGCGGCCATCGGGGCCGCCTACTTCCTGGTCCGCCCCCACCCCCGGCCCGATGACCTCAGCTACATCATCCAGCGAGTCAACCAGTGGGCCTGCCGGCAGATCAACGACGGGCTGCCGACCGTTCCAGAAGACCAGCGCACCCCGGTTGGGAAGTGCGCGGAGGCATTCCGCCGGTCTGCCCACCGCCAATGGCGGGGCCTGCTCCACATGAAGCTGGCCTACAGCAGCATGCCCGACTTGGAACGCCGCGCCCTGGCGTGGACCCTGCTGGTCACCATCTGGCAAGTCATCGGCCGGCTGGTCCGAGGCGGGGTCCCCGCGGAGGTGTACTTCTGCGACGCCGCCTTCGCCCCCGGCTACGCCTTGCGCAACGACACCGCCCAAGACGACGACACCACCAGCCTGCTACTCGGCCTGCGCGATGTCCTCGCCCCCTACTTCCACCCCGAATCGGATGACCCAGACCGCTACCTCGTCGAGGTGCTCTACGGCTGCCTGCACGAAGCCCTCGCTGGAATCGAAGGACTCTAGATGACGCCTCGCCTCCCGAAATACAGTTGGCTACAGCCCAGTGTGTTTCACATCCGCACCGACACCGACTGGCGGCAGACCTTCTTCCTGCTTCGCTTCCCGGAACGTTGGAAGCCGCCCCTGCTCGCCCTGGTCCCCCCACGAAGGAACGGTGAGGAGCAACGCTCCATCCCCATCGTCCTGCTCAACGACGCGTTCGAGGCGGTGGTCCCCGACATCATCACCACCGCCACCTACGCCGCCGTCGGTGAACAGGCGCCCTGGCTGTACAGCACGACCGAGATCGATACGCGATCCCTGTTCGCGATCATCGCGGCCTGGGTTCGGACCCAGGATCGCAATCCCGAGCTCGTTGAGGACGCACTCCGCGCCATGAACCCCACGGATCTCGCTTGGGAGAGGATCGAGGTCAACTTCACCAACCTGGTGACCCAGGCCAGCTCCCCCGGCGACCTCACCGGCGAGCGGCTCTTCCAGCTCCTGCCACACGTTCTGGCTACCGAGATCTCGGCCCCCGGGCTGGCCCACCGGCACATCATGCGCAACGACCCTGACCAGAGGGTGCAGGAAACCTCCCAGTTCCGGCGTTGCCCAGCCGCGCGCGGCGCCGAGGTCATGTCCTGGACGCCCCACGACTACCCCGGAAGGCCCTTCTCGTCTTTTCTCAACTTCTCCGTCCAGACCCGAGCGTTCAGCGCCGAGCCCATCATCCACCTCGCCATCGGCACCCGCCGTTGGTGCCACCGGCCCGCACCTACCCTCAGCCACAGCAGCGACCACACGGTCTACCTCCTGCCCTCCGTACCGTGGCTGCCCGGCCTAGTGAACTCCCGCAGCTTCCTGGCCGCCAAGATCGAACCAAAGGCCACGACCACCGACGGCGGCGACACCACATGGCCAGCAGCGTGGACGAGCAAGCTCGGGCAGATCCTCGCCGAGCTGGGCTGTTTGGAGCGCCTACCTGATCCCGAGCAACTACACGCCAACCCCGCCCAGTGGCTTGGTCGTGAGGTCGATGCCGCCGCGTTGGTGTTCCGCAACGGCATGTACGGCTTCACGCCTCCGGTCTCCCCCGGTGTGTCCCTGGCTGACCGCATCCCGCTGCTGGAATGGACCGCAGAAGTCCTCCAGTCCCGGCTGTGCCTGGCCGACCCGCTGCCACGGTCAGCCCGGACGGTGCTGCCCGGCATCACCAAGTCATCTACCAAGCAAAGCAAGGATGATAGCGGCAACCGGCCGCCAGCCCTGCGCGCGGCGATCGCTGCGGTCGTCGGCGGCGTCCTGGGCGTTGACATCTTCTACGACACCTCCTCGACCCTTGACTACGCACGCCGCACCCTTGGTGATCTGCTGGGGATGGATGTTCCAGCCGCCACCGCCGAGGACGGCACACCCACCCCGCTGGCTGCTCCCGAGCTGACGATCCTGCTGACCATCCGGCAGGTTGGGGCTTGGGGGGACGATCTGGCTCCCGACCGCTCCATCATCAAGCGCGACGACCGGCTCCGCGCTTCCGTCGAGGCCCGTATCGCCCAGGTGAAGGCCACCGTGGAGGCAGTCGACTACCCCGCCATCGCACTGGTGGAGATCCTCGGCAAGGACAGCTACAGGGGCCGTCGCCGGCCGCTCGACCCCAAGTTCGCCATCAAGGTCGGACTCGGCAGACTCGGCCGGCTCACCCAGTGCGTCACCGAGGCCCCGGTACCGCCGCCTCCTGGCGACGATGATGAGCTATCGAGGTCCGACGCCAGCGAGGAGAAGCTGAAGAAATGCTGGCACGACCTGATCCGCCAGCTCGGCGTCCGCGCCGTCCCGCTCCCCCCACCCGGGGAAGGCTCGGGAATCAGGCAGGCGCCCGCCTATCTCGCCTTCTGGCTCATCCGGCAGAACAAGGGCCGACACTGGGGAACCACCCGTCAGGTCCCCGTCGCCGTGCTCATCGGCCCCGACGGGACCGAGATCAAGGCCTGTGCGCCCGACGTGCCCTGGACGCCGCTCCACGAGGCGCAGCGCCTCATCAGCGCGAAGCACATGCTCAGCAACCAGAAACGCAAGCCGGCCGATATCACCCGCTTCTTCGAGCGCGTCATGCGCGAAGTCGGCAACCTCCACCCCAGCACCCTGCTGCTCACCGACGCCCAGAATCTGCGGTCGGGCTGGAGCTACCTCAAGAACCCCAACCTTCTGGAGGACCACCTCGCGTTCGGCAGCACCCCTTGGCCCGTCAAGAAATATCCCGGCTTGCGGCATGTTCGAGTCCGCACCTCGGAATACCGCGAAACCCCTCAGTGCTACGCCTTCAACGACACCGAGGAAAGCTCCACCTACGACGGCCTGTGGCAGCTCGATGGCGACCGTATCTTCCTCAGCACTGGTGACAAACCCCCGACCGCAATCAGAGCCAGTCGCTACGCCTCCAAGATCACCACGTTCCTCAACCGCAAGGGCATCCTCAGGAATCCGAGTCCCCGAGCGATGGTGTGGAACGCACGCGCGCTCGAACTCACCGTCGCCGCTCTGCAAGCAGGAGATGAACCTAAAGACTGGGCCGCGTTGGCGCACGAGCTGCGCTGGGCAGCCAGCCATTACGACCACGCCACTATCAGACCCTGGCCTCTCGAAGTCGCCAGGCACATTGGCGAGTACGTGCTCCCAGTAGAACTAATGAAGGAGATTTCCGAACAAAGCGACACTGTGGAAGCAGGCGCGGAGGAAGCGTGAAGCCTCGATGTGTGGCTTGCGTCCTGCGGTGCATCGTCAGAAACAGCGCCCGTAGGCTCCACAGGATGATTGCGCCGGAATCACAATGCCCGTCGAGGCTCCGGACCAGCCGGTAACGCATCCGGATGGGGTGGCCATTGCTTCCGGATTCTTGCAGAATCGCCGTGTGGCGGCCGGCCGACGCCACCATCCCACCCGCTGCCACGATGGGCATGCCGCTCCATGCTCAGGGTGAATGTCGTCTTGGTGCTCATCTTGAGCAACGGCCCACAGCCTGGCCGCGGTACCATCCCGCCACCGGGCGGCTCGACGAGTGAGCGTCAGCATTCAGACAGGGCAGCCTGTCCGAACCGGCCGGCCCTTCCCCGGCCTGGTGCCAGCAAGTAACGTTACACAAGTCCAGGCGAACGTAGCCCCGAACAGATTGATCGAGAGTCGGAGTGTCGCACCCGCAAAGTAACATCCTGCATAGGCGAAACTGGGAGTGGCGCCATGGCCGGGCTACTTGTGAGGATCCGTTTGTTCATCAGCTCATATGCGCCACTCTTTGCCATCCTCGCCGTTCGCTTCCGCGATCCCGCGCTTGAGATTGTCTGCGCTCTCGTCGCGGCCTTGGGCGCAGCAAGCCTCCTGCTCCTCCTGCGGGCGGCCAGGAGGATCCAGCCCGACCCACACCGTATCGAGACAGTCGCCGATCGGGGAGCAGAGGTCGCCGGTTACCTCGCCACGTACCTGCTTCCCTTCGTCACAGTTACAGAGCCTTCAGCCCGGGACATTGCCGCCTACGTCTTCTTTCTGGCGGTGGTCGGCGTCGTGTACGTCCAGTCAGACATGGTGCAGATCAACCCCCTCCTATTCTTGTTCGGATACCGGGTGTCCGCCGTCACCACCGGCGGCGGCTGGTCAGGCGTCCTCATCTCTCGCGGCCAGCCGCGTCCAGGAAGCGCCGTGTTAGCATCGCGGCTGCAGAACACCCTGGCGCTTGAAAGGACGAGAGAGCGGCATGGCCACCCGGTGGCGACCGGACATCCAGAGCGTCCCCGTCAATGAGGCCCTCACTCTCGTGGTGGCGTGGCGGCGGGGGAAGCAGCTCGAGGGTGCCATGGTACCGGTGGCAGATGAGGTGGACGAGGAACTCCGGGCAGCATGCAGGGAGACGCTGGAGCGGCTCCAGCAGTGTGAGGTCGTGGGCTACGGTCCCGATGCCCACGTGGAGAGCGACGAGTACATGGCGGTGCCGCTGCGGGTCGTGGCGGGCGAGGCCAATGCAGTGCTTGACCTGCTCCGGCGGGCGTCCGCACTGGACAGGCTGAGCGCGACTCGCATCCCGAGACAGCTCTGGTTCTACGCTGCTGTCGTAGGCGACGAACCGGAGCGGCGCACCGCGTTCGTGCGGAAGGCGGACCCTCACAAGTCTGCCAAGGCGGGCCGGTTCTTTCTCATGCTTGGGGAAGCGCTCTCGAGGATCGATGAGCCGGTGTTCATGCTGGAGCATCGATTTGATCTTGTGGTCGTAGAGGGCGGACTGGCCGTGATCAACCCCGTCGCGTTCGAGACGCTGTTCCGCGGAGCCCCCGAACTGGGGAAGAGGATCCCGCAGTGGGCGCAGGCAATCTCGGACCACCTGCCAATCGCAGGGGACGGCGCCGACCGCTTGGTAGCGGCAGCCACACAGGACCTCCGCCTGGCCCGACGGTTGAGGTCCATCTCCGAGCGCGGGCATCTGGAAAACGTGACCATGGACCGCCTGCGTCAGGAAATCAAGGCTCAGGGCCTGGACGAGGCCCGGCTGATCGAGGACGGAGCCCTTGTCATCGATGAGGAGGACTCGGGCACGCTGCTTCGGCTCCTGAACGAGGATCTCTTCGTTGGAGGTCTGAGCGGCACTCCCTACGCGGCCGATCGCAAGAGGGTCCGCTAATACGGACTCCACTCATCCCAGGCGCCGGCACAGCGGCCAGCCCCGCGGACCCTCACCGCCGTGCCGCTGACCAGCGTCTGCGAGCTGCGTAGGGAGCCTTGTGCCAGCTCCAGTGAGCGCTCTGTACGCGGCTGGGCGTGCGTCCTTGTGGCCAAGCCGGTGTTGACCGCACTCACTCTGGCCCGCCGCGGCTCAGGGTGCGCCTCGTCCCACAGCAACCAAACACCGTCGGCAAGCCCCCAAAGGGCGCGCCAGCCACAACCATGGTCTTCGGGCCGTAATCAGGCGGGCGCGCCCGGGAGGCTCGTGGCTTCCAGTGATGATTCTTGCGGAATCGCCTGCTGCTGATTCGTGCGGAATCAGTCGGGTCGCGGCCGGGCGGCCTGGCTCCGCCCGCCGTGGGCGGCCGGTGAATGCCGGCCCGCGGCGCCGCAGGCGAGGCCGTTCCCCATCCCGAGTGCTGTCCCGGCGCAGCCGGACAGCGTGGCGCGTCTGCCTTCAACGGGCTCGGCGAGCCTCGTCCTGGGTGACGGCTCGTGCGCCGGGTGCGGCGCTCGGCGGGCTGGCTCCTGTGAGGCTTCCTGTGAGTGGGTGGGAGTTGGCTGGTTCGGTCGAGCAGGGTGGGGGGAGAGCCGGCGGGTGGTCAGGGAGTGTTCACGCCAAGGAAATTCCAGGCCAAGACGGTCGCCAGGATCGGCGGCGATCTGTGGGGGTATCTCGTCGGCGGGCGGGAGCAGGCCGACTACTACCTGGGTGCCGACGGCACCCCTACCGAGGCGACCGCGGCGCTGCACGGCCGGCTGTGGGCACGCCTTGGCCTTGCGCGGCTGGACCGGGCGGCGTTCCAGCGGCTGGCCGCCGGCTGCCATCCCGTAACCGGCCAGCGGCTAGTGAAGACCTCGCATATCACCAGGCTGGACCCGGTCACCGGCACCGCGGTCTCTGCGGGCGGGTTCCACGTCCCCGGGGTCGACTGCAACCTGAGTCCCCCGAAGTCGGTGTCAGCGCTGCTGCCGTTCGTCTCCCACCGGCAGCGCGCCGAACTCGAGGAAGCGCACCTGGCGGCGGTGCGGGTGACCCTGGAGGAGCTGGAGGTGCGGGTGGCGGCCTGCCGCCCCACCGTCCACGGCGAGCAGGTCCACACCCCCGGGGAGCTTGGAGTGGCGGTGTTCACCCACCACACCAGCCGCCCGACCAGCGAGGTCGCCGCCGAACCGGGCCGGCCACCCGACCCGCAGCTGCACAGCCACGCGTTCGTGTTCAACCTCGCCTTCTGCCAGGGCCGCTATCTGGCGGTCGACTCCCGACCGCTGTACCAGTTCGCCACCACCGCCGGCCCGGACCTGGTCCAGGTCGTCCTGCCGGAGGGGCCGAAGCTGACCACCCGGGTGCTGCTACAGCAGGAGCGGCGGATCGTGGCGGTCGCCGCCGCCAAGGCCACGACTCGAGTGCTTGCGCCACGCCCGGAGCTGCTCGCGCGGACGGTCGAGCTGAGCGGGCTTGGTGGCCGCCGGCTGTCGGCCGAGCAGCAGGCCGCCCTCCGCCATCTGGCCCGCCCGGTGGGGTGGGCGTCGCTGGAGGGCCACGCCGGCACCGGCAAGACCACCACCATCCACGCGCTGGTGCGCGCCTACCGGGCCGACGGCCAGCCCGTCGTGCTGGTCACCACCGCCGCCGAGACCGCCAGACGCACCGCCCGCGATCTCGGCCTGGAGCGCGGCTACACCGTCGAGGCGTTCACCCGCGCGGTGGAGCGCGGCGAGCTGGAGCCTGGGGCGAGCTGGGTGGTGCTGGTAGAGGAGGCCGCCATGATGGACACCCACCGCATGGCCGCCCTGTTGGAAGCCGCCGGGCCTGCCAGCATCCGCACCCTGGGCGACCCGGAGCAGGCGCAGGCGGTCGGCGCCGCCGGCTGGCACCAGCTCGTCGACCAGGCGATCGGCGGGCACGCCCAGCTCACCCGGGTCGTCCGCCAGCGCCACCGGGCCGACCGGGAGGTCTGCCGGGCGATCCGCGACGGTCACACCCACCAGGCGCTCGCCAACCTGCAGGCCCGCGGGAGGCTGCACCTGTCGCCTGACCGGCCCTCGGCGGTCAAGGAGATCGTGCATGCCTGGGATCGGCACCGTCGCAGCGGTGGGCTGGACGGCGTGAGGATCGTGACGGACACCGACAACCGCACCGTCGACACCCTCAACGCGCTGTGCCAGGCCAAACGCCGCACCGCCGGGGAGCTGAACGCGCCGAGCATCACCATCATCGACCGGATCAACAGCCGCTGTGAGCGCCTCTTTGTGGGGGATCGCGTGCAGTTCATCCGCCCCTTCATCGCCGGTGACCTGCTGCGGTCCTACGTGGCCAACGGCACCGGCGGCGTGGTGCTCGCGGTCGACCCCGGCGACGGCGTCGTCACGATCGACTGTGACGACCGACGAATCGTTACCCTGCGGCCGGGCGGGCTCGAGGAGGCCCAGCCGCTGCGCCTTGGCTACGCCGGCCACGCCCTCAAGCTGCAGGGCGGCCAGGCCGAGGTGGTGCTGGTGCTGCCGGGGGGCTGGCAGACCTCGCGGCAGTCGGCCTACTCGATGGCGACCCGCTGCGTGGAGGAACTCCACGTCTTCGTGGACACCGCGACCCAGCAGACCGGTCCCTACCGCGACTGTGATCCCGTCCAGGCGCTGGGCGAGCGATGGACGCGCGACGCCAAGAAGCTCGCCGCCACCAGCCACCTTGATCGTAGCGAGGAACTCGATGGGATGCCCGGGGGACGGTCGCTCATCGACGACGACCTGGTCGCGGCGCCACCCGAGCCCTGGGAGCTGGCACGATCGCTCGAACCGCACCAGCCAGCGCTCGCGCGTGACTTCACCGATGGGCTCGGCATCGACCCGAACCCAGCCTGATTCCGGCGGAATCATTCCGCTCGCCAACCCGAGCCGAACGCGCTCAGGACAAGCGCCGACAGCCGGACCTCATAGCGCGGGTGCGCCTCGCCGCGGCCAGCCAGCAACAAGCACAGACCTCGCCAGCACCGGGAGCCCCCTCCCGACCTCCGGGGCACGGTCACGCCACCATCATGCCTGCTGGCCAGGGCGGGTGCAGTGGTGGGCGAGGAAGCGCGCCGACAGCTCCCGCTGGACGCGAGCCTGGTCCCAACCCTCCCGTGCAGCGAGCTTGGCCAGCTCGTGGCGCTCAGGGTGGAACCGCAGCAGCAGGTAGCTGGCCCACGGCAAGCCGGGACGGCGGGCGGCGGGCGGGAACGCGGCCGCCACCCACCAGGCGTCGATCACGGTGTCCCGGTCGACCTGCAGGTCGATGGCGAGCCGGTCCAACAGGTCGGCGGCGGCTGGAAGGGCGTGGCACAGTTCCTCGGCGAGATCGCCCCGGCGGAAGCGGCCCTCGGCGTGCGACAGGTCGAGGCGCCGAGCCCCCTGCAGCAGCTCCTCGACCGACGCCATCAGGCGCCTCCCCTTGAGGTGGGTCGCGTGCGTGCTCGTCACGCCGAACTCCGTCGTCGCCGCCATGATCGCCGCGACCCCTGACAGGGGTGCGTCGCAGCGCCCAGCATGCTGCCGCAACCGGAAGGATCGGGCTTTCCGGCTTTCAGTCTTCGTGCTCTCAACCAGCCCAGCGGGTACGCATCGTGCATGTGAGACTCAGCATGACCAACGAGGGAGCGGGCAGTCGCAGGATCGTGACGGATGGCATGCGCCTTCCAAGCCCGTAAACGCTTGTCCATCCGGTGCTGCTGCCGCCCCGCCCGAGGCTTCGGCTTCGGCCACGGCCACCACGGCGGCGATCGGCTGGCGGAGGTCGTCGGCCGCGCGGTACCGCTCGGGGAGCGGCGGCCGGTTGAAGCAGGATGGGGCGAGCTGCTGGCGGACCAGCGCGACCAGCCCGAGGACCAGCAGCGAGCCGGACGCGGCACCCGCGAGGAACTCGGGCAGCCGCCCGTCCATGGCCAGCAGCACTAGCGCGGCCAGCAGCCAGCTCACGAGTAGCCAGCGGCCGGCGGTCCTCATGGCCGCCGCCGCTCCGGGATCCGCAGCGCCGTGTGGTCGCGCCAGAACGACTCGTTGGGCGGCTGGCGTCGGTGGGCGGCCAGGGTGCGCCGGATCGCGCACCACTCCCACACCAGCGCGAACGCCAGCGCGCCGATGACCGCCAGGCCCGCCAGCACGCCCACGACAAAGGCGAAGATCACATCAAGGCTCATGCTCGTCCTCCTCCAGTAGCGGCCAGCGGGCGTCCAGCCCTGCCAGCTCGCGCCGGGCCGCTCCAGCCGCCGCGCTCGCTGCCGGCCACCGTCGTCGGTGCCCAGCAACGCCAGCAGCGGCACCGACGGCCGGGTCGGCGAGCGCGCGGCGCGCCTGCGCGGCGTCGCGCGCGATCCAGGCGTCCCGGTCGTTCACCCCACCGCCACCGCTCCCGGGTGCTGCTGGGCGGCCTGGATGCTCGCGCCGACATCGGTTCTGGTTTCCTTCGTGCCGCGGGGGAGGAGTCCGGTTGCCCGGACCCCTCCCGGTGGTTGGTGCCCTTGCCCTTCCCCTTGCCTGGCAAGGCCACCGTGGTTGCCGTGGCGGTTAGCTGGCGGCCGGGGTGGGGTCCTGGAGCTGGTCGGGCTGCCCGCAGACGCCGCGGTCGTGGTGCACCTCCAGCTCGGCGGTCTGCCAGGCCGGAGCCAGCTTGTTCTTGGTGACCTGGACGCGAAGGCGGCTGCCGACCACCCGCCCACCGTCCTTGAGCTGCCCCAACGGGCGCAGGTCAAGGCGAACCGACGCGTAGTAGCCAAGCGCCCGGCCCCCCGCGGTGTAGGTCGGCGTGCCAGGCGTCCCGGCGCGCTGGCGCAGCTGGTTGGTCACCAGCACGGCGGTGTTGGCGCGGGCGATCGGGCCGCAGAGCCTCCGGAGCGACTGGCTGAGCAGGTTGGCCTGCACCCCTGGCAGCCGCTCGCCGATCTCGGCGTCCAGTTCGGCCTTGGGGACCAGCGCGGCGATCGAGTCGACCACCAGCACATCCAGCGCCCCGGCTCCGAGCAGCAGGCTGGCGACCTCCAGCGCCTGCTCACCGTGCTCGGGCCGGCAGACCACCAACCGCTCAAGGTCCACCCCGGCGGTGGCAGCCCAGCCGAGGTCCAGGGCGTGCTCGGCGTCGATGAAGCACGCGGTCCCGCCGGCCCGCTGGGCGTGGGCGATCACCGACAACGCCAGGGTGGTCTTGCCGGCCCCCTCGGGCCCATAGATCTCGGTGATACGACCCCTGGGCACCCCGCCGACCCCAAGGGCCAGGTCGAGGGCCAGGCTGCCGGTGGAGATCGCTTCCACCGGGGGCGGGCCGTCGAGGGTGCCGGCGACGCCGGCGCCCAGGCGGCGGTCGACCTCGGCCAGCGCGGCGCCAAGGTCACGGGTGGGGGCTGGCGCTGGTGGTGGGGCCAGCCGGACGGTTGCGGTGGGCATGGCGGGTGGACTCCTCTGCGGACGGCGAGGACACGGTGGCCTCGCAGACGGGGGGTGGGGTGGTGTCGGGACGGCGGGCCGGTTGCTCTTGCCCTGGCCCTCGGGTCTGCTGACCTGGGCGCGGCCGTCCCGACCCGCGTGCTAGGGCATCACCCCCTTCCTGCGGGTTGCGCGGCCGTGCCCGGTCCGGCGACCAGGCGTGGTCTCGCCCAGGCCTGGCAGGACGGGCTGCCGGGCGCCGAAGTGGGCGACCACCACCGTTCCCCGCGCCATGCACACCCGGGTGGTGTGGACGGCGCAGTAGTCGCGGCGGCTGCCCGCCAGCAGGTTGGGCAGCTCGAACGCGACGGTCGCCGCCGCAGGCTCTGAGCAATCCCGCCAGGTGCAGCGGCGGCGCGGCACCGTGCGCTTGGTCACGACACCGCGCCCAGCCGCGCACGGCTGCCGTGGACGGCCGGGGGCGGCGGTCCCGCAGCCACCCGCTGGCCGCCGTCGTGCGGCTGCTCAAGGTGGTGCTGCTCGCGCTCAGCCAGGACCTGCGCGGCGGCCACGCCACGGACCAGCACCTCGCGGGCGTGCGTGATCCAGGCACCCCGAGCGTGCTCGGTGTTGTCAATCACTTGCAGCTTGGCGTCCATGAACGCCAGCCGCCGCTGCGACCGCTCCCGCCGCGTGCGGCAGTCAGCGAGCTCGTCGCGCAGCTCCGCGACCCGGCGGCGGCGCCACAGCCGCAGGATCAGGCTGTTGCGGTGTCGCTGGGCGCCAAGGTGGGCCTCGGCTCTGACCAGCTGGGCGTGGCTACGCAGCTCGGCGCGCTGCTCCTCCTCCACCCGCCAGCGCAAGTGCGCCAGCGCTGGCGGGCAGTCGTCGACCAGGCTGGCGGCGGCCTCCCGCCACACCCTAAGGGCGTGGTCATCGAGCTGGCCGGCCAGCTCCAGCAGCTCGGTGCCCGGGTGGATGCGGGTCGCCAGCTCGTGGAGGAACCGTTCGCGGCGTTCCAGGCGTGCCACGTACTCGGCCTGGGTGTCCAGCTCGGCGTCCTCGATGGCGACACCGTCACGCTCATGCAGCTCGGCGAGCATGCCACGCACCTCGGCCAGGTGACGGGCCTGCTCGTGCAGCAGCAGCGCCTCGAGTTCGCGGGCAGCAGCGGTCAGCTGGTAGGTGTCGCGGTCGTCCACCCGTACGGCGAGCTGGCCATCCGGGTAGGATCGAGGATGGTCGGCGATGGATCGCGCTTGGACGCGTGCTTGGTGCATCGTTGACCTCCGGTACAGGCCGGCCGGCGGGACTGGGGTTCGTGGGCTCAACACGGTGGTTCCCACCCCCGCCGGCCCGGCTCGGAAGCGTCGTGGTCGGGCCGATCACTTGGGCCGGGGCCCGAGCGAGGTCCCGTTCGGTGGCCGCCGACCGCCTCGACGATCAGGGCGACCTCGCCTTCGGCCGGGCGCCTCGATTCCGCTGGTGCACGACACGACCGTGCTGGTCGCGCACGTCCACGTGACGCAGATGCCGGTCGAACGGCCGAGCGTTGGTCAGCAGGCTGTCGGCGATCACCCTTGCCTCCTCCAGCGACTCGACGGCGCCGCCGACATCCGTGGCCCACGCCTCACCCAAACCGGCCGGAAGCCCACACGGTGAAGGTCACGGGTTGCTCAGCTCCACGGGCGGCGATGGCGGCGGGGCATCGACGTGGGCCGCTGGCGCCAGGCGGCCACCAGCGGCATGTCCAGGCCGTCGAAGCGGTGGCCGTGGCCGCTTTCGTGGGCTAGACGCTTGAGCGGGTCGATGGTCTCCTGCTGGGTCCAGCCGCGGACGTGCCACTCACGCTGTAACGGAGTCGAGTAGGGCGCGCCCTGGTACGAAGTCGACGAGGCCATTCGTTCCCTCCCGCACCCCAACGTTGCTCTTCGGCGGTGCGCCCGGCGCACTCAGGCAGTATGCAGTGGGATATGCCAGAGAGTCAAGAAATTATGACGCATATGACAACGCGCCGGCACCTATGTGTCTTCGAGGCGCCGCCAGTCCTCGATCGCCCGGGTCAGCAGCTCTCGGGCCGCCTCGCCGCCATGAGCGGCAGCCTTCAACTGCTCGAAGACGCGAAGGTACAGCGCGACCTCGCTCGGATCGCGCGCCTCGACTCGCGTGTGAACGGTCTCGACGGACACCAGCTCGTCGTCGAAGACCCAGAACCCATGCAGCGGCATGAACGGCAGCTCGGCGTCGCTCGGCAGGATGGACACCTCGACGGTCTCAAGGTTGGACAGCGCACGGACCAGGTCGAGCTGGGCGCGCATCACCGCTGGTGGGCAGAACTGGGAGCGGAGGGCCGGCTCGCCGATGATGAACTCGAACCGCTTGGCGGGATCGTGGAGGAGCTGCTGGCGGCGCAGCCGTACCCGCACGGCCTCCTCGACGTCGTTGGGGATGCCATACAGCGCCACGACATCGGCGAACAGCTTGCGGGCGTAGTCGTCGGTCTCGAGCATGCCCGGGATCACCGCCGGCTCGAAGGCGCGCACGAGTCGCACGCCGGCTTCCAGCTCAAGGATGTCGTGCTGGCCCACGGCGGCACCGCCGGCGAGCTGCCGGCGCCACGCCGCGTGGACCGCATGGACGGTGCGCACCCGCGCAAGGAGCTCGTCGGCGATCTCGGCCGTCGCGCCGACCACCCGCGCGAACGCGAGCAGGTCCTCCTCGCTCGGCGTGCGCTGGCCACGCTCGATGCGGGAGACCTTCGGCTGAGACCAGCCGAGCTGCTCGGCGAGCTGCTTGCCGGTGAGGTCGGCATCCTTGCGGAGCTGGCGGAACCTGGCGCCGAGCGCCTCACGAGCCTGTTGGTAGTCGCTGCGGACGTGGTTGGGCAACGTCCTCCCTAGGACGCCGGTCTGAGTTCCCCGTGCTCGGCAACATACCGCTCGAAGCTGGTCGCGTGGTGGAGCGCGGCGTCCCGCCAGTAGCAGCAGCGGGCGACCACCTGTGGCTCGTCGGTCAGCTCAACCCCATGCAGATGCCCGTCGCGATCGAAGCGCATCAGCGCGACCAGGCGGGAGTCGAATAGCCAGAAGTCCCGGTCCGGCAGGTCCAGACGCTCGGCCTGCGCGCGGGAAAGGACGCGGATGTCCTCGCCTGCGGCGATGCTGTACGGGTAGTAGGCGAACTCGTACCGCAGGTAATCGTTGTCGGTGGGCGGCTCGGAGACCACGCGGACCCGCTGCAGGCGCTTACCGGCAGCCGCCGCGCGTTGCACCAGCGTGAGGTAAGGGGTCAGCCAATCTGTGTCCACCGGCTCGCCGGCCAGGAACCGGCGGACCGGCTCGTCCTCGATCGGTACGGCATATCGGTCCAGGGCCTCCAGCCGGAACGCGGTGCGCTCGAAGGTCTGGAAGAGCCGGTCGAACTCCTCGCTGTCCGGCGCGACCACCCTGGACCTGCCATGCGCAGTCCGCGCGGCGCCGAGCAGGGTCGCGCGGGGCACCTCGACGGCATCCTCACCAGGCAGCATGTTCGCAAGCCCAGTACGAGCCCCGGAGTCGGTGAGCCTATCGCCCTGGACGACGAACGTGCCACGGTCGGTCTCGTAGACCGTCGGACACGACTGGGGGACGCTGTCGGTGTACAGCAGGCGGAGCTTCATGCCAGCCTCCCTCTCCGCGAACGCGCGGCTTGCTGAACTTGCAGCATAATTGACAGATATGACACGCGTGTCAAGTGGCACGCTATGATAGCGAACATGTGTTCACGCGGCAGGACCGG
>Ga0184632_10000155_pt1 | contig 23160 bp, 22 predicted proteins | sample PLM31_50_b1_FD_133153 | JGI IMG/M metagenome (GOLD analysis project Ga0184632, IMG submission 133153) | Groundwater sediment microbial communities from an aquifer in East River, Colorado, USA - PLM3-1_50_b1 | ecosystem: Environmental > Terrestrial > Soil > Riparian zone | place: USA: East... | reverse complement strand
GCACCGCGCAGGCGTCGTGCACCGAGACATCAAGCCGGCCAACCTGATGCTCGACCGCGAGGGGAACGTGCACGTCGCCGACTTCGGCATCGCCAGCGCGGCCGGCATGGATTCACTCACGATGACCGGCACGGTGCTCGGAACGGCCGGTTATCTTGCCCCGGAGCAGGCGCAGGGCGACCGCGCGGTGCCGGCGAGCGACCGGTACGCCCTTGGAGTCGTGGCCTGGGAACTGCTGACCGGGAGGCGGCCGTTCGAGTCCGAGAGCCCGACCGCCGAAGCCATGGCGCACGTGAGCGCGCCGATTCCCTCCGTCTGCGACAGCACAGGCCTGCCGCGCGAGCTCGACCCTGTCTTCGAGCGGGCGCTCGCGAAGGATCCCGCAGAGAGGTATGGAAGCGCGGGCGAGTTCGTTGCAACGCTCCGTGCGGCGCTGGCGGACGCCGCCGGGTCGACGAGCGAGCTCGCGGTCGTGCCGCCGCCCCCAACCGACGTGACGCGACCGCTGCGGCGTCCGGACGACGGCGGCCCCGCGTGGGCGCCGCGCCCGGCAGTGAGCCGGGCGGCCTGGCCCCTGCTGGCCGCGCTACTCGTTGCCGGGGCGTTCGCCGGCGCGCTGCTCGCTTTCGCGCTCACGCGTGACGACAGCTCCGGCCAAGTGGGACCGACGGTGATCACGCGGGACCGCACGGTCACGCAAGAGGGCCGTGTGACGACAGTCGAGCGCCCGGCGACCGTCACGACCGCGCCCTCGTCACCGCCTACAGCGGGACCGACCGGCGCTGCGCTGAACAACGAAGGCTTCGCAAGGATGCAGGCGGGCGATTACGAGGGTGCCCTGCCGCTGCTGGAGCAGGCGGTGGAGAAGCTGCAGGGAACGGGGTCGCTGGACGAGGCTTACGCGAGCTACAACCTCGCCTTTACGCGGCTCGCCCTCGGTAGCTGCGACGGGGTGCTCGACCTGCTCGACCGCTCCGAGTCGATCCAGGGGGAGCGCAAGGAGATCGACCGCCTGCGCAAAGATGCCGAAAAGAGCTGTTAACTCAGCCGGGCCGCGTACTGCCGGTCGTAGTACTCGCGGAAGTCGTCGGAGCGCTTGATCGGCTCCCACCAGTCACGGTTGTCGCGATACCAGTCGATCGTCGAGCGAACGCCTTCCTCCCACTCCCATCTCGGCTTCCACCCGAGCGCCCGCGTCTTCGACGTGTCGAGGGAGTAGCGCCGATCATGGCCGGCCCTGTCCTCCACGTGACGCACGAGTGTCGGGTCGACGCCGAGGTGGTCGATGATGACCTGCGTAAGCTCGACGTTCTCGTGCTCCTCGTTCGCGCCGATGTTGTAGACGTCGCCCGCCTCTCCCTCGCGGAGGACGAGCGCGATCGCGGCGCAGTGGTCGTCGACGTGCAGCCAGTCCCGCACCTGGCGCCCGTCGCCGTACAACGGCAGGGGTGACCCGTCCAGGGCATTCGTCACGAACAACGGCAGGATCTTCTCCGGGTACTGGTTGGGGCCGTACGTGTTGGAGCCGCGCGTGACCGACGCATTGACGCCGTACGTCCTGACCGCGGCGAGGACCTGGAGGTCGCCGCCCGCCTTCGACGCGCTGTACGGGCTGGACGGGCGCAACGGGTCGTCCTCGCGCGACGACCAGCCTTCCTCGACGTCGCCGTAGACCTCGTCGGTCGATACCTGCACGAACCGAGCGCTCGCCTGCTCTGCGAACTGGAGCAGCACGAGCGTTCCCAGCACGTCGGTGCGCACGAACTCGTGCGGGCCGAGGATGGATCTGTCGACGTGGGTCTCGGCGGCGAAGTTCACGATCCCATCGACGGCACCGATTGGCTCGACGTCCTCGCGCACGGCAATGTCGCCGCGGATGCACTCGATCCCGTTGGGCAGGTTGGCCGGATTGCCGGCGTAGGTGAACTTGTCCAGGACGACGACGTCCTCGCCGGCCGCCAGCATCCGCTTCACGAAGTGCGAGCCGATGAAGCCCGCACCCCCGGTGACCAGGAGGCGCACCGGCTCACCGTATAGAATGTGATTGTCGTCGAGGCAACGGAGCCTCGGGCGCGTTGCCTCGCGCCTGGGGCTTTTTGCGTTTCAAGGGAGGAATCATGGCGCAGGTCGAGACACCGAATAGGGCTACGTCGAGCGAGGACTCGCGCAAGCAGGTTTTGACACGGATCGACAAGGAGGGAGTCGAATTCGTCCTCCTCTGGTTCACGGACATCGAGGGGCACCTGAAGAGCTTCGCCGTCACCCCGAGCGAGATCAGCGCCGCGCTCGACGACGGGATGGGCTTCGACGGGTCGTCCATCACCGGCTTCAACGCGATCGAGGAGTCGGACATGGTCGCGATCCCCGACCCGGAGACCTTCACCCCGATGCCCTGGAAGGAGGGCGAGACGAAGGTCGCGCGGATGATCTGCGACGTCGTCACGCCCGACGGCAAGCCCTACGAGGGCGATCCGCGCTACGTCCTGCGCCGAGCGCTCGAGCGCATGTCCTCCCTCGGCTTCGACACGTTCAACGTCGGGCCTGAGCTCGAGTACTTCCTCTTCGAGGACGACAAGGGCACGGAGACCCTCGATGAGGGCGGTTACTTCGCCATGACGACGATGGACGCAGCGAGCGAGCTGCGGCAGGAGACCGTCCGCGCGCTCGAGTCGATGGGGATCCCGATCGAGTACGTGCACCACGAGGTCGGCCCTTCGCAGCACGAGATCGACATGCGCTTCGCCGACGCGCTCTCGATGGCCGACCACACCGTGACCTACCGGCTGATCGTGAAGGAGGTCGCCAAGAAGGCCGGCTACCACGCGACCTTCATGCCGAAGCCGATCTTCGGCGAGAACGGATCCGGGATGCACACGCACCAGTCCCTCTTCAAGGACGGCCGAAACGCGTTCTTCGACGCCGACGACGAGTGGCACCTCTCGGAGACCGGCAAAGCGTTCATCGCCGGCCAGCTCAGGCACGCGCGGGAGCTCGCCGCGGTGTTCGCCCAGTGGGTGAACTCGTACAAGCGGCTGGTTCCCGGCTACGAGGCCCCGGTCTACGTGGCGTGGTCGCGCCGGAACCGTTCGGCGCTGATCCGGATCCCGCTCTATAAGCCCGGCGCCGAGCAGGCCACGCGGGCCGAGATCCGGTGTCCAGACCCGGCCTGCAATCCGTATCTGACCTTCGCGACGCTCCTGCATGCGGGCCTGGAGGGCATCGAGCAGGGGTACGAGCTGCCAGAGCCGATGGAGACCAACCTCTACCACCTGACCCCAGAGCAGCGGAAGGAGCGGGGGATCGTCTCGCTGCCCGAGACCCTGGGCGAGGCGGTCGACGAGCTGTCCGGGTCGGAGCTCGTCCGCAAGGCGCTCGGCCCGCACATTTTCGATCGCTACGTCGAGCTCAAGCGTAAGGAGTGGGACGAGTACCGGGTGCAACTCTCCCAGTGGGAGCTCGATAAGTACTTGTCGGTTCTCTAGGAAAGAGAGAGAATGAGGGCCGGTCCCGAAAGCTCTGCGGCCTACGGGATCCAACTGACGGCCGACTGCGAGCTGCTGCTTTTTGAGCGCAGCTCGTGGTCGTTTTACCGCCGGAAAAAGTGCTGCGCACTTTTTCCGGGTCGGGGGTTAGGACTTCGCTTCGCTCGTCGAGTTAAAGAAAGCGGCGGATCGTCTCGCGCGCCACACGCAGGCCAACGACACGGCTCGTGCGATCGACGTCGGCGATCGTGTCGGCCGGGACGAGGCGGCGGTGGCGCGAGAGGAAGCCGGCGCGCACCGAGAGAGCGTCCGGCACATCCGGAAGCGTTCCGTACATCGGGCACTCGACCTTGCCGACGACGCGACCCCGGTTGTCAGCCACGAGGAAACCGGCCGTGTCCACGAGATTCAGAGGGAGAGCGGACATGTGCTGAACCTAGTTCCCGACTGCAAGGAAAAACCCTTGCCCGGCGTAAGGGTTTTGTTAGGTCAGTCCGGCTTCGTGGTCATGGCCCACATCGCCACGAGCAGGGCCACGAGATAGAGGCTCGCCAGGCCGGCGACCGCCCGTCCCGGCCAGCTGCGCTCGGGGTGACGGTAAGCCCACCAGGCCAGGACGGCCGTGCCGATGAGCACGACCAGTCCGGCATCGCCGACGACGAACCCGATCCCGACCCAGGTCGCATCGTCGCTCGGGTTCTCGCGTGAGTCGATCCACTGCCCGGCCAGGCGCATCAGCACCCAGGCCGGCAGGACGAGGAAGAGCATCGTGCGGAACGCGATTCCGCGCAAGACGGTGCCCCGTCCCGCGGCGATCGCCGTCGCCGCCACCGCGCCGACGAGCACCATCGCGCCGAGCACGTGCAGGAAGAGCGGGAAGTTCCAACTCTCCGGTCGGACGAGCGCGACCATCAGGCGCCCGGCTTCCAGATCATCAGCGCAAGGATCGCGATCGCAACAATGCCGCTGCCCCAGTTGAGCGCGAGCGAGACGGGATCACGCACACGGGCGCTGAGCTCGGCGTTCGGCGCGTCGCCTTCTCCTGCCAGACGCTCCGCGAGCCGACGGGCCACCTTGTCGCGGTTGCTTCCGATCCCGCCCAGGGCGTTTGCGACCACCCAGAGCAAGAGCGACGTCACGATCCACGCCTCGCCCCAGCCGTAGTCGACATGCGCGACGAGCCACAGGCCGAAGCCGATCGTGAGCACCATCCCGATGGAGATCGCCGTGACGGCGAGCGCGGTCAGGCGAAAGAGGAGCGCGATCTCGCTGGGCCGCTCGCGTTGCAGCGCCGAGACGTTGAAGACAACGGCGATCACTACGCCGCCGAGCACCATGAACGCTCCGGTCACGTGCAGGAACAGCAGCCAGTCATAAGTGTCCACGAGGGCTAGCCTACGTCTTGCAGTGGACGTACGAGAGCGTCATCTCCGGCTCCTGACCGAGACGATTGCGGCGGTCAATTCGACGCTCGATCTCGAGGAGGTGCTCGGGCTCGTGGCGCGCAAGGTCGCGGACGCGCTCGGGACCGAGGCCTGCTTCGTCTACCTGTACGACGAGCGCACCGACGAGCTCGTCCTGCGCGCGACGCACGGCACGAGCGTTGAGGAGATGACGAAGCGGCCGCGCATGCGACCGGGCGAGGGCATCACCGGAACGGCCGCCGCGGACCGCGCACCGGTGATGATCCCTGCGCAGGCGCATCTCGATCCGCGCTTCAAGCTCTTCTCCAACCTGCCGGAGGATCAGTACGAGTCGATCCTCGCGGTGCCGATCCTGGCCCGCGAGCGGCTCGCAGGCGCGCTCAACGTCCGGACGCTTCAGCCGCGGGAGTTCACGCGCGATGAGATCGAGCTGGTGGTCGCGATCGCGGACCAGGTCGCGCAAACGATCCAGCACGCACAGCTCTATGCGCAGGCGCAGAGCCGCGTGGCCGAGCTGGAGGCGCTCGCGAAGATCTCGGAGGCCGTCTCGGAGTCGCTCTACCTCGAGGAGTCGCTCGAGGCGATCGTGAAGACGACCATGGAGGCGGTCGAGGCTACCGGTGCCGCGCTCGTCCTCGAGGACGGCAACGTCGCCTGGCCGGAGGGCCGCGCGGGGATGCACAACGTGCGCTTGCCGCTGCGCTGGAAGCGGCGACAGATCGGCGAGCTCGTGGTCGACCGCGATTCGCCGTTCACTGCGGACGAGCGTTCGCTCCTGACCTCGATCGCGCATCACGCCGCGGTCGCGCTCGAGCACGGCCGGGCCGTGATGCGCGGCGTCCTCGCCCAGGAGATTCATCACCGCGTGAAGAACAACCTGCAGACCGTGGCGTCGCTGTTGCGACTGCAGGCACGCGCCGACGACACGGATCCGCGCAAGGCGCTCGACGACAGCGTCAACCGCATCCTCGCGATCGCGGCCGTGCACGAAGTTCTGACCGAGCAGCGCGACGAGGTAGTGGAGCTGCGCGAGCTACTCGACCGGCTGCGGGCGATGCTCGTCCAGGGCCTCGGTGCGAGTAAGGAAGTACACGCGGAGCTCGAGTCGGTGTCGCTGGCAGGCAACCGCGCCACCGCGTTGGCCCTGGTTTTCAGCGAGCTGCTTCAGAACGCCCTCGAGCACGGGGGCGAAGCCGTGAGCATCGAGCTCGCGCAGCGCAACGGCGAAGTCGTCCTCGCGATCACCGACGACGGCACGGGAATCGAGGGCGCCGCCACGGGAACGGGCCTGTCGATCGTGCAAGCCCTGGTCCGCGACGAGCTGCAAGGCCGTCTCGACCTAACGAATGACGGGGGCATGCGGGCGGAGGTCGTCTTCCCCGCCTGAACAGAGTCTCGGAAACCGTCGGCGACCCTGCCCGCACGGTAGGGAACGATCGCCCACCTAAGCCCAGTAGGAGCCCGCGGGCTTGCCCGTGGGCGTTCCGCGCGAAGCGCCGTACCTAAACCCAAGCGAAAGCGAAGCTTTCGCGCGGAGCGCGCTAGTTGCGGACGCCGCCGTCGCCGCCGGCAGGCCGCGACCACCAGGCGTCGTTGCTGCCGGACATCGCGCTCTGCACCTGGTCCACGTAGCTGACGAGATCCTTCTCGCGGCGGTCTAGCGTCTGCTCGAGCTCCTCGAGCTCCGTCCGCCAGCGCTCGATCCGGTCCTCGCGGAACTGGACGTCGGCCTCGAACTCGGCCTCCCGCTGATCCAGGTCGCACTCCCGGCGCTTCAGCTCGACGCCTCGCGCATCTGCGGCCTCTTCCGAGATCGGCAGGCTCGTCAAGGGGCCGGTGTCGGTCCGCGCACTGAGGAACGGGGCCAGGGAGGCCGCTTGCTCGGCGGAGATTTCGACACGAAGGACGATGGGCTTGGGCGCAGTGGGGTCGTAATCAGACATAGGGCCGCCCTTGAGCATCGCCCGCCTGCATTGGGCGCACGATCCCTCGGCCGAGGAGTTTCCGCCAGACTCACCCATCGTGAGGGTTCTGGTCGCCGAGGACGAGACGATCATCCGGCTGGATCTCCGAGCCCTGCTGGAGCGTGCCGGCTTCGAGGTCTGCGCCGAGGCCCGCGACGGAGAGGAGGCCGTCGAGCTCGCCCGCTCGGAACGGCCCGACGTCGCCGTCCTCGACGTGAAGATGCCGAAGCTCGACGGGATCGAGGCTGCGCGGCGGATCCTCGAGGAGCGCCCGATCCCGATCGTGATGCTGACTGCCTACGGTCAGGACGAGCTCGTCCAACGCGCCGCGGAGGCCGGCGTCTTTGGCTATCTAGTGAAGCCGTTCCGCGAGCAGGATCTGCTGCCGGCGATCCGTACCGCCCGGGCCCGGCATGAGGAGCTGTCGGCGCTACGAGAGGAGGCCGAGTCGCTCGCGGACGCGCTCGCAGCCCGCAAGGCGATCGAGCGGGCCAAGGGTCTGCTGATGGAGAAGGAAGGTCTCTCCGAGCAGGACGCGTTCGCCCGTCTGCGCAGGGCGAGTCAACTTTCCGGCCGTCCGTTGAAGGTCGTCGCAGAAGCGCTCATCGCGACCTTCGACGAGGGCTAGAACGAACGCATGATGTCGACGGCGACGCCGAGCGCGATCAACACCAGCCCGAGCAGGAAGATCGGGTCCTGACGCGCTCCGGTCGGGCGGCGCCTCGTCATCGTGCCGCGCATCATCGAGAAGCCGCCTGACGGGAACGTGCCGATCAGGAAGAGCAGGCAGCCCACGATGTAATACGCGGCGGCCACGATCGGCCAGATGCCGCGGCCGGTCCCCCACCCGATGATTGCGCCGAGCAGCCCGACCGCGACGGCGGTGGCGACGGTGGCGATCACGATCCGCCGGATCACTTCGCCGAGGCCGGTCCAGCGGCTTACAGGAACTGGTGGCTCGGTCACGTCTGAGCCCGCTCGAAGAGTGTCTCCCAGCGCTGCAGGAGCGCCTTGAGCTCGTCCCGCGCCTCCCGGTGGGCCGCGAGCGTCTCGACGTCGCTCCAGTCGTCGGCAAGCTGCCGCTCCAGCTCTGCGACCGCGTTCTCGCGCGCCTCGATCTCGGACTCGATGCGCTCGAGCTCCGTCGCCTCTTTCGGCTTCGGTGCCGGTTTGCGCGCCGGGACCGGTGCCGGCTCGTTCGGAGTCGGGGCAGGCGAACGCCGCGCCTCACGCTGGCGCACGTACTCCGCCCAGCCTCCGTCGTACGAGTTCAGCTGCTGCTCCTCGATCGCGAGCGTGCGCTCCGCGACCGCATCGAGCACTGCCCGGTCGTGCGAGACGAGCAGGAGAGTTCCGGGAAACGCCTCGAGCGCCGCCTCAAGAGCCTCACGGCTTTCAAGATCGAGGTGGTTGGTCGGCTCATCGAGAATGAGAAAGTTCGCGCCGGACGCGACGACGATCGCCAGCGCCAGCCGCCGCCGTTCGCCTCCCGACAGAGCAAGCACGGGCTTCTCGTGCTCCGCCCACCCGGAGAACAGAAAACGGCCGAGCAGGTTTTGTGCGTCGGGTCTCTGGAGACCCGTTGCGCGCTGCACGCACTGGAGCACGGAGCCGCGCGTGTCGAGCTCCATCTCCTGCTGAGAGAAGTACGCCGGAATCACGCCGTGTCCAAGCCGGACCGGGCCGTCCTCGACCTCCTGGTGCGCGAGGATGGTCTCCAGCAGCGTCGTCTTGCCGGAGCCGTTCGGTCCGACGAGCCCGACGTGCTCGCCCCGCTCGAGGGCGAACGTCGCGTCCGCCAGCAGCACGCGGCCAGCGATTCCCACGTCCAGACCGTTCGCTTCGACCACCGTGCGCCCGCTGCGCGCCGGCTTGAGGAACTCGAAGCCGAGTCGCCTGGTCTTTCGGGTCAGCAGGTCGACGTCACCCTTGGCCCTGGCGCGCTCCTTCTCCAGGCGCTCGATCTGCGTCAACTTGACCTGAGCCTTCCGCGCCATCTTCTCGGTCGAAGCGCGGAAGCGCGCGACGAAGCGTTCCAGCCGTTCGATGTCCCGGCCGATCCGCTCCGCGGCCTTCGACGCCGCGTGCAGCCGGGAAGCCTTCTCGATCCGCCAGGCATGCCACGGGCCGGAGAAGTAGGTCGAGCGGCCGGCTTCCAGCTCGAGCACGGCGTTCGTGACCGCTTCCAGGAACCAGCGATCGTGCGCCACGATCATGATCCCGGCGTCGAGCGATTGCAGTTCCCGCTCGAGCCACTCGAGGCTTTCGACGTCGAGGTGGTTGGTCGGCTCGTCGAGGAGCAGGAGGTCGGGATCGCCGCCGAGCGCACGCGCGAGCGACGCCCGCGTCAGTTCGCCGCCGGAAAAGGTCTCCAGCTGCCTGTCGAGATGCTCGTCTGCGAAACCAAGCCCGCGCAGGACCGCAGTGGCGTGGTCACGCCAGCCGTAGCCGCCCGCGTGTTCGAGCCGGGCCTGCGCGTCGCCGTAGCGGCGCATCGTGGCCGGGCCGTGGTCGCCGGTCGCCATCGCCTCCTCGAGTCGCCGCAACTCTTCCTCGAGCGCGATCAGGTCGCTCGCCCCGGAGAGGACGTACTCCCGCAGGCTCATACTGCGCTCGAGCGGCGGGCGCTGGTCGTGCAGAGCGACGCGCGTCCCCTTCTGGAACGCCAGCTCGCCGCCTTGAAGGCTCGTCTCGCCGACGAGGGCGCGGAGGAGCGTCGTCTTCCCGGCTCCGTTCGGCCCGGAGAGGGCGACGCGATCCTTGCGCTCGACCTTGAACGAGACGCCCTCGAAGAGCGGGTCGCCAGAGAGCTCCTTGCGCAGGTTGGAGGCGATCAGCACAGCCATGGCTGTAAGGGTACGGCTCGTGACACGGGTCCTTGCTTTCGATGTCGGTACGTCGTCCGTACGGGCAGCCGTCTTCGACGAGACGGCGGACGAGCGGGAGGAACCCGCACGCCGCGACTACCCCGGAGAACTCGACCCGGACCGCATTGTCGACCTGACGCGTGAGGTACTCGACGAGGCCGGCGGCGCCGAGGGCGGCGTCGAGGCGGTGGGTGCCTCCTGCTTCGGGCACAGCCTGCTGGCGCTCGACGGCAGCAGTCGCCCGCTGACGGAGATCCTCTCGTGGCGGGACACCCGGTCCGCCGACGCCGCCGACTGGCTCGCGCGCAAGCTCGACAGCTCAGCCGTGCACGCCCGCACGGGCTGCCACATCCACACGAGCTACTGGCCGGCCAAGCTCGCGTGGCTCGCGCAGGAACGGCCGGAAATCTTCCACGCGGCGCGCAAGTTCGTCTCCTTCTGCGACTACCTCTACTCGCACCTGCTCGGGCGCGAGGTGACCGCCGGCATCTCGATGGCATCGGCCAGCGGTCTGGTCGATCTGCGTACCCGCACCTGGGACGAGGAGCTGCTCGAGACGCTCGGGCTCGACACCGAACGGCTGCTGGAGATCTCCGACGAGCCGGTGGAAGGCTGGTACCCGGCGTTGTTGGACGGCGCGTGCTCGAACTTCGGCGCCGGCTGCCTGACGCGCGACCGCGCTGCCCTGATGGTTGGCACATCCGGCGCGATTCGCACCGTCTACGAGACCGAGCTTCCGCAGCCGCGCCCGGGCCTCTTCCTGCACTGGGTCGACGACCGGCGCGTGGTCGAGGGCGGCTCGCTCTCGGACGGCGGCAACCTCTACCACTGGCTCGAGCAGACGCTCAAGGACGGAGATGGCCCACTCGCGGACCGCGACCCTGACTCTCACGGGCTGACGTTTCTCGCGCTGCTCGGCGGCGAACGCAGCCCCGGTTGGCACCAGCATGCCAAAGGCGCAATTCACGGCTTGACGTTCGAGACCACGCCGCTGGATCTGCGTCAGGCCGGCCTCGAGGGCGTGGCGTTCCGCTTCGCCGAGGTCGCCGACTTCATCCCGGGGGTCGAGGAGGTGGTTGCGACAGGGGGAGCGCTGCTGAGGCACCCTGAGTGGGTTCAGATCATGGCCGACGCGCTCGGGCGCCCGGTCACGACCTCCGGCGTGAGGGAGGCTTCGCTTCGTGGTGCAGCTGTGGTCGCGCTCGAGCGGCTCGGGGCGGCTCCCGCGCCTGCACCGCTCGGTCCGGTCGTCGAGCCCCGCCCCGACAAGGTGGAAGTGTTCCGCGCCGCCCGCGAGCGGCAACGCTGGCTCTACGAGGTGGCGACCGGCTCTTTGACGAGCTGACGCGCAGCTGCGGCGATGCTCTCCGCGTCGATCCCGTAGGCGTGCAGCAGCTCTTCCGGCTTTCCCGATCGCGGCATCTCGCGGACCGCGAGCTTGACGACGTGCGGATGCTCGTCGACCTCCGCCAGCGCGGCGAGCACCGCATCGCCGACGCCGCCATCCGGGAAGTGGTCCTCGACGGTGACGATGCGACCGGTCGCCTCTGCGGCGGCCTGAAGCGTCTCCGTGTCGATCGGTTTGATCGAGTAGAGGTCGATCACGCGAACATTGAGACCTTCCCCCTCGAGCGTGTCCGCGGCCTTCAACGCTTCGTGCACCGTGATGCCGGCGCCGACGATCGTCACCTCGTCCTCGTCCGAGGAGCGCAGGACGCGGCTGCCGCCCACCTCGAATTCCTCGTCGGCGTCGTAGATGACCGGCGTGTTCGGCCGGAGCGTTCTCAGGAAGACGATGCCCTTCGTATCCGCCATCTCGGCGACGAGCTTCGCCGTCTGGTTCGCGTCGCAGGGATGGAGCACAACGCTGGAATGGATCGCGCGGATCGCGGCGATGTCCTCCAACGCCATCTGCGACGGGCCGTCCTCGCCGATCGACACGCCGGCGTGCGAGCCGGCGAGCCGGAGGTCGACGCGGCTGATCGCCGCCATCCGGATGAAGTCGTAGGCGCGTGCGAAGAACGCAGCGAAGGTGGATGCGAAAGCATTCCAGCCGCGCGCGTGCAGGCCCACCGCGGCCGCGATTAGCTGCTGCTCGGCGATGTACATCTCGAAGTAGCGCTCCGGGTGCGCCTTGGCGAAGATCTCGGCGAAGGTGGAATTGCTCACCTCGCCGTCGAGCGCGACAACGTCGCCGCGTGCAGAGCCGAGCGCCGCGAGTGCCTCCCCGTACGCCTTGCGCGTCGCCACCTGGTCGCCGATCTGGTACCGCGGTAGTTCGAGCGGCCCCTCGGGGAAGCGATGCGGCTCGGCCCCAACCGGCGGCTTCGCCACCGCGACCTGGATGTTGCGCGCGCCGCCGAGCTCCTCGATGGCCGCGTCGGGGTCGTCTAACGCCTTGCCGTGCCAGCCCTCCTTGTTCTCGACCGCCTTGACGCCCTTGCCCTTGATCGTGCGCGCGACGATCACCGTCGGCCGGCCCTTCGTCTGCTCGGCTTCCGTATACGCGTCGTCGATCTCCTCGACGTCGTGACCGTCGATCTCGATCGCGTGCCAGCCGAATGCGCGGGCGCGTTCCGCGTAGACCTCCGTGTTCCAGCCGATCATCGTCTCGCCCCGCTGTCCAAGCCGGTTGACGTCGAGGATCACGGTCAGGTTGTCGAGCTCGTAATGCGAGGCGTGTTCGAATGCCTCCCACACCGATCCCTCGGCCATCTCGCTGTCGCCGTGAAGGACCCACACGCGTGAGGGGAGGCGATCGAGCTTCTTGGCTGCCAGCCCCATACCGACGCCGATCGGCAGGCCCTGGCCCAACGAGCCGGTCGCGACGTCGACCCACGGGATGAGCGGCGTCGGATGGCCCTCCAGCATGCTCCCGAACCGGCGGTACGTGAGCAACTCCTGGTCGCTGATCACGCCGACTGCGCGGAAGATGGCGTAGAGAAGGGTCGACGCGTGCCCCTTGGAGAAGACGAGCCGATCGTTGGCCGTGCCCTCCGGGTCCTCGAAGTCGTAGCGAAGATGGTTGGCGACGAGCACCGCCATCAGGTCGGCCGCGGACATCCCCGAGGTGGGATGGCCGGATTTCGCTGCCGCCGCGGGTCGGATCGAGTCGACCCGGAACTGCTGGCCGAGTTCGCGGAGCTCAGTCGCGTCCATCGCGTCCATTCTAGGAGCCAGACGGAGGGCTCTGCCGGTGGGATACGGTCCAACCGTGAGAGTTGCGGTCGCATTCGACCATCGCGGCGTTCATCTCCGCGACGCCGTGTTCGAGGCGCTGGCTGGGCACTCGGTGGTGGACCTGGGCACCGACACGGACGCGGTTCGGATCGACTATCCGGACAAGGCCCAGGCCGTCGGTGAGGCCATCATCCGCGGCGATGCGGAGCGCGCTGTCTTCGTCTGCGGCTCCGGCGTTGGGGCTTCCGTTGCGGCCTGCAAGCTCCCTGGGATCCGCGCGGCGGTCTGCCACGACGCCTACTCCGCTCATCAGGGGGTCGAGCACGACGACATGAACGTGCTTTGTCTCGGTTCGGAGGTAATCGGGCCGTCGCTGGCGCGAGATCTCATCGCAACCTTTCTTGCGGCACGATTCGACGGCGGCGAGCGTTATGTAAGACGACTCAAGAAAATTGAAGACTTGGAAAGGAACACCGCCCATGCCTGAATCGAACCTGCACAAGGTGTCCGCACTCGGCCAAAGCGTGTGGATCGACTTCCTCTCCCGCCAGATGCTCCAGAGCGGGAAGCTCGCGAGGATGATGGAGGAGGACGCCGTTGTCGGCGTGACCTCCAACCCGACCATCTTCCAGAAGGCGATCTCGGAAGGGGACCTGTACGACGAGCAACTGAAGGAGATCCTCGAGTCGGGAGAAGAGGATCCGAAGGAGATCTTCCTCCAGCTGACGTCTCGCGACATCGCCGCTGCCTGCGACCTGCTGCGCGCGGTGTGGGACGAGGGGAACGGACAGGACGGCTACGTCTCCTGGGAGGTCGATCCGAAGCTGGCCTACGACCGCGAGGGGACGATCGCGGAAGCTCGCCGCCTGCACGAGTGGATCGAGAGGCCGAACCTGTACGTGAAGATTCCCGCCACCGAGCCGGGTCTGGGCGCGATCGAGGAGATGATCGCTTCCGGTCGCAACATCAACGTGACGTTGATCTTCTCGCTCGAGCGTCACCGGGAGGTGATGGAGTCCTACGTCCGCGGCGTCGAACGGTTCGTCGAGGCCGGCGGCGATCCGTCAATCGTGCACTCGGTTGCGAGCTTCTTCGTCTCGCGGGTGGACACGGAGACGGACAAGCGGCTCGACGAGATCGGCGGCGAGGCGCAGGAGCTGAAGGGCAAGCTCGCCATCGCCAACGCCAAGCTCGCCTACCAGAACTACCTCGAGGTCTTCTCGTCGCCACGCTGGCAGAAATTGGAGGCTGAGGGCGCGACGAGACAGCGTTGCTTGTGGGCCTCCACGTCGACGAAGAACCCGGACTACCGGGACGTGATGTACGTCGAGGAGCTGATCGGCCCCGAGACGGTGGACACGATGCCGGAGGAGACCATCCGTGCGTTCCAGGATCACGGCAAGGTCGAGCTGACCCTGACGAAAGATGTGGACGCGGCGCTCAAGCTGTTCGACGATCTCGCCGCCGCAGGCATTGACTACGACGACGTGTCGAAGACCCTCGAGGAGGAGGGCGTGCAGAAGTTCTCCGACTCGTTCGACGAGCTGCTGGAAGGCATCGCCGCGAAACGCGGCCAGCTGGCACCGGCGTAAAGGATGGCGGTCGCCTCGCAGCAGGAGCTCGTCGAGCGGATCTGGGCTCGCGACGCGACCGTCTGGACCGGTTCGGATGAGGACCGCTGGCTCGGCTGGCTCGACGAGCCGAAGCGCATGCTGGAGCGCGCGGCGGATATCGCCGCGTTCGCGCGGGACGCGCGGACGAAGTTCGAGACGTTCGTCCTGCTGGGCATGGGCGGGTCGTCGCTCGCGCCGGAGGTCCTGAAGCGCACCTTCGGCTCGCGTGAGCTGCACGTCCTCGACACCACGCATCCGGCGATGATCCGGCATGCCGAGACCAGCCTCGACCTCGACAAGACGATGTTCATCGTGTCCTCGAAGTCCGGTACCACGCTCGAGACGCTGTCGCACTTCGAGTACTTCTGGGAGAAGGCCGGTGACGGCGAGCGTTTCATCGCCATCACCGATCCCGGTTCCTCGCTCGAGCAGCTCGCGAGCGGGCGCGGCATGCGCGTGTTCGCCGGCGAGCCGACCATCGGCGGCCGCTACTCGGCGCTCTCCCCGTTCGGGATCGTTCCCGCAGCGCTGATGGGCATCGACATCGAGCGGCTCCTCGTCAACGCCGAGCGGATGGCGGAGGAGTGTCGCCGCGATGCGAATCCGGGCCTGCAGCTCGGACTGCAGCTCGGTGACGGCTGGCGCGACGGTCGCGACAAGGTGTGCATCAAGGAGACTCCGGGCCGTTTCGGCCTCTGGGCCGAGCAGCTGATCGCCGAGTCGACCGGCAAGCAGGGCAAAGGGCTCGTGCCGGCGCCGGGGGAGAGCGCTGATGGTCCGGACCGGCAGGCAGCCGAGGTGCGGCTCGAGGATCCGTACTCGATCGGGGCCGAGTTCTTCCGCTGGGAGTTCGCGGTCGCGGTTGCCGGTTCGCTCCTCGAGATCAACCCGTTCGATCAGCCTGATGTCCAGGCGGCGAAGGACAAGACGAAGGAAGTGCTCGCCTCGGGCGAAGAGCCTTCGGTGGAGCCGCAGGGCTCGCTGGAGGAGCTGCTCGCGGGGGCGGAGCCACCGAGCTACCTCGCGATCCAGGCTTTCATCGATCCGATGCGCGAGAACGGGTTGCAGCCGCTGGTCGATCGCGGCCACGAGACCTCCTGCGTGGTGACGCGCGGGCTCGGGCCGAGGTACCTGCATTCGACCGGACAGCTGCACAAGGGCGGCCCGCCGACCGGGCTGTTCGTTCAGGTCGTTGACGATCCCGGCGAGGAGATCCCGATTCCCGGCCAGGACTTCGGCTTCCGGCGCCTGATTCGTGCGCAGGCGGAGGGAGACCTCCGCTTTTTGCAGGAGCGCGGCCGCATGATCGTACGTGTGCGCCTGGAGGATCTCTGATGCAGCTCGGGATGATCGGTCTCGGCCGCATGGGTCACGGGATGACCGGGCGACTGCGGCAGGGCGGCCACGAGGTGCACACCTATGACCCGCACGTCGAGGAGCGCACCGCGGCGTCGCTCGCGGCGTTGAAGGACCAGCTCGCTGCGCCGCGCGCCTTCTGGATGATGGTCCCATCGGGAGAGATCACCGAGAACGTGTTCGAGGAACTGCTCGGGATCGCGGACGAGGGCGACACGATCGTGGATGGGGGCAACTCGAACTTCCGCGATTCGAGGCGGCGTTACGTCGAGGCGCAGCAGCGGGGGATCCACTTCGTCGACGCGGGCGTGTCCGGCGGCATCTGGGGGCTCGAGGTCGGTTTCTGCCTCATGGTCGGAGGCGATGATCAGCCCGTGAAGCAACTGGAGCCGATCTTCACCGCACTTGCACCCGAAGACGGTTATGCGCATGTCGGACCTTCGGGCGCCGGCCACTTCGTGAAGATGGTTCACAACGGCATCGAGTACGGCTTGATGCAGTCTTACGCGGAAGGCTTCGAGATCATGTGGCACTCCGAGTACGACCTCGACGCCGAGCAGATCTCGGGTATCTGGCAGCACGGGTCTGTGGTGCGCTCGTGGCTCCTGGAGCTTCTGCATGCGGCGTTCGAGACGCACGGTTCGAAGCTGGAGGACATCGCACCGTACGTCGAGGACTCCGGCGAGGGGCGCTGGACGATCAACGAGGCGATGAATGAGAACGTGCCTACGCCGGTGATCGCGGCCTCGCTGTTCGCGCGCTTTGCGTCCCGGGACGAGATCAAGTTCTCCGCGAAGGTCGCCGCAGCGCTGCGTAACCAGTTCGGTGGCCATGCCGTGAAGGCGGTGGAGCGCGCGAAGGCGGGCTCGGATCCACGCTGATGAGTGGCCGGAACAGCATGTACGGAAGTCTCACGTCCGGGTGTCGGACACGGTGACGCCGCTGTGACCGAGGCGACGCTGCAGGAGAACCCGCTGCTCGAAGGGCTGCAGCTGCGGCGCACGCCGGATCCCTGCATCCTCGTCATCTTCGGCGCCTCGGGCGACCTGACGAAGCGCAAGCTCTTCCCCGCGCTCTACGCCCTCGCGTTCCGCCGGCTGCTCCCCGCGAACTTCGCCGTCGTCGGCACGGCCCGCAGTGAGGAGACGGATTACGAGTTCAAGGCGCGGATGAAGGAAGCGGTGCAGGAGTACGGCCGCGACGAGTTTCGGGACGATGTCTGGGAGGCTCTTGCGGACGGAATGCGCTACGTCGCGACGGACTTCTCCAACAAAGAGGGAGAGGACCGGCTCGCCGAGACGCTGACGGAGCTCGACGAGGAGCGAGGTACTCGCGGGAACCGCGTCTTCTACCTCGCTACGCCGCCGGCCGTGGTTCCGAGAGTCGTACAAGAGCTCGGTAAGCGGCGTAAGACGCAGGGCTGGACGCGCCTGATCGTCGAGAAGCCGTTCGGCCGCGACCTCGAGTCCGCCCGCGAGCTCCAGAGCGTGATCACGCGGTACTTCGACGAGACCGAGGTCTTCCGCATCGACCACTACCTCGGCAAGGAGACCGTTCAGAACATGTTGGTGCTGCGGTTCGCGAACGGGATCTTCGAGCCGATCTGGAACCGCCAGTTCGTCGACCACGTGCAGGTCACGGTGGCGGAGTCGATCGGGATCGAAAACCGCGCCGCGTATTACGAGCAGGCGGGCGCAGTCCGCGACATCTTCCAGAACCACATGCTGCAGCTGATCGCCATCGCCGCGATGGAGCCGCCGATCGACTTCACGGCCGACTCGGTTCGTAACGAGAAGGTGAAAGTGTTGCGCGCGATCCACACTCCAGGCCCGAAGTCCGTCGTCCGGGGCCAGTACGGGCGCGGCTTCATCGAGGGCAAGGAAGTGCCGGGCTATCGCGAGGAGCCGGACGTCCCTCCCCAGTCGAAGACTGAGACGTACGTTGCAGCGAAGCTCTACGTGGACAACTGGCGCTGGGCCGACACGCCCTGGTACGTTCGCACCGGCAAGCGGCTGCCGCGGCGCGAAACGACGATCGCGATCGCCTTCAAGAAGGCGCCGCACCCGCCGTTCGAGGAGCTGGCGGCCGAAGGGTTGCGCCCGAACGCGCTCATCATCCAGGTGCAGCCCGACGAAGGGATCTCGCTGGCGATCAGCGTGAAGGTGCCGGGCCACGGGCTGACGATCCGCACCGCGCACATGGACTTCCTCTACGGGGGCGCGTTCCGCACCGGTCTGCCCGAGGCGTACGAGCGCCTGATCCTCGATGCGATGCTCGGCGACCAGACCCTGTTCACGCGCATCGACGAGGTGGAAGAGCAGTGGTCGCTGGTCGACGCGATTATCGCCGCCTGGGCGCGCGACCGGCCGGCGTTCCCGAACTATCCGGCTGGGACCTGGGGCCCGCCGTCCGCGGACGAGCTCCTCGCGCGAGACGGAAGGTCATGGCGGCAGCACTGACTTCGATCCGCGAGATCGAGCGCGAGGTCAGCGCAAGGCGGACCGTGCCCGGGTCCGAGGCGCCGTACCAGCGCACCAGTGTGATGACGCATACGGCGTGGGTCCCGCCGGAGTGGGTCGAAGCCGCCGAGGACGCGCTGGCCGGGCTCGCCGAGCGCCACCCGTCCCGGACGATCGTCCTCTTCCCGCAGCCCAACGAGGAGGACGGGCTCGAGGGCGACGTGGACATCGACGTCTATCCGGTGGGCGGCGGACGGCAGGTCTGCACCGAGACGATTCGGATCCGCCTCAACGGCCCGCGCGCGGCGGCTCCGGCCAGCGTCGTCCAGCCGCTGCTGCTTCCCGACCTGCCCGTCTTCCTCCGGTGGCGCGGGGCTCCGCCTTTCGGCGAGCCCGCGTTCGAGGGCCTCATCGACGTCGTCGACCGTCTGATCGTCGACAGCACGGAATGGGCGGATCTGCCCGCCCCGTACGCAGGGCTCACCGGCATCTTCGACCGCGTCGTCGTCTCCGACATCGCTTGGGCGCGGACGAGCCGTTGGCGTCCACACCTCGCGTCCCTCTGGCCCGACATTGCAAACGTGAAGAAGATCCGCGTCACGGGGACGGCCGCGCAGGCGCAGCTGCTCGCCGGCTGGCTGCGCACGCGCCTGAAGCATCCCGTCGAGCTGGAGCACGAGCCCTCGGATCACCTCGACGGTGTCGAGATCGACGGCGAAGCTGCGCCGTTCCCGCCCGGCGACCCGCCCGATCCCTCCGACCTGCTCTCCGAGGAGCTCGACCGCTTCGACCGCGACCGGATCTACGAGGACGCAGTGCGCGGCACGCTCGAATGAGCGATTTCGCGTCGAAGGTCAAGCCGCTGATCGTGGACGTTCCCGGCTGGCTCACGGACGAGGAGGGCGAGGCCCTCTATGAGCTCGCGCGCGCGTGTACCGGAAGGGGCGTGATCGTCGAGATCGGCTCCTGGAAGGGAAAGTCGACGGTCTGCCTCGGGCTCGGCTCACAGGCGGGCGCGTCCGTCCCCGTCTACGCGGTCGACCCGCACGCGGACTATCGCTTCGGCGACTTCAAGAACAACGTCGAGCGTGCGGGGATCCAGGAGCTCGTGCGACCCGTGGCGTCACTGTCGCAGGCGGCTGCCGACGACTTCGACGAGCCGATCGAGCTGCTGTTCGTCGACGGGGCACACGAATACGACCTCGTCCTCGAAGATTTCGAGAAGTGGGTGCCGAAAGTCGTCGACGACGGCTGGGTCGTCTTCCACGACACGACGTGGACGGCCGGGCCGCGGAAAGTCGTCAGCCAGGCGATCTACCGGTCGCGCCGCTTCAAGGAGGCGCGCTTCGTCGTCGGCTCCACCACGGTGGCGCGCAAGGTCGCGCGGAACGGTTTCGGCGATCGTGCCCGGAACCGCTACGTGCTGGGCGTCAAGACAGCCTTTTGGCTCGGGTCGACCGCGTTGAAGAAGCAGCGCGGCCTGGTGCCGGCGCGCGTGGAGCGACTGGGCAGGCGCTTTCTACGCGCGATCCAGTAGCTCTACTTGCCGAGCTTGAACTTGGGCTTCGCGATGACGATGCCCAGCTTGTCCGACCAGGTCATCTGCGCGGCGCCGGTCGGCAAGGAGAGGTCGATGCCGCGCACGCGGTAGGACCAGGAGCCGGGCTTCAGTGGAAGGTTCGCCGAGGTCGAGAAGGTGAAGAGGTTGCCTTCAGGTCGCCAGGGATACGCCTTCTTACTCCACTGGACTTCGTAGGCGCTGGCGCCGAGCGCGGGCTGCCAGGCGACGAGAGGTGCTGCTGCGAAAACCGGCCGCCTGGTCGTGGCGGCGAACAGCCGGCCCTTGGGCGAGAGGCCGGAGGCGTAAGGCGTTCCGCTGGACGTGACGACCGGTTCGCTGGTCTTGCCGAAGCTGGCGATGCGCCCCGCCGCGCAGACGTCCTGCGCGAGGTCTCGGTCGTAGTAGGCGATCGGCGGGTTCGCAGGGGCCGGGGCGGACGGATCCGCGTCCGGCAGCACCTCGACGAAGTACTGCACCGGGACGACCGTCCAGTAGTAACGGCCGGTCGGCCACTGCGTGTCCCAGAGGTCGACGGGTGCGCCCTGGCCGTTCAATGACGCCGGGAAGGTGCTCGGCGGGGCGGGCGTCGACGTGCTGCCCGAGGAGCCCGAACCGGAGGAGCCCGAGCCGCTGGAGCCTGAGCCGCTGGACCCGGAGCTGCCCGACGAGGACCCGGCGGCGGCCGCCTGCTGCTGGATAAGCGTGGCGGTGAATGTGCTGGCCCCCTGTGACTCGGTGGTCGTGATCTTCGCGCCGTCGCCGGAGGTCTGCTTGCCCTCTAAACCGTCGGTGAGGTTCTTACTCCGCGCGGCCAAGAGCTTCTTCGTGTCGCCGGGAAGCTGCAGTGGGCCCGTGATCCGCGGTGCGTACGCAGGGCTGCCGACGACGGCGCCCTTGTACACGACGTTGACGCAGTCGCGGTCGGAGAAGACGTAGACGCGAAACAGTTCGCAGCGCGGCGCGAGGCTCGAAACGCAGTCGGCGGCGCCGCCGAGCGGCTCGTCTCCGGAGAAGAGGAACGCGGGCATGATCTTGTGTGCGGTCGCGTTCTGCGGTGTCGACGTCGTGTCGGACACGGCGTTACCGATTGTCATCGGACCCTGCGCGAAGCTCTGGTTGGTCGAGGTGAAGACCTGACTCCACGGGCCGTACGAGACCGTCGGCAGGCCGTTGGCCGGACCTTTCGTATCCAGGAGACGCCGCACTGCGCGCACGCGCCAGTCGACCTTGTTGATCCACAGGTCGGCGTTGTGGAAGGCGTAGAACTCCCGCTCGTCGGCCACGTTTGTGATCGTCGAGATCGTCTTCGAGACGCCGCCGCCGACGTCCAGGTTCTGCCACCAGACGTCGTACGAGGTTGCGCCGTCCACGGTCGACCAGCGGACGTAGCCGTTCCCGGCGGACAGCTGGCTCGGGAGTGAAGACCAGCGCATGTTGAAGCCGTAGGAGTTGCTCCAGGGACCGACGCTGCCGTTCGCGGTGATAGCGCGCACACGCGCATAAAGGGAGTACGGGCTGCCGGTTATCCACGGCAGGGTCACGGGAACCGCGGCTGCCGGGCTCGTGAGCGTCGCGTCGTCCCAGACCATCGCGTTTCCGGCGAAGGTCGGGCTGGTGGACAGGACGAAGTGATAGCGCTTTGCGCCGCGCACGGGGTTCCACGCGAACGACGGTGTGCGCGGGAAGACCTGGCTCGGCGTCTCGTTCACCCGCAGGAGGAACGCCTTCAGGTTCGTCGGTGCCCGGAGCGCTGTCGCGCCGGCGTCGGACCTGGACGAAGCCTGTGCAGGCGCGGTGAGCGCAAGCACGGCGAGAACGGCGGCCGCAAGACGTGCCATCCCCTTGGTTGTCGGCAGTTCCTAGTGCCCGGCCGTCCCTCGAACGAGGGACGCCAGGAGCGCTCCCGCGGCCAAAGCAAGCGGGTCGGCACCGGGCCGGCCGATGATCTGCAGCGAGGCCGGTAGGCCCTCCTCCGCGGGCCCGCAGGGCAGGGCCAGGACCGGCCAACCGAGCGTGTTGAACGGCAGCGTGTTGCGGATCAGCGTCGCGCGCAGGGCCGCGTCGCCGATGCCCGTCGGCGGGGCGACGCAGGAGAGCGTCGGTGTAAGCAGGAGGTCGAGCCCGTCGAGGAGCTCTTCGCAGCGTTCGCGATATTCGGAGCGCGAGCGCTCTGCCTCTCTCACCTCGCCATCTGTGACTGCGAGGCACCGCTCGATCTTGACCGCGATGTCTTCTCCATACAGCTCGCCATGCTCGGCATAGAGCTCGCGGTGGACGTCGGCGACCTCCCGCATGAAGAGCGCGTCGATTTCGGCCCGGGGCCATGCGACCTCTCTCCGGCGCGGGAACGACGCCGCGGCCTCGGTGACGCGCTTCGCCACGAGAGGATCGGCATCGTCCACCCAGGCGACGGCGACCTCGACCTCCTCGGGTGACGCGAGCGCGGTCGGCTCGAAGCCCGGTGCGAGCGTTGCGAGCAGCGAGACGCACTCTGCGACCGTGCGCGCCATCGGTCCAACGTGGTCGAAGCTCGGTGCGAGCGGAAAGCACCCTTCGGTCGAGACGAGGTCGAACGTCGGCTTGAAGCCGACGACTCCGCAGCACGCGGCGGGAATGCGGATGGAGCCGCCGGAATCGGTCCCGATCGACGCAGCCGCGAGCCCGGCCGCGAGCGCTGCAGCCGAGCCGCCGCTCGACCCGCCCGCGATACGGCCGGGAGCGATGGGATTCGGGACGGTCCCGTAATGGGCGTTCTCGGATGTGACGCCGTACGCGAACTCGTGCAGGTTCGTCTTGCCGACGTTCGAGTATCCGCCTGCCTCCGCCAGTCGCACCGATTCCGCCGTCGTTCGGGGAACGTGCTCGGCGAACACGGCCGAGCCGTACGTCGTCACGAGCCCGGCCGTGTCGAGCAGATCCTTGACCGCGAGCGGGATGCCTTCGCCCACGCGCTCCGGGCGCGCGAGAAAGATCCCGGCCGGTTCAGTCGTATTGGAGATAGATCAGCGAGACGAGAATCGTGCCCGCGACGATGAGCAGGGCGACGAGCAGCAGCGAGACGCCGAGCACGACGTTCTTGCGCGCCACCTCGCCGGTGGGCTCGACCGGCTCGATCGATGCGGTTTCGGGTACATGCATCATCAAGACAGGAGCGGGTCCACCGCCATCGCCACGAAGAGCAGTGCGAGGTAGAGCAGGGAGTAGTGGAAGAGCACGGACGCGTGCCGCGGGGTGCGCTCCCGCCAGAGAGCCAG
>Ga0184632_10000154_pt1 | contig 23264 bp, 20 predicted proteins | sample PLM31_50_b1_FD_133153 | JGI IMG/M metagenome (GOLD analysis project Ga0184632, IMG submission 133153) | Groundwater sediment microbial communities from an aquifer in East River, Colorado, USA - PLM3-1_50_b1 | ecosystem: Environmental > Terrestrial > Soil > Riparian zone | place: USA: East... | reverse complement strand
GACTGCTCCGAGCGCATCGCGCACGCGGACCGTAATACGGAACGTCCCCGCGCCCGCAGGCACGCCGGTAATGGTGCCCGTCGTCGCGCCGAGCTTTAGCCCGCTCGGCAGCCCGCCGCTTGCGCAGCGCTTGCCCTCGACACCGCCCAGGGTCGCGATCTTCGCTCGGTAGGCGCGGCGGGCGGCGGCCCCCGGTAGGAACTTCGTCGCGATCGAGAGCCGTGGGCGGACGACCAGCCTCACCCGCGTCTCCCTGGTTGTACCGCTCGCATCAGTCACGCGTGCGACGACCGTGAACGAGCCCGTTCGCGCGGGTACGCCGCTGATGACGCCGTCGGACCCAACAGCAAGCCCCGCGGGAACACCTGTTGCCGACCAGGTGTACGGTGACTGTCCGCCGGCGGCAAGCAACGTCGCACGGAACCGGACCTTCGCTTCCGCCGTGCTGCGCGAAAGCTTCGCGGTGAGCGGTTGGAGGACGCTGAGCGTGTACTGCCGCGAGTCGATTCGGGTTGGCCCGAAGTTCTTCTCCTGGGCCGTCGCCTTCACCGTGAAGGTAGACGAGCCCGTGGCCGTCGGAGTTCCCGCGATCGTGCCCGCCGGGGAAAGCGTGAGGCCGGCAGGGAGCGCACCGGTCGTCACTTCCCAGGTCACATCCGACGGCAGCCCGGTGCCCTCGAGCGCGGCCGAGTACGGGGAGCCGACCGCGGCCGGCTTGAGCGACTGCGTGGCAATCCCCCAGCGCCGAGTCCAGACCTCGAACTTGAAGAGCGTCTCGGCGCTCCTGTTGTCGCAGTCGAGGAGGTGGATCCACGCGCTGAAGACGCCGGCTTCCGTTGCCACGCCTTCCACCACGTGGGTGTCAAGGTCGATCCGCCGGATCGACAACCCCGGAGGAAGATTCCCACCCCCCGGCGGGACTATCAGCCGATGCGGGAGACATCCCGCGTGTGTGCCGATCTCGTAGCTGTAGACCATCCCGATCTCGGCGTGCGGCGGCACCGGATCCTCGTCGTCGAAGTCCAGTGCCCGCGCAACGCCCGCAAACGTCGCGGCGGCGAGAGCCAACAGCAGCAAGACCTTGAGCAAGCGCAACCGCATTTGTGAACCCCCTGTAAAGAGATGGAACCCGGACCCACGGACCCGTGGGCGCGCGCACAGTACCAGAGCGTTCGGCTGGTTTCGGCCCAAGCCGGGTGAGCAGTTACCGTCCCCGTGGTGACCGAACCGGCGCACTGGGGCCTGCGGCGACGCGTGCTCAACGTGTTGGACAACCTGCACCTCGCGCGGCCGGCGGTGCGCGCGTACGAGCTTGCGCTTGCCGCGAGATCGAGCCTCCGAGCGGGTCGAACCCGGGACGCCGGCGGGCTACCTCTGCCGCCCGCTTCTCTTCGGGCTCAGATTGGCCCACGTCATGCCGACGCTGACTTCTTCCTTCGCAGTGGCGAGCAGCACGCCCGCCTCATCGATGACGTGCTGCATAAAAGCGGGTCTTCGATCGAGGAGATGGACGCAATCCTGGACTGGGGTTGCGGCTGTGGCCGCGTCATCCGCCATTGGTCGAGCTTGCCACGGACGCGCGTCTGCGGCTGTGACATCAACCAGAAGATGATCGAGTGGTGCGAGGCGAATCTCGGCTTCGCAGATGTTCGGGTTACAGGCCTCGAGCCTCCACTTCCCTACCCCGACTCGAGCTTTGACCTCGTCTACGCCTTCTCTGTGTTTACCCACCTGACGAAGGAGCTGCAGCACTCGTGGATTCGCGAGTGCTTCCGTGTGCTGAAGCCGCAGGGCTACCTGCTGATGTCGACGATGGGCGAGTACTACCTCTCACTCGCGAGGTTGAGCGAGTCGGAGCGCCGTACGTTCCTGAAGGGAGACGTCGTGGTGCTCTATGAAGGCTCGGCCGGTACGAGCCTGTGCAGCGCCTACCATCCCCCCGAGTACGTGCGCCGGACACTCGCAGCAGACTTCGAGCCGGTCGTCTTTTTCCCCGCGGTCGACGACGGTAGGCACGACATCCACCTCTTGCGCAAGCCAGAACGGGTCGGTGCCGTCGCTGACCACGCGTAGGGCGCGTGGGCTGGCCTCGCTCGAACGGCTCGCGGACCGACCTCTGGGCGCTGTCGTTCTCTTCTTGGCCGCGATTGCCGTCTACGCGTTCCGCGCAATCGGGTGGCCCCTCGTCGCGGGACGCGACCTTGACGAGTACCTCTACGGCTACATCCAGTTCTTCGACTGGGATCCGCTGCTTCCGTGGTCGATGCTGTTCCGGACACCCGTCACGCCGATCGTCGCCGGCGTACTGCTCGACCTGGGCGGCGGCATCGTGGCCGAACCGTTCATGGCGGTCCTGTTCGCGGGTTCCGTCGTCGCGTGGGCCGTCGCAGCCCGCACATTCGGAACCCGAGTGGCTCTCCTCGCCGCGGTGGCACTGCTCGTCTACCCGGCGTACGGCCTGATGTTCCACGAGCTTTCGAGCGAGCCCGTGTTCGCGGCGGGGTTCGCTCTCTGGGCGCTGCTCGTGACGCGCTCGGCAGCACAGCCTTCGGTTCGCCGCTTTGCGCTCGCCGGCCTCGCCGTGGCGCTGCTCGCACTCATCCGCCCCGGCAACGCAGTGCTGATCGCGTTCGTGTTGTTCCCGCTCGTGGTCGCCGGGGACTGGCGACGGCGTGCAGCCTGGGCCGCTGCGTTCCTCACGGCCGCCGTCCTGCCGCTGGCGGTGTGGGCGCTGCTGAACGGCGTCCGGTTCGGCGACTACACGCTCGCGCGCGGTGGCAATGCAGTCGTCCCTTTTTACCGGGCCTTCATCACCGACCGGATCGTCTCGCCGGACAACGGCCCCGCTTCTCGGAGGCTCGGTGACGCAATCGAGCAGCACCTCCTCACACGCGATCCGTACAAGTCCTACGGCGTCACACTGGATGAGGTGTTCCAGAGCGGCAGCTTCCGGATCCACGAGGATCTCTACGTGCTGTCTGACGAGGTCTTCGGCTGGGGCAGCAACTATTCGGTCCTACGAGATGCAGGCCGGGAGGCGGTCGAAGCTCATCCAGCGGACTACGCGTCCGGCGTGCTCGAGACCGTCTGGCAGCAGCTGAGCGAGTCGTTCTTCCGGACCCCTGCCCCTCGGGCCGAGACGCGGCCACCCGCTTCCTCGCAGCCCGGGCTCCCGCGACCCACGGAGGGAGAGCCCATCCCGGCAGGCCAAAATGCCTGGATCTCGCGGCCGGACAACCGGATCCGCGAGGTGTGGACGTCGGGAACCGAACATCACTTCGAGTTCCGCGACGAGCGCGACCGGCGTCGCTTCTCCGAGATCGTGCATGAGCGGGATGAGCTGCTCGCCGCCCTGCCCGATCGCGGTGGCAGCGCCGCCCTTGCGCACAGATTGAATCAGCTCTCGCGCTGGTTTCCCCGTCCGATCATCTGGATCGCCGTCGGCTTGATCGCGCTCGCCTGGCGCAAGCCGCGGGGCACGACCATTCTGACTGCGCTCGGACTCGCGGCGGTGCTGGTGATCGTCCTGAATGCCCTCGGCCTCTTCGCCGATCCGCATTTCGCCCTTCCGGTCGCGCCTGCGTTCGTACTCTTCGGGCTCGGCGCACTGTTCGGAAGACGTACCGAAGGCGAGAGCGCCGGATGAAGGTCTTCCTGGACATCGGCGCTCACGACGGCGAAACACTGCATGCCGTGCGCGATCCTAAGTACGGCTTCGACCGAATCTATTGCCTCGAGCCCGCAAGCTCGTGCTGGCCCGCCCTCGAAGCCGCCGCGGACGAACGAGTGACAGTCTGCAAGCACGGCCTCTGGGACCGGAGCTGCGAGCGCCTGCTTTACAACCCTGGCAGTGGAGGCGCGAGCCTGTTCGAGGACAAATTCCGAGAGGCGCCGACCGGGGAACTCTGCCGATTCGTGAGGGCCACGGATTGGTTCCGTGAGAACCTCGCCGACGGCGACGAGGTCTTCGTGAAGCTCAACTGCGAGGGGGCCGAGTGCGACATCGTCGAGGACCTGCTCGAGTCGGGCGAACTCGGGCGAGCACGGTCGGTGATGATCGATCCGGACATCCGCAAGATCCCTTCGCTCGCGCACCGAGAGCGTGAGCTCAGGGAGCAGCTCACCGCTGCGAAGTCGACGAACTACTTCATGCAGGACGAGGTCATGGTCGGGAGGACGCACCGCGACCGGATCCAGAATTGGCTTCGCGTAGCGGGCGCAGAAGAGGACTCTCGCGCGATCCGCTTGCGTCAGCTCGCGTACGCCGTGACCGAGGCGCTCCGCGGTCGGCGAGCACCGCTCCGGTCGATCCTCTCGCGCTAGGCCGAGATCCCCGAGACGAGCGCATCGACCACTCGCTCGGCCGCACGACCGTCGACCTCGCCAACGATCTCGCGCGCGACGCGCGCACGCTCACGCGCAAGCTCCTCCGGTTCCGCAAGGGCACGCCCGATCCCCGCCACGACGTCTTCGAAACGGTCCGCCCGGTAGAACGCTTGCGACTCCATCAAGGAGCGGTAGTGGTCGCCGCTCACGTTCTTGAGCGCCCAGCTTTCACCCGGAGGTGCGCCCTCGTCGTAGAGCACGCAGACGGTTGGGCGGTCGTTGACGAGCGCATCGAGCAGGATCGTTCCCGCGTTCGAGACGACACAGTCGCCATGCTGGAGCAGGACGGCCAACGTGTCGAGATCGGTGAAGCTCGGTTCCTGCACTGCAACTCCGTCACGGGACAGAGCCGCCGCGAAACGGTCGCGCCACTCACGGTCGCGCGGGTGCGGCCGGAACAGGAGCCCGAAACGCTCGCTCGCTCCACTCTCGCCCCACCACCGCACGAGCCGTTCGACGAATTGGGTCTCGAACGGCGCGTTCGTAGGCGTGTTCCCCATCGCCAGGACGAGCGGCCGCGACGGGTCGAGCCCGAGCCCATGCAGCACCTCTTGGTACTCGCTACGGGGCCGCCGGCGATGAAAGACGTCGGTTTGCGGCCAGCCGGTAACCGCGATCCGGTCGGCCTCGATGCCGTGGTAGCGAACGAGGTCCTGCAGCATAACGTCGTTCTGAACGACGTACCGCTGCAGACCCGGCGCGACTATTCCTTTCCCGACCGTGTGGTCCCAGCTCGCAATGTGCCCGACGATCGGGCTGCCCGAACGGCGACCCGCGACAATGAACGGCACCACCGCGTGCATCTGGATGTTGGCGAGGAGGATCGCTGGCAGCTCACGACGTACGCGCGTGCCCAACGGCTCAGGCACGTAGCGCAGCCGGCCGTAGTGCCAGCGCCGCACAGGCGGATCGAGGAAGGACCACTTCGGTAGCGGGCCGGCGAGTGTCGGGTCGAGGAACCAGTTCTGGTGCCCCGGCTGCATCCGTTGCCGGTGGAAGCCGTGGCGGAGGCTGTGACGCAATGAGAGCGGGTAGAAGCCGACCTGCGCGTCCAGCCAGGTGTCCGCCCGACGGTGAACCTTCCTCGACAGTGGTACAGGCAAGCGAAGCTCATCCGCACGCGTTACGCGCAGGTCGCCGGCGCGCTCCTCCCATGCGGCCGACTGCTCGCCCGTGTCGAGGAGAAACAACTCGAGCCGATCGCCCAGCTGGCTGTGCAGCTTGTCGACGATGCCCGTGTCGAAGAAGAGCCGCGAAGAGAACGGGTCCGGCAGGACCAGCCAGGCTGGCGTCACGGAGCCGTGCGTGCGCCGAGTGCCAGGGCGATGCGGTTTGCGAGTGATGAGCCGTCGAGCCCATGGAAGCTGAGTGCTTCGAGCGGAGTGCCGCACGCGGGCCACCCTTCGACACCGAAGATCGTCACGTTCCGGCCGTCGAGAGCGCGCCTCAACAAATCGCCGAGCGCGCCGACCGGCGAGTGGTCCTCGACAACAAAGACCTCCTCGAACGGCTCGACAAGCTCCGCAAGCCAACCGGGATCGACACGATTGAGCCAGGGCATGTTCACGACCTGCACGCGTGTACCGAGCGCCTCGGCCGCGCTCAATGCCTCGTGCAGCATCACCGGCCCGTACGCGAACAGCACCGCGTCGGAGCCTTCGCGGAGCACGCTTCCCCGACCTGGTGAAGGCTCTCCGCGCGGCAGCTCGATCGTTCGCGGCGACGGCCCAATCGCGAGCCGGATCGCGACGTTTTCTTCGCTGTCTCCCACGGCCCAGCGCAACAGGGCGCGAGTCTCCTGACTGTTCGCGGGCTGGACGATTGTCAGGTTCGGAAGCGCAGCAAGCAGCGAGACGTCGCGCACGCTCTGATGTGACTTGCCCGGCCCGGCAGGGATCAGGCCCGCGTAGTGCAGCGCGTACACGACCTTCGTGCGCTCGCTCGCCTGGTTGTAGATCTGCTCGTTCGCGCGCGCGGCGACAAACGCGGCGAAGGAGTTGACCACGGGTAGGAGCCCGTGGCGGGCCATGCCTGCCGCGACCGAAACCATGTCCTGCTCCGCGATGCCCGACTCGTGGAAGCGGTCCGGGTACGCCAGCTCGAACGCCCGGATGCGGCAGTCCGATGCGAGGTCGGCATCGAGGACGACCAGCTCCGGGTGACGCTTCGCGAGCTCGACAAGCTCCTCGCCGTAGGCCTCGGCGACGTACTCGTCGGTGACCTGAACCCGTGTTCCTGCACCTGACTCCGGCTCGCCCTCGAGGCTGTAGACGCGCGCGTCGGTCGGCGCTTCGACGGGCTCGACGCGCAAGTCCGGCACGCGGACGCGAATCCGCTCGAGCAGCTCGTCCCACGCGCGCTCGAAAGCATCGTCATCCGGTGCGCCGGCGTGCCACCGGTAGGTACCGCCGCCCTCGCGCAGCGCGACAGGATGCTCCATAAACGAGACGCCTCTACCTTTGATCGTGTTGGCGATCAGCGCCTTCGGACCGTCGGCCGCGGACCGGAACTCCGCGAAGACGCGTCCCAGTGCATCGTGGTCGTGTCCGTCACAGACGGCGACCTGCCACCCCAACGTGCGCAGCTTCGTCTCCAGGTCGCCGAGCTCGAGTATTTCCTCGGTCGGCTTGTCGGATTGCAGCTCATTGCGGTCGACGATCACCCAGAGGTTCGGCGTACTTTGGCTCGCCGCGGCTTGCAGCCCTTCGAAGTTCTGGCCCTCCTGCAGCTCGCCGTCGCCCGTCATCACGACCACGCGGCCTGCATGTCCGAGAAAGCGCTTCGCCCAGGCAATGCCGCGTCCCTTCGAAATGCCCATGCCGAGCGAGCCGGAGTTTGCCTCGATGCCCGGCACGCCGACATCCGGATGTCCGTCGAGCCCGCCGAGTCGCCGAAGGCGAAGGAGTTTTTCCGTCGGGACGACGCCGAGCGCATGGAGAGCCGCGTACAGTCCCGGCACGTCGTGCCCTTTGGACGAGAAGAAGACGTCGCGGTCGGGATGGTCCCAGCCGAGCTCCGCAGTGTTCAGCTCGTCGAACAGGAGATGGACGACGATGTCGAGCGAGCTGAAGCTGGAGCCGAGATGGCCGGAGCCGGCCCGCTTCACCATCGTCAGCGCATTCGCGCGGCACATGTCGGACAGGAGGCTCAGAGTCGCATCCCCGCCGGCGCCGGCGCGCACGCGATCGAACTCCGAGGCAGGAATGAGCTGCAACCGCACGGGCGAAACGTTACTCACCAATCACTTGAGCGAGACATCTGGGCGGTGCGCGGCGACGGCCGGCGCGAGCCCGGTGGCCTCCTCCAGCTCGTCGGTCTTCTCGACGAGGAACAGCGCCTCGGTCGTCCCCGGCCGGTAGTCCATGAAGCGCCGTGCCTTTCGCCAGCCGGTCCAGGCGAGCTGCATACGGAGCGCGGCGACGGAGGGAACCGCCTTGGCCTTCGCACTGTCCGGCGGCCATCGGTAGCGGACGACTGCGTCGTCGCGTGTGTCGACGGTCGACTCGAGCAGCATCGCTCCGCCGAGCTTGGTAACACGGTTCAGCATGCGGAGCAGTTCGAGGTGGTTGGCGGAGTGGTAGAGCACCCCGAGGAAGAAGACGAGGTCGAACGGCTCGAGCTCGAGCAGCTCGTCGGCCGTGCGCAAGTCCCCGTAGACGAAGCGATGCGGCGAGCGAAGGTCGTCGGCCCACTCTTCATGCAGATGGCGGTCCGATTCGAAGTCGTTGAAGACGAGCTCGGCGGGCTGGAGCTGCTCGTCGATCCAGCGGGCGTGCAGCCCGTACTTCGGGCCAACCTCGAGGACTCTCGCACCGCGGAAACGCGCCACGTCCAGCACATGCGTGAGCGCCTCGGGAACGATCGTCAGGTCGGGCGCTCGTTCCTCCGCCGTCGTCGCGCGCTTGTCCGGGACCGGCCGCGGGTCGAGGTCGTACTCCGTGAGCTCCTCGAGTCGGCTGAGGCTCTCCGCCTCGGGGTCATAGACCTGAAGCCCGAGCCGGACTGCGGCGGACCATACCCCGCGACGGAGCAGTCCTTTCATGCGCCTTCCCAGGGATGCTCGCGCAGGACGTCCTCGTTCACGTCCGTCCCCCAGCCCGGTCCCGACGGGACCGTCAGCTTGCCGTCCTTGACCTCGGGTGCGGCGGTCAACTCCTCGCGCCACGGCACGTCGTCGACGTCCACCTCCAGGATGCGCACGTTTGGGATGGCCGCGCACCACTGCGCGGAGATGAACGTGGCGAGGTGGCTGTAGTAGTTGTGCGGCGCGCAGTTGACCTCGAACGTCTCCGCGAGGTCTGCGATCTTCTTCGCCTGGTGGAAGCCGTTCCAGATGACATCCACCGATGCGACGTCCATCGCGCCGGCCTCGAAGAACGGCCGAAAGCCACGGTTCGTGTAGAGGTTCTCTCCCGAGCAGATCGGAATCGTCGAGCCGCCGCGAATTGCGGCCAGTGAAACGGGATCGAACGCGTCCACCTCGAGCCACATCAGCCCGTGGTCGGCGAGGACACGCCCCATCCGCAGCACACCCTCCGCCGTGAGGTTGAAGTTCAGGTCGACGATCGGCTCGGCTTCACCTTGGGTACCTTCGCGGAACGCTTCCAGGAGTTGTACGACCGCCGCTTCGAGCTCGGGCGAGGGATTGCGCTCCAGCCCATCGCCGTGGAAGCCGGGCATCAGGACCTGCGGCTCGTCGCCGGGGACGACGATATTCGTCTTGAAGGCGCGAAATCCGCGCTCGACGATCTCGCGACCGAGCGCGGTCACATCGTCGTACGAGGCGAGCTTCGGCGTCCCCGTGACCTGCCACGCACGCGCGCGCGTTGTGCCGCAATGCGACCAGTACACGTCGACGTCGTCGCGCGTCGGCCCCCCGAAGAGCTCGTACACGGGCACGCCGAGCGCCTTGGCCTTTACGTCGAGCAGCGCGTTCTCGATCCCGCCGATCGCCTTCTGGATCACCGATCCGGGGCTCTGCCGCGTCGCGCGGTAAAGATCCCAGACGATCCGCTCGACCGCGCGGGGATCGCGGCCGGTCACCTGCGGCGCAAGATCCTCGACGACGCCCGCGAGGCCGTGCGGAGAGCCGTGCGAGTCCGTGACTTCCGCCCAGCCGACCGCGCCATCGTCGGTCGTCGCCTTCAGGAAGATCCACGGGCGCCAACCCGCATCACAGAACAGCGTCTCGAGCTTTGCGACCTTCATTCGGCCGCAGGATACGGACGCGGCGGCCGCTCGACGTCCGGCAACGTCGCGTCGCCTGCGTCCACGAGTGCGCGTGCGCGGCTCCAGTCGTCCTCGTCGTCGACGTTGAATCCTTCGTGGTTGCGCGTGATGAACGGCGCAACGACCTTGCCCTCACGGGTCTCGGTCTGTGAGACGACGCGCGTCCACGCGATCTCGAGCGCGCTGTTCTGCACGTAGACCTCTGGCAGCGCCGGATACTGGCCGGCGTGCCACGCGACGTCGAGGTGCGCCTGGTCGAGCAGCGGCCGCATCGTCTTTCCCTCGACCACCCACATCTTCCCGGGGTGCTGCTTCACGAGCTCGACCGCGCGGATCGAGTCGGCCTCAGGCGTGGCGAGCAGCTGTCTCATGCCGCGGAGGAAGGCGTCCGGTCCGCGGAACGGATTGGTCGCGCGCACGATCGCGAACAGGTCGTAATGCTCGCCCAGCTCCTTGAGTGTGTACGCCAGCCATTCGATGTCCGGCGACGTCGAGGTCGCGAACTCCGACGGCCGCAGAAACGGAACGTCTGCGCCGTATCGCTGCGCGACCTCCGCGATCTTGCCGCTGTCGGTCGAGCAGACGACACGCTGGAACACGCCGGCCTGCTGTGCCGTCGCGATTGCGTAGGCGAGCAGGGGATGCCCCGCGAGCGGGCGCACGTTCTTATCCGGCACGCGCTCCGAGCCCGAGCGCGCGGGAATCAGTGCGATCGCGCTTGGCAAGCTTCCTCCGCGTCGGCCAGCAGTCCCTCGAGCGTCGGCGCTGCGAGGCCCGTTCTCCGGGCTGCGCGCACGACCGCGCCGAGAATCGCATCCAGCTCGTTGAGCCGTCCGGCAGCGGCGTCGCGTGCGGTCGAGGTCGTCACGGTGGCGGGCATCGTGTCAAGGATCTCCCACTGCGCGGCTTCGTCCAGCTGGACCCCGTCCGCAGCAGCGACCTCGCAGGCCTCGATCACGCCGGCTTCCAGCGTCGCTCGCCAGTCCGGATCGCTCCGGAGCTCGCCCAGCGTCTGCTGCGTGATCACCGTAGCCGCCGCCAGCGGCGCGAGCCGGACGAGCTTCTCCCAGAGCACGGCAGGCTCACTCTCGCCCACGCGCACGTCGAGCCTCGCGCTGCGCAGGAGCTCCGCCGCGCCGTCGGCCGGAAAGAGCGTGATCAGTGGCGCAGGGGTCGTTTGCACGACCGTTGTCGGTCCGTCGCGGTACGCCTCGAGCCGCCCGATGCTGCCCGCGAGCACGTTGCCGCCGAGCCGCCGGCGAATCCGTTCCACGTGCTCGAGTCCGTTGAGGAGCGGGAGCACGGCTGAAGCCGCGGACCCAATACGCCCCAGGGCATCGTCAAGCGCGGGCCCCTTGACGGTCACGAGCAGCAGGTTGACGGGCTCGTGCAGTTCGGTGACCGCCCGCGGCTGCACCGTGACCTCCTCCGAGCCATGTCTCAGGGACAGTCCTTGAGACGAGATCGCTTCGGCCGTGACCTCGCGCGCGATGCAGACGACGTCGAAGCCGGCTTGCACGAGTGGCACTGCCAGGGCACCACCGACCGCGCCCGGGCCAAGCACGCCGATGGTGACCGGTTCGGCCACGTCCGTTACGCCCGCGTCCCTGTGTCGGACACCGTGACGTATGTCTGGCGGACAGTCAGCTGGGAAGCGCTGCGAGCCACTACGTTTTCGACGGGTCGGAGATGAGGTTGACGTACTTCCAGTCCGTGTAGACGTCGAGTGCCTCCACGCCCGCTTCGCGCCAGCCTGTTCCTGACTGCTTCACGCCGCCGAAGCCCATGTGCGGCTCGCTCCCGTGCGTTCCGCCGTTGACGACGACGACTCCGGCCTCGACCTCGTCGGCGAAGCGCATCGCGCGATTCAGGTTGGCCGTGTGGATAGCAGAGGTGAGTCCGTACGGGGAGTCGTTGACGAGCGCGATCGCTTCGTCGAGATCACGGACGCGATAGAGGATCGTCACCGGCCCGAACAGCTCCGTGCAGGAGAGTTCTGCGTTAGGTGCCACGTCCTCGAGCACCGTCGGAGCCAGCCACCAGCCGGGTCGGTCCAGCCGCTCTCCCCCCGCGAGCGCCCGTGCGCCCTTCAACAGGCCGAGGACGCGCTCGAGGCTCTCTCGGCTGATGACCGGACCGGTCTCGTAGGTGCGGGCGCCGGCAACGAAGCGGTCGCGGAACTCGTCGTAGACCGAATCGAAGACGACGATGCGGCTCGCTGCGGCACAGCGCTGGCCTGCATTCGAGAAGGCCGACGCCAGCGACCATTCGACCGCGCGCTCCAGATCCGCGTCGTCGCAGACGACGAGTGCGTTCTTGCCGCCAAGCTCGAGGCAGACCTTGGCGAGCCGACGACCTGCGCGCTCCTGGATCCCACGGCCGGTCTCCGCCGACCCGGTGAAGCTGACGAGGTCGACGTCGGGCGAGTCGACGAGCGGAGGACCGGTCTCCCGCCCGAGCCCGTGCACGACGTTCAGCACCCCGGTCGGCAGCACCTCCCGGGAGAGATCGGCGAAGAACGCGGCCGACGCAGGCGTGTGCTCGGAGGGCTTCAGGACCGCTGCGTTGCCGCAGAGGAGCGCCGGAAAGGCTTTCCACGCGTAGTTCGGGAGCGGCGTGTTGAAGGAGACGATCAGCGCCGCGACGCCGACCGGTCGCCGGGTCGCCATGACCGTGCGGTTGGGCATCGCCGACGTCGTCGTGCGGCCATACAGCCGGCGGCCCTCGCCGGCGACGAAGAATCCCATCTCGACTGCCGCATCCGTCTCCCCGAGCGCGAGCTCCATCGACTTTCCCGTCTCCGCTGCGACGAGCTCCGCGGCCTCGTCACGGCGAGCCGACAACGCAAACGCGAGCTCACGTACGAGCTCGCCGCGCTCGACCGGCGTTCTCGCGGCCCAATCGCGCTGCGCGCGGCGCGCTGCGTCGATCGCGGCCCGCACATCCGCTTCTCCCGAACGAGCAACCGTGCAGAGAAGGGAGCCGTCGTCGGGGCGATGTTTCTCGAACGTCTCACCGCCCTCCGAGGGGGCCGCACGACCAGCGATGAAATTCAGAACCTCGTCCGGGATCACCACGCAGACCAACCGCCGTCGGCGACGACGTTGGCGCCCGTGACATAGGAAGACGCGTCTGAGGCGAGGAAAACGACGGGGCCCACGACTTCACTCACGTCGGCCATGCGGCCGACCGGCATCCGCGCCGCGTAAGCATCCAGGAACTCCTTCGGCTGGTCGTTCCACACCCCGGCGAGCGTCAGGGTGTTGACCCGAACGCCCTTTTTTGCCCAATAGGTCGCGAGGTACCGGGTCAGGTTGTACAGCGCAGACTTCGAGACGGAGTACGCCACCGGTTTGAAGAACTCCTCACCCTTTTCGCGCCGGAAGTCATAGAGCTCCTGGACCGGCGAGAGCATTCCGTAGACCGACGAGACGTTGACGATCGAGCCGCGGCCCTCGTCGGCCATGCGCGAGCCGATCACCTGGCAGGCGAGCAGCGTTCCTTTGACGTTGACCGCCATCACCTGGTCGAACGAGGCGATCGGGTAGTGCTCGAACGGACCGACCTCCTGCGCCGGCGCGTCCGGCGGGGAGTCGAGGGCCGCCGCATTCACGAGCACGTGGGGGACACCCCAGGCTTGAGTCACCTCCTTCGTCGCGCGCTCGATCGCGTCCCGGTCGGTGACGTCAACGCGGAAGCTGCGGGCGCCCTCGTCGTCGACCTCATCCGCCGCGATGTCGAAGATCGCCACCTTCGCCCCACGCTCGGCGAGACCACGGGCGATCTCGCCGCCGACCTGCCCCGCGCCGCCGGTCACTACAGCAACTCGGTCGCCGAGCGAGAAGAGGTCTGTCACGCGCGCTGAGCTTCCCATACGCCGTCGCAGAACTCTCGCACGCAGCCTGCGCCGCCGGAACGCTCGAGCACCCACCGCGCCAGCGGCCTGACCTCGGGCCAGGCGTCCGCGGGCACGACGGGACACCCCACGGCGCGCAGGCACTGGGCGTCATTGATGTCGTTCCCGACGAAGGCAGTGTCTTCCAGAGACACGGCGAGCCTTTGGGAGCGGGCCTGCAGCACCGAGAGCTTGTCCGCGACTCCCTGCACACAATCGGCGCGTAGCTTCGCAGCCCGTGCACCGACGATCGGGTTCTGCTCCATCGAGATGATCAGGTACGCGACGCCGACCTCATCGAGACGCCGCAGGCCGAGACCGTCGCTGCGCGAGAACGCGAGCGCCTCCTCGCCACGCTCGTTCACCCAGACGCGGTTGTCGGTGAAGACGCCGTCAAAGTCGAAGACCGCGAGGCGTACTCGCTCGAGCAGCGGCTGGAGCTCGCTCACGGCCGAGGTGCTGCGTGCTCGGCGACCGGTACCTCGACCGGCTCGACGTGGGCGAGCGCGACAGTCTCCTCGTACTGCAGCGGTCGCAGCAGGCGGCGCCCGACGATGCGATCGAGCTCGTACGGCGGCAGACCGCCGTCCGCCGGCGACTTGATCGCAACGTCGTCCGCCGTCAGGACGTGACCCTCCTCGAGGTCTCGCGCAGCAACGAGCTTTTTGCCCATCTTGCGCATCGGCTGGTCCTCGATCGCAAGGGGACGCTTGACGCCGTCGCCGAGGGCTTCCGGCACACGCTGCAGGTCGCGCACGAGCTTGCGCATCCCCTCAGGCATAAGCGAGAACGCGTGGTCGGTGCCCTTCCAGGCGTGGTTGAGCGTGAAATGCTTCTCGATCACGCGGGCGCCGAGCATGTAGGCCACGACCGACATCGCGATCCCGTTTTGGTGGTCGGAGAGCCCGACGACAAGCTCCGGGAAGCGGTCGCGATACGTCGTGATCACGTTCAGATTCAGATCGTCGGTATCGCACGGATACGCCGCGGTGCACTGCAGCAGTGCGAGCTGGTCGTTGATCGGCAGCACGGTCTCGACGGCGCGCTCGACGTCGGCCATCGTTGCACCGCCGGTCGACAGGAGCATCGGCTTGCCGAATGCTGCGACGTGCTTGAGCAACGGCGTGTTGACGAGATCCGCGGAGGCGATCTTGAACGCCGGAACGTCGAGGTCGGCGAGAAGGTCGGCGCTCTCGACGTCGAAAGCAGTGGCGAAGAACGTGATGCCGAGCTCACGCGCACACGCATGCAGCTCCGCGTACTCGTCCTCGTTCAGCTCGAGGGCCTCGCGGTGCTCCCCGTACGTGCGACCGAAGCTGAACTCGTTGTCGTAGGGCTGATTGAAGAACTCGCGTGTGAACAAGGTGCGATTCGCGCGCTTCTGCAACTTGATCGCGTCGGCACCGCATTCCTTCGCCGCGTGGATCAGCTCCTTCGCCTTCGTGACGTCTCCTTGGTGGTTGTGGCCCACCTCGGCGATGACGTAGCACGCGCTGTCGTCGTGAATGTCGACACCGTCGATCGCCAGCCGTCGATTCTCACTCATCGGTGTTCCATGCTAGTCGCGGCCTCCTCGCCACGTGCCCGCAGACGGCCGACGTCCGCGTCGACCAGCAAACGGACGAGCTGGTCGAAGTCCAGCTCGGGCCGCCAGCCCAGCTTTGTGCGGGCCTTCGACGGGTCGCCGACGAGCCGGCGGAGCTCCGCCTTGCCTCGCTCCAGGTCAGGGTCGACGCGCACGTAGTCCTGCCAGTCCAGTCCGACGTGATCGAACGCGCCCTGAACGAAGTCGCGCACTGAGTGGCTCTCACCCGACGCGACGACGTAGTCCGCTGGCTCCTCCTGCTGCAGCATCAACCACATCGCCCGCACATAGTCGCCCGCGTAGCCCCAGTCGCGACGGGCGTCGAGATCGCCGAGCACGAGCTCGCTTTCGAGTCCGAGTGAGATCGCGGCCGCGCCGTGCGCAACCTTGCGGGGCAGGAACTCGAGCGGGCGACGAGGCGACTCGTGGTTGTAGAGAATGCCGGAGCACGCGAACAGCCCATATTGGCGGCGGTACGAGTGGACGATGAAGTGCGCGTACGCCTTCGCGACGCCGTACGGGGTGACCGGCTCGAGCGGCGTCTCCTCAGTCTGCGGGCTCTCGCGCGGCTCGCCGAAGATCTCGCTCGATGACGCCTGGTACACGCGAATCCCTGGATCGACGGCGCGAATCGCTTCGAGCAAGGATGTCGCTCCGACCGCTGCGAGCTCTGCGGTGACCACGGGACGGTTCCACGATGCCGGAACGAACGACGGCGCCGCGAGGTTGTAGACCTCAGTCGGGCGGAATGACTCGAGCGCGCGCGATAGCGAAGGCTCGTCCAGCAAATCCGCTTCGATGAGGTCGATCCGGCTCTGAATCGCGTCGAGATTCGAATACGGCCCCGCGCCCGGCCGAACGACGCCCGCGACCTCGTAGCCGCGCTCGAGCAGGAGCTCGGCGAGGTACGAGCCGTCCTGGCCCCCGATCCCGGTGATCAGTGCTCGCTTCACGCGATCATTCTCCCTGCAGCCTCGGCGTAGGCGGCCAGTGTCCTGTCGGTCACGCCATCCCAGGAGAAGCCCTCTGCCGCGCGCCTGCGTCCCGCCGCCCCGAGGCGCCGCCGGAGCTCGGCGTCCGCCAGAAGCCGTTCGAGAGCCGCTCGCAGGGCGGCTGGGTCTCGCGGGGGTACGACCAGCCCTGTCTCGCCGTCCACGACGAGGTCGCGCAAACCGCCGACGTCGGTAGCGACAACCGGACGGCCGTGCGCCATCGCCTCCAGGCACGCGACGCCGAAACCCTCGCGCCGAGAAGGACACGCAACCACGGCGGCGCGCGCATACAACCGCCCCAGCTCGTCGTGCGGAACGAAACCCCGCGCCCCACGGACGCGATCGCGAAGCGGGCCGTCGCCGGCGACGACGAGGTTCATTCCGCGTGCGGCCGCTACGAGCTCGAGCACGCCCTTTTCGGGAGAGAGGCGGCCTGCGTACAGCACCTCCGGCGGGTCCGCCTCGTCGCCGACCTCCGGTGGGAGCTCGACCCCGCTGGGGATCACCCGCACCTCGCGCGCGCCGAGCTCCCTGGCCGAGTCGGCGAGCGCAGTCGAGGCGGCGATCGCGAGCTGAGCTCCTCGCAATACGTGCCGGACAAGCTGCGGTGCATGCCGTGCCAGCTCGACGTCGGTTCCCCAGACCTGGACCACGTACGGCTTGCCGCTACGAGCCGCGACCCACCCCGCGGGAAGCCAGTGCGCGTGTAGCAAATCGGCGTCGACCCGCCGGGCGGCTCGGACGAAGCTCGCCAGCAAGGCGGGCACGAGGAGAGCAAGCCACGGGCGCCGGCGCAGGTTGCCGAGCACGCCGTGCCCATAGGCGAGCCCGTAGTTACTGAACTGCATGGGCCCGATGACCTCGACCTCGACACCCCGCGACCGCACGTGAGCGACAGCGTCGGCGACGAATCTCCCAGCTGCATCACCGGGATCACGAGGGTACGACGTCGTTAGTACCGCGACCTTCACCTGGGCGGGCGCTCGAGCCGTACGGTGAAGCCGACGTTCCGAGCCTCCGCCGCGAAGTCCCGCCCCACTGCCAGCGACGGGATCTCGTGGAGGACCACCTTGAGGAATCCGCAGCCATCCCCCTCGACGTCGATCTCCTGGAAACCCACTGCGAGAGCGCGATCACGCATTGCGACCGCAGCGCCCCGGTCACGAAAACGTCCGAAGACGGCCTCGAGCTCGCCCTCTCCCTCGGCGGGATGAATGCACTCTCGCGCGCTCGGAAACCGAGGCGATCCGCCGGCCAAGACGATGACCGGATACGAAAGGACGATCGTCAGAAGAATCAGCCATGGAGCCCAACGCCCCCTCATCGTCGCGCAGCCTCAGTTCGCCGCGCATCGGCAAGCAGCAGCGGCACCAGCCAGACCGTTGCAAGGACGAGGGCTCCCGTGAAACGAACGATGGGATTGACCGCTGCTGCCTTCGTGATCGGCAGGCTCGGAAACGCCCAGGTGCTCCAGGTGAAGGCCGCAACGCAGAGAATCGAAAGTAGCGCTGCATAACCCGAGAACTGACGATCACCCGAAATGAACCCGGCGAGGATGGCCAGCACGAGGAGCGGAACGACGATGAGCCAGATGTGGAAGTCGAACAACGTGCTGAGCGTGAGACGGAGGGACGGCCAAGCGCGTTCGAGATGCGAGAGCAGTCCGAGCCCCCCTGCCTCCGGCCCGCCGCCTTCGAGATCTCGAGCGACGAGCAGCACGCGCCAGGGGATAGTTAGGGCTGCGGCGACGAGCCCGGCTGCGACGAGTCGCGGCCACAGGCTGCGGGCCTGCGGCCGAGTCACGACCACGGCAGCAAGCAGAGCACACACCCCGAGCACATAGCCCTCTCGCTTGGTCAGCATCGCTGCCGCGAGAAAGAGGGTGGCCCCGCAGAGCGCCCAATCGGCCCGGTCTCTCAGCCAGATCGCGAGCAGAAGGGCACCGAGGGCAAAGAACTCGTCCAGGAGGAAGTCAGCCTGGGGCTGGAGGGCGTAGTCAACGACGTGGGGCGTGACCAGGACAAGGAGAAGCGATCCCCAGAGCAGCAATCGTGGAACCCGGCCGGCGAGCAGCCCGATCACTGCTCCCACGAAGCCCAGGAGGAGGAACCAGAACTGCAGGTGCAGTGTCACCGCATCCGCTGCTCCCATGAAGTGGAACGCAGCAGCCTCGAGTGCCGGAACGAGCGGCGGATACGACTGGCCCGCCAAGCCCTGAAAGAACTGACCGTCGAGGCCTCCGAAGTAGTAGATGGCTCGGGCCTTCGGAACCCAGAACGACCAGGCATCGAACTCGTAAAGCCCAGCCAGGCGGCCGGCCCGAAATTGTGCCTCCAGATACACCGCAGTAAGTCCACCGAAGAGAGCGGCGACCAGCGACAACCGCAACGGCGGCATCCGAAGCATTGGCCGAGGCGGAAGCCGTCGTCCGAGGCGCAGACCCACAAGGACTGCCGCCACGCCGACAATGACTCCGCTCCCGAAGATCGTCGCGAGGGACATGCCGATCGAGAACGTGAGTTGCCAGACCCAGACGATCCCCAGCGACCCCACCCCGCACATATATGCAAGTCCCGAGAGTCGCCCCAACTCGACCCATGAATTCCAGCCACGGAGGCCGAAGAGCACACAGACCCCGACAACGAACAGCCAGAGGTTCAGCGCAACCAGGCCGACGATGGCGCCGAGGCTCAATCGAGCCGCCCGATCGAGATGCCATTGTCGTCCCGCCAGCGCACACGATAGGACGGGCCGAGATCCGAAGCGTCGCAGCCGTAACAGATGATCCAGCGCGCATCGAGAGTCGGACGCCTGGGCATCAGGAAATAGCGGTACCACGACTCCACGTACTGCAGCGTCAGAGGGGTCGCATTTCGCAGTCTCGGTCCCGTGCGAACCCGGTATGGAGCAGTCGGCGGAATGAGGGCAACCGCCTCGTACGCAGCCTGTTGGTTGACGATCATCGAGTTGCCGCCGGCGATCTCCCGGTCCGAGAAAGAGAGAGCGCTGTTCGTGTCCGCGACGTCGTCCAGATGCGCTAGCGCCTTCGCGTAGTAGACCAGGCCGAAGCCCGTCGCAAGGACGACGGCGAGCAGGACTCCGGCCTGGCGGCGGTCAACGCGGGGCATTGCGGGCAGTCCGCGAGAAGACGATGGGTAACGCCAGGACGAGCACGGCGAACGCGTAGAAATAATAGAACTGCATCGTCAGGTAGAAGAAGTTCGCGGCCATCGTCCCCGCCAGCGCCGCCGTCATGCCCCACGCCAGCGGACGCACGCGCCGGGCGAGCCCCACGCCCTCCGCGGCGAGGCGCCGGCCGAGCGCGCGCGCCGCGGCCAGGCGTGAGAACAGGTAGCGGAGGAAGAGGAAGAAAGCGACCGTTCCGACGAGTCCCGTCTCCACGATCAGGGCAACGTAGAACGAGTGCGGGCCCCAGTTCGACTTCCCGGTGACGAACTCGTAGTAGACGGAGAACGTGTTCAGCCCGAGACCGAACAGCGGGTGCGAATGGATGATGTTCGGGATGAAGTCGTAGACGCCGAAGTGCGCGCTCTCCGACCGGCCGCCCGTCTCGAGGCGCGAGCGCACGAGCACCTCGAAGTAGTTGCGCCGCGACCAGACGACCGCGAGAAGAATGGCAGCGATTCCTGCGAGTGGCACGAGCAGCGCACGAGAGGCGAGGTAATGCCGGTACGGGATCGCGAGCACGAGCAAACCGACGCCGAGCCCGAGCAGCCCGCTGCGTGAGAGCGTCGTCAGCTGGACGAGGAAGAGGAATGCCAGCACGACCGCCAGCGGCACGCGCAGGCGGTGGCCTCGCTCGAGCCGGAGGTAGAGCGGCAGGAGCATGAGCAGCGGAATACAGAGCATCACGGCGAGGTGGTTCGGATCGCCGGTCAATGCATTGGCGCGATAGATGGGGGTCCCGCCGATGGCGCCGTACACGTTGATCTGGCTGGCGCCGCCCGTGAGCGGCGAGAGCACGAGCCGGTCGAGGTTCGTGCCCGCCCGCGCGGCGAGTAGCTGAAACATCCCGTACAGCCCGTTGACGACGAGCCCAACGGTCAGCGCCCCGACTGCCTGCCAGTAGAAGTCGCGCGAACGGCGCGCAAGGTACGCGACGCCTGCACCCAGGAAGAGGAAGTGCAGGACGAACTTCACCATTCCCTTTCCCCACTGGTCGAGCGACTGCTTCGTCTCGATGTTGAAGAAGCCGATCAGATAGATGACGAGCAGCCCGGCGAAGATCGCGAGGACCGTCACCGTCGTGCGCGGGAAGCGCGGCCGTCCCCACTCGATTGCGAATGCACCGAGGAAGAGGATCGTCAGAACGTCTGCGATGCCGACCGCACCCGCGACGTTCCAGTGCACCTTCTCCCAGGTGACGCAGAAGAGCGTTGCGAGGAAGAGCGTCCCCGTGATCTTCACTCGAGCCCCCGTAACAGTTCGGCCAGCTCCTCGACCCGCGCCCCCCGCCCCAGCCGCTCGCGGTCCTCGGACGAGAGCGAGGTGCCGTCGAGCGTCCCCGCCGCCCAGCGCGCGTGCAAGCCGGTGAGCGCGGCCGTCAACGCGGTCACGTCGTCGGGCGCCGCCACGACGCCCGCGCCCGTCTCGCGGATGAGCCCGGCCGCCTCGCCGTCGGGCGGGACCGCCGCGAGGATGGGCCGCTCCGCCGCCAGGTACTCGAACACCTTCCCAGAGAGCACACCCTTTCCGCGGCCGCCCGCATCGGGGATCAGCAGGAGGAGCGCGTCGGAATCACGCTGCAGCGCCAGCGATTCACGGCGTGGCACGTACGGGTGCAGCTCCAGCCGGTCGCCGAGACCTAGAGTCTCGGCCCACTCGCGGTCAGACGCTCGAAAGTCGCCGACGAATCGCGCCTGCACGTCCTGCAGCCCCGATTCCGCCAGCGCGGCCAGAAACGGGCGCGGGTCGCGCTTGCCGAAGAAGCTGCCGGTGTGCGTGATGCGGAAGCGATCGCCGCGCCGATATTCGAGCCCGGCGAAGTCGTCGAAGTCCGCACCGTTGAGAATCGTTGTCACCGTTGCCTTCGGCTCGAGTGTGCGCGCCTCGTCGGCGATCGCGTCGGAGGCGGCGATGATCGCGTCCGCGCGGCGCGCCACGAGTCTCGCCACGCTCTCGCTGACCTTCTCCTTCGCTCGCACCGCGGCGCGCTCGACATTGCGGTGCGGATGGGCGGCGATCGAGTCGCGCAGGTCCGCGACCCACTTCGCGCCCGTCATGCGCTGCACGGCGGCCCCGACGAGGTGCACGGAGTTCGGTGGCGACGTGGTCAGAACGACGTCGATCGGCTCCGACCTCACGATCCGCAGCGCGGCCGGAATCGCCGTCAGGTTCCAGCTGACGTTCTCGTCCGGCACGAGTACACGACGTGAAAGAGAGAGCGCCTGTCGTGTGAACCGGTCGAGGCCCGTCGTCCCGTGCAGCTCGTCGGCGAGCTTGCGCGCCCGCGGCCCGAGGTAGCGCGCGCGGTGGATCCACGCGTGGGTCGGGGGCACGAGACCCGGGTCGGAGTTGATCCACTTCGCGTCGTCCGGCGCCAGCACGTGCGTCTCGATTCCGAGGGCGGGTAGATGCGTCGCGAACTTGAGCGGGCGCTGAACTCCGCCGCCCCCGGCGGGCGGGAAGTACATCGTCACCAGCAGGAGTTTCACGTCGTTCGATGGTAAAGCGAATAGCGCTCGTCGCTGTAGACGAGCATCCACGTGGGGTTCACCTCGAAGCGCCGATGGTCGACCACGAGCCAGTCTGCGTGGTAGCGGTCGAGGATCGCCTCGTTCCCCGTGCCGAAGAACCGGTTCACCGACAACCGGCGCGAATAAGGCCGATTGGCGGCTGTGTCGGCCACGTGAGCGGGCGGGGCCGCGGCGACGTAGACCGGCAGGAAGGCGGAGATCCGATAGCTCGTCTCGAGGTCGGAGAAGACGACGGCGCGCTTCGGGACCTGCTCTCGCATCGTCTCGAGCAGGCCCGGTGTGGGGGCGTACGGATCGGACTTCGCGGCGGGGCTCCAGTGGCGGAAGCCGTGGACCGCCACCGGCACGCAGAAGAGCAGCACGGCCGCGGCCACGAGCCAGTTGCGCGCTTCGAATCGGCGCCTGATCCGCAGTCCGACGAGGAGGGCGGCCACCCCGCCGATCGCGGCGATCCAGGTTGCCGCTGCCGGGCCGCCTTCCTGCAAGCCGGGGCCGAAGTCGCCGGGGAACGCGAGTTGGAACGCGATGCCCGCGGCCAGAGCCACCGGCAACACCAGGAAGCCGAGCAGCCCGGCGAGCACCGCCGCACCGCCTGCGAGGGCGAACGGAAGCGGGACGAAGCCCGCCGCGCGCCGCGCCTGCGACACCGACACCGCATCGGCGAAGTGCGGAAAGACCCAGACGAGCAACTCGATCCCGAGGACGGCCAGCGTGCCGCCGAGAACGAACGCAGCCCACCGCTGCCTGGCGGCGAACGCGGCGAGCGGAACCAGTGCGAGCGCCGCGACGGCGACCGCGCCGCTGCGCGAGATCACCTCGGGCCGGAGCGCATAGCGATCGAGCGACTCGACGTGCAGCTCGTCCGCGTACTTCGCGAGCGACCGCTGGAGCTCGGCGGTGGACGGCGAGTGTGACGCGGTCTCGCCGACGATCGGCAGCAACCACGCAAGCGCCGCGCCCGCAGGCAGAAAGAGCGACGCCATCGCGGCCAGTGCATTCCGCATGTCCTGGCGCGCCAGAAGAGCCCGCACGACGACGAAGCCGAGCAACGGGATCCCGAGGAACACCGCCGTACTCGCGTGCACCAGCAGCACCTCGACCCCGACCGCGGCGAGCGAAAGGCCGAGCACGAATCCCGGGTGGCGCAGGAAGAGGAAGAAGAGTGTGAGCGCCGCGGGAACGAGCACGTACCGGTCGAGCGTGCCCGGCTGGCTCAACAGTGCATACGAGCCGCCGTGACCCGGCGCAAGAGCGGCGACGGACACCGCCGCCGCCAGCACTGCGATGCCGGACCAGGCCGACCGGAAAAGTGCGACGCCCGCTTCGTAGACGACAGCGAAGGCGACCGGCACCAGCGCGCTCGGTTCGTGCAGCATGACAAGGGTCGGATCTGCGCCGGCGAGCTTGCTCACGAGCGCGAGGAAGGCGTGCCACAACGGAAACGCGTAGCCGGGGTGCAG
>Ga0184632_10000153_pt1 | contig 23267 bp, 24 predicted proteins | sample PLM31_50_b1_FD_133153 | JGI IMG/M metagenome (GOLD analysis project Ga0184632, IMG submission 133153) | Groundwater sediment microbial communities from an aquifer in East River, Colorado, USA - PLM3-1_50_b1 | ecosystem: Environmental > Terrestrial > Soil > Riparian zone | place: USA: East... | reverse complement strand
TCCCGACGTGAAGCCGGCCCCCGGCGCCGGAGTACTCGCCTTCGGAGTTCTCCCGCACGCAGAGCATGTCGAGGTCGGCGGGCCCTCTCCCGGCGAGCGGGCCCTTGACGCCCGGCATGAGCCGCATGGGCCGCAGGTTCACGTACTGCTCGAAGCGCTGGCGGATGGGCAGGATCAGCTCCCAGACCGAAACGTGGTCGGGTACGCCCGGCGACCCCACGGCGCCGAAGTAGATCGCGTCGAAGTCCCGGAGCCGGTCGAAGCCGTCCTCGTCGAGCATCCGCCCCGTGCGCCGGTAGTAGTCGCAGCCCCACGGGAAGTCCGTCGTCTCGAGCCGTATTCCCGAAGCGCGCGTGGCGGCCTCGAGCACGGTGAGGCCGGCGGGGATCACCTCGCGGCCGATCCCGTCGCCGGCGATCACGGCCACGCGGTGGCGGTGGTCGGCGCTCACATGCCCGGCGGGGTGAAGCGGCCGTCGGCGGCCGTCCAGCCTCCGTCCACGAAAAACACGGTGCCCGTCACGTAGCTGGCGGCGTCGGAGACGAGGAACACGGTCGGGCCCGCGATCTCCTCCGGGCGCGCCCAGCGGCCGAGGACGCTCTTGGCCGCGTAGGCCTGGTACCACGCGGCGTCGGCCTTGATGGTCGCGGTCAGCGGTGTGTCGACGATCCCGGGGGCGACCGCGTTCACCCGCACGCCGCGGGGGCCGAACTCGGCCGCCGCCGTCCGCGCCATCTGGACGATTCCCGCCTTGGTGGCGGCGTAGACCGACTGCCCCGGCTCCACCACCTGCGACCGGATCGACGAGAACAGCACGATCGAGCCGGAGCCCTGCGCGGTCATGATCCGGCCCGCGGCCCGAAGGAGATTGAAGTTGCCCTTGAGGTTCAGGGTCAGGACACGGTCGACGTCCTCGTCGGTGTAGGCGAGGATCGTCTTGCGCACGTTGATGCTCGGCGTGCAGACCGCGATGTCGAGCCGGCCGTGGCGGTCGCGCAGGCCGTCGAGGGCGGCGTCGACGCTCTTGCCGTCGCGCAGGTCCAGCTTGGCGGCCTCGCCGGCGCCTCCGGCGGCCGCGATCTTCTCCGCCACCGCCTTCGCCTTGCCTTCATCCGCGTCCAGGCAGGCCTCCCGCCGTGGATCGTGCGCGAGGCCAGGCGCCCGCCACCCGAGCCGCCTCCGCCTCCGCGAACGCGGCCTGGACCGCTTCTTCGCTCTTCGCCCTCGCTCGTTCGGCATCGGCTCGCGCCCGGTTCGCCTCGGCGTGAAGCTGCTCGGCGTCCCGGCGCGCTTCGTCGCGTTCGGTGTGCGCCGAGGCGACCTGGGCAGCGGTGTCCGCACGCGCTGCGGTCAGCTGGCGTTCGACCCCGGTGGGAGAGAGTTCAGTGTGTAGCGCCTCGGTCAGCGTCTCCACAACCCGGTCGAGCCGGTCCACGACCTCGAAGGCCTGTGCGACCTGCCCGGCGAGTCCGGGCATGCTTCGCTGCCGCAACCGCGCGTTGCGGGCCGCGCGTAGGCAGGCGTCGTCGTTGTCCCGGCAGTAGCGAAACGGCCGGCCGGCGGAGGTACGCTGCGGCACCGGGCGTCCACAGTAGGCGCACGGCCGGGTCTCCGGCTCGACGCGGACCGCCACGGGCTCATCGGGCTCGTCGTAGCCGTCGGTGTCGACCTCGTCAATGCTTGCGTGGATCATCACCGGCTTGCCGAGGGGGGTCGGCTTTCTCACAAAGAATGAGTCTAGGCGCCACGAGGCATACTACCGACGACGACGTGCGGAGCCGCTCGAACCAATCGGCGAGCGAGACCCCGCGCGAGCGTCTAAGCTCGCCCGACGCAACCGCTTCGAGCGACAGGAGACGGACGTGACTGCCAGCATCGATCCGGTAGCCCATAACAGGGCGGCGTGGGATCGCGAGGTCGACTCGGGCAACGAGTGGACCCGGCCGGTTGGGCCCGAGGTGATCGAGAAGGCCCGAGCGGGCGAGTGGGCGGTCGTGCTCATCGGGTATGAGCCGACGCCGCGCGACTGGTTTCCAGCAGTGTTGGCAGGATTGGAGATTCTCTGCCTCGCCTCCGGCGGAGGCCAGCAGGGACCCGTGCTCGCGGCCGCGGGGGCGATCGTGACGGTCCTGGACAACTCGCCGAAGCAGCTTGAGCGCGACGAGTCCGTGGCAGCCAGGGATGGTCTCCTACTCCGTACAGTTCTCGGCGACATGCGCGACCTCAGTGCGTTCGGCGACGAGACCTTCGACGTCGTGTTCAACCCGGTCTCCAATGTGTTCTGCCCAGATCTGGAGCCGGTTTGGCGGGAGTGCTTCCGGGTGCTGCGGCCGGGCGGCATATTGCTGGCAGGCTTTCTCAACCCGGACCTGTTCATCTTCGACGTGGAGTCCCTCGACGAGCGGGGCGAGTTCATCGTGCGCCACCGCATCCCGTTCTCGACCCTCGATCTGTCCGAAGAGGAGCGCCAACGGGAGCTCTGGGCGGACGGCCCGATCGAGTACAGCCACACCATGACCGGTCAGGTCGGTGGCCAACTCGCCGCGGGCTTCGTACTGACCGGATTCGTGGAGGCTCCGCACCATGCCGACGCGACCGCGGCGTACATGCCCGGCTACTTCGCCACCCGGGCCGTCAAACCATGACCGCGGTCAACTCGCCCAGACGGCGCCGACCTTCTTGACTAGGTCGTCGGCCTGACGACGGCCGGCCCGCGCGGCGGGGGCGCGGTGCGCGGGATCGAGCACGTTTCGACCGATGGCCGTCCTGGCCGCCCGGTCGGGCGCGACCACGACAGCTCGCGTGCCCTTCGGTAGCGCCGCGACCTGCGCTGCCACGCCGGTGCCGCGCCCAAAGCCCCGCGTGATCGGTGCGAGAACCACAACGCGGTCGTACCCGGCCGCGAGGTCCACATTGGCCGGCGAACGCATGCCGCCGTCGACGTACCGCCGACCGTTGACGGTTACCGGTGGCCACACGCCGGGCACCGCGCAACTGGCGCCCACGGCGTCCACAAGCGCAGCCTCGGATTCGCGGTCGAATGCCACGAACTCGCCGTCGTCCGCGGCCACAGCCGTGATGAGCACCTTCCGGTGGGGCCACTCGTGCACTGGCAGCCGGGCCGCGACGATCGCGCGTCGTTCGCCCTCCGGGGGCGTACGGGCGGCCAGCGCCATCGCACCGACCCGCGCACGCCCCTTCTGTGCGTCGCGGGTACCCACGGTCGCCCAGGCCAGCTTGAGGATGGTGCCGATGCGTAAACGCGTTGTCACTTCAGCACCGAACCCCGTGAGTTGGCGCTCGTAGAGGCTACCCAGCGAGTCGCCGGTGGTGATCTGCGCGGCGACGACGGATCCCGCCGACGTGCCCACGACGAGGTCGGCATTGCTGAGGTCGATCCCGGCCTCGGCCAGGCCGGCCAGGATGCCCAACTCCCATGCGACTCCCGTGACGCCACCACCGCCCAGCACCAACGCCCTGCCCGCCACCGTCGCGCTCCCTTCGTCCGACGACCGAGGCAAACGTTAGCGCTCGCGATACACGGAAAGCCATCTCGACCAGGTCACGCAGAGCCACTTTCGAGCGCGCTGCGCTGCGGAATCACCTGAGATAGTGTCTTGACACCACGGATCAGGACCGCAGACCGCTCATGGCTGCGTCGGCGGGATCGTCGAAGGAGTACACGATGGATAGACGCGCAGGCCTGGCTATCCACGCACGAATGCCTTGATTGGGCGAGATAGTGGAAGACCAGATGCCCGCCGGCGAGATGGCGGAAGGTCAGCTGCCCGCCGGCGAGATGGCGGAAGATCAGGTGCCCGCCGCGGAGGAGCCTGCGCCGCGAGTGTCAAGGCGGCAGGTTCTCACCTACGGCGCCACCGCTGCCGGGGCGCTGGCCGTCGGCGGCTTCGTTGGGGCGGCAGTCCAACGCGAGATCTACGACGCGCAGATCCCCCCGACGGTCGCACCGCAATTCTTGCTCGACGACGCGAGCAGGCTCGACCCGACACCGGTACGCGGCGTCATCTTCGCCGGATCATCCACCACGTCGACCCGCGAGGTGGTGACGCCGCTGCTCCGCCGGATAGCCGAAGGTCAGGACCCGCCATTGGCGGTCTGCGGTGTGCGCCATTCGATGGGAGGGCAGAGCCTGCTACGCGACGGCTGGGTTCTCGACATGCAGCCGCTGAGGGGCGTAGTCGTCGATACCGCGAACCAGCTCATGCGCGTCGGGGCCGGTGCGACCTGGCGCGACGTTATCCCCGTACTCAACGCCGCCGGCCTGGCGCCAACGGTGATGCAGTCCAACCATGACTTCACCGTCGGCGGCTCGTTGAGCGTGAACTGCCATGGCTGGCACACCAACAGTTCGCCCATCGCCGGGACCGTGCAGAGCCTTCGGCTGTTGATGGCCGACGGTGTCGTCGTGGCATGCAGCCCTCAGGCAGACGCCGAACTCTTCCACCTCGCGTTGGGTGGCTACGGGCTGTTCGGCGTCATCTTGGAGGCGGACATCGCGGTACTGCCGAATGTGCTCTTCAAGAAGCCGGACTTCGTCTCGGTGCCGACCGCGGACTACGCGACATCGTTCGCGGAGCGGGTCTACGAAGCCGGATCGCCAGTCGAGATGGCGTACGGGCGGCTGTCCGTCGACCCGGACAGCTTCCTGGACGAGGCGATTATCGCCACCTTCACTCCGGTGCCAGACACCCGCGGTGACGTGCTTCCACTGACGCCCGCATTGAGCAGCGAGGTCGCGCGCGCGGTCTACCGCAACTCGGCCACCAGCGGCGTCGGGAAGGCTCTGCGCTGGTGGTTGGAGCGCGAGGCTTCACCGTGGTTGGCCGACCGGGTTAGCCGTAACAGCCTGCTCAACGAGCCCGCCGCGGTGTTCGCCAACGGTACGCAGGACACCACGGACATTTTGCACGAGTACTTCGTCCCACAGGCCAGGCTATGGGATTTCGTCGGCCACGCCAAGGAGATCATCCAAGGCGCCGAGGGCAACCTTCTCAATGTCACCGTCCGCGATGTGCGGCCGGACACACGTAGCGTGCTGGCCTATGCCCATGAGGACGTCTTCGGCCTGGTGATGTCTTTCGTCCAGGTCCGGTCCACTACCGGCGAGGAGCGGATGCGAGGCATGACGCGGGAACTGGTCGACGCGGCGATCGCGACGGGCGGCAGCTTCTACCTGCCCTACCGACTCCATGCCACCAACGAACAGCTGCGGCGCGCGTATCCCGCCTGGGAGACAGCGATGCAAGCGAAAGACCGCTACGACCCGAAGCACGTATTCCGAAACGGGCTCTACGACGCCTACCACCAGGCATAGCCCCTCCGCGCGATCATGACCTGGAGGTCATGATCGGCACGGTTTGACGACGGCCACATCATGATCGTGGCGATCTTGCGCGGGCGTGCCTTGCCATGCCTCAGAGCCCGGCCATTCGGGAACACTGTCCGCGCCGATCGGCAGGACGGTTCCAGCGATAGCCACACGGCGGCTCGGCGCGGCCCTTCCCCGGTGGGCCGGGCGGCGCCGCATCGCCCCGGTTCACCGCGGTTAGTCTGCGGCCCAATTATCGGATTGCTGGTTAATACAATTTGGTAATCCAGGTAATAACGCATATCGGGCACTGAAATGTCACCGCGCCGCTACATCATAATGACTGTTAAGAAGCATAAGGAGAGTCCTGGTGTAAAGTGGCATCGTGATCGACGGAGTGGCCGGCGTATCAGCGAGAATCGGAGCTGACGAGGCCCGGAGCCTGCTGCTGGATGGATCGGTTCGGGCCGAGAACGGTTGCTTGATCTTCACCGGGTACGGCAGCGAGCGCGGCATTTACCAGAAGACGGCTGGCCGCGCGTGGGCACATATCCTCGCGTACGCGGTGTGGGTCGGGCCAAGGGATCCAACGCTGGACGTGGCCCACGTGTGCAACAGCAAGGATTGCATCGAGCCGAGCCACCTGACTCAACTGTCACATGCTGACAACATGGCCAGGCTGGCCGCGACTCATAGGCCACAATGCCGGGCGGGACATGCGCGCGAGATAGACCCTCGAACGGGCCGCCTACGCAAGACTTGCCGCCACTGCAACGCAAAGGCGCAGCGGCGATGGCGTCAGCGCCAGGCCCTCATTCGGGCGGAGAGCCTGATGCCCCAGGCCCAGGCGGCCGCGGCGCGGGCGTTCGAGGAACGATGGGCGCCTTTGGACCGAGCAAATCCGGCACTTACCGGGCCACCCGGTACTTGACGTGCGTGACCGTTGGCGAGGCGATCACCTTGACCGGTTCAAGGGTCGGATCGCCGACGTCCTCGAGGAGCCGCTCGCCGGCCCCGAGAATGATCGGAACTATGTGGAGATACAGCTCGTCGAGAAGACCGGCCGCGAGGTACTGCCGCACCGCGCTCGCGCCGCCGGCAATCACAACGTTCTTGTCGCCGGCCGCCGCCCGGGCCTGCTCCAGCGCGGACTCGATCCCGTCAGTGACGAACGTGAACGTCGTCCCGCCCTGCATCGGCAGCATCTCCCGCGAGTGATGGGTCAGCACAAAGACCGGCACGTGGTATGGCGGGTTCTCGCCCCACCAGCCCTTCCATGTCTCGTTCCACGGCCCGTCGCCGCCACCGAACATCTTGCGGCCCATGATGTACGCGCCGACATCGCGCACGACCTCGTCAGCGACCTCCGAATCGGGCGTACGCTCACCGCCCTCCAACCCCTGCTGCTCACGCCAGCTGGCGGTCTCGAACACCCACTCGTGCAGTCGCATGCCACCTTGGCCGATCGGGTTCTCGACGCTTTGGTCAGGCCCAGCAACGAAGCCGTCCAGGGACATTGAGATGTGACAGGTGACTGAACTCATTTCCCGCACGACCTCCAGTTAGCGTCGACATCATCGCTTGCTGCTCGGCTCACACAATACGGGCAGAGCCTCGTTGACCCGGGCGATTCAGGGGCCAACGTCGTCGACCGGTCGATGTGGCCGGGTATGGTGGATCGACCATGACATACCCCACCGACCCACGCGTTGATGCCTACATCGATGCCCTGCCCGATTGGCAGCAGGCGATCTGCCGAGAGGTGCGCGATCTGGTCCACGCCGCGGACCGAGAGGTTACCGAAATCATCAAGTTCACCGACCGTCCGTACTTCGTGCTGCAGGGCAACATCTGCGCTCTGTTGGCGGCGAAGGACCACGTCAACGTTTTTCTATACGACGGCGCCATCGTCCCCGATCCCGAGGGAATCATTACCGGCGGCCATGACAACACGACCGCGCGGACCGTTGCCGTCAACCAGGGCGAAAGCATCAACGCGCCAGCGCTCAAGGCCATGTTCAAGCAGATTATCGTCAACAACCGCGCGGGCGGCTGGCGTAAGCTGAAGAGCAAGAGCTAATCCATGGGACGCTTACCACGATTGTGGCTAGTGCTCGAGTAGCCAGGCGTGGACGCCGGGGTTCGCAATGAGTGTCACGTGGCCGTCGTCCGCCGTAAGTCGCGCCTCGGCACCGGGTATCCGCGCGGCAAGCCACTCACCGTGAGCAAACGGGACCATCAGGTCGTGGCGGCCCTGCACGACCAGGACCGGCACGCTGATGGAGCCCACATCAAATCCCCAGTCGCGGACGAACGCCAGGTCGTCGTCCAGCCAGCCTTCGATGCCGGTGCGAAGCCCGCCGGCAAACCAGGCGTACATGAACTGTGCCACGTCACCGGTGAGCGCCGCGACGTCGACGTCGGGTAGCAGCGAACGTGACACCTCGGCCAGGCCGTCGGGGCCGGCCGCCACCAGGTCGGTGCTCGCCTTCGCGAGGTACGGGCGGAGTGCATCCTCGCCTGTGATAGCCGCGCCGAACTCATCGAGATTGTCTTGGCCCATGCCGGCAATCCAGTCGAGGCCCTCGACACCGTGGGGGGCAACAGAGGCCAGGGTCGCGGCGGCGACTATTCGGTCGGGGAGCAATGCGGCGCAGGCGAGCGCGTGCGGGCCGCCGCCGGAGACGCCCCACGTTCGGAAGCGGCCGGCCCCGAGCTCGTCGGCAATCGTCGCCGCATCGGCCGCGACATCGGCGATCGACCGTCCAGGACGGCGATCGGAGCCGCCGTAACCCGGGCGGTCATAGCCAACGAGACGGATGCCGCGCGCGGCGGCGTCGTTGGCCCACCATCCGGCGAGTATCCCTGAGCACGGAGTCCCGTGATGTACGAGCACAAACTCGCCCTGCGGGTCACCGGCCTCATACGCATGCAGCACGCGTCGGTCGGGCGTGCGTATGTCGTGTTCCTTGGCGGTGGCGACGAAGGGCGATGCCATGATTCCCCCTCAGGAAGTGGGCGGGGTCCTGGCTGGCGAGCGTACGCCGTCGGTAAGGATCCGCCACAGCGCCGCAAGCGCCCCCCGAGTGCGAAGTGGTTGCGCACGCTGTCGCCGCCGCCACCCGGCGGCGCACCGATGGCCCTCCGATGGAGCGGCGCGCCATCCCCATACTCTCTCAGGGTGAGTGTTCGCAAGGCACGACCACCCAGCGTGCCGACGCTCGAGGCCGCTCTGGCCCGCGTGATCGGCTCGCCAGGGCGTGCACGTTCCGTGCTCCTCGAGGGTCTTGTAGAACTCGACGCCGTCGACCGGGCCGCCTATCACGCGGTCACCAGCACAGTATCTCCGACGCTCGATGTCCGCTTCGCCCAACTGTCCAATGCCGCCAACTACTCCCGACTGTGGCTGGGCATCGCGGGGATACTGACTCTGCTCGGCGGGCGCCGCCAGCGGCGCGCCGCGGCGCTAGGGGTCGCGGCCATCGGCGTGACATCGGCGGTGGTGAACCTCGTGGTGAAGCCCGCGTTCGTACGGGATCGTCCACTCCGACCGAACGCTATGGCATCGGAAGCACCGCACGTTCGGATGCCCGACTCGACGTCGTTCCCGTCCGGCCACGCCGCCTCAGCCTTCGCCTTCGCTTCTGCCGTCGGCGGTGACCTGCCGACGATGGCGTTCCCGCTTCGGGCTCTCGCCTCCGCTGTCGCCTACTCGCGAGTCCACACCGGTGTTCACTACCCGACGGATGTGGTCGCCGGAGCCACCATCGGAGCCGCGGCCGGCGCCGTGGTCCGCCACCTCGCCCGGCGCTGAGGGAAGCGAGTCAGCTAATTCGCAGCCGTTCCACGGGCTGGTCGGTGATGTCGGCTATGAGATCGAAGTCCTGGCTGGCGGCGAGACGCACCAGCGCAGACTTGTCGATCAACCACCTCGTCACTGCCAGGCCTGACGCATGACTTCGTCGTCCGCAAGGTCAGCGAACACACGCTCGAAACGCACCAGATCGTCAACTGTCACGGCGCCGCCTGGCCTGATGGCGGCCCGAGCCAACGTGCGGCGAAGGTACTCGCTGCGGGACAGCCCGAGGCGGCCCGCGTCGGCGTCGAGTGCCGCCACGACATCGTCTGGTACGTCACGAATCAGCAGATCAGTCACGGCCACCTCCGCGGATGTGATATCTGATGATATCGCATCAGCGCCGACCGCTCGGATCATGGTGTTCTCCGGCACGCCGCCGGTCGGACGGGTCAGGATCAGGGCATGACCGAGTACACCGATCAGGAGCGCCAGACGCTGCGTACGGCCGCGTTCGGTGCCATGTTCCTGGTGTCAAACGCCGACCCTGGCTTCTTCGACATGATCAAGGAGAGCTTCGCCGGCTCCAAGGCACTGGCCGAGACGTCACCGGAGCTGCGCGACCTGCTCAAGTCCGGCGGGATCCCAAAGATCCCGAAGGGGTCGCCTACCGAGATTGAGTCCAATGTCCTCGCCGCCTTGCAGCAGTCCACCGCGATCTTGCAGGCGAAGAGCCCGGTTGAGCTCGATGCCTTCCGTACGGCGGTCGTCTCCGCGGTTGACCAGGTGGCGGCTGCGGCCGGCGACGTGAAGGAGACCGAGGCGGCTGCAGTCACCAAGGTCAAGGTCGCGCTCGGGGCGACGTAGCGGGAGGACGCTCCTTGGTCTGGGGCGTCAGCCCGGACGCTCGTATCGCAGGTACATGGTGCCCGAGGCGAATGTGCGGTGCTCGGCCAGCCGTAGTTGGAGCTGCTTTTGGGCTGCGAAGAACGGCTTGCCGCCGCCCACCACGACGGGCAGGACGTAGAGCCGGAACTCGTCGATCAGGTCCACCAGCGAGGCGGCCAGGCTGGCGCCGCCGAGGTCCAGGTCGCCTTCGCTCTGATGCTTGAGGCGCGTCACCTCGGCCACCGCGTCGTTGCTGCGCACCAGCTGGACGCCCTCGGGGACGCTTTCGAGCGTGTCGGAGAACACGATCCTCGGCGTTTCCACGTAAGCCCGGGCGAACTCCGCTTCGACATCGGGCAGGTCGGCCCGTTTCGCGGCCGTCGTCCACGGCTCCTCCATCACCTCATACAGACGGCGTCCAAACAGAAACGCGGACGCCTGTCGCGCCTGCTCATTCGCCGCGCGGTGCACGTCCTCGTCCGGTGCGGAGAACTCGATGCTGCCGTTCGGGTCCTCGATGTAGCCGTCGAGCGACACGTTCATCGTGTAGAGGACCTTGCCCATGGCTGCTCCTCGTTGTCGGGTGTAATCCGCGATCTGAATAAGCCATCATGCCTTCATCGGTTCCCAACGCGGGCCGAGTTCCAGCACGCGCTTCAGCTCGACCAGGAAGCTCGGCCAGCCCTGCCGGAACTCCTCAGCCAGTTGATCGTCGTCGAATCCACCATGGACCAGCGTGAGATAAGTCGAGCCCCGCGAGCTGCGCAGCGCCCACCGCACCGTCGTGTCCGGGCTGTCGGGGTGGCGCCACGAGTAGGCGAGCACCTTGTCCTGCTCCAACTCGAGGATCTTCGCCGGCCCGTGGTCCCAGCCGAAGTCGTAGCGGCCGCCCACCCGCGGCTCGATGACTGCTGCGCCGCGGGCCCATTTGTCGACCTGCGCGGGGTCGAGCAAGGAGGCGAAGACCTCGTCGACCGGGACATCGATAACGGTACGCACGAGCGCGTCGCCCTGCGCTGGGACGCTGAAGTCAAACGGCGGCATGGTCGGCAGGCCCTCGCAGTGCCCGGCGAGGTTGGCCAGCGAGACGTGCCAGAAGCAGTCCATCGCGGTTGGGGCGGCGGACCCGCTCGATGGGAAGCCGGTGTGCGTTACGGTGACGACCGAGCCGCCGCCGTCGTGCGGATCGATGGCGATCTCGACGGTGGACGGCTCGGCGCCGTCGAAGTCCCAGGCGAAGCTCAGCGCCCGACCCGGCTCAGAGCTCAGCAGGCGTTGCCGGGGGCGGTCGCCGAGCGGGGCGTAGCGCCCCCAGAACTCGAACCTGCCTTCATCCAAGGCGACCTCGGCGGACTCGGCGAACCACTCGGTGAGTGAGTCGGCGTCGGTGAGTTCCTTGTGGACGCTGTCGGTCGTCGCGTCGATGCGCACGCGCAGTCGGAGGGGGTCGTTCGATGTCGTCACGGCACTCATCCAACCAGGTGCCACGCATGCCCGAAACCGCTACCGGCGGACGAGGGCGACCACCGGGATCCGACGACTGATCCGTGACTGGTGCTCGAGGAAGAACGGGTATTTCTCGGCGACCTCAGCGAAGAGCCGGTCGCGCTCCTCGCCCTGCGTCACGACGGCGACAGCGGGAAAGGTATCGCCGGTCACCTCAACCGTCACCTCGGGGTGGGCGACCAGGTTGTGATACCAGTCCGGGTGACGCCGGGCGCCCGCGTTCGACGGAAGGACCAGCAGCCGGTCGCCGTCGGGCACGAACATCATCGGCGTCGTGCGCTCCCGACCGGTTCGCGCGCCCCTCGTCGTGAGAAGCAGCAACGCCCGGCCGGGTGCGCCACCGTTCGCCCGGAAATCCTCGATGACCTTCTGGTTATGCGCCTTCATGTCGGCGGGCATCGTCATGTCGCATCCTCCCCGGATCACCGCCACTGACTGACCCCGTAGCATGCGGCGTCATGGCGCTGAATGTACACAGCTTCGGGGATGCCGATGCCCGGCCGGTGGTGGCGCTGCACGGCGTACGGGGACACGGCGCCCGCTGGCGTCGCCTCGCCGAGCGGCACACCACGGGCCTGCATGTCCTCGGACTCGACCTTCGCGGACATGGCCGGTCACCGTGGACTCCACCGTGGACACTCGAACAGCATGCCGCCGATGTGCTCGAGACCATGGATGACCAGGGACTGGAGGCGGTGGATCTGGTCGGGCACTCGTTCGGCGCGACCGTCGCGATCGTCGTCGCCGGCCAGGCGAGGGATCGCATCCGGCGGCTGGTGCTGCTCGACCCTGGGATCGCGCTGGATCCCGGGTACGTCCTCGGACGCGTCCAGCAGGAACTGGTTCCCGCATCGTTTCCCGATGCCGCGGCCGCCGGACTCGAGCGGGCCTCGCAGTGGCCGGGCCTCACGGATGCGACGGTGGTCGATGAGGAGATCCTGGATCATCTCGATCGAGACGAGGACGGCCTGTGGCGGTGGAGATACAACGCCGCGGCGGTGGTGACGGCATTCTCGGAGATGACGCGGCCCGCACCCGTGCCGCCGCCGGGGCTTCCCACGCTGCTCGTCGTCGCCACGAAGGGGAGCGCGGTCGGCCCTCGCTTCCTCGCCGCGATCGAGGATACGCCCGACCTCGATGTGACCGTCGTCGGCGTGGACAGTGGCCACACCGTCTACGTCGACCGGCCGGAGGAGACGGGCGCGCTGGTGCAGGACTTCCTTAGCCGATGAATGTGCCCCTAGATCAACGTGACGGAGCGGAGGATCAGTCGGGGATATCGGCCAGGAGCGTGGTACGCACGGTGTTCCAAACGTCCTGGTTTTGCGCCACCAGCAGCCCGGCCCGCTCGTGATACGCGGCGAGGTACTGCGTGCCGTCGAGGCGCCACGCCACACCGCCAGCCTCCTCGACGAAGAGAACCCCGGGGGCGTGGTCCCACGGCAAGGTTCGCCAAAAGAAGGCAAAGTGCTGCTCGTCGCGGACGATGGCCGGGTACTCGTAGCCGGCGCAGTTATGCCCTGGCAGCACCTCGCCGACCGCCCGGCTGGCCGACTGCACGCCCGCGCGAAGGTCAGGCGGGATGTAGTTGGTCGACGACCATCCCCGTAGCTCGTGCGCCGCACGGTGCCCGGTCGGTACGGTTGCCCGTACCCCGCCCAGAAAAGCCCCGCCGCCACGCTCGGCCACCGCCGCGACGCCGCCGACCGGGTCGAGGATCCACGAGGCGACCGTCATGCCATCGCGCATAAGCGCGACCATGACCGCGAAGGGTTCCAAGCCGGAGGCGAAGTTGGCCGTGCCGTCGAGGGGATCCACGACCCAAACGTCCCCCGGCTCGCTAATAAACGACATAAGGGACGGGTCGGCAGCAACCGCTTCCTCACCCACCACGCGCGAACCGGGTCGTAGCGCGATGAGGCCCGCTGTCAACAGCGCCTCGGCCTCCCGGTCAGCGGCGGTGACTGGGTCGGCTGGGCCTTTGTACTGGATCTCGCCCTCGGTGAGGCGCTGGAACCGGGGAAGCACCGCCGAGGCCGCGACCTCGCGCATCAGAGCCTCGACCTTGTCGATCACGACACGAGGCTATCGCCCGGCGAACCGAGGTCATCGTCTAGCCGTTGATTGTTGGCGCAAGCTTCGACAGACTCGACACTGGATAGATTTTTTGAGGCAGCGGCCCTCTGGAACCATTCTCCTGACCAAGGGAGGTCAGATGCAGGTACCGGCACCGTTTGAGTACGCCAAGGCAACCAGCGTCGATCACGCACTCGCGCTGCTCGCCCAGCACGGTGAGGAGGCCCGCGTCATCGCCGGGGGGCACAGCCTGCTCCCGATGATGAAACTGCGGCTGGCCAAGCCGGACGCACTCATCGACATCAATGGCCTCACCGATCTCTCGTACATCAGGGTAGAGGGCGATTCGTTGTGCATCGGGGCGCTGACCCGGCACGCCGACGTCCTGAGCTCAGCGGTGGTCGGCGAGCATTTCCCACTCCTGCACGATGCGGAACGCGGCATCGCCGACCCCGTAGTACGCAACTGGGGCACCGTCGGAGGCTCGCTCTGCCAGGCCGATCCGGCCGAGGACCTGCCGGCCGCGTTCGTCGCGGTCAACGCCAGTGTCGTCATCCGTGGCGCCGGGGGAGCCCGCACCGTTGCATTGCGCGAATTCCACCTTGGACCGTACGAGACCGTGGTCGGCCCGGCCGAGCTGATGACCGAGGTGCGCATCCCGATCCGCCCAGGCGGTAGCAGCGCGTACGAGAAGGTCGAGCGAAGGGCGGGCGACTGGTCCGCGGCGGCGGCCGGGGTCGCGGTCTGGTTGACCAGCGGCGTCGCCGGCTGGACCGTCGACAACGTCGGGATCGGACTGACCGCCGTCGGCGCCGAACACTACTCCGCACCCGCCGCCGAGGCCTTCCTGCGCGGCCAGCTAGCCACCGCGGAGAACATCGCGCAGGCGGCGAGCATCGCCGCAGAGAACACCAACCCGACCGCCGACCAGCGCGGTCCCGCCGACTACAAGCGCCACCTGGCGCAGGAGCTGACCGCGCGGGCACTGCGCCGCGCGATCACCCGCGCTCAGGGCGGAGAGGCCTAACCATGCAGATCACCGTACGAGTCAACGGCGAGGCCCACACCCGCGATGTCGAGCCACGCCTGTTGCTGGTGCACTTCCTCCGCGACGAGCTGGGGCTCACCGGCACGCACTGGGGCTGCGACACGTCCAACTGCGGCGTCTGCACAGCCCTGGTCGACAGCAAGCCGGTCAAGTCGTGCACGATGCTCGCCGTGATGGCAGACGGCCGGGATGTGCGTACCGTGGAAGGGTTGGAGCAGGGCGGCGCGCTCGACCCGATCCAGCAGGGCTTCGCCAAGTGTCATGGCCTGCAGTGCGGTTTCTGCACTCCGGGCATGATGATCACGACGCGGGCCCTGCTCGACGAGAACCCGCACCCCACGGAGCAGGAGATCCGCGTGGCCATCTCCGGCAACCTGTGCCGGTGCACGGGATACGAGAACATCGTGCGCGCGGTCCGCTGGGCTTCAGAAAACCCAGCTGCCTCTGAGCACCCGGCCGAGGAGGTGTCGGCATGACAACCGTCGAAGAGGCCCCGGCCGTAGGCTTCGGCTCCCACCCGCGCGTCGAGGACGCCCGCTTCATCCGCGGCCGCGGCAACTACGTCGACGACGTGCAGTTGCCGGGCATGTTGCACAGCGCCGTGCTACGCAGCCCGTACGCCCACGCCCGGATCGTCTCCATCGACACATCCGCGGCGGAGGCGCATCCGAAGGTGAAGGGGGTCATCACCGGCGCCATCCTCGACACGCTCAAGCTCGCCTGGATGCCGACCCTTTCGTATGACACCCAGGCCGTGCTCGCCACCGACAAGGTCCGATTCCAGGGTCAGGAGGTCGCCTTCGTCATCGCGGAGGACCGCTATTCGGCCCGGGATGCGCTGGAGCTCATCGAGGTCGAGTACGAGCCACTGCCGGTCGTCGCCGACGCCAAGAAGGCGCTCGACCCCGGCGCTCCTGTCATCCGGGACGACAAGGAAGGCAAGACCGACAACCACATCTTCGACTGGGAGGCAGGCGACGCCGCGAAGACCGATGCGGCCTTCGCTAACGCCGAGGTGGTCGTCTCCGAGGATGTGCTCTACCCGCGGTCACATCCGGCGCCGCTGGAGACGTGCGGTGTCGTGGCCGACATGGACAAGGTGACGGGGAAGCTCACCCTGTGGTCGAACAACCAGGCCCCGCATGCGCACCGGACCGTGTACGCACTCGTGGCTGGCCTGCCCGAACAGAAGATCCGGGTCATCTCGCCGGACATCGGCGGCGGTTTCGGCAACAAGGTGCCGATCTACCCCGGGTACGTCTGCGCGATCGTGGGCTCCATCGTCACCGGCAAACCGGTCAAGTGGATGGAGGACCGCTCGGAGAACCTGATCAGCACTGGGTTCGCCCGCGACTACCACATGCACGGCGAGATCGCGGCCACCCGCGACGGCAAGATCCTCGCAACCCGGGTCAACGTCCTCGCCGACCACGGCGCCTTCAATGGTGTCGCCCAGCCGACGAAGTACCCGTCCGGCTTCTTCCACATCTTCACCGGCTCGTACGACTACCCGGCCTCGTACTGCCAGGTGACCGCCGTCTACACGAACAAGGCGCCTGGCGGCGTCGCATACGCCTGCTCGTTCCGGATCACCGAGGCGGTCTACCTGATCGAGCGGATGGTCGACGTGCTGGCGCGCAAGCTGAACATGGACCCGGCCGAACTGCGCATGCGCAACCTGCTGCGTCCGGAACAGTTCCCGTACACCACCCCGACCGGGTGGGAGTACGACTCGGGCGACTACCCTCGCGCGCTTACCGAGGCCATGCGGATCGCCGGGTACGACCAGCTGCGGGCCGAACAGGCGGCCAAGCGGGAACGCGGCGAGCATATGGGCATCGGGCTCAGCTTCTTCACCGAAGGTGTCGGCGCAGGCCCGCGCAAGCACATGGACATCCTCGGCCTAGGCATGGCCGACGGCGCCGAACTGCGGGTGCACCCGACCGGTAAGGCGGTGGTCCGGATCTCGGTCCAGTCGCAGGGTCAGGGGCACGAGACCACGTACGCGCAGATCGTCTCGCACGAGCTGGGTCTGCCGGTGGTTGACATCGAGGTGGTGCACGGCGACACGGATCAGACCCCGTTCGGGTTGGGCACGTACGGGTCGCGGTCCACTCCGGTCTCCGGCGCCGCCACCGCGATGGTTGCCCGGAAAGTCCGGGAACGGGCGAAGATCGTGGCTGCCGCGATGCTCGAGGTATCGGTCGACGACCTGGAATGGGAGCAGGGCCGTTGGTTCGTCCGCGGCGACCGGGAGAAGGGCAAGACCATCCAGGAGATCGCGCTCGCCGCGCACTCCAGCTTGGAGCTGCCCGAGGGCATCGAGGGCCACCTCGACGCGACCTGCGTCTACAACCCGCCGAACCTCACCTACCCGTTCGGGGCCTACATCTGCGTCGTGGACGTGGACCCGGGTACCGGACAGGTCAAGGTCCGGCGGTTCATCGCGGTGGACGACTGCGGCACCCGGATCAACCCGATGATCGTCGAGGGGCAGATCCACGGCGGCCTCGCGGACGGCGTCGGCATGGCGCTCATGCAGGTCATGGCGTTCGACCCGGATGGCAACCACCTCGCGGCGTCCTTCATGGACTACCTGCTGCCGACCTCGCTCGAGTGCCCGTCGTGGGAGTTGGGGCAGACCGTCACGCCATCACCGCACCACCCGATCGGGGCGAAGGGCGTCGGCGAGTCGGCGACCGTCGGTTCGCCGGCCGCGGTGGTGAACGCGGTGATCGATGCGCTGGCACCCTTTGGGGTAGGGCACATCGACATGCCGCTTACCCCGGCCAACGTATGGTCGGCGATCCAGGGCCGTCCCCTTCGGACGGACATGGCGCTCGAGTGAGCACCGACTTGTTGGCAAGGGCGGACGGGCTGCGTGCGGAGCGCACCCCGTTCGTCCTCGCCACGGTCGTGCGGGCGGAGCGGCCCACCTCGGCGAAGGCCGGCGACCGGGCGATCGTCATGTCCGACGGCACGATCGAGGGCTTCGTCGGCGGCGTGTGCGCCGAATCGACTGTCAGGCTGGAGGGCCTCCGTCTGCTGGACCGCGGCGAGTCGACCCTGCTGCGGATCACCCCAGCGGAGGAGGACTCCCGCTCTGCTTCCGCGGAGGCGACACCCGAGGGTCTCATCGTGGTCGGCAATCCGTGCCTGTCCGGTGGGACGCTCGACATCTTTCTGGAGGCCGTCCTGCCCGCGACGCTCGTCCATATCTTCGGCGCCGCCCCGATCGCTCGCGCGTTGGCGACGGTGGCCGAGGCCTCCGGGTTTTCGGTTACCGCCTCGACCGACCCGTCGGATCCGTTGGCGGAGGACACGGCTGCGGTCGTCGTGGCCTCGCACGGCCGGGACGAGGAGAAGGTGCTGGAGGCAGCTCTGCGGGCCGGAGTGCCCTACGTGGGGCTGGTCGCGAGTCCCCGACGAGGTTCGGCGGTCGTGTCCTCATTGGAGGTCGCAGATGACCAGCGGTCCCGGGTGCGTACCCCGGCTGGGCTGGACATCGGTGCCCACACTCCATTGGAGATCGCGGTCTCGGTGGTGGCCGAGCTGGTGTCGGTAGGGGCCGGACTACGACCTCCGCCCGCGGTACGGCCCCTATTTCCGGTGGTCGAGGCGGCCGCTACTGCAGTCGATCCCGTGTGTGGGATGAGCGTCGCGGCTGTCCCGGCGAGCCTGCACCTGGAGCACGCCGGCACGACGTGGTACTTCTGTGGCCCTGGCTGCCGGCAGGCGTTCGCCGACGACCCGAATCGCTACGGCGAGCTTGCGAGCCGTACAACGCAGCACGGCGCCGGATGAGCGGCATCCCTGCGGACGTCGCCGCTCTCCGGGGCGGGCTGGGTAGCTCCGGATATCTCGCCGACGATGGTCTCGCCACCGCGTTGTTTCTTGCTGTACGGATGGGCCAGCCCCTGCTCCTCGAAGGTGAGCCGGGCGTGGGGAAGACTGAGGCCGCCAAGGCACTCGCCACCACACTGGACACACCGCTGCTGCGGCTGCAGTGCTACGAAGGGCTCACGGCGGCCGAAGCCCTCTACGAGTGGAACTACCCCCGTCAGCTCCTGGCGATCCGGCTGGCCGAGTCGCATGGGTCCACGTTGGACGAGTCCGATCTGTTCGGGCCGGACTACCTGCTGCCCCGGCCGCTACTGGCGGCGATCGACCACCCCGGACCGCGACCGGCGGTACTGCTCATCGACGAGGTGGACCGGGCTGACGACGAGTTCGAGGCGTTCCTCTTCGAGCTGTTGGCCGAGGGCTCGGTGACGATCCCCGAGCTGGGCACACGGCAGGCTACCGTGCGCCCGGTCGCCGTCCTCACGTCGAACCGGACCCGGGATCTGCACGACGCCCTTAAGCGGCGCTGCCTTTACCACTGGATCCGTTACCCCTCCCTGGATCGGGTTGCCGAGATCATCCGACGGCGGGTGCCGGGCGCCTCGGAGCCACTGGCCGACCAGATCGCGACATCGGTGCAGCGGCTGCGCGACCTGGACCTCTACAAGGCGCCCGGGGTCGCGGAGGCGATCAGCTGGGCCGCGGCATTGGCTGCGCTCGGAGTGTCCACCTGGGACATTATGTCGGCCGAGCGCACCCTGGGAGCCGTGTTGAAGTACGACGAGGACCTGGCCGCGGCCCGTGCTGCCGGCCTCGCCGCGGTGCTCGGTGATGGCTGACCTCGCCGTACTCGCCTCCCGCTTCGCCGCCCGGTTGCGGCAAGAGGGGCTGCCGGTCGGGCCGGAACGGTCGGCCCGCTTCGCCTCGGCAGTGACGTTGGCCCACCCGGACTCCGTACGGGCGCTGTACTGGTGCGCGCTGGCCACGCTGGTCGGCGACCCCGGCGAGATTCCGGCCTTCGACCGGGTCTTCGCACTGGTCTTTGGTGGCATGGCCGACCCCGCCGAGTCCCGGGGGGACCCGAACTCACCTCCGTTTCGGGGTGGAGCCGAGCCCGCGCCGCCGGCCGACACCATGCGGCCCCGACCCGCACTCTCCCCGTCTTTGTCTGGGGCACAGGCGGATGGGCCGTCGGTGGACGAGCCGGGTGAGGCGGAGCAGGAGTCCCCGTACCCGGCGCTGGCCGCCGCGGCCGAACGCCTCGGCGGCCGCGATTTCGCCTCGCTCTCGCCGGACGAGCTCGCCCGACTTGTGGTGGTGATGAAGCAACTTCAGCTGGCGACTCCGCTGCGACGGTCGCGACGCTACGAGCCGGGTTCGCGGGGACGGCGGATCGACCTGCGGAAGACGTTGCGGCTTGCGCAGCGAAGCGGCGGCTATCCGGTACGGCTGTCGCGACATCGCCTCCGATGGCGCCATCGACGGCTGGTGGTGCTGTGCGACATCTCCGGGTCGATGGAGCCTTACGCCAGGGCGCTGCTGCAGCTGGTCTACTGCGCCGCCGCGACCGGCGGACCGAGGGCGGAGGTCTTCACGTTCGCGACCCGGTTGACGCGGCTGACCCGGGTGCTGGCGAAGGTGCGGCCGGAGGTTGCGCTCGAGCGCGCGGGTCGTGCCGCGCCGGACTGGTCCGGCGGAACGCGCATCGGCGAGGCACTGAAGACATTTCTCGATCGCTACGGTGCGCGAGGCATCGCCCGGGGAGCCGTCGTGCTCATCATCTCCGATGGCTGGGAGACCGGGGACGCTGAGGTTCTGCGTACACAGATGGCACGATTGTCGCGGCTCGCACACCGGATCGTGTGGGTGAACCCCCGGGCCGCATCGCCCCGATACCAACCGCTCGTCGCCGGCATGGCGGCGGCGTGGCCGTACTGCGACGCGGTCGTCAGTGCACATTCGCTCTCGGCCCTGAATCCGTTGATCGAGGCGCTTGCCACTCCGTGAGGCGCCTCCCGCGGGTATATGTTCTTCGCGAAGGCAACAACCACTACGGTGTGATCACACCGCGCTGGTTGTCGCCTCGACGAAGAGAATATGGGTCCGGCAGGGTTTTCCACAGGCTCGTAAGACCCACTGGCGCCACCAGTTGGCGTGGGCGAGGCTAGACGAGGTGCGAGGGGAGAACCTGGCCGAGACCGTCGGCTTCATCTTGGGTGTCGAGCGTGCCCGGGCTCATCTGTCCCAGGCGAGGCTGGCCGACCGGCTCGGGGTGAGCCGACAGTGGTTGTCCAAGGTTGAGCGAGGCGATGCGAATGCCAGCTTCGCCACCGTACAACGGATCTTCGCTGAGCTCGGCAAGCAGCTTCGAGTCGAGGCGGTTCCGCTCGCTGCCGACATGGACAATGACATCAACCGCGGCCTTGCGCTCACCGAGGAGGATCGCTGCGGCGATGTTGAAATCTATGGCACCTTACTCCACCGCCTCACAGGCGTCCCTCATGCGGTGACGGGTCGGCTGGCCGCGTTCGCTCAGGGGGCACCCATCCCGAGTCCGCTGTGGATTGACATCGTGGTGGCCGCGAAGGATCTCGACGCACTGGCCGCCGTCACGGAGCAGAGTTTCTGCATGCGGTGGAGCCCGCGGTGGGAGGATCGGGGATACGGCTCCACCGACCCGCGCGAGCCGGGGGCGCCGAGATGGAAGATCTTGCTATGCGACATGCGGCTCCAGGTTGTCGACGAGCTGCCGCCGACGATCGAGGTTCGTGTGGGCGAGTACGTCCTGCGTGTCGTACCGATCGCCGATATCGAGCGGGACGACCCTTGGCTGCACCGGCTGATGAGTCGCTGGCGTCAGCAACGGGAAACCGCGCCCTGAGCGTGCCCGCAACGTCGACTCGAAGAGTCTATGGTGTACCGATGCCTGAGCGCGTGCCCATGGACCTCGGCGCGTACGAGCGCCGTCGGTTGACCGGCGTCTGCTACATCTGCGCCATGCTCGCCGGCGACCCGGATTATCCACACGAGACGGTGTACGAGGATGACGCGCACATCGCGTACCTGAGCCGCTACCCGACGGTGGTCGGATACGTCCTCGTCGCACCGAAGGCTCACATCGAGCACGTCGTCCGCGACCTTGCCGAGGCCGATTACCTGCGCCTCATGGCCGTCGTCCGGCGGGTTGCCCTCGCCGTCGAGTCCGTGCTCCGGCCCGAGCGAACCTACCTTCTCTCGTTGGGCAGCCAGCAGGGCAACTCACATCTGCACTGGCACGTTGCGCCTCTGCCACCCGGAGTCCCGTACCACAAGCAGCAGTTCCAAGCTGTCATGATTGAAAACGGCATCCTCGACCGCTCGGCGGCTGACCAGGCAGACCTGGCGGCTCAGATCCGCGCAGCCATGCCAGACTGATAACTTGGTCGATCGTGACGGAGCCCGTGAGCAATGTTCTGGCCGACTACTACGAGCGGCGTGCACCGCATTACGACGATGTCTATGCCGTCCCCGAACGCCAGGCCGACCTGGAGCGGCTCCGAGAACTCATCCCTGCTCTTTTTGCGGGTCGGGACGTACTGGAGGTGGCCGCCGGCACAGGTTACTGGACCCACGTCATCTCGGCTACGGCGCGGACTGTGTGCGCGACCGACTACAACCCGGGGCCGCTGGCCGTCGCCGCGTCGCGTGCCTACCCGCGGCACAACGTCCGGTTCGATCGCGCGGACGCGTTTGCTCTGGACCAGGTCTCGGATACGTTCAATGCTGCGTCGAGGGCAGCAGCGGCCCTATCATCCGCACCGACGCGGCGGGAAACACCTACCAGCGTCGCCTCCTTCGCGATGGGACGAGCTATGAGATCCTCAAGAACTTCCCCAGTGCAAGCGAGCTTAGTGCCGCAGGGGTCCGTCATGGTCGGGCCGCTGAAGTCATCGAGCTTGACTACTACTGGCTGCTCACCTTGACGAGCTCCTGAACGACGGCAACGACAGTGCCGGGGGCGCTTAGCGGCAGGTAGTGGTCGACACCGGGCAGCCGTACGAGCCGGCAGCCGGGGATGCGCGCCGCGATCTCCTCGTCGCATGCGATGAGCGGCGCGTGCAGCAGCGCAAGGGAGGGCCGTCCGGCCGTCCCCACCCGTGTCGTCAGCCCAAACCTCGCCGCCAGCGACGGCCACCATCTGCTCCATGCCGCCCATCCTGCCGATGCGACACGCGCACCGCCATCGGCACATTGTCTGCCGCGTTACTGTGACCTGCATGACCGGGACGCCCGGACCGAAGGATCTCGTACGGCGGGGCTACGACGCCGTCTCACACCGCTACCGCCGCGACGCGGATAGCGACGTCGGCGAGCGGAGGGCCTGGATAGCCCGTCTCGTGGCCCAGCTGCCGCCCGGAGCCAGCGTGCTGGACCTCGGCTGTGGGTGTGGGATTCCGGTGTCTCGAGACCTCGCCGCAGCCGGTCTGAGTGTGACCGGGGTTGACCTTAGCGATGTCCAGATCGGACGGGCCCGCGAGTTCGTGCCGTCGGCGAGATTCCTACGGGCCGACGCCAGCGATGTTGACTTCCCGCCGGACACCTTCGATGCGGTCGTCTGCCTCTACATGCTGATCCACCTGCCACTCGACGAACAGCCGCCCGTACTGGCCAAGGTTGCGTCGTGGCTGCTGCCGGGCGGACGATTCGTTGCCACTACTGGTCATCGAGCCTGGACCGGCACCGAGGAGAACTGGCTCGGCGGAGGCGCTCCCATGTGGTGGAGTCACGGGGACGCCGCGACC
>Ga0184632_10000152_pt1 | contig 23494 bp, 19 predicted proteins | sample PLM31_50_b1_FD_133153 | JGI IMG/M metagenome (GOLD analysis project Ga0184632, IMG submission 133153) | Groundwater sediment microbial communities from an aquifer in East River, Colorado, USA - PLM3-1_50_b1 | ecosystem: Environmental > Terrestrial > Soil > Riparian zone | place: USA: East... | reverse complement strand
TGTTCGCCCATGGGCGTCCCCGGCCTCAAGACGTTGGGTCACGTCGATCCTACGGTGGTGGTCGGGGCGCTGCCCATTACCGCCGCGGCGCATCTGCGCTGAGGAATTCCGAATTCAGCGCTTCATGATTCCCATCGGTGGGCTCGGACTTGACGCTGGACCTGTTCAAGGACGACGTCGTCCAGCGCAGTGACAGTCCGGTGACGGCGTGGTCACGCTCGATACTCACCTTGTCCGTGGAGACTTCCTTCAGCGGGCCGACCACTGGCTCGGTACCTCGAAGGGTGATACGGCGCCATGAGCAACGTCCACCAGAGCATGGCAGCGGGCCGGGGGGTGGCCCGGTCAAACTCTGACACCCCTTTTGGGTGGCCGGGATTCCTGCGTGGACATCCCCCAGGCCCACCGAGGCATTTGTGCCGTTGCCCTGAGCGGTTGGCGCGAGGAGGTGGTCAGGTTGGCGGATGAGCAACCAGCCGCCGACGCGGGTCCGCAAGGCCTCCGGTCAGCGGGTGTCGACCTGCCGCCGGGGCGACCATGGCCACCTACCCGCGATCTCGCGGCGCTGACCACACTGGCAGCTCCCGGTATGGGCCCGCCGACCGGTGCGCCGTCCGTGCCGGCCTCCCCGGCCGCGGGCAGCCCCTTCGACGCATTGCCGTTCCCTTCGCCGGGCGACCGCATCAAAGCGGACGACTTCAAGACGCTGTCTCGCAGCCTGCGCCTCATCTACGACACGTACGCCTTGTCGAGCGCGCTCAGCGGCCGCTCGTTCGGCGAGGTCAAGCTTGCCCTGGCCGCCCAGCAGTACCAGGTTGTGCGGGCGATGAGCGTGTTCGGCGCCGCCGTGGACGACCCCAACGACACCTCCCTCGACCAGCGCCGGGTGCTCCAGGTCGTGCCCGCCGTGCTCGGAGAGCCACGGGTCCTGGTCCTGCTCACCGAGGCGGTGGACACGCGCCGCTTCGCGCCTAACCTGATCGGGCTCACCTACCGGGAGGCCGCGGAGCGTCTGCGCGCCCTCTTCGGGGACGCCGCCCCCGGCAGCGGGCCGATCAGCGCTCCGCAGCTCGTCGGGCTGACCCTTGGGGAGGCGCGGGCGGCGCTGGCCAGAGCATCGCGTTGACCGGAAGGGAGACAGCATGGCGATCGCCAGGAACGTGCGGTGGGAGAACGGGGGGCCATCCGGCGACGTCCGCCCGGACGTCTTCCGCCCCGGAGTGCCCATCAGGCCGCCGGTGGTGGAACCGCCACCACCGCTCGCACCCAGCCCGCCCCCTGGTCAGCCCGCTGTCCTGTTCCCATTCCCGGACGTCGTCCCCACGTTCCCGTTTCCAGGACCGTTCCAACCGCCGCCGCTACCGGACGTGGTTCTACCGCTGCCGGCCGTCTCGAAAACGGCCACCCAGCTCGCGCAGGGCGCCGCCGAACAGCTGCGAGGCGCCGCTCGGCCCGTGCTCGACGAGGCCGTGACGACCATCCGCAACAGCCGCGTTAACCCGGACGGGCTGATGTATCACCTCGAACGCAAGGTGCTGATCGGGGAGGTGCTCAACCGTCTCGCCCAGGGTTGGACAGCAGAGACCAGGCAGGACTTCGCGGCCGCGTTCTCGATGGCCGCCGACCGGACCGGGGTCATGGACGCGATCGTCTCACTCGCCATCCTCAACGACCCGGACTTGGAGCGGGAACTGCGGGCGGAGAACATGCCGCCGGCGACCCAGGCCGACCTGATCGAGAGCCGTCGCGTCAGAGCCCAGTACCCCCCGCCGGGCACCATGATGGAGCACCCGCACCTCATCCTGGTCGCGGTCGAGCACCAGGACACCGCCCAAGCGGAGGAAACCGTCCGGGCCATCGTCGGCGACCTGACCGACTACCAGGGATTCAAGCTGCCCAGCGGAGCGGCCGAGAAGCTGCGAGCGCCGGCATGAGACGGGCGACCCCATGCGGCTGAGAGAGCCTAGCCTGCTCCCGGTCGGCATCAAGGGTGCCCGTGGCCTCGCGTTCGGCGACGTCGTCGCCTACACCCTCCGACCGGCCGTGTTCGACGTGCCCGTGGCCGAGGTCGACGACACCGTCCTCCTGGAGGCTGGCGAGGAGACCAAGGTCGACGTGCCCGTGCCAAGCCTGCCCGTCAACGCGGACGTGCAGGCGGTGCAGGCGGTGCTGATCGTGGCTCCGACCGAGGCAGCCGCACCGGCCGAGCCGACCTCCGTCACGGTGCGGCGCCGGGGCGAGGCCGAGCAGGCGTTCCAGCTCGGCGTAAGCCGTCCACCCGGGCCGCGCAACCTGACCATCCGGCTCGACCAGGGCCAACCGTTCTGGTCGCACAGCGGAACGCTGCCACCCGGGCGGCACGACCTGCCCGACTTCGCCCCGCAGCTGAACGACTATCTTGATCGAGCCGACGCCGGACGGCAGCCGGTGACCCTCCGCTTCCTTGTGGCCTCCGACGACCGCGGCAACGTGCGGCTGGAGATCGAAGGAGTGCGGTTTTCCCAGCTGCAGACCCAGACCTGGGTGAACCTGCTGGATGACACCATCCGGCTGGATCGCAACGTGGAGATGGGCTTCGCCACCGTCGAGCGCTTGGCGCTCGACCCGATCCGCGAGCAGCAGCCACAGCTCGTCCGGACCACCGTCCGGATGGACCTCGGCGGGGAGCTCGGCGCGGAGCGGCTGCTCGGCGCGGTCCGCGGTCACAACGGCCACGAGTTCGGCACCGTCACCGTCGACTACGCGCTTGCCCAGCAGGTCGAACCTCCTGTCCCGGTGCGGATGGTCGGCCTCGTCGCCTTCCTCCGCGTAGCCGGCGCCGCGGAGGTGTACGCCGAGGTCGTGCAGGGCACCGACGCCAGCCCCGAGCCCCGGCGGGCGCTCGCCACGGCCAACGTGCAACTCGACCCGACCGCGACCGGCAAGGGCTCCTGGGTCTTCTTCGGGCTGGACCCGCCAGGCGACCTGGAGCCCGGGACGTCCTACTGGGTCGTGCTGAAGGGGGTGCGGGGAACCGTTGCGGTCGGGCTGCAGTCCGGCGAGGCCGACCACCTGGGCCAGGTGCTGGTCAACCGGGGCGGGCGACTCTGGCGGAGCCTAGGTCACGCGGGCGGCCAGCTGGTCACCGCCCTGCTCGGGCTGATCTACCTGCCGGGCCCCGACAACCAGACGGCCGCGCTGGAGATCGGGCTGGAGGGGGGGCAGCCACCCCAGCGGATGGATTTCGGAAACGGCGTGCGGACCATCTCGTTCGACGCCCGCGCCCTGGACGCCTCGCAACCGGCCACGGTCGTGATCCGGTGCCACGCCCGCGGCACGCTGAGCATCGCGAACGTCCTGCAGGAGTACGAGCGGGCCGACGCCAGGGGATCGCGATGAAGCCGGGGCACATCCGGGTCTTCGACGGCCTCCGGATCACCACCGACCACCTCGAGCACCTGCAAGGATCGTTCCTGTCGGCGGTGCAGGAACTGCGGCTGGCTGCCGGGCCCGGCCGGGTACACCAGGGCTTCGAGGTGGAGGCGACCGACGACGGCCACGTCAGGGTGCTTCCCGGCCTGGCCTTCGACGCCGCCGGCAACCGCATCGCCTGCGAGGAGCCGACGGTGCTGGAGGTGGCCTTCGCGCCCGGCTCGCCGGGGGAGCGGTACGTCTGCCTGCGCCACCAGCAGGTCGAGGACGGCGTCGTCGAGGGCCAGGCCACCATCGTCTGGGACGGTTGCTCGGTCGAGCTCGCCGAGGCTCGGCCGGCGCCGGAGGACAGCCTGCTGCCCATTGCGGCGCTGACCCGGCGGGAGCAGGGGACCGGATTCGAGGTGCGGCACGTCACGCCCGGTCAACGGCTCGGGCCGGACGACGCGGCGACGGTCGCCGACAGGCTGCGCGTACGTCAGGGTGTGGTCCGCCTCGACGGTGACGCCGAGAACCCGTTGGCGTCGGCGGCATTCCGGCACGCGCTGGACCAGCCGTCGGGCACGGACGGCGACCACGGGGTCAGGCTCAGCCTGGCCGAACAGGACGTCGACACGGACATGGCCTGCTGCACCGGCCTCTCGCTGGCAGCCATCGTCACCGCCACCGTCCGATACCAGGCGATCCAGCCGGCCGGCGAGCCAGCGGAGGAGGCGGAGGCGGCGGAGGAGCCGGAGGCGGCCACGCCACCCGACGAGCCGGCGCCGACCTGGATCACGTGGACGGTCCAGGCACGCACGGCGGGCGAGGCGACGTTCGACGCCGGCCGCACGGCCCAATTCGGGCTGGCGGACGTGCACATCCTCCCGTCTCCGGGGGAGGGGCGCCCGCCCTGCTGGCTCGGCTCCTACCTGACCGAGGAGGCGATCGCGCACCTGCCGCTGTCGGCGTCCGCGGGGTCGCCGCCTGGCGACGATAACGGGCTCTGCGAACTCCTCGGCAGGCTCCAGGTGCGGCTCCAGGCCGCCCCGGGGAAGGTGGCCGGGTCGTTCGCGCTCCACTGCGAGCTGTCGTGGTCAGGCAGCCCAACTGCCGAACTGAGTGAGGTGATCGAAGCACGGACGCCGCGGCTCCAGTGGGGCATTGTCGCGGCATGGAAGGGGCTCGGGCACGCCACCCCGGCCCAGGACGCGACGGGAGGGTCGTGACCATGGCGCAAGTACAAGGACTGGTCGTCAACACCAAGGGCTACACACTCGCCGACGTCGACCTGTCATTCTTCCAGAAGCAGACCGCGCAGACGACGACCACCCGCTCCGGTCCCGGCGGGGACTTCCAGGCCGACCTCGCGACGGGACCGTACGTCCTGGTGGCGTTCGCCGACGGCTATGCTCCGGAGCAGTCCGAGCTGGAGGTGCCGGCCGCCGGTGTCACCGGCCTGGTGGTCACACCCAACCCGACGCCGGTGGTCGCTTCGCCGCCGGTGTCGCCGCCACTTGAGCTGCCCGACGAGGTGCAGGAATTCCTCGACAAGCTGGACGAGACGCGGTTCAGCCTCGACGCGCCGGTCAGCCTCTTCGAAGCCAACCAGGGCGTGGGCCTGTTCTCGGTCGTGAACCTCATGCTGGCCGGCCAAGGACGGTTCCGACTGGGCGACGAGGAGCGGATGGACATGCTCGGCGTCGTGACGCTCTTCTACCGCCTGTCCGACAAGTCGCTGTCCGATCAACTGGTCGTGCAGAACACCGACCTGCTGTGGCGAACCATCGAGGACGAGCTGAAGGCACTGGCCCAGCAGGTCGATCAGCTCCAGGTCGACGTGGACTTCCTGCGTCGCGAGGCCAAGCGGCAGTTCAACCTGGGCACCAGCAACGACGTCCTGGCCAACACCGAGTTCCCTGCGGCGTTCGACCGCTACATTGACCTGGCTGCACAGCCGGTTCTCGGCCTCCGGCTCGAGCAGGAGGAGGCGAGCCAGTTCACCGACAAGCTCAAGCTGCAGCAGGCCTACGAGGTGCTCCGCGACCTCAAGACCTCGGTCCTCCAGATCGTGCGGATGCTCAGCAAGTACGGCACCGCGGCGACGCGGCGGGTCAACGAGGACTGGGCGAGCTTCGAATCGCGCGCGATCGAGGTCCTGGCGACCGTGGCCGCCAACCGGGTCTCGGAGGACGAAGACGACAAGACCGCCTGGAACGTCCTGGCCGTGCTGACCGGGAAGCGCCGCGAGGACCTGCTCCCCCAGATCGCCCTGGCCAGGCACGGCACCAAGCTGCTGCGACTGGCCGTCGAGATCTACGTGAAGACCCTTCCAACCCTGGACGCCACCGACGACCAGCACCTGCGGGACCTGTTCCAGGCCAAAGGAGACGAGAGCCAGTTCTTCACCACTCGGCTCCGGCGGGAGGCCGACATCCTCAAGCGCAACCAGGTGCGCCTCACCTGAGCGAGATCAGGGCCAACATCGTGGCGCAACCGGGACAGGCCCCGCTCGTGTCGTGCATCCTGCCCACGCGCGAGCGGCGGTTGTTCGTGGCCCAGGCGGTCGGGTACTTCCTCCGCCAGGACTACCCGCGCCGGGAGCTGATCGTTGTGGACGACGGCGACGACCCGGTCGCCGACCTCCTGCCGGAAGCCGCGAACGTCCGCTACCTACGCGTGAGCCGGCGGCTCTCCCTGGGGGCGAAACGGAACGTGGCCTGCGCAGCGGCGGCTGGGCGGGTGATCGTGCACTGGGACGACGACGACTGGATAGCGCCCTGGCGGATCCGGTACCAGGTGCGCCACCTGCTCGAGCGACGAGGGGACGTGTGCGGCCTGCGGGAGGTGGTCCACCTGGACCCGATCGGGCAGCGGGCCTGGCGGTTCGTCTACCCCAGACACGCCAAGGCGTGGGTCGCCGGCGGGACGCTCTGCTACACCAGGGCACTCTGGCAGCGAAACCGCTTCGACAACGTCGACGTGGGAGAGGACAGCGGCTTCCTATGGAGCGGTCGACCCAGGCGCGTCCTGGCCCTACCCGACAGCAGCTTCTACGTGGCCCTGGTCCATCCGGGCAATACCTCCCCGAAGCGCACCGACGGCCAATGGTGGCACGCCGTGGGCATGGGACAGGTCCTCGCGCAGCTGGGAAGTGATCGGCAGTTCTACACCGAGCTGCCAGCTCGTCTGGCCGGCCGGGCATGAGTGTCCCGGCGACCGCCACCATGAAGCGGTACCCGCTGATCTCGTGCATCATGCCGACCCGCGACCGGGCGTCGTTCGTCGCCCAGGCGATCCGTTACTTCCAGCGCCAGGACTACCCCAACCGGGAGCTCATCGTGGTCGATGACGGCGGCGATCACACACCCGCTCCCGCCGACCAGAGGATCCGGTACCTGCGGCCCAGCCGCCCGCTCAGCATCGGGGCCAAGCGAAACCTGGCCTGTCGAGCGGCCCGCGGCGAGATCATCGCCCAGTGGGATGACGACGACTGGTACGCGGCCGAACGCCTCAGCGCCCAGGCCGCCCCCCTGCTGCGCGGGCGGGCCGACCTGAGCGCGCTGCGGGCCAAGGTCTTCTTCGACCTCGACCGCTGGGAGTTCTGGACCTGCACGGCCGCCTTCCATCGCCGCATCTTCGTCCACGACGTGCAGGGAGGGACGCTGATGTTCCGGCGGTCGGTGTGGAAACGGCAGGCCCTGTACCCAGACACGTCCCTAGCCGAGGACGCCGACCTCCTCAGCCGAGCGGTGCGTGGCGGTGCGCGGCTGGCGCGGATCGACGACGAGGGCCTGTACATCTACGTCCGCCATTCGGCCAACACCTGGACGTTCCGGTGCGGGAACTACCTCGACCCACACGCCTGGCGGCGCGTGGCCGAGCCTCCGCTTCCGCCCGCCGACCGCGCCTTCTACGCGCGCTGCTCGCGGCTCAGGCCGCCGCACGAGCCCGAGCTGGCCCGATAGTTGTCATGCAGGCGACCCCACGTCGACGCGGCCCGCCCCGCGGCCATGGCGCGGGGCGGGGACGGGCTGGCGGCTCGGCGCGGGCAGAAGGTCACGGAGGGCCTCGGACGGCTCGAGGCCGAGATCGTCGAGCAGGAGACGCCGGCACCGCTCGTACTGACGGACGGCCTCCCAGCGATTGCCCTCGGCCAGGTGAGCTCGTATGAGCGCATGATGGGCGCTCTCGCGCAGCGGCTCCGCCCGGACGGCCGCGAGGCCCGCCTCGACGGCCTCGCCATACCGGCCGTCCTTGGCCAGCCGGCTGCACATCGCCTCCAGCGCGTGGAGGCGGAGCTGCAGGTACCGCTCCCGCTCGACCACCACCCAGTCGTCGTCGCCGTACCACTCCGGCAGCAGGTCGGCAGAAAGGTCGGCTCGGATGTCGGTGCCGAGGTCCTCACCGTTCGTCGGCGTCTCACCGAGCAGGCGGTGGGCGCGGACCACGGCGACAAGGACGTCGACCGCCACGCCGGAGGCAATCGCCAGATGCTGGGGCGACGCCGCGATCAGCCGGCGGCACGACCGCTGGGTGCGCCACAGCGCCGAGCGGAGGTTGGCATTGGCGCGGACGGTGGTCGTCTCTGGCCAGAGCACCTCGGCGACGTAGGAGCGCCTGAGCGGACGGTCCTGCAGCGCGAGGAAGGCGACAAGCCGCTGCGCGCTCCAGATGAGCGGGACGGATTCCGGGCCGACCCGAAGGCTGAATCCTCGGAGCAGGCCGAGCCGGACCACCGGGGTCGTCATTTCGTCCTTCATCGACCCCCCTGAGCCTGCGAAGGCACGCCCAAATAAGACCTGGCGTTGGTCGATTGTGGATTTCGCGGAGAGCGGCGACTCGCCCAATGCTCAAGGAAAACCCCGAGTCGGTCAAGAGGGCAGACGCCGAAGTCTAAGAGGCCGAAGACTGAAGGTTGATCGTTCGACATAGGAAGCCATGTGCCGCGTCGCCGAGGCGTCACGAGGGCGTCACCGGCGCGGGCGAGGCGTTGACGATGCGGTGACGCCTGCGTGGGAGGAATCGCCGTCGATGGACGAACCCGAGCGACGCGTCGGCGTCATCGTGATCCGCGTCTGGTTGGAGAAGCGCGCGGCCCCGGCCCTGCGAGCGCGCATCACCCGCACGGTCGACCTCGCCGCTCACGACGAGACGGTCACCGTGGCGGCCAGCGCCGACGAGATCTGCGCGCAGGTCCGCACCTGGCTGGACGACTTCCTGTCCGTGTGAGCGTCGAGATATGCCAGAACCGCGGCGGGTCGGAGTGACGCACCAGTGACGATGGCGTGATGCGGACCCCGAAGAATCTGGGGCATGAACGCTCCAGGGGTTGCTCAGCGGCCATGCTGATGCTGGTGGTCCAGCGCGCGGCTGAGGCGCTCGCCAGCCAGCCCGACCCGGTCCTGCCCGCCGCCCGCATCGGTGCGCGGCGGCCGTCGGCAGGCGCCGAGGTCCCGGCCCTGACGATCGGCGTGGTCGTCGACGCCGAACACCCCCGCGGCCTGGGGCGGGAGCTGCGCCTAGACGAGCGTGGCCGGGAGGTGCTCCGCGGCGACGTCTACTCCGGGCTGCTGGAGCTGGAGGCCTGGGCCGAGACCACCAGTACCCTCGACCAGCTCACCACCCGCCTGCAGCACCGGCTGACGACGTCCTTCGAACCGGCGCGGACGCGCGGCTTCCTGCGACTCCAGCCGGCCCGCCTGGACCCGGCCGAGCAGGTCCTCCGCCAGCCGGCGGTCGGCAGCGCCTTCGCCGTCTGGCGCCAGCGGCTCAACTACCGGTTCACCTGCGAGGTTCAGGAGGTGCCGCCCCCGAGCGACGGCGGTCCCATCCAGCGGGTCGACGTCGTGGTCGGCGACGGCGTGGTGGAGTCGTTCTCGGTCCCCAACTGGCACACGGCGCGGAGGCCGACCGATGGCTGAGGTGATCACCGAGACGATCCTCCCCGGGACCTACATCGAGGTTCGCGCCGAAGGGCTACTCACCGTCGGTGCCATCGCGACCGGCAACGTCGGGGTGCTCGGCACAGCGGAGATGGGCGACGCCAGCTTCGCCAACCTCAGCAGCCTCGAGCAGGCGCGGGCCCAGTTCGGCCAGCCGGGGGAGTGGGACAGCGGCAGCGCCGAAGCCAACCTCTCGCTCGTCCGCATGCTGGAACGCCTGTTCGACAACGGGGCCAGGACGGTCTATGCGCGGCGGGTGCTCGACCCGGCCAGCGCCAAGGCTGCCACCTATCAGCTGGCCGACGAGAGCGGCGCGCCGCTGCTCACCTTGCGGGCCAAGACGCCGGGGGCGGGCGGGAACCGCCTGCAGGTGCGGGTCGAGCCGGCCGAGGTGGCCGACGCCGGCCAGCCGGTCCCCGACGAGCTGGTCGTCCGCAGCAACGGGAGCTTTCTGCTCTCGGCCGGGCAGGTCGCCCAGCCGAGCGGCGTTCCAGGCGCCAGCGACGTGCTCGGCCGGGTGATCGTCCGCGAGCACGGCCTGACCACCCGGTACCAGCTCCGCACGGCCGCCCCGTCGGGACAGGCCGTCCAGCTGGACCCCGGCACCCGGCGGCTCACGTTCCTCACCCAGCCGGCCGCCGACGCCGAGATCCGCGCCGACTACCTGGTGCCCGTCACGGGCCTGCGGCGGGTGACGCTGCGGCACGACAACCTGCAGGAGGTCTACCTCGTGCCGAGCACGACCTACCTGCGCCAGCGACTGGCCGATGAACGTGCCCCCTCCCGCCTGGTCGACGTCGCCGAGGTCCACGCCGCCGGCCTCCCGCGGGCAACGGCCGGCTTCCAGGCCTTCGCCGGCGGCGCCGACGGGAAGACCGCCCCGGCCGACCTCCTCGAGCAGTTCAAGGCGGCCCTCGACGAACTGGCCGACCAGCCCGTGCAGCTCGTTGTGGTGGGGGCCGCCGTCTCGACCCTCCGCGGGCCGGTGCTCGGGCACGTCGAGAAGACCGAGAACCTGGGTCGTGAGCGCATCGCCGTGCTCGGCGCCGACTCCAACCTGGTCGACAAGGTGCTGGAGAACGCCAACGACGTGGCCGACAAGCGGGTCGTGCTGGTGGCCCCAGGCGTCCGCTACCGCGACCCGCGCGGCGGCCAGTGGCTGGAGTTGCCACCGTACGTGGCGGCGGCGGCGGTGGCCGGCAAGCTCGCCTCGCTCGCCCCGCACATCAGCCTGACCAACAAGCCCCTGGCCGGCATCGATGGCGTGGCGACCGAGTACAGCTATGGTCAGCTCACGTCGTTGGTGCAGAACCGGGTCCTGGCGCTGGAGCGCAAGCGCGGCATCCGGATCGTCAAGGGGATCTCCACCGACGACGGCGCGTTCCGCCAGGTCTCGGTCCGCCGGATCGTGGACTACGCCAAGGAAGGCGTCCGCCAGGGCGCCAACCAGTACATCGGCCGGCTCAACAACCGCAGGGTCCGTGAGAACCTGCGCACCACGCTCGACAGCTTCCTGGCCAGCATGCTGAACCAGGAATTCCTGACCGGCTACAAGCTGAACGTCACCGCCGACCGGGCGATGGAGATCCGCGGCGAGGTGCTGGTCGAGATGGACCTCAACCCCACCTTCAGCATCGACGTCATCCGCGTCGTCATGAACCTGTCCTGAGGAGCCCGCCGTGCTCAACACCTCCATCTTCTTCGGGACCGACGGCGCGATGACCCTGAGCGACGCCACTGGGCTGGACGCCGACGCCTTCGGCGAGTACTTCGGTGAAAGCGGCGCCGTCGCCCGTGTGGTCAACGTCGCCATCCAGGTGACCACCCGCATCCATCCGTTCTACGAGATGGGCTCGCGCCTGCCGACGGAGCTGCGGACGGGCAACATCGCGATCGCGGGCACCGTCGAACGCGCCTACGTCAACGGCGCGCTGCTGCGGATGATGCTTGGCGAGTACGCCGTCGCCGAGGAGGCGGCGGGGCTGCTCGTCCCCACCTTCAACATGAAGCTGATCCTCGACAACCTCCGTCCGCCTGGCGACGAGGGCAACAGCCTGCTGACCGTCTACGGGGTCACGTTCGACTCCTGGCAGTGGAACCTCCCCGAGTCGGACTTCGCGCTGGAGCGGCTGTCGTTCAGGGCCCGCCGCCTGGCCGTCACCGACAACGCCGTTCCGGCATGACCGTCAGCGTGCGCCGGCCGGCCAGCCACCCAGGAGGTAGAACAGGATGCTGGTGAGCGCTGAGGAGCTGATGGCCGGGGCCCGGGTGACGTTCGACGTTGACCTGCCCGACCCGCAGCTCGCTCCCGGGGCGGGGCCGGCGGACGGCCGGTCCAGCATCCGGCGCGTGCGGCTGCGCCCGCTCACCGTTAAGGACATCCAGCTCATCGCTCGCGCCGCCCGGGACGACGAGGTACTGACCTCGGCGCTGATGGTCCAGCAGGCCGTGGTCGAGCCTGCGCTCAAGGCCGAGCAGGTGGCCGAGCTGCCGGGCGGGCTGGTGCGGTTCCTGGTCGAGCGGATCAACGAGGTCAGCGGGCTCAGCACCAACGAGGACGAGCTGCGGGAGTTGACCGACTCGCCCCTCGTGCAGGCGTTCTTCGTCCTGGCCCGCGAGTTCAACTGGACTCCCCAGCAGGTCCGCGAGCTGACCGTCGGCCAGGTGCTCGGGTATCTGGAGATGATCAACCAGGCCAGGTCCCCGGAGGCCGCCCTGTGAGCGAGGAGCTGGCCCGGTACCGCCGGGTCGCCAGCGGGCCATGGCGGCTGCGGACCGGGCTGGCCGCCCACGTACGGTCGCTGGCCGAGCTGCCGGCGCGGGCCCGCGACGTGCGGACGGCCGGCGCTCGCCTGCCGGCAGCCCTGACCGGCGGCGCGATCCTCGACCTGGTCGGCAGCAGGCTTCGCGAGGCACTCGAGGCCGCTGGCCGGTCCCAGCCGGTGACCGGCGCGCGGCCGCGGTCCGCGGCCGCGCCTGGCTGGCGGCCCGAACCGGGTCCCTTCCCGGTGGGCGGTCCGCCGCTGGCGGCGCCCTTCGATCCGGGTCCTCCTGGCGGCGCGGTTCCCCCCGCACCGCCGCCCCGCCAGCGCCAACCCGCGGCCGCGCCGGGTCGCTGGCCCACGTCGGCGCCCAGGCCGTCCCAGCCGCCGGCGGCCGCGGCCGCGCCGGGTCCGCCACCCAACCCGCCAACCGCCACATCGGAGCCGGCGCGCCCCGCCGCCGGTACCGCCCTGGAATTCGCCAGGGCGGCGCGGCAGCGAGCCGAGGATCCTCGCCCGGCGCTGGACTCCCTGCTCCGGTCGTACTCGACGTCGCCGGGGCTCCCGGGACGGTCCCGCCAGGCCGAGCCCGACCCCACCGCAGCGTCCGAACCCGACGGGCCGCCGCACCCGGCTCCGGCGAACGCCGGCCCGAGCGTGCGGGCCTGGCCGGAGGCTGCCGCCGACCGGGCGGTGCGGCAGCTCCGCGCGGTGGCCGCGCCGGGCGCGGTCCCGTTCCGCGCCCAGCAGCGCGTCGCGACCGCCGTCCCGGAGAAGGTCGAGATCCAGAACGTGTTCAACGTCGAGGTCCACGCCGCCGCCGGCGTCGCCGACCTGGACGACCTGGCCGAGCAGCTCGCCGCCGTCCTGCGCGAGCAGGCGCTGCAGCACGGGGTGGACGTCGTATGAGGATCAAGCCGATGCTGGGCTCCTTCCAGCTGACCGGGATCGAGTACGTCGAGTCCTCCGAGAGCCGGGCCCTGGTCGAGCACCGCGTGCCCGGCCTGGCCGGCAACTACTTCCAGGACCTCGGCAGCGTCCCCAACCGGATCGTCGTCGCCGGCACCCACCACGGCGACGAGGCACGGGACGCCTTCCTGAACGGCGTCCGCGAGCTGTTCAACAGCGGCCAGCCCACCACCTTCACGGCCGATATCAACACCGCCACCGATCTCGTCGACGTGGTCGTCGAGGACCTCCAGGTCGCCGAGGTCGGCGGCAGCGCCAGCGGGTTCCGCTACGTGCTCACCCTGCGCAAATACATCAAGCCGCCGGAGCCGGCGCCGACCGGCCTCCTGGACGCCGGTCTTCTGGACGACGCGCTGGGCGCGATCGGAGCGATGGATCTGCTCGACTCGCTGGTCTCGATCCCGAGCTTCGGCGACCCCAGCGTCCCGCTGCAGGGCGTCATGGACGGTGTCAAGGACGCCACCAGCGGGCTCGCTGACGCCGCGGCACCGCTCCAGACGGCGCTCGGGAACGCCGGGCCCGACCAGGGGACCAATGAGCGCGAGTGACGCCAACCTGGGCGGCCCGGTGCTGACCTGGCTCCCTGATGCGGCCGAGTTGATCCGGCTGATCGGACTGCTGCGCGCCGAGGGTGATGGCATCAAGATCTCCGCTCCTGCCCTGGACACGGTCGGCCAGCTCGCATCCGGGTTCCAGCTCCCGCTGCCCGACCCCGACCTCTGGTCGCAGGTCGCCGTCCCCGACCCGGACGCCCTGCTGCGCGGCTTCCCCGACCCAGCCACCCTCGCCAGGCCGCTCGAGGAGCCGCTCGGTCGGGTCAAGGCCATCCTCGAGCTCGGCTTCGACGGCGACCTCCAGCGCCTCCAGGCGCAGGTCGAGGCCATCCAGCCACCCATCCAGGAGAGCCCCCGGGCGTTCCTGGACAGCCTGCTTGCGCCGGTCGGCGACCTGAGCGAGCTGGCCCGGGACTCGGCGTTCATGCGGCTGGTGGTCGAGCTGGGCCGGCTCCTCGGCCTCCAGGACCTCGAGCGGTGGCCCGAGAACGCCGGCGCGCTGGCTGTCCACCTCCGGAACGTGGTGGAGCAGAAGGTCGGGAACACGTTGCTGGCGATCGTCGGGCTCGCCTCGTCCGCGACCGTGGCCGAGCGAACCGAGCGGCTCGTCCGGGCGGCGACAGGCTGGTTTTCGCTCGATGCAACCGAGGCCCGCTACCGAGCCGTGCTGGAGGCCTACGGCCACGGCCCGGACGGCCTCGCTCGGCAACTCCACGAGCTCGACCTCGCCGACCCGGCGCAGGTGGCCGGCGCCCGCCAGCGGCTCACCGCGGTCCGGGCAGCCTTCGACACCTACGTCGAGAGCCTGGCCCACGATCTCGCCTTCAGCGAGGCGTCCCTGGCCGTGGTCGACGCCGTCGCCCTCCGGACGGCCCTCGAGCAGCCCGGGGAGACCCTGGCGGCAACTGACGTCGGGCAGCTGGCGAGCCTGGCCGAATCGCTGCGACGTGCCGCCCAGGCCGCGGCGGCGCTGCCGCAAGGCGAGGCCCTGGACCTTGCCGCCTTCAGGGAGCTGGTCTCGAACGGCCTGCGCGAGCTGCGCGACCAGCTGGATCGGCTCGACCCGACGCGGCTGCCGGGGATCTGGGAGGCGTACCTGAGCGGGCTGCTCGAGCCGCTCGAACAGCTCCGGGCGTTCCAGCGGGAGCTGGAGGGCGTGGTTCGCGGGAGCTACCAGGCCGTCCACAACGCGGTCGCGGCGATCGACCTGGCCGGGCTACGGGGCGCCGTCGACCAGGCGATGGCGCAGCTCGAATCACAGCTGGGCGACCTCGACGGGCTGATCGGCCGGCTGCGGCCTGCCATCAGCAAGCCGCTGAACGAAGCCAGCACCGCGCTGACCGGCGTTCGCACCGCCATCCTGGACCCGGACACGGGCCTGAAGAAGCAGCTCGACGACGTTCTGGGCCTGGCCGTGGCCGGCTTGGAGGGCCTGCACCTGGAGCAGGCGGTGGCGCAGGTGGACACGATCCTCGAACCGATCTCGCAGAATCTTGAAAAGGTCGAATTCGCACCGGTGGTCGATGCCACCCTCGAGGTGATCGAGACCGCCTCGCAGGTGTTGCGGACCGTCCTGCCGCTGCTGGTCACCGACGACCTCAAGCAGCAGCTCGCTGAGGCCGCCCAGGTCCTCCGGCAGGTGGACTTCGATGTCCTCCGGGAGGAGCTGCTGGAGGGGTTCGACGACATCGTCGCCACTGTCGACGACGACGCGCTGGGGGTCATCAAGGAGCAGTACCGCCAGGTGGTCGACGCCGTCGGCCGGCTGGACCCGGTGCCGGGCGTGGAAGCGATCCAGCGCGAGGTGTTCGATCCGTTGCTGGCCGAGGCCGAGAAGCTCGACCCGGTCGCGCTGCTCGCCACCGTCCAGGCGGCCTATGACGAAGCGGTCGAGTCGCTGCGCGGCCTGCAGCCCACCGAGTCGCTTCTTTTCCTGAACGAGCTCTTCGACGAGCTAATGGCGAAACTGCCGGAGATCAGCCCGGCTCGGCTGCTCGGGCCGAGCGAGCAGGCGGTCGCCGAGCTGCGTGCCAGCATCGAAGGCGTGCTGGGGATGGACCGCCTCGAGCGGCTGCTGGACGACCTACTGGAGCCGGTGACCGCGCTGCTGGACGGCCTGGACGTGGCCCGAGTGTCCGAGCTGCTGGCCAACGGGTTTGTCGACCTGCGGGGGGCCGTGGCCACCTTCGATCCTGCCGGCATGCTCGCCCCGATCACCGCGATCCTCCGGCAGGTCTTCGCGGCGACCGGGGCGAGCGTCGACCGGGCCGGCATGGCGGCGCTGCTCCGGTGGCTCCAGGAGCGCGGTGGCGGGCTGGGCGGGCGGCTCGGCGCGCTCCCGGGCCGGCTCCAGTCGACCGACAGCGAGCTCCGCCGCCTCGACCTGCGCGCGGCGCTGCAGACACTGCGCGAGCAGCACGATGCGCTCCAGGCGGAGCTCGCACCGCTGGAGGCGGCCGGTCCGTCCGGCGTCGAGTTGTCCGCCGAGGTCGAGGCGCTCGACCCGCTGCCGCGGCTGGCGCCGTTGATCCCCCGCCACGAGCGGGTCAGCGCCGCCTTCGCCGCCACCGCGGCAGCGGTCGCTGAGGTCGCCGCCGACCTTGCCCCCGTCTTCGGCTCTTTCGATGCCGTGCTGGAGGCGCTCGGCCGCCTGCTCACGCCGCTCGAGTTGCTGGAGGCGCGGTTTCGTGAGCTGGGCGAGCGGCTGCTCCCGGGACGCGATCCGGGCAGCCTCCGCGACCTGCTGCTGGGACTGCTGGACGAGTTCGATCCCCGGCAGTGGAGCGCGGAGATGGAGGCCCTGCTGCGGGTGGTCCACGCCAAGGCGGTAGCGCTGCTCGGGGACGGGGTCGTCGCCCCGCTACGGCGGACGCTGGGGTCGCTCCGCGAGAGCCTCGGGCTGCTGGACCTTTCGGGACTGACCGAACCCCTCGAGGCCGCCTACTCGGAGCTGGAAGCCACCATGCGGCTGCTCGACCCGGCCCCGGTCCTGGAGGCTTTGCGCGGGACCCACGACCGCTTGGTCGCCACGCTGCAACTGCTCGACCCGGCCCCATTCGTGGCCGACCTGCGCCGGTTGTACACCGAGGACGTCCTCGGGGTGCTACGGGCGCTCACCCCGGAGGCGCTGCTGCTGCCTGGCCTGCGGGCGGTGGTCGCGCGGATCGAGGGCCTGCTGGTCGAGTTCGACGTCGAAAACCTGTTCGGGCCGGTCCTCGAGCACCTCCGGCGGCTGCGGGGGCAGCTCGACGAGGGGTTGGCGCAGGTTGGCGACGCCTACGACGGGCTGGTCGATCTGCTGGACTCGGCGGAGTGAAGGCGCACCGATGAGCGGCCCACTGACCCAGGCCATGATCCTCATCAAGACCGAGCGGTGGCTGCATGAGCTCCAGACCGGCCTGGAACGCCGACGGGGGGCGCTGGCGGCGCAGGGCAAGTGCCTGGCCGAAGTCGAGGAGAAGCTGCTCCGCCTGGCGCGGGAGAGCCGCGCACTGCTCCGGGTCGACCGGCTCGCGCCCCGACCCCTGCCAGCCACCGACATCGAGAACGGTATCGGCACCGGGCTGTCGCGGTACGCCTTCGTCGGCTCGATCGGGCCCGACTTCCCGGCGGCGGCGAACATCCTGGCGTTGAACCAGGGATGGGTCGGCCAGACGCTCCACCAGGGCGCTCCCCGCCGGGCCTGGGTCGACGCAGGCACCACCACCTTCGTGCTGAAGCTGATCGAGAGGATCCAGGCGGCCGGCTCCGGCCTGACGCTCGACCAGCAGCGCGGGCTGCTGTCCTACGCCCTCGGCCACCTGTCGAGCGTGGCCGCCGACGTCATCCTGCACCCGTTCGTCAACCACTGGGCCTGGCACGAGGGCGGCGAGGATCTCGCTGCCGCCAACCACCGGCGGTTCGAGCTGGAGCTGGACGCCAAGCTCGCCAGCTGGTTCTTCCAGCGCCCCGACCTGCACAGCGGGCAGTCGTGGGAGGACTACTACCTGGAGGAGAGCGACGAGGCGCGGCTCGACAAGCTGCTGGGACAGTACATGGACGCCTTCCGCGAGACCTACGGGGGCGTCACACCGTCCGAGCCGATGTGCCCCCCCAACGCGGCGCAGTGCAACGTGCCCCGCCTCCACCAGCGGGAGTTCCTCCACGACGGCTACGCGAACCTGACCGACTGGGGGATCGACTTCGGCTACGACCAGGGCCCGACCTGGTTCCGGCTCGTCTGGGGCGCCGCCATCGGCCTCGGAGGGCTGTACGTCATCTCGGACGTCGGCTCGTCGCTGGTCGACTTCGGCACCCTGGGTCATTCGCTGTTCGGCTGGAACGCAACCGAGGTGGCGGCGGTCCGAGCGCGCAACCTGGCGGCCTGGCAAAGCGATGGCTTCTTCGCCAACGAGAGCGCATGGTGGTACGCATTCGACTCCGCCTGGTCAGCGAGCGGCATCCTGCTCAACGCCTACTCGTGGCTGGTCGGCGGGGTGCTGGGCTGGGACGGGCTGTTCGGGAAGGGCACCACCCCCTTCAAGGCGCAGCCCACCTGGACCAAGGTGTACACCGTCGTCACGGTCACCTACAGCCTGCTCGGCAAGCCGCTGCTCAGCTCGCTGGCGACCGACTTCTGGCAGCAGCCGTACACGCGCTGGCCGCGACTGGTGATCGATGTCCTGCTCGACGTCTACGAGACCTACCGGCTCCACGCGAGGTCCGAGGACGACGGCATCGAGGGCGACAAGCGCGTGCAGGCGGTGTGGATCCCGAGGCTCGGGGTGTTCGCCACCTACTTCGCGGCCTCGGCGCTGGCGTTCGGGCTCAAGGCGGCCCGGAGCGGCCCGGACGGCCGCCCGGTCGCGCTCGACGAGTGGGACTATCTGACCGGCTCGGTTGTCTGCGTGATGGGCGCCGCCGCGCTGGTCGGGAACGGGTTCTTCGATCGGGCGCTGATCGCCGACCTCGTGGGCGTCGGCTGGCCGGGCACCGAGACGACCCAGGTCGACCGCTACCTCACGGCCGACCCCACACGCCCGAGCGGGTCCGCGGTGCAGCTGTTCCCCACCACACCTGAGGCCGTGCGAACCGCACCGGACGGACGGAGGTACTACCCAGAAGACGACGACAGCGCCACGCCCTGGGGTGAACGCGCCCACAAGGACGAAGCGGCCCGCAGGCAGCACAGCCAACCCTCTGACGTCACCGACTACCGGCTCGACGGGCTGTTCGATCGTGCGGCGCAGCTCTCCGGCCTGCTGGCGATGGCCGCGGTCAACTACGCCGCGGTCGGGCCGAAGCTGCGCGACCACGTCACGACGATCTTCCAGGACTGGAACCTGAGCTACCGCACGGTCCAGGAGTGGGACGAGCTGATGCTGCGGCGGACCGGCGACCAGCTCGGCCTGCTGGAGGCGGCCGAGACCTGGTTCCAGGACCTGCAGAAGGATCGCCCGGCCACCGACGCCGTGGTCCTCGACCGGGTCGAGCGAGGGCTGGAGATCACCGGCCTGGACGGCACCCTGCACGCTGACTTCGACCGCAGCGGGGCCGCCCTCGGGTCGCCATCGGCCCGCTGCAGCCGGCGGACGCGGCCCGCTGCGATCGTGCTGGCCAACCTGGATCTCGACGACGAGATCCCTCACCCCCTGCCGGGCATGCTGCCAGACCGCAGCCAGCAGCTGGACGCCTTGAAGGACGACCTGGTGAACGCCGCCAACGACGCCGGCGAGCTCGCCTCGTTCCAGGTCCGCCGCCCGCGGTCCCTGGCCACCAAGGGCCACGAGCTGGTCTTGCGGCTGCACGCCGACGACGCCCGCCGCGTCCGCGTGTTCGACGCCACCGCGGGCCCGCCGGGCACCTGGCCGCGGCGGCTCGGAGCGGCGGCCGCCGGCGCGCCAAGCGTCGAATCCGGCCTGTCGGGGGGGCCACCGGACAGTCTCGACTTCCGGGTCGAGGCGCTGGCCCTGCCGGGCGACCCGCTTCTCCCGGCGCCGACCGGGCCGGCTCCGGCTGCGTCGGGCCTACCGGCTCGCGACCCGGGCGACGTCTGGCTGGAGCTCGGGCACCGCGACGCCGGCGTCGAGGTTGCCGGCCTGGGTGACACGGCGCTGTTCACCATCGCCCCGCTCCTGCTGCTGTCGAACCTGCAGCCGACCGAACAGGTGTACGTGACCTACATCCGCGGGCCGTTTGGCAACCACCCGACCGTGGCGGACCTCGTCGAGGGGCTCGAAGCGGCCTTCGGGGGGGCGGCCGCCGTCGCGGCGCGGACCACGGCGGTCGTTGGCGGAGGCCGGGAGTTCGTGCCGCACCGTCCTGTGCAGCCCGGCCAGCCGGACGAGGCGAAGAAGCTGTACATCGCCGACGGTCGCAGCTACCACCGGGATCAATGGATGCAGGACCAGTTCGAGATCGGCTACTGCTGGGCACCGAACCAGTGGATGCACGTCGTCCTCCACAATCGGAGACCCCGTCCCCTCGCGGAATGGGTCGTCAAGGAACTGCCGGCGAGGGACGTGGGGCTCTTCAACAGCCTGAGCGGTGCCCCCCCGGCGACGGACGACAGCATGGACTATGGCGGCAACCTCGAGGTCTCCCCGCCGGTCCCCGTCGACACGGTCGCGATGGCGGTCGACGGTGGGGGCCCAGACGTGCCCGCCCACGCCACCGCGCCGTTCGGGAAGATCCTGCTCGGCGAGGGCCAGGTCTTCGTGTTCGACATGCCGCTCAGCCGCACCGGCGACCTGGATGCTGGCGGCAGCCTCTCGGCCGCGCTCCGCACGGAGTTCTCCGCCAATCTCTTCGAGTTCAGCGCCACTACCTCGATCCACGTCCTGCGGGCAGGGAGCGAGTGGAACGTGTCGGACACCGCCGTCTCCTACAAGAGATTCAAGGTCCGAAAGGACGGTACCCGGCTCAAGGTCTACTACCTGCGGCCCGTCGACGCGGACTACCGGAGTTTCCTGGAAGCACAGAAGGTCCAGCCGATCCTGCCCCTCGACACCGCCTGGCTGCACGTGGGCCACGTCGATGAATACCTGAGCTTCGTGCCGGCCACCGGGGGCGGCAAGGGCTTCCGGTTGCTGATGGCGTCCTCGCTGCTCGCCGTCCGCCTGCTCGACGCCGCCAAGGCGCTCCACGACAGCGACCCACTGGCCCACCCCCTCACGGACCTGTTCCGCGCACAGCGCTTGGGGGACTTTGGACCGTCGGCCAAGATCAGCGTCGCGGATGCACTCTTGCGCCACAAGGACTTCAACAACGAACTCCAGACCTGGAAGCTGACCCCGATCAAGGAACGACTGAAGGCAGGCCTCGGCCTGGCCGAGGGCCACATCGTGTCCCTGCCCATTCTCTTCGAAAGTCTGCCGACCGCCTTCATGCCGCTGCTCGGTACGGCCATCTGGACTGGTGCTGGCGACACCGACCTGATGACGTCGGCATTCACGCCCGGACTGGTGAACCTGCTCGTGGTCGACCGCCACGTCATGGTCCCCCGGCCGTTCGGTCCGCGAATGCTGACGCCGGACGTGCTGAGCGTCCTCGGCGGGCTCGGCCTGGTCGGCGTGACGGCGGCGCGCCTGGCCCCGCTCGTCGGGCACTGGCATTGGGCGCGGCGCGGCGAGGCGCTGGCCGCCATCGCCGCCGCGTTCGGGGTCGGCGCAGCCACGATCAAGAGCCACCCGAGAAACTCGAGCGTCTTCACCGTGGCGAACATCGTCCGCGACGAGTGGACGAAGGTATGGATCCCGGAGGCCAACGTCGACCTTTTCGAAGCGTTCACGACGGTCGTGCTGGAGGACATCGGGCTTCGCGTACAGTTCGTCGACGACTGGGACTGGTACCACCGCCGCCTCGGCGAGGTGCATTGCGGTACCAACGTGAAGCGCACACCCGCGGAGGCCGCAGCCGGCTATGGCGGCCCCTACTGGTGGGAGGCGTACCCGCCATGAGCGACGAACCGTTCGAGGCACGCTTCCAACGATGCCTGACCGAGAGCGGCGCGGGCTACCTGAGCGCGCGGGACGAGATCCTTGCCCTCGGAACCGCCGCGGTCGCCTTGGTCCAGGCGAAGGCTCGACTGCCGGACTGGCGGACACAGACGGTCGGCGAGATCCTGCTGGGCTGGCTAACCCAGCGGACGTTGTTCGAGCAGGTTGTGCCGGACGCTCGGGCAGCCTGGCTGGAGCAGGTGCCGGCGAAGCCGATCACCGGCACACTCTCGGCCGTCAGGCGGGCAAGCATGTTGGCAGGCCACGGCCCCGCGATCGTCCCTCGGCTGATCGAGATCCTGACCAAGACCCGGGAGTATGCGGCCGGCGATGAGCTCCAGGTCATCATGCTGGCGCTCGACTACCTCCGCGATCCTCTGGCGGTCATGCCGCTGGCCGAGCTCGCGGGCACCTCCACCGACGCGGGGCTACAGACGCTGGCCCTGGCGACCCTGGGGACGCTGGGCGACAGGCGGGCGTTCGACGTCGCCGGGGCGGTCCTGGCCGACCGCGACCGGGGCCCGGTCGTCCGGGGCGCGGCAGCGGTTTGCCTCGGCCAGCTGCGGGATCCGCGGGCCACAGGGGCGCTGCTCGCGGTCGCTCAGGACCCGGGGCAGGCGTCGGTGCTGCGGCAGAGTGCCGTCCGAGGACTCGGCTATGTGGGCGGCCCGGGCGCCGGCCCCGCCCTGGCGGCGCTCCTGCGGGAGGCCGCCGACGAGCGGCTGGCGCTGACGGCGGTCGACGCGCTCGCCAGGCTGGGCGACCGCTCGGCGGCAGAGACGCTGGAGGAGGCCGCGCGCAGCCACGACCAGGTGGCGGTGCGCCGCGCGGCACAGGACGCGCGCGAGGGCCTGCCCGCCTAGACGCAACGCGAACTCAGGAGCGGCGATGCAGCGAGTCACCCTACGGACCAGGATCGGCAACTACACCGTCGACTCGGCCGACGACCCGCGCACGGAGTTGCTCGAACTGGAGACCCGGCGGTCGCTCGACACACCGGAGGACCGCTGCCGGCTGCTGCTGTACGCCCCGCCCGCCCAGGCCGGGCCGCTCGACGGGGCAGTCGGCACGGCCGCCGGAGCCGCCGCCTCGGCACTCGGGCTCGGCGGGACGGCCGCCGCCGCGTCCGGCGGGCCGAGCGTCAAGGTGCGGGGCGTCGACGTCAAGGAGGGCGACCCGATCGAGGTCGAGCTGCGGGTCGGTGACACCTCCGAGACGGTGATGACCGCGGAGGTGCAGGCGGTCGAGTCCTCGCTGGGGCTGACCACGATCATCGGGCGCAGCGGGATACGGAAGCTGGCCGGGGCCCGCCTGGCCGGCGTCTACCAGAACCAGACCACCGGCCAGGTGGTGCGCGACCTCGCCGGCCAGGTCGGCGTCCAGGTCGGCGACGTCGACCCCGGCAGCTCCTGGCCCTACCTGGTGGTCGACGAAACCCGCAGCCTGCTGCGCCAGCTCGGTGAGCTGGCCCGGCGGGAGGGGGCCGACCTCTACGTCGACGCGCGTAACCGCCTGACCGTGAAGCGCTTCGCGAAGACCGCCCCCGACCACTCCTTCCGGTACGGGGTCGACCTGCTCGACCTGCGGCTGCGGCGCGACGGCGCCGGCCTCGAGTGCGTCCGGGTGTTCGGCGAGAGCCCGGCGAGCAACCAGGGGCAGGCGACCTGGCCGTGGCTGGTCAAGGACCTGGCGCCGCTGGGGGGGACGGCGGGGCAGGGGAGCCGGTCCTCGAGCTGGCGTGACGGGGCGGTCCGCACCAAGGACGCGGCCGACCGCCTGGCCGCGGCGCAGCTCGGAGCGGGCAGGGACGCCGCCACCATGGGGCTGGCCGTGCTGCTCGGCAACCCTCGCGTCCAGCTCGGCGACGCCATCGAAGTGACGGACGCTCCCTGGACGGA